>ERZ791819.26-NODE-26-length-162926-cov-11.588024_pt1 | contig 162926 bp, 155 predicted proteins | sample MGYA00510301_ERZ791819 | MGnify/ENA primary metagenome ERZ791819 (study PRJEB30046, sample SAMN00791999) | human gut metagenome | study: EMG produced TPA metagenomics assembly of the A metagenome-wide association study of gut microbiota in type 2...
GTAGATAAAACCACATAACTGAAAGATGAATTTACACACAAATTTGGACTTGACTTAATAAACCAACTAACAATGTAAAAAAGACCTATCAGATTGTGAAAATTGATGAAAAAGTAGGTTTAGGAGGCTTTTTATGAAGTTAAATGAATTGTCACCTAGTGAGGTGTTTTCTTATTTTGAAAAAATATGCTCTATTCCGCATGGTTCTGGGAATACTGGGATGATTGCGGATTATTGTCTGGAGTTTGCTAAGTTGCATGGACTTAAGGCAAGGAAGGATACGTCTGATAATGTTGTTATATTTAAGGCTGGTTCTTCTGGATATGAGGACTGTGAGCCTGTGATTTTGCAGGGACATCTTGATATGGTGTGTGAGAAAGAGCAGGATTGCGATATTGACATGAGTGTACAGAGCATTAAGACCTGCACTGATGGTAAGATGGTATGGGCTGACGGCACAACTCTTGGCGCTGATGATGGAATTGCAATTGCATTTATACTGGCAGTGCTTGCTTCGGATACGATTGCGCATCCTCCTATACAGGCAGTGCTTACGAGCGATGAAGAGATTGGAATGCTTGGCGCAAGAGACCTCGACACTTCTGACCTTACAGCAAAGAGACTTATTAATATTGATTCTGAAAGTGAGGGAATATTGTATGTAAGCTGTGCTGGTGGTGTAAGGGCTGAGTGTGATATTCCGGTTGCGTATGAGGATGCTGCGGGCTGGGTGGCAGATGGTGCAATTGATGTGCAGAATGGTTCGGTATGCTTTGAGGTTAAGATAAGCGGGCTTGCCGGCGGTCATTCCGGCGTTGAGATTCACAAACAACACACTAATGCGATAAGATTGCTAGCTTCACTTCTTTCACATGCCAGATGCGCGGCAGATTTCAGGCTTGTGTCGCTTTCAGGCGGCGGCAAGGAAAATGCAATTCCAAAAGAAGCAAAGGCAGTTGTAAGTGTCAGAAGCTGCGATGCCACAACATTTGAACAAAGCATCAAAGAGAGTGCAGATGTGTGGATGCAGGAAATCAGCGCGACAGAGCCACATGCTAAGATTGAGGTTGGCAAGGCAGACGCTGCAGCAGACAAAGTCCTAGATTTCCATAGCACTGAAAATGTAATATATGCCCTCTGGTTAAGTCCTGATGGTGTGTACAGAATGAGTCAGGAAATCAACGGTATGGTGCAGACTTCACTTAATCTGGGCACAGCGTATCTTGAAGATGACAAGCTCGTGTACAAATATCTTATAAGAAGCAATACAGCGGCTGGAAAGAAATTATTGCTTGAGAGAGTTAATACATTTGTAAAACATTTGTCAGGAAAAGTAGTCACAATGTCGGACTATCCTGCATGGGAATACAAGAGTGATTCGCAGTTAAGAAAGATATGCGTTGATAGCTTTACAAATGTGTACGGCCACGAACCGGAAGTGACCTCAATCCACGCCGGACTCGAATGTGGCATACTCGCTGGCAAAATGCCGGGAGTAGATATGATATCATTTGGACCGACACTTGAAAGTGTGCATATGCCTGATGAGTGTATGGACGTGGCTTCAGTGGAGCGGACTTGGGAATATCTGATGGAGATACTTAAAAGTTTATAATTAAATTTGCGGGAGTAAGTGTGTGACGACAGATTGCATCACATTTACTTCCGCAAATTTAGTTATATACTACAGAAAAATGGGTAGAATATGCTATATATTAACCATAAGGAGAATTAATACATGATAAAAGATGGATTTTTATACCTTGCGGCACTTATATTTGCAGCCGCAGTATTAGTAAATCTACCTAAGATTTTTAAAGGGAAAAAGGCACAGGTGTTCTTTAATTTTGCACCGCCAATTGTACTTATATACCTGGGGCTTATGCTGCTTTGCACAATGAAAGTGTGGGACCTTAGTGCAACAAGCGCTGTGTACAAATCAGTCAAGAACCCGATATTATATGCGATGCTTTTCATAATGCTGCTTCGCTGTGACTTGAAGAAAATCATCAAGCTTGGACCTAAAATGCTTATCGGTTTCTTCGCAGCAACTTTGTCAATCGGACTTGGATTCTTTGTTTCATATGCAATATTCCACCAGCTCTTAGGCGCAGGTTCATGGAAAGCACTCGGCGCACTGTGCGGAAGCTGGATGGGCGGCGGCGGCAATATGCTCGCAATCCAGGCAGCACTTGATGTTGACGAAGCAACAATGGCTTACGCCCTTGTTATGGATTCAATCTGCGCGACACTTTATGTAATGTTCCTTCTGTGGGCAATCGGAAATCACGAGAAGTTCAACAAATGGACAAAGGCAGACACAAGCATAATCGATGGCGTTGGAGCTACACTCGAAGAGGAAGCAAAAGCCAACACAAAGCCTCTCGTATGGCAGAACATCATTTTTCTGCTCGGTTCAGGACTCTTAGTATCGGCAGTTTCAATGGAGCTTGGCAGCATGATTAATGCACATTTATCATTCTTTGACAGCACAACATGGACAGTCCTTATCGTATCAGTGCTTGGTATCGTATTCGCCCTGACACCATTTGGCAAGATTAAGGGAACTGAGGAGATTTCAAATGTAATGCTTTATATAGTCATTGCCTTAATAGCATCAAGAGCAGACCTCGGAGCAGTCGGCAATGCCCCAATATGGCTTCTCGCAGGATTCGTAATCCTCCTTATTCATGTGGCAATCATGATTGCACTTGCGAAGATATTGAAACTCGACATCTTCACATGCAGTGTTGCTTCCCTCGCCAACATCGGCGGAACAGCAACAGCACCGGTCCTCGCCGGCGCATACTCAAATGCCCTCGTACCAGTTGGTATCATGATGGCGCTTCTCGGCTATGTCATCGGAACCGGCGGCGGCCTGGTTGTGGCTAATCTGATGAGTATATTTGGGTAGATTTTAATGGAATAATTGATGGAATGGATAGCACTTCGGCAGTGGATGGGTACTGCCGGGGTGCTTTTTTTTATATAGGATAGAATGGGTGGAAATAAAAAGAAACGAGCATCCTTTTCCAGTCGTGAGACTTTACTCAGTCAAAAACTCGTTTCTTAAATATATGATATTAAAATTATAAAGAATAATCAAGAAAAATATAATTTTACAAATTATTGCAAATAACATTCATTGTCGACATAATTTGACAAATTTTGTATATGAGGAGTAGTAGTATAAGTATATATACAAGATTGGAGGATAAAAATATGGATGAAAGGGATATTGTTTTAAATAGTGTTTTAGAAGAACTTAAGAATAAAAAGCTGATAACGGAATTAGAAGAAGATATAATATCTGCTATAAAAGTGTATATAAAAAAGCCTTTTAATAGAAGAGATGTCGAGTTGAAAATATTAGAAATTGAAAGTAAATATAATTATTTAATAAACTTTGCTAACTTAGTGCAGAATCCTGTTAAATGTCCCATAGACTCATTAAATGATAGTGAATTAAGAAATAACTTATATTCTAGAATTATTAAATTGCTGAGTATAACAGGAAAACAAAATAACAACAATTTTAATTTAAACATTCATTGCAACTTACCATAATAGATAATATAATTAGTATAATAATTGTCAGTGAAAATGGAGTACCAGTATGGATAAAAGAGATGAATTGCGATTAGGATTTGAGACAGCATATATAGACGGTTCAGTTGCTTCGAACAGCTTTTATAGCCCACAGTTTGTATCTAATAATTATAAGGACGGGAAGAAAGTATTATCTTCTATTGAAGATGAACTTTTAAGATGCGATAAGTTTCAGATTAGTGTTGCGTTCATTACTTTGGGTGGAATTACGCCATTACTTCAGACGTTGAAAGAATTAGAAAAGAAAAATATTCCAGGCGAAATTCTTACTACTAATTATTTGAGTTTTAGTGAACCTAAAGCTTTAGAGAAGCTTAATGGATTATCAAATATTACATTGAAAATGTATGATGTACAAGAAGCAGGCGAAGGCTTTCATACAAAGGGATATATTTTTAAAACTGATGAAGTGTATCGTATTATCATTGGAAGTTCGAATATAACAAGTGCTGCACTTACTAGAAATCAGGAGTGGAATACTAAGCTTGTCTCAACTGAGCAGGGAGAGATGGCAAAGGAAATAGTTGCTGAATTTAACAGACTATGGAATTCTGAGTATGCATTAGAGTTTAATGAATTCTATGAGAATTATAAAGAACAATATAAAATTATTAAACATCAGCGAGATATAGCCAGGAAAGATCAGGTTGTGTCCCTTGAAAAATATAGATTAAAACCAAATAGTATGCAGGTTGGATTTATTACAAATCTTAAGAAGATTCTGGAAGCAGGAGAAGACAGGGCTCTTCTTATATCTGCGACTGGAACAGGAAAAACTTATGCTTCTGCATTTGCAATGAGAGAACTTGGATTTAAGAGAGTGTTATTTTTAGTTCATAGGGTACAGCTTGCAAGACAGACTAAGAAATCTTACGAAAAGGTGTTTGCAAAATCTGTTTCTATGGGTTTAGTTGGTGCTGGATATCATGAATATGATGCGGATTATGTATTTGCTACGGTCCAGACATTAAATCGAGATGAGCATTTGCTTCAATATGATAAGGATGCATTTGATTGTATTGTGTTGGACGAGGCACATCATGTAACTGCTGACACATATCAGAAGATTATGAAACATTTTTCGCCTAAGCTTTGGCTTGGAATGACAGCAACTCCTGATAAGAGAGATGACAATGTTGCAGGCAGAAATGTTTATGAGTTATTTAATTATCAGATTGCTTACGAGATACGTTTGCAGCAGGCCATGGAAGAAAATCTGTTATGTCCGTTCCATTACTTTGGAATTACTGATTTGTCTATAGTTGGAGATGATAAAGATAATCGTGATTTTAGTATGTTAACAAGTGATGAACGTGTGAAACATATAATCCAGCAGGCAAATTACTATGGATATAGTGGAGAAAAGGTTAAAGGACTTATATTCTGTAGCAGTATCAAAGAGACACAGGAATTATCACATAAGTTTAACAATATAGTCAATCCCGATACAGGGGGATTTTATAGGACAATAGCATTGAATGGTGATGCTAACGAACAGGAAAGACAGGATGCATTTGAAAGACTTGCAATGAATGAGAGTGAGGCAAATGTCCATAAGCAGCCATTAGATTATATATTTTCTGTAGAAATATTGAATGAGGGTGTTGATATTGTGGAGGTTAATCAGGTTATTATGCTCAGACCAACACAATCACCAATAGTATTTATTCAGCAGTTGGGGCGAGGGCTCAGAAAGGCTGATGGGAAAGAATATGTTGTAATTCTTGATTTTATTGGTAATTACAATAATAATTTCATGATTCCAATAGCACTATCAGGGGATAGAACTTACAATAAAGACAATATACGTAGATATATAATGGAAGGCGGAAGAATTATTCCAGGCGCATCTACAGTGCATTTTGATGAAATAAGCAAAAAGAGAATATTTGCATCTGTCGATAATGCTAATTTCAGTGATATTAAGCTGATAAAAGAAAACTATACAAATCTTAAGAACAAATTGGGAAGAATACCGGCACTCAAGGATTTTGATGATTATGGGGAAATGGATGTTATACGAATTTTCGATAATAACAGCCTAGGTTCGTATTATAAATTCTTAGTAAAATACGAGAAGGATTATAAGATCCGTTTGTCACAGGAAGAAGAAAAGATAGTTGAATTTATTTCAAAGAAATTGGCAAATGGTAAGAGAATACAGGAGTTACAATTATTAAAGAGAACACTTCTATATGCAAATGGATTATCAAAATGTGGATTATTTACAGGACTATCACAAGATCTGTTGACATACGGTAAATCCATCAGTAAGGAACAGCAAGAAAATATCATAAATGTTATGACAAATGAATTTCCAGCAGGTTCTAGTAAAAAGACATATTCCCAGTGTGTCTTCATAGATAAGGAAGGCAATGATTATAAACCAACGAAGACATTTCTTGAAATGTTATCAAATAGAGATTTTTATAATGTTATTAAGGAACTTGTTGATTTTGGCATAAGCAGATATGAAAGAGATTATAAGCAAAGCTATGATGTAACAGATTTTGTTCTTTATCAGAAATATACATATGAGGACGTGTGTCGTTTGCTTAATTGGGAACAAAATGAAGTGCCATTAAATATTGGTGGTTATAAATATGATAAGAAGACAAAAACATTTCCTGTATTTATTAATTATGATAAATCGGATGATATTAGCGATACGACAAAATATGAGGACCATTTTGTGCCAGGTTTTAGAGACCGTTTGATAGCAATATCGAAATCTGGAAGAAGTCTGCAGTCTGAAGATGTACAGAATTTTCTTAAGGCAAAAGAGCGGGGAATCAGAGTAGAGCTTTTTGTTCGTAAGAATAAAGATGATAAGATTTCTAAGGAGTTTTATTATCTGGGACATATGACAGCTAGTGGAAATACTAAAGAATTTACAATGCCCAATACACAGAAAACAGCAGTTGAAATAGAATGGATTCTTGATGTTCCTGTGAGAGAAGATATCTATGAGTATATTGTAAATTCATAAATACATACAAAATTCTGTGTATATGCAAAGAATTTTGTTACAGAAAAGAGGAAAATACATGAAAACAGTTAGGGTAGTTGCAGCAGTAATAAAGACAGTTAATGATAAGAAAGAACCAATTATTTTTGCAACCCAGCGAGGATATGGAGAATTCAAAGATGGCTGGGAATTTCCAGGCGGAAAAATAGAAGCAGGAGAAACACCACAGGAAGCGTTAAAACGTGAGATTATGGAAGAATTAGATACAGAAGTTAAAGTTGGAACTTTAATCGACACAATTGAATATGATTATCCTAATTTTCATCTTTCAATGGATTGCTTCTGGTGTGAGATATTAAGCGGAGATCTGGTGCTAAAAGAGCATGAGAACGCAAAATGGCTGACTAAACAACATCTTGGAGAGGTTGAATGGCTGCCGGCGGATGTTACTTTGATAGAGAAGATAAGAGAGGATATGTAGAAACACATGGGAAATAATAGATTATTATAATCAAAACACACAAGAACGTATAGATTAAATGTACTATATTGAAATCATGGAGGAAGTTAATGCAAAAATTTAATTTAAATTGTGTAGAAGATAGTAGAAAAATTATTATAGAAAAAATGAAGAGTATGTTCTCGTCATCTAATATTAATTTATTAATAGGATCAGCATTTTCAGTGCCTTACTTAAAAACATTAGCTGATGTAGAAAAAAGATTAAGTGAAGCAATGCAAAGTGGTAATAAAAATGAAGAGTTCAAAATAAAAAAAGAATTTTTTTTAGGGTCAATTGAACCTATACAAAAGGTTGATTTTTATAAGAACGATTTTATTGTTAAACAAGATTTTATTAGAAGTATAACAGATATAGTTGCATTGAGGGAAACATCAATAGTACATAAAATTATAAATATTTTTACAACAAATTATGACAATTTAATTGAAAAGGCATTAGAAAAAAATCACATAGACTATTTTGATGGATTTTCTGGACGTATTAATCCTAAATTTTCTACGGCAAATTATGGAAAGCTTATATGTAAACAAAATGGATTTCAAGGAAGACTGACAGAGGAAGTAAGTGTTAATCTATATAAGATACATGGATCATTATATTGGAAAGAGGAAAAAGATGATATTGTTTTTGATGATTTTAATGAAAGAATAAACAATATTAGTGCAGCTAAAGAAAACCAGGAAGATTTTTTAGAAAATTATAGTAAATTAGCCATAATCAATCCAGAGAAAAACAAATTTAATTCTACGGTTATGAATAGTAATTATTATGATCAAATACGAATGTTTGCAAATGATATGGAAAGACAAAATGCTATATTATTATCTTTTGGATTTTCGTTTGCAGATGAACACATTTTGCAAATTATAGATAGAGCATTGGGAACAAATCCAACACTAACACTATTACTATTTCCATATTGTCAAGAAGATTTGGAAAAGTTTAATGAAATTTTTGAAAGTAGAAATAATGTTTATTGTTATTATAAAAAACAACAAGATAAGGGAAAAATAGACAACTTTACTTTAGAGAACATGAATGAATTGTTAATGGAGATTTACAATGGAATTAAATGATATATTAAAAGTAGGGGAGATATGTGAGGTATCAGGGAGAGTAGTTAAGGCAGGAGTGTATTCAGAAAAAAATACGGAATATCTTAATTACAATGGAACAATTGTTAAAAATATAAGCATTGGCAGTTATGTTTTGATTAGAAAAGGTTTCTCAAATATTATTGGAAGGGTTGAGGGGGAGTTTATGAAAGAAGAACTTTCGGAGCCTTTCAAACAATTAAATAAAAGAAATTCTGTAAATAGAATTGTTGGAATAGGAATATTGGGAGCACTTGAAAATGATAAGTTTGTACATGGGGTAACTAATCTTCCCATGATAGGTAATTATGTATATGTAGTTACAGAAGATGTTATATCTGGTATTTTTTCTAAGAATGCAAAAGATAAAATAACTTTAGGAACACTTATAGCATATGAAGAATATCCATTTGAAGTAAATGTTCAAGATTTATTATGTAGTCATATAGGGATTTTTGGAAATACCGGAAGTGGAAAGTCAAATACTCTTGCAAAATTATATCGTGAAGTGGTTGAAAAATATAAAACAAATAAAAATTTCAATCAAAATGCTAAATTTGTAATTATAGATTTTAATGGAGAATATTCAAAAGTATTTGATAATGCAAATATATATAAATTATCTACGAGAACACGTAGAAATAAAAACAAATATCCAATATCTTATGAAGATATCTTTGATGGAGAATTTTGGTCAATTATATTAGAGGCAACAGATAAGACGCAGAAGCCATTTATTGATCGTTGTATTCGTAAATATAAAAATTTGATTGATGGTATGGATAACTATGATAGAAATTCATTGTGTGATATTATTTACAATTCTAATGAAAAGATAGTTGATTGTCGTTCGTATCTTAAAGAGATATTCTATTTATTAGAAATTCAAGAACAATTCTCTCCAATTGAAGAAAAGCTAATGTATAATTATAAAAATAAGTCATTTTTTTTACGAAATGATGTGAGTGATAGGTATGCTCCTACTAAAAAGGAAATATTTGAATTAGCATTTGGAACAGAGGAAAATGAGAACTTTAATTTGGAAAACTTGAATGATTTCGAAAAATTTAAGCTTGTTTTATATTGGAATTACTGTGCGGAAATAGGAAAGGCATATATAACAAAAGAACATATAGGACCACTAATGGCTAGAGCAAATAACAGAATTGATAGTTTAAGCAAGATTTTTGAAGTGAATAATAAAGAGGATGAAGATAAAAGTAATGTAGACGTTATTTCTCTTGTGGGGCTTAGAGTTGATATGAGAAAGATAATTCCATTGATAATTTGTAAAAAACTATATTCAAATAAGAAAGAATCAAAGAAAAATTCTTTGGATTCTTCGTTACATATAATAGTTGATGAAGCACATAATATTTTGTCTAATACATCAATACGAGAGAGTTCGGAGTGGAAAGATTACAGATTGGAATGCTTTGAAGAAATAATTAAAGAAGGAAGAAAATTTGGAACATTTTTAACCATTGCTAGTCAGCGTCCATCAGATATATCTGATACTATTATATCACAATTACATAATTATTTTATACATAGACTAGTAAATGAAGAGGATTTAAGAAAGATATATCGTACAATAGCCTTTTCGGATAAATCAACAAATGAGATGATTCCAATATTACCAGCAGGAGGTTGTGTGTTTGCTGGACTAGCTTCTAATTTTCCAGTTTTAGCAAGAATATCGATTTTGCCAGATGAGAATCAGCCACAGAGTGAAAACATTGATATTAGAAAGATATGGTATTAATATATGAAAATTTAAAGGAGGTAGAATGTGTTTGGATAGTAAAGGTATAGATATACTTGGAAGAGAGAATACAATACAAGATTTATACAATATTATACAGAGTGCGTCTAAAAATAATGCATATTGTTCATTTGCAATTGAAGGTAATTGGGGGATTGGAAAAACATTTATATTAGAAAAATTGGAAGAAAAACTTGAAGTAGAAATAAATCAAGAGACAGGTCAAAATAGATACTTTGTGTTTCATTATAATTGTTGGAAATATGATTATTATGATGAACCTGCAATTGCAATTGTTTCTGCATTAAAAGATAAAGTTGATGCAGAAAATTGTGTCCAAATAGTTGGAACTATTAAGGATTCATGGAAGATTGCTAAAAATATAGTAAATAATATGGCAAAGGAAATTGTCAAGAATAAGATAGGAATTGATATAGTTCAAGTATGTGATGATATTGTAGAGGAAGGAAATAATAGGAAAGATAAAGAACGGGAATTTGATTCATTATTTGCATTTAAAAGAACATTAGATCATGTTAGAAAACAGATTAAAGAACTTGCAAATGATAAAACTGTTGTTATAGTTGTAGATGAATTAGATCGGTGTATGCCTAATTATGCTATTAAAGTGCTTGAAAGGTTACATCATATTTTCGAAAAAATTGATAATGTGTTGTTAATTATTGCTGTTGATAGTAATCAGTTAAATCAATCAATTAGGGAAATATATGGTGAAAGTGTAGATACTGAGCATTATTTGAAAAAATTTATATCTTTCAATTATAAAATAGATGTCGGGAATACACAAAAATCTGCAATGGAGAAATTTCAAAATTATTTTCAAGAGTTTATTGATTATCAAAATGTAGAAGAGACATTAATAGAATTTATGCAATTAAGCCAATTAGATGTTAGAACATTAGAGAAAATTATAGAAAAAAGTAAATTGATTCATGGTTTGGTTTGTAATAGCAAAGTAAGCAATTCTGTTTTGTTATACGAAGTAATATGTTCTATATTGGAATATATATGTAAAAATTCTAAGGATGATGAAGTTAGATTAGATTATAGTGGTGATTTATACTGGATACCAGATATTAACTTAACATTCTATATATCTTTGGATGATTGTATTGGCGACGGTTTGTTACAATTTATTAAAGATTTAGTTGCTAATGCAGAAGGAACAAAATTTTTTATGAATGATAATTTAAAGTCTATTAATATGTCACCAGAAGGTATATGCGTTGGATATATGGATTATATTTTAGCCAAAAAGAAAAAATTAAAGTTTGCCACAATAACAGAGGCAATTAAAGATGAGATAGAAATCTGCAAACGATTTAGTGATATGTGTAAAATTATAAATTGAATGCGCGTAAATATTGTTGCGAGATTTGAAATAATAAAAAGACTATATTGTCGGCAGGCATAATAACAGCAGGATATATGGAGGGGTTGAATAAAGATAAATGATAATACACAAATCAACCATCCGAGTAGGAACAACAGAGGGGCGTTTTCGCATGATTATGCCTAATCTTATGAGACAGTTTAAAGAAATGTATAATGATTATGACATCAGAGGCGTGATTGGCAATGCAGAACAGTTGCGGGAAATGCTTGAAAAAGGTGAACTGGATATTGCATTTAGCGGAATTTCGCTACTGGCTCCTGAATGTATTGAAAAGGAATTCTTGTTTGACGAGAGACTTTATCTTGTGGTAAGTGAGCAGATGCTGCAGAAGTATTTTGGGGACAAGTATCCTGAGTGTGTTGAAGAATTTAGGAAAGGTGCAGATATTCGTGAGTTTAGTGATATTCCATTCTGCCAGAGTCTGCCTAATCTGCATTGTATGCAGATATTAGACCACTTGCTTGAGTGGGAAGGAGTTACGTTAGATTGTGTGCACACATCAGGTCATTTTGACCTGCATCAGCAGATGGCACAGGAGAATCTGGCGGCGTGTTTCAGCTTATCCATGTATTTGCCACATTTGCATGAATTGAACTTATATAATGACAATAAGCTGTAGGTGTTTCCTATAAAAGATTTGACAGAAACCAGTCCGGTATACATACTTACAAATAAGGATAATGCGTATGTTGAAGGAACTGATGAGTTTAAGGATTTGTTGAAAAATGCGGTGAAAGACCTTGAAGTTTCTGACATGTAAGGAGGATTTTCATGAGCAATATTATTGTTTTGTCAGGCAGTCCGCGAAAGGGTGGCAATACTGACCTGTTGGTTGATGCATTTGTTAAAGGTGCGGAAAAGAATAATAATGTAGAAGTCGTTTCGGTGGCGGATTATAAGGTCAACCCATGCATTGGTTGTAATTCTTGTTTTGACAGGGAAGGGCATGATTGTTTTCAGCAGGACGGCATGCAGGTGGTTTATGATAAGTTAAAATGTGCTGATGTGATAGTGGTTGCTTCGCCAGTGTATTTTTATGGAGTGAGCGCACAGCTTAAAGCAATTATCGACAGGTTGCATACTCCTATGAGAAATGATTTTAAAGTCAAGAAGCTGGCATTGATACTCGTTGGGGCAGCAGTTTTGCCGGAATTGTTTGATTCTATTAAGATACAGTATCAGCTTGTGCTTAATTTCTTCAAGCTTGAAGATGCGGGAATGGTGCTGGTCAGAGGTGCTAAGGATAAAGGTGATGTCAGGAACACTGATGGGTTGGATGAGGCTTATCGGCTGGGATTGGCGATGAAGTAAATATATGTATACAATGTAGAAGAAAGGCTTGAGAATATGAATGGTGGAGTAGCTAAGCCAATTATCAAACAAATTAAAGATAATAAGGAATCATTAGATTTTTGGAAAAAAGAACTATTGCCTAAAGATGATGAAAAAATACGAGATATTATAATGAATTTTCCTACAGTTTATATTCATAACTGGAAGGAGTCTGATTATTTTGAGGTATATGTTGGAGAATCGAATGATATATTTCGAAGAACGGAAGAACATTATGATGCTGCTTCGGATAAATCAAATTGGCAAAGCAAGTTATTAGAAAAAGATGCAAGGCTTTATATTATTGGACATGAACATTTTAATAAATCGTTGACACTTGATATAGAAAATCGGTTAATGCATTACATGATGAGTGCAGAGCGGGTTAGACATGTGCATAACTTAAGAGGAAATCCGCAGAGAAGTTATTATACAATGGATGAGTTTGATGAAATATTTAAAAAAATCTGGAGAGGACTTAGAAAAGAGAATAAGGATTTATTTCCAACAGAAAATGAAATAAAAGATTCGGCTATATATAAAGCATCGCCACTACATAAACTTACAAGGGAACAGGAAAACGCAAGAGATTTGATTATTCAGAAAGTATCAAAGGCTCTTGAAAATGGAGAGAGACAACAACTTATTTTTATTGATGGGGAAGCAGGGACTGGAAAGACGGTATTAAATAGTAGTACATTTTATGAATTGTATTGTCAGACAGAAGAAAAAAAGGAAAAGCTAAATTGTTATTTATTGGTTAACCATGATGAACAGATTATAGTATATGAACAGATAGCAGAGAAACTGGGATTAGTAGAAAGATATGGAAAGGTTGTTAGTAAACCAACAACTTTTATCAATAATCATTCAGAGAGTGATCCTGCTGATGTGGTATTTATTGATGAAGCACATTTGCTTCTTACGCAAGGAAAGCAGTCTTATCGAGGAGAAAACCAGTTGAAAGATGTCATAGACAGGGCTCGTGTTACTGTAGTGATGTTTGACGAAAACCAGATTCTTACTACGGAACAGTTTTGGGAGGATCAGATTCTTGAAAAGTATAGAAATCAGGCGAAGAAAGCAAATAATTATATAGTGTTGGATAAACAACTGCGTATGCAAGCAGATTCAGAAACTATAGATTGGATTGATTCTTTTACAAAGAAGGGACAGTTAAAGAAAATACCACACACATGTGGAGGCTATACTATTAAAATATTTGATGATCCAGAGCTGCTTGATGTTGAAATAAAAAGAAGAGCAGATCAAAGTGATTCGGCTTTATCAAGAGTGGTTGCAACTTATGACTGGGAATATAGTAAGAGGCATAAGCCGGAAGAACGAACTAAAAAATATTGGGAAGTATATGTGGGGAAATGGCATAAACCGTGGAATCGGGAGCTTGAATCAGAATTAACAGGAAAAGAGAAACGAAATATAAAAAGATTGGCATGGGCAGAGCAGCCTCAGACAATCAATGAAGTAGGATCAACATTTACAATTCAAGGATTTGATCTTAATTATGTTGGAGTTATTCTCGGACCATCTGTAAAATATCGGGATGGGAAGATAATATTTGATCCGTCAGAAAGTCATAATGATAAAGCTATACGCAATAGAACATTATCAGATGGTACTAAACATAAATTTGGAGAAAAATTGATTCAGCATGAAGTAAGAGTGTTAATGACGAGAGGAGTTAATGGAATGTATATATATGCATGTGATCCAGAACTTCGGGTAGCATTGTTAAAAGCATCAGAATAAAGGAGTAATTATGAAACATGAAACAATAGACAGAATAAGAAAATTTACAGATGATAGGGAATGGAATCAATTCCATTCCCCTGCAAATCTAGCAAAATCGATTGTTATAGAGGCAGCAGAACTGTTGGAATGTTTTCAGTGGTCAGATGAAGAATATGATTTGCAGCATATTAAAGAAGAGCTGGCAGATGTTATAATTTATAGTCAGGATTTGTTAGACAAGTTAGACCTGGATGTAGATGAAATTGTGAATATGAAGATAACAATGAATGAGGAAAAGTACCCTGTAGAAAAAGCTAAAGGGAGTGCTGTGAAGTATAATAAGTTGTAGAGTATGCAGAGGAAAATATAATATAGACATCAATAAATGGTATTTCGGCAAATAGTTCTGTTGGAATACCATTTTTTACAAAGATTTAAGTACTTACGATGTTCTGTTGAAGGAGAATAGCTTGGAGTTGTAAGGGAGGAGATTGAGATGCCATTAGAAAAAGGCGGAAGAGCAGATAAAATGGGTAATAGATATGAAATTAGATGTATTATCTACGAAATGCTTAAAATTCTTAGGGAAGTTAATTATAGTATTGTTATAGAAGCTCTTGGAGATGATGAAGTCGGAACGGATATTTTGATTACAGATTTTGATGGGAAAAAGGAGCATCAACAGTGTAAAGCTCGAAATGCAAGTAAAGAGTATTGGTCGATTGCTGATTTAAAATCGCGTAATATACTGAATAATTGGAAGAAACAACTGGAACGCGATGATGGCAGGAAAGTGGCACTGATAAGTGCAGTGGGCTGTACCCATATTGTTGACTTGCATAATCGTGCAGTAAATTCAACTAATAATCCAACTGATTTTTATGAGTATCAAATAAAGACAGGGAGTGGTGAATTTGAGGATTCATACAAAGACTTTTGTAAAGGAATGGGTTTGGAGGTTTTGGAAAGCATAGATATAGCAAAGAGTATTGATTATTTGCGCCGTATTAATTTTAAGCAGATGTCAGAATATGCATTACAAGAGAGCATATTACAAGAAATAGGATATTATTTTGTTACAGATAAAGAGAGCGTATATAATGCATTTGTTTCATTCATTGTAGATTCTGACATTTATGCGAAAGAGATAACTGCCGTAGAGTTAAGAGACTATTTTGCAAAGCAAGGTATACGTATGCGTTTATTGGATGGAGATAAACGTATTATTCCGCAGGTTGAAATAATTAATAAAGATTATAGAAACAGTTTTAAGCCTTTGAAGGAAGGATTAATTGATAGAAATGAATTTGCAGAATGTATTGAGACAATAAATAATGAACAATCATTTGTTATTTCTGGGAATGCAGGATATGGGAAAAGCGGGTGTACAGAAGCTATTTTGAATTATTGTGAAAAAGAGGACATCCCATACATTGCTATAAAACTTGATAGAAGAATTCCTCATGGCAATAGTGAAATATGGGGACAAGAGATGGGATTTACTGGTTCAATAGTGTACGCGCTTAATGCTATCGCTAAAGATAAACCTGCAGTTTTGGTTTTAGACCAATTAGATGCATTGAGATGGACACAGGCTAATTCAAGTGAGGCATTAACAGTTTGTATGGAATTGATTAGACAGGTTGATTATTTGAATTATGAGAGAGAAAAAAAGATGATAATAGTGTTTGTGTGTAGAGAGTATGACTTGCATAATGATAACAATATTAAATCTTTGTTTGAGAGAGATGGAGATGATTCTCTTAGGATTCAATGGAAAAGAATAGTTGTAAATGATTTTGATGAAAGTATTGTAAAAAAAGTTGTGGGGATAAAATATGAGAATTTAACGCTGAAAACAAGACGATTGTTACAAGTGCCAAGTAATCTTTATATTTGGCAGCATTTAGATAAAGAGGAAACATATAGTGATTGTACCACAACTAGTCACTTGATAGATATTTGGTTTAAACAGATTTGCAAGAAGAGTAATAGCATTGGTGTAGATGAAAGAGTAGTTAGAGACACTCTGAAATATACAGTAGAAGTATTAGACAAGATAGGTCGTCTGTATGTACCTAAAAGAATCTTAAATATTGATGAAAGAGGACTTGATTACTTAATATATGCAGAATTGCTGGTAAAGAATGGTCAAAAAATTGGATTTGTACATCAATCAATTTTAGACTATTTTATATCGAACAGGATGACAGAACAGTTTTTGGCAGGAGATAAAATTGAACAGATAATAGGGGAAAAGAATAAGCAGACACCGGGAAAACGGTATCAGGTTCAAATGTTTTTGCAGAATTTACTTGAGTATGACAGTGGGGCTTTCTTAGATGCTGGTATCCAAATGGTTGAATCTTTGCAAATAAGATTTTATGTAAAATATGTATTTTATGAGATTATGAGACAAGTGTCTGAACCAGATGAGAAGATTATAGAATACATAAAACAAGAATGCCTAGATGAAAGAAGATGTGATTATTTTGTAAATAATGTTGTATGTGGGAGGCATACATACATTACTATATTGAGAGATGCTGGGATATTAGAACAGTGGTTTTCTGATGAAAAAAAGAAAAACAATGTATTTGTACTACTTGGAAGTATTAGTCAGGATTTAGATGTTGAAGATGTTACATTTATTAAAAAACATTCATTTTTAAATGAAGAAGATGATAAAAAATTTAGTGAATGTTTTTGGCATGATGTTATGAAAGAAAGTGATGAATTGTTTGAGCTACGAATGCTTTTCTATAACAAATATCCTGAATTGGCACAGAATTTGTATATAGATGTTAAAGCAATGATAAAACATTGTGAATCAAGAACGATTAGACTCATAGCATTTTGGTTAGAAAATAAGATTAAATCAAAAGGAAAAAATGTTTATCGGTATGAGGAAGAACTTATTACTGAAGAAGATTCTTATTTGTTACGGAATGGTAAGTATGTCCTAAATAGATTAATACAATATATTCCGTTACAAAGTGGAGAAGAGTTATATCATACAGAATGGTCAGACAGCTTTTGGCATCATAGAGGGTTAGAAAGAGCAGTAGTTGGATTGCTGAAAAAGGCTAATGCTGCAATAATTGCAACAGATGCAGAATATTTTTGGGAGTTTTATAGTCCATATATGGGAAAAAATTATGCTATTTTTAATGAACTTATATTATATGGCATGAGACTCTTGCCTAAATCGTATAGTGACAAAGTTGTTGGGTATCTAACAGGAGATTTTGATAAGAAGGTATTCGATTATACAAGTGGTTTAGAGAATAAATTAGAATTGGTAAAGGAAATACTTAAGGTACATGCGGCAAGTTGTACAAAAACATGTCTTGATACATTTCTTGTAGCAGTAGAAAAATATGTTTCACCTCAAAGCTGCGAATGGTATAAAGATAGAATAGATTATAATAGTAATATACAGAAGGAGTATTCACGCGTATATTGGAGTTTTTGGGGAGATTTTCAGTATAATATACTACAGAGCATTCCATATGAACATCTCTCCTCTAAAGATAAAGCGTTATTAAGTGTACTTGATAGAAAGTTTAATGGAAAAGCAGACAGGTATATCAATACAGATGGACATTATGGTTGGGTAAAATCACCTGTAACAGGGAAGATATTAGGTAAAAAACAATGGCTGCAAATTATTACTAATGGGAAAATATCTGATAGAAATAGTTCTCATTGGAAAAAAGTGAAAGGTGGATTTATAGAGAGCTCTTTGAGTATGTATGCAGGAGATTTTCAAAACGCAGTGAAAAGTGATCCTGTAGGCATGATAAAAATGGTTATTGACAATAAAGAAGATGTTGTACCCGCTTATGTTGATTCAATGTATTCTGGTGCTGAGTTTTCAGATGCATTCGAGCAAGTAGAACAGAAACTATGGGAGCAAATGTTTAGTGAATTTCCGTGTGACATGAAAGGTCAGAGAGCACTATATTTTTGTGGAATAATCGAGAAAGCAAATATTTATTCGTGGTCTGATGAAGTAATAGAAAGATTGAAGGAAATTGCTATTAATTATGAAGGGGAAGAGGGGGGAAAAACAAATGATAGCAAAGAACTGAGTTGCGACGAGTTGATAAACAGATTTTTAAATTGCATTAAGGGTAATGCAATAAGTGCAATGGGACATCTGTTATGGAATAATAAAACATTGTTTACAGAGTTTAAAGATGTTGTAGATAAGCTCATATTAGATGATGATGAGGCTGTCAGGATGGCTTGCTTTAACATATTATGGCCTATATATAATATTGATAGGAAGTGGGCTGAAACAAGAATACTTAGCATATATGAGTCGGATGTTCGAATGGCAGGATTTCGAGATTCAAAAGGTATGTTTTTTAGATTATATTCAAAATATAAAGAACGTACGTTAGCAATAATTCGAAAGAGTTTTGAAACAGACGATAAACGCCTTGCTAAAATGGGTGGCTATGCTATTTGTGAGTTTTATATCAGATATAATGAGTTTGAAACTGTCATGCATAATATGGAAAAACTAAGTGAAGAACAAATGAACGCAATTTTGCACATGGCTGTTATATATCTTGAATACGATGAGTATCGAGAAATAAGTAAAGATATTATTTTGAGATGCAAAAATTCAGAGATTGATATTGAATTTTCACTAGGGAGGATATTTATAGACAATCTTGTGGATGTAGAACGTGATTCAGAATTTTTAAAAACTGTTATGAAGTCAAAAGTAAGTAGGAGAATGGTATACTCATTTGTTCACTATTTGGAAGAGAATGCTTATTCATTAGTAGATTATGCAGAGGTTATAATTGCATTGTGTAATGGTGTATTGAATACACCAAAGGAACAATTAGAAAGAAAGTGGGGAATTGAAAGCGATATTTCAAAACTTATAATTGCTTTATATGATGAAACTGCAAATTCTGACAAAGAAGCCGAACAGAAAATAGCAGAAAATTGTTTGGAACTATGGGATGTGATGTTTGAAAAGCAAATAGGACAAGTAAGAGAACTGAGTAGAAATCTGATGAATAGGTAGATACTATTTTTAGTATGGTGTTTCAAAATTTTATCATTTTGAACAGGTATATAACAAAAAATAAAAGTATAATGAATATTTTTGGCATTTATGTCAAAAATATTCATTAATAAATTGATTAGCTAAAGCCACAAGTATATAATTAGTTTGAACACAGTTGACATTATTGTCAAAAATATTCAATAAGGAGTCTGCTATGAACATTAATCGAGATAAGTATTTGAATGATTTAATAAATAGAATGCATAACGGCATGATTAAAGTAGTAACCGGAATTAGAAGATGTGGAAAATCATATTTGATTTTTACTATCTTTAGAAAATATCTGTTGAAACAGGGAATTGATGAAAGTCATATAATTTGCATAGAGTTGGACCAACGAAAAGATAGAAAGTATCGTAACCCGGACGCTATTTTGGATTTTATAGAATCTAGTATTGTAGATGATGAGCAGTATTATGTTCTGTTAGACGAAGTGCAGTTGCTGGAAGAATTTGAGGAAGTACTTAATTCTCTACTGCATGTTAAGAATGTTGATGTTTATGTAACCGGAAGTAATTCTAAATTCCTTTCAAAAGATGTTATTACAGAATTTAGAGGCAGGGGCGATGAAATTCATATTTATCCGTTAACTTTTAAAGAATTTATGCAGGTATATGAAGGAGATGTCTATCATGGCTGGGCGGAATATGTGATTTATGGTGGTTTACCACTTACTGTAACCATGAAGACGGAGGAACAAAAGATAAATTATTTAACCAGGCTGTTTGAAGAAACATATTTGAAAGATATTATTGAGAGACATCACATTGATAAAACGCAGGAATTGGAGGATTTGGTGAATATTCTTGCGTCAGCGATAGGTTCACTTACGAATGTACCTAAGATAGAAGCGACTTTTAGAAGCGTGCTGCAGTCAAATATCAGCGGCAATACAATCCGACAGTACATTGAATATTTGGAGGATGCTTTTGTTATCAATAAAGCAAATCGCTACAATGTAAAGGGAAGAAAATATATTGGAACTCCTCTGAAGTACTATTTCGAAGATGTTGGACTCCGTAATGCCAGATTAGGTTTCCGTCAAATTGAAGAAACACACATTATGGAGAATATTGTCTACAATGAACTTAGGAGTCGCGGATATTCCGTAGATGTAGGAGTTGTAGAGAAGAGAGGCGTGAACCGGGAAGGGAAAACGGAAAGAACATATTTGGAGATTGATTTTATAGCGAATCTTGGAAGCAGGCGCTACTATATTCAGTCAGCATTTAGTATGCCGACGGAAGAGAAAAGGATGCAGGAGAGGGCTTCGCTGATAAATGTAAACGATTCTTTTAAGAAGATTATTCTTGTTAAGGATGTTATGAACGTCACAAGAGATGAGTATGGTATTACGACTATGAGTATTTATGATTTTTTATTGAAGGAAAATAGCTTGGAGTTGTAAAGAGTCCTAAAAATGGGACAGGGAAAGATATACCAATAAATGAAAGAAAATGAATTTAGGAATTTGTTGAAAAATGCGGTGGAAGACCTTGAAGTTTCTGACATGTAAGGAGGATTTTCATGAGCAATATTATTGTTTTGTCAGGCAGTCCGCGAAAGGGTGGCAATACTGACCTGTTGGTTGATGCATTTGTTAAAGGCGCGGAAAAGAATAATAATGTGGAAGTCGTTTCGGTGGCGGATTATAAGGTCAATCCATGCATTGGCTGCAATTCGTGCTTTGACAGGGCATGATTGTTTTCAGCAGGACGACATGCAGGTGGTTTATGATAAGTTAAAATGTGCTGATGTGATTGTCATTGCTTCGCCAGTGTATTTTTATGGAGTAAGCGCGCAGCTTAAAGCAATTATCGACAGGTTACATACTCCTATGAGAAATGATTTTAAAGTTAAGAAGCTGGCATTGATACTCGTTGGGGCAGCAGTTTTGCCAGAATTATTTGATTCAATTAAGATACAGTATCAGCTTGTGCTTAATTTCTTTAAGCTTGAAGATGCGGGAATGGTGCTGGTCAGAGGTGCTAAGGATAAAGGCGATGTCAGGAACACAGATGGACTGGATGAGGCTTATCGGCTGGGACTGGCGATGGAGTGATTTTGTTTTAAATTAAAGAGTTGAGGAATTGACTTACAGTATCAGTAGGTGTTACACTTCGTGTAACACCTACTGATACTGTATAAATAATGGAGTAATAGACATAAAAATTGTACAAAGGTTAATTCCGTTGAAATTGAAGTTTGTGTGAGTGATACCAAATGGAGGGGAAATTTGAATAACAGGAATAGAAGATAAATGTGATTTTAAAAAGGCAAATTTCTTGACAGCACTGCAAAAAGATGTATAATAATCGTAACAGAACCCACCACGCCTCTGGTTTTTCATGCGCAACCCGGTGGGATTTTTTATTTATGGAGTGTTTTATGTATCAATATCCTAAACAAATATTAACAATAGAACAACAGGTTCAATCATATATTGATGCTGGTATGATAATTACTTCTCGGTCAGATGTAGAAAATGCGTTGAATTCAGTTGGATTCTATCGCTTACGAGGATATTGTTTTCATTTATATGATAATGCTGCCAAAAAGTATGTTCCGGGGACAAGGTTTGAAGATGTCCTGAAACTGTATTATTTTGACCGGGAATTATCCTGCTTAATTTTTTCTATGATTTCTAAGATTGAGGTATCTTTGAGAGTGCGATTAGTGGAATCGTTACTTATACATAGAGAACCACTTGTTTTGCAAGATTCGTCGATTTTTAAGGATAAAAAACTGTATTGGCAGAATATGTCTACCATAGCATCTGAGATTGCTCGATCTAATGATGTGTTCATTAAACATAATTTTAATAATCATGATGGAGAAGTGCCTGTATGGGCGATTGTTGAGGTTTTATCTTTTGGCACTTTGTCAAAGATAATTAAGAATTTGAAAACAGGAACGGGAAGTTCATACTCAGTATTGGCGGCTAATTATCAGTATAAATCGAAAAAGGGAAATTTGGTAAATCCATCTAAGAAAATGTTCACTTCATGGATACAGGGAGTCTCAATATTACGTAATATGTGTGCCCACAATTCGAGAATATACAATCGAACAATACATACTACACCAGAAATCCTTGATGTAGATAAAATTATACCTATGCCTGCACATAACGGATTATATCAAATCTTATTGGCAATGAAATATCTAAGATCGTCAGATGAAGAGTGGAAAGAGTTTGTATATGAATTTGATAAGTTGATTGAAAAAAATAATAGCATAATCAATATTGCATCAATGAATCTTCCGACAGATTGGAAGTCGCATTTGAGTGTTTAAAATATGTTTTATTGCATAAAATAATAAGGCAGACCTAACCAAGCATTTTATGCTCAAACCGGTTAGGCTTTTGGCGGAGTGTTACGATAAGCACTTCGCTTTTTTGATTTATGTGCAACTTAAAGCAATTAACGACAGATTACATACTTCTGTGAGAAATGATTTCAAAGTTAAGAAACTGATGAATCAGAAAATCTGTATGCCTGTGGAAGACTGCTTTATCTCAATAATTGAATTAAAACCAGTGGAAGATAAGATTTTGAACAAGTACGGCAGGATGCGCAGAGTGTTTTTGCAAGAGCATAATCCGATATTGTTTGATGATCTGACGCTATGGCTTGGGTAAGGCACATGAATCTGCTGAAAGAGATGGAGGAGAAAGCAGTAGACAGAGAAGTAATTTATGAATGATTTGAAATAGAGCCAGTTCAAAAACGGCAAAATAAAGAAAAACATTACTTGTGAATGTTTGATATTTTGCCGATAATGCAGTATACTATATCATAGTAAAGTATATATTTAGATTTGATTTATAACGGAGGAGAGCAGATGCGATACCTTTCAGTTACTGAAATAGCGAAAAAATGGGATGTGTCGGAACGTAGTGTCAGAAATTACTGTGCTCAGGGACGAGTAAACGGTGCGTTTCTTACCGGCAAGACTTGGAACATTCCCGAAAATGTAGAAAAGCCAGAGCGTTCCAATAAAAAGAAAGAGCAGCCAATTACATTGCTAAATATTCTGCAGGAGCAGAAGGCAAGTAAGTATTCCGGTGGTATTTATCATAAGACACAGATTGAGTTAACATATAACTCCAATCATATTGAAGGCAACCGCCTGACTCACGATCAGACCAGATATATATTTGAAACCAACACCATCTGTGTAGAAAAAGATGTGCTGAATGTGGATAATGTGATTGAAACAGCAAATCACTTCTACTGTATTGATATGATTATTGATAATGCAAAGGCAGCTCTGACAGAGAAGTTTATTAAAAAACTTTATCTGATCTTGAAGAGTGGTACCAGTGATTCCAGAAAAGATTGGTTTGCCGTAGGCGACTATAAAAAGATACCGAATGAAGTCGGTGGTATGGATACAGCACTTCCGGAAGAATTTGCCGGTAAAATGAAAGCTCTGCTGACAGAGTACAACGGAAAAGAAGAAAAGACTTTTGAGGATATTCTGGATTTCCATGTGAAGTTTGAACGCATCCATCCATTCCAGGACGGCAACGGTCGTGTGGGCAGATTAATTATGTTCAAGGAATGTCTGAAATATAATATCATTCCGTTTATCATCGAGGATAATCTGAAGATGTTCTATTATCGTGGATTGAAAGAATGGAACAATGAAAAAGGTTATCTGACAGATACCTGTCTGACCGCACAGGATAAGTATAAGGCGTATTTGGATTATTTTAGAATTGCATATTAAACATTGCATTTTTATCGAATATTTACTATGAGTTGTTTTGACAGATTTGTTTTACATTTTCATTCCATAGTGAAAGACTGTCAAGTGAAATTCTTGCGGAGCTAAAATCTCGGGTGTTGAGCGAAGACACCCACAGTTTTATTCTGTATATAAGAGATAGGATAGAGCAGGGAAAGCCGGTTTTCCGAGGAAGAACAGGAAGTGGCACGGTACATGCTGGCACAAAAGATCAAACTGGAACAGGAGTGTATACGATAATGTATAAGAAATGTTCCCTAAGGGGGATTATGAAGAAGAAAATATTACTGTGTCTGATAGCACAGCTCATATGTTGGGGTATTATGACGATGTCAGATTATATGGAAGAAACATATAACGACAGTTTCAATCTGATTGTTGTATTTGTGGTCCCCCTGATGTGTGGGGTTTTGTATATTATATTTAGGAGATGGATATATGACAATCAGATGGTGCGGCTGAAAGATGTCGTCATAATCTGCGAGACGTGGCTGATCTGTGGACTGATACTGGGATTTCTGATAGGTGCTTTGGTTAACAATCAAATGTGGATAGTGTCGCAGGCTACAGGAGGATGGGAACATCTGCTGAATGGGATAGAATATATGATGTTCGCCGTGACGCTTATGGGAATACCATTTGTGGCTGTAGTATTAATCGAATCGGTTATAGGAATAGTGAAATTGTTAAGGAAATGATAGATAGTGTAAAGTACACTACATACTCTTTCGTATGGGAATGCGAATTTCGGAGTTTTGTGGACTGACGCTGAAGGATATTGATTTGGAGAAACGAACAGTGAATATCGACCATCAGTTACAGAGAACATCGGATATGCAATATATCATCGAAACCACAAAGACAGATGCCGGAACAAGGGTACTGCCGATTACAGAGGATATAGCAGAAATGTTTCAGGCAATCATTGAGGACAGCAATGCTCCCAAGGTGGAAAAATTTATAGATGGCTACAGTGGATTTCTATTTTACGATGATAATGGAATGCCACTAGTTGCAATGCACTAGCAGCACCGATTCAATCATATGGTTGGCAGATACAATGATATCTACCGAGTACAGATGCCAAACATTACACCTCATGTATGCTGACACACCTATTGCAGCAATATGGCCAAATCGGGAATGAATCCGAAGATATTACAGTACCTCATGGGGCATTCGGATATAAGTGTTACAATGAATGTGTACACGCATATCGGATTTGATGATGCAGAGGAAGAATTGAAACGAATGGAAGAGTTTAGGAAAGCACAGGCGGAGATAGAGAAGAAAAACGATGCCAAAGCGGTATCGCAGAAAATGTTTAAAGTAGTGTAATGTTACGTAGCAGAGACGCTCCGGCTGGAGCTTTTTGGTGTTTCCAAAAAGAGATGTAAATGGAAAAAATATTCCGAAAAGCACTTGCGAAACGTAGAGGGATTTGGTATTTTGATTCCAAAAGCGGAAGTAAGTAGAAATATTATTCTGAAATAATTAACAAGGAGGATACTGTAATGGAAGAAAAATATGTATCTGTGAAACCGACGACAACTATTATTACTTTATTTGAACGAATTGTTGAAATGGAAGGAGGAGTAGAAGGCTTTGACAGACAAGCTATTTTTAACAGGGTATTACTGTATACCAAAGATTTGACTGATAATCAATTGATTGCTGCAGCAAAAAAGGTAATAAGTGTTGAAGAAAGGAATGATTTACCTACTTCATTAAAAGTTCGAACCAATTGTGAATTATTAGATGATGTGGTAGAACGATTCAAAGATGTATTTAAGATTTCTAGAGTAAAGTCGCCGTTTCTTATGAGAGTAACATTGACAGCCTATTATAATTATCTTGTTGAAGGCAATAAGAATGTAGAAAAAGTAGAGGCAGAAGAAGTTAAATTAGGTGATTTGAGAGCAGACGAAGTTAGTAGGCTTGTTCGTCTGAACAAATACCTTAATCTGCTTATACATACTGATTCTGTAAGTATCGAAAAGATAAAGAAAATTGATGGAATTTTGAAGGAGGATTGATTATGACTATACATGAATTATATGATTATATTATTGAAAATTACGGGAAAAGGAAATGCTGGATTTCAGACCTTGCAACTACATTGAATATATCCCGTGAAGACGCAAACTATTTGACATATTTTCTGGGCTACCGGAGGGGAAAAGAAGGCTTGATAAAGTCAGAAATTCAATTTATTTCCGATGCAGGAGTAAAAGCTATCTATGCCAAAATATAAAGGAGAAAATTTGCCTTATTAACACATAAATAAATGCTAAATCAATATCTCGGAAATACCCGCAAAACTGGGCTTTTTCGGGCAAAAAGGAGCAATCAATTACTATGATAAAAGTTTTATTCATCTGCCACGGCAGGAGTTTCTCTTTTGTCTAAATCTCCTTATTTTATGCGGATTTCGAGAAAGTTAGAGAGAAATTTACAACGAGTTTACAATTTTTGAAAGATGTCCGATATGATAAAAATTTGTTCTTTAGAAAGAGAGATGAGCGGTTATGTTGAATTATTTAAACAATAATTTGGTGTTAATTAATGAATATCAAAATCTATATTTTCAGGAGATTAACATCGATAAGATAATCGAAAGATTCAGAACAGGAGAAATAATTAAGCATAATGGTTTCGACTACGGAAGGTTTCGTGTATTTATTGATAGTTGTTTATTATTGTTGAATAAAGAGAAATTGAATGATTATTATAAAAATGGATATAGTTTTAAGGAGTTTATCAGAGAAGTAGAAAATGATATTCATTTAAAAGATTATTTTGAATTTATTAAACAAGAACCATTAACTAATGATATTTCTAATATTTGCTTGTTTCATTCTTTTGAAAATAAAAAGAAAAAACCATGGGATCAAATTATGACTATACGAAACTCAATGGCGCATATGCAATATGGAAATTTTTTCTCACAAGAAAATGGTACATTAATCCTTTATTGGCTATATAACAAAGACGATGGAATAAGAAAGGATTCAGGTATTGTTTTTGAATTTGTTCTTCACGAATTAATTCAACGTTTTTTTAATAATTATAGTTCGGGGCTTTTGTTTAAAAATTCCTTTTTTTTAAAATATTCTTTGCGATTACAGAAGAAAAGTTTTTGGAAATATTATTTCTATGAAATTACACCTAGAATATGTGATGAAAACATATATAATGGATACAATAAAGGGATAATGAGTGAGTTGGCACAAGTGTCCAGAGATAATAAAAAATTGTTACCGTTTTTGCAACAAAATAATGATAAAATTAATGTTAATGAACTAGAATTAAATAAGATTATAAAAATGCGGGATTACAAAAAATTAACAAAAAAATTGAAAATACAAACATATGATGAGTATTTTTATGGATTAAAAACATTTCTTGATTTTGAAACGGAATTGTCAAATTTTTTGGTACATATCAGTCAGATTAATAACGTATTTTATGCCTACTGTACGAAACGTGATAGTAAGAATGTTACTCAAAACGAAATTGAGGAATATAAGAAACAACTTGAAAAATCACTACTGGAATTATATGAAGATGAAAATGCAAAAATTTCATTTAAGATTGGTTTTGTTTATTTATATTCTATGAATTTTGCGTTGCGAACAGAAGATGATGACTACGAGAAACTGAAATATCAAGACCTTAATGTATCTAAGTTCAAGTATCAAAATGAAAATTGGGAGCAATATAGACGGAGAAATGAAACACAAAATTGCTCAATTCAGAAATATATTGTTGAGCGTATGAGAAATTCTTTAATGCATGGGCATATTGAAATTTTACTGAACAAAAAAGGGGAAATAGAATTTGTTTTTCGAGATAAATATAATAAACGAAATGAAGTAATATCTATTATATTGGAAGATTTAGAAGAATTTTTATCTCAACAATGTTTATATAGTGGGATACCTAAAAAGACTTTAATTTTCCGAGTGCAACAAAGATAAAGATGTTGAGTAATTATTTTACAACTTTTGACTGCGAAAACATGAGAATTTATAAGAAGATACAGAAACTACAAGAAAAATGAAAGTTGTAAAAACCCTTTAAATATAAGGAAATACGACGATTTAAGGAGATATAAGAACATGATAAAAATACTTTTCATCTGCCACGGCAATATCTGCCGAAGCACTATGGCAGAAAGCGTTATGACATATTTAGTTGAGAAAGAGGGGCTTGCTGATAAGTTCTATATTAATTCGGCGGCGACAAGCCGCGAGGAGATTGGTAATGGGGTGCATCATGGCACTGTTGCCAAGTTGAAGAAAGAAGGGATTCCGGTGATTCCTCACAGGGCAGTGCAGATGACTCTGAATGATTATGAGGAATATGATTACCTTATTGGAATGGATACTGAGAATATCCGCAATATGCAGAGGATATCGGGCGGAGATCCGGATGAGAAGATATATAAGCTGCTTACTTTTGCGGGAAGTGGGCTTGATGTGGCAGACCCATGGTATACGGGAGATTTTGAGGTAACCTACAGGGACGTTCTGGCAGGCTGCAAAGGACTGCTTGAATGCCTTAAGGAAGAATTGTAGGCGGTTGCAGGCAGGTTACATGAGCAAGTGCCACGGCAATATATGTGAATAAAAAGGGTCGGGCAAGGCAGGCTGTCTTCTCATGGGACAGCCTGCCTTGCCCGACCTGCCACTACATACTGGCTGCAAGCTACAGCCCGACAGCCACTACCTATAGGTTGCCACCACCTACCACGGCAGAATATACATATTCCTCTGGTAAGAACCGAATACAGTGGCAGTTGCCTTAAGTTCAGCACCGAGACGGCGGAAAGACGAATTGCTGGCGACGTTGTCAGGGTGGGCTACGGCGAGGATTGTGTCGATGCCGCGGTTGCGGGCAATTGTGCAGAGGCGCTTGTTAAGCTCACACATGAGATTGTGACCGCGGAAGTCCGGGTGAACCATGCATCGTCCGACTTCAGCTACATTTGTAGAACGAATGTCGAGACCGAGCTTTTCAGCTTCCTCAGCAAATTCATGTTCATTAAAGAAAAGGGCGCTGGCGGCAACAAGTTCATTATCGTCATTAAATGCACCCAAGAAGCATGTCCAGTCAGCATCAAAGAAATGTGAGCGTTCAATATCATCAATAGGAATCCACCATTCCGGAACAGGAAGAGCGTTTTCTATAGTATATATAAGCTGTTCAAGGGCAGCCTTATCATTTTTATCTAATACACGGATATTCATAGCAATCTCCTATACACTTAAATTCAGAATTACCTTAATATATGTAAGTTATAATCCTAATCCACCACATTATAATATGTATGTATCTTAAAATCAAAATATTTTTAAATTCGCGGGCAGAATATTAAGCAGGCACAAATTAATGCCGATATACATTTACAAGACATATTGCTTCTTGAATATTCATAAAAATATATATTTAGATAGATTTTTTTTATTTAGGGCTTTTAAATTTCCTTTTTTATGTATATAATGGTGATTAGCCATGGGTACACATGGCTTCTAATGACTTTTGATTTTATGTTTTATCTGAATATATCGGACAGACAGAGGTCCGCATTGTTTTATAAGAAAGGGGAATTATAATGTTATCAACAGATATTGGTATAGATTTAGGTACTGCAAGTATTCTTGTGTACATCAGAGGCAAAGGTGTTGTTCTTAAAGAGCCTTCAGTTGTTGCATTTGACAGGGATACTAATAAGATTAAGGCTATCGGTGAGGAAGCAAGACTGATGCTTGGTAGAACACCAGGTAATATCGTTGCTGTAAGACCTCTTCGTCAGGGTGTTATCTCTGATTACACTGTAACTGAGAAGATGCTTAAGTACTTTATCCAGAAGGCTATCGGCAAGAGAATGCTTAAGAAGCCTAGAATCAGTGTGTGCGTACCTTCAGGTGTTACTGAGGTTGAGAAGAAGGCGGTTGAGGATGCTACTCTTCAGGCAGGCGCAAGAGAGGTTGCTATTATTGAAGAGCCTATCGCAGCAGCTATCGGTGCAGGTATTGATATTTCAAGACCATGTGGTAATATGATTGTTGATATCGGTGGTGGTACAACTGATATCGCTGTTATCTCTTTAGGAGGAACTGTTGTAAGTACTTCTATTAAGATTGCCGGAGATGATTTTGATGAAGCTATCGTAAGATACATGAGAAAGAAGCATAATCTTCTTATTGGTGAAAGAACCGCAGAAGATATTAAGATAAAGGTTGGTTCTGCTTATCCTAAGGCAGAAGTCACAACTATGAATGTACGAGGAAGAAACCTTGTAACAGGTCTTCCTAAGACTGTAGAGGTAAGCTCAGAGGAGACAGAGGAAGCTTTAAGAGAGGCAACTTCACAGATTGTTGAAGCTGTTCACAGCGTTCTTGAGAAGACTCCACCAGAACTTGCATCTGATATTGCAGACAGAGGAATTGTCCTTACAGGAGGCGGAAGTCTTCTTTCAGGACTTGAGGATTTAATTGAAGCCAAGACAGGAATTAATACGATGACAGCTGAAGATCCAATGACATGTGTTGCTATTGGTACAGGTAAGTTTATTGAGTTCCTTGCAGGCTACAGAGACGAAGTTAAGTAACCTGAAACATTTTTAATAAGATTATTACAAATGTTTCTTAACATTCTGGCAGAATGGACAATTTTTATGCCGGAAGAATATATTATCAAGAAAGAGGCGGGCTATGGTAAAAGGGCTTTATACAGCGTACTCTGGCTTGACAGTTCAGCAGAAGAGACTGGATGTAGTGTCTAATAATCTGGCTAATGCAACTACCACAGGTTATAAGAAAGAAGGACTTACGACACAGTCGTTTAAAGATGTTTATGGCATCAAAGTTAAAGATGAAACTGTGGGCTATATTAATCAGAATATCGGAACTCTGAATCTTGGAGCGAAAGTAGGAGAATCCTTCAGAAGCTGGGATCAGGGCTCTTTCCAGAACACAGGCAATACATTTGACTTTGCACTGAGTGGAAGTGGATTGTTTTCGATTTCTTTCACTAACAAAGCTGGAGAAACTTCAACGCTTTATACCAGGGACGGATCTTTCCAGATGAACCGTGAAGGTTATCTGGTAACCAAGGATGGTGATTTTGTATTGGGCGAGAATGGTCCGATACAGTTACCTACAGACTTTGAAAAACTGACTGTAGAAGAGAGTGGCGAAATATATGCTGACGGGCAGTATGTAGACAGATTTGCTCTTGTAGATTTTGAGAATTATGACTATGTTGAGGCATATGGCGAGAATCTTTACAGAGCTGTAGATGGCGCAACACAGACAGATGCTGCAGCAACAGTTAATCAGGGATATTTGGAGGCTTCCAATATTAATGTGGTAACAGAGATGGTAGATATGATATCTATTGCAAGAGATTTTGAAAGTAATCAGAAGATTATGAATACTATCGATGAGATGTTAGGAAAGATGGTATCTATATCTGAGATTTAGTAACAACTGTTAGGCATATACATATGGAGGACTGACGACATGATGAGATCATTGTGGACTGCTGCATCAGGAATGATGAGCCAGCAGACAAGCGTAGATACTATTGCCAACAATCTGGCAAATGTTAATACAGTAGGATATAAGCAGGAGCAGACTCAGTTTAAGTCTCTGCTTTACCAGAATCTTCAGGCGAAGACTACTTCTGCCAACGGAGAGAATAAACCTGTTGGAGCACAGGTTGGACTTGGTTCAAGAGTTTCAGCAGTAACATCAATATATACACAGGGTGCATTAAATGCAACTGACAGTAAAACAGATTTTGCAATTAATGGAGATGGTTTTTTTGCAGTAAGAAATACTAATACTGACGAGACTGTGTATACAAGAAATGGACATTTTACATGGGCAACAGCTACAGAAGGTGTAATGCTTAGTACTTCTGAAGGATATCCTGTACTCAGCGCAGATGGCGCAGAGATAGTTCTTGGACAGGACGCTAATGGTAAAGATTATAAGACTAATCTTATTACTATTGATACAGACGGCAACCTTTTATATCCTGACGAGTCTAACAATCCGGCACCAATCGGTATTAAGATTGGCTTATATCAGTTTTCTAATCCAGCAGGACTGGATAAAATTGGTGGAAGCTACCTTTCAGAGACTGAGGCGTCAGGAGCTGCACTTAACGAAGCGTATGATGCAGTTGGGAAGAAGAGCTCATTAAGACAGTCATATCTTGAATCATCTAATGTTCAGGTTGCAACTGAGATGGTTAATCTTATTACAGCACAGAGAGCGTATGAATTATGTTCTAAGGCTATAACAACATCTGATACAATGATGGAGCAGGCTAATAACCTTAAGAGATAAGCGGGGGGTAGTGTATGAGTGATTCTATTACGGGACTTAGCAGTAAGAATTATTCAGATGTGTATGATTCTAAAGCGGGTTCTTTAACTAATAAACTTACAGATACTGATTATTCTAAGGCATCAGACGATGAACTTATGTCTGTATGCAAGGATTTTGAAAGTTATTTTGTTGAACAGGTTCTTAAGTCAATGGAGAAGATGGCTAAGATTGATTCGGATGACGAAGATAGCAATCTGTTCTCTTCTATGGCTGGAATTGGCGGAACAGAGGATACTTCACTTAATACTTTGGGAAGTTACTTTGGAGATGAGATGGTGTCATCTTATGCCAAGCTTATGACTGATTCTAATCATGGCAAAGGACTTGGAATAGCACAGACGCTTTATGAGCAGATGAAGAGAAATTATTCTACAGAGTCTATTCCTAAGGCAGATGAGCAGAAATAATATTTAACATAAAGGAGATAACAGATTGGATTACGAGTCTGTGAAATATGTAGAGGGCTTTGTGGAGAATATTATCTTCAGGAATGAAGACAATGGATATACGGTTTTTAATATTGTATATGATGATGAAGAAATCACCTGTGTTGGAGTGTTAAGCTATATCAACACAGGTGAATTTATTACCGCACAAGGCGAATTTGTTAAGCATGCAGTTTACTACATGCAGTTTAAAGTCACATCTTATGAGTTCAGGGCGCCGGATGATGCTGCATCCGTAAGACGTTATCTAAGCTCCGGGGCAATCAAGGGTATCGGCGAGAAGATGGCTGAACGAATAGTTAAGACATTTGGCGATGATACATTCAGAATTATGGAAGAAGAACCGGAGCGTCTGGCTGAGATTAAAGGGATAAGCATGTCTAAAGCTATGGATATAGCGAACCAGCTTATTGACAAGAAAGACATCAGAAAAGCAATGATGTTTCTTCAGCGTTATGGAATCCAGATGAATCTTGCCAACAAAATATTTAAGCGTTATGGAAACGACATTTATAACATTCTTGAACAGAATCCGTATAGGCTTGCTGATGACATAGAGGGTGTCGGTTTTAGGACGGCTGATGAGATTGCTTCGCGTGCCGGAATCAAGATTGATTCTGAATTCAGGATTAAGAGCGGAATATTTTATGTGCTTAACCAGGCGACAATGCAGGGACACACATATCTTCCGTATGATAAGCTTGTGCGTCAGGTCAACGAACTGCTTTTGATTGATGTCCAGGACTATGACAAATATCTTATGGACCTGACAATGGATAAGAAGATAGTTGTCAAGGTTAAGGACAATGTAAAATGTGTCTATGCCCGTATGTATTACAACATGGAAGCAAATGTTGCAGCTATGCTTAATAATCTTGATGTCCAGATTGAGGAAGACCAGAAATTCATAGATGACAGGATTGCAAGGATTGAGGATAAAGAAGGAATAACTCTTGATGATATCCAGAAAGAGGCTGTTGCGAAAGCAGTAAGAAACGGGCTTGTTATTGTTACTGGCGGTCCGGGAACCGGTAAGACTACAACTATTAATACAATAATCAAATATTTTGAGCTGGAAGGTCTGGAAATCAGGCTGGCAGCGCCTACGGGACGTGCAGCCAAGAGAATGACTGAGGCGTGCGGTTATGAAGCACAGACAATCCACAGAATGTTAGAGATAAGCGGCGGCGTGCCGGATGGTGACAGAAAGTCGGCAGCAGGTCTGTCTATGTTCTTTGAGAGAAATGAAGATAATCCGCTTGAGGCTGATGTTATTATTGTTGATGAGATGTCGATGGTAGACATAAGCATTATGAATTCACTTCTTAAAGCTGTTTCGATTGGAACGAAACTGATTCTTGTAGGTGATGTGGACCAGCTTCCAAGTGTCGGCCCGGGAAATGTGCTGAAAGACATTATAGAATCCGGTTGCTTTCCGGTTGTTAAGCTTGAGAGGATATTCAGACAGGCGGCACAGAGTGAGATTATTATTAACGCCCATAAGATAAACAGGGGTGAGGAGGTAGTACTTAACAAGTACAGCAAGGATTTTCTCTTTGTTCACAGAAACGGTGCAGACAATATAATAAATGCGATGAAAACGCTTATTAAGGACAAACTTCCGGACTATGTAGGTGCCGATGTGTATGACCTTCAGATTCTTACTCCATCGCGAAAATCCAATGTCGGGGTGGAACGTCTTAATAAGATTATGCAGGATTTTCTTAATCCGGCTGATGCTATCAAGCAGGAAAGACAGGTCGGTGATGTTACTTTCCGTGAAGGCGATAAGGTTATGCAGATTAAGAATGATTATCAGCTTGCATGGGAAAAACGCAGCAGATACGGTATTCCAACAGAACAGGGAACGGGCGCTTTTAACGGGGATACCGGAGTTATAGAGAGAATAAGCACATTTGACGAGAATGTAACTGTGAAATTCGAAGATGGCAGATTCGTTACTTATGAATTCTCACAGCTAGATGAACTTGAACTTGCGTATGCGATTACGGTTCACAAATCACAGGGAAGTGAGTACCCGGCGGTTATTATTCCTATGTCGCAGGGACCAAGAATGCTGATGAACAGGAATATTCTGTATACGGCAGTTACAAGAGCAAGAAAATGTGTGTGCCTCGTTGGGGAAGAGGAGATATTCAGGCTTATGGCTGACAATGTATCAGAGTCAAAACGATATTCTTCACTCACAGACAGGATTGAAGAAATCAGACATATTGAAGATTTCGGACAATGATAATTGATATGTTTATATGTGATAATGATGACAATAATGGGGGATTATGGATTATAAGAAGGTATTAATGGAGGCAGTTAATGCGGTACTTCCACCAGCGTGTCCTATGTGTGGAAAGCCGGCACCTTTTGTTGGAGGGATAAGGGCAGATATATGTGGAAGCTGCATGCATAATATAAATTATGTAAGCGAGCCTGCCTGTTTAAAATGTGGTAAGCCGGTGAAAGATGAAGAAACAGAATACTGCAGTGACTGTAGCAGGCAGAAGCATGTATATGACCAGGCATGTGCGTTGTATGAATATTCTAAGAATGTCAAGGAATCAATATACAGATTTAAATATTATAACAAGCAGGAATATGCAGGAATATATGCGAAGCAGATGGCGGACAGATGTGGCAGGATGATACGCATGTGGTCGCCGGATGTGATAATTCCTGTTCCGATTCATATTTCGAAATATAAGGAGCGTGGGTTTAACCAGGCTGGGCTTATTGCGCAGGCACTTGGAAGAGCCATGCAGATTCCGGTAGATGAGGAATATCTCGTAAGGATTGTTAAGACTCAGCCCATGAAGGAGCTAAGTAATCGGGAAAGAATTAAAAATCTGCAAAATGCTTTTCAAGTAAGAGGAAAAGTTGTAAGATATAGAAAAGTATTAATCGTGGACGACATATATACAACAGGAGCAACATTTGATGCATGTGCAGCAGTACTTAAAGACGCAGGAGTGTCACAGGTATATGGTATAAGTCTGTGTGTGGGAGACGGATTTTAAAGTATGAGCTGTTTTAGTAACTGGACCTGTTAACGAGATTGATAAAGAAGATTAACAAGGAGAAGCTATGGAAGTTAAGAATTGTAAGAACTGTGGAAGATTATATAATTATATAGGTGGTGTGTACAGACTTTGTCCTGAATGCATGAGAAAGCTTGAAGAAAAGTTTCAGGAGGTTAAAGATTATATAGAGGATAATCCAAGGGCTGATATGAGAGAAATATCTGAGAATTGCGATGTCAGTACAAGACAGATTGAACAGTGGATAAGAGAAGAAAGATTATCGTTCAGTGATGATTCACCTATTGGTATTGCATGCGAAGTATGCGGAGCTACCATAAGAACCGGAAGATACTGTGAGAGATGTAAGAACGATTTAGCTAACAGACTGGGAGGCATGTACGGAAGCAGATCTTCAACCGTTGATGCTGATAAGATAAGAGAGAGAAGAGAAAAGGCAAGGATGAGGTTCCTTGATAAATAATAAGCATTTTTTCAAAACGGGTATAAAGTATTTGCGGAAACTGTCCGATATCTTACACATGAAGCAAGAGAGTATCTGCTTTAATTAATGGAAAGTGAGGCGGTTAATATGCGCATAGATGCTTATAATGCTGTTAATCAGATATATCAGACCAGCCAGATTTCTAAAGCTAAGACAGCAGCTAAGACATCATCGGTTAGTGACAAGTTTGAGATTTCTGACACAGCCAAGACATATCAGACAGCCAGGACAGCAGTAAGTAAGGCTTCTGATGTTCGAGAAGACAAGATTGCTGATATTAAGGCACGTATGGCAGCAGGAACTTACAACATCAGTTCAGAAGCTGTTGCAGATAAGATTCTTAACAACATTTCAACATTAACATTTTAGTGGGGTTTTATTAGATGGCAAGTTTGATAGATTCTTTGATTAATATAATGAATGATGAGAACAGACAGTATACTGAGCTTTTGGACTTGTCTAATAATAAGACTACTGCTATTGTTAAGGGAGATGTCGGACAGCTTCAGGAGATATTTGGTAAGGAGCAGAAGCTTATTGATATTCTTAACAGACTGGAGATGGAGAGACAGTCATGTGTTGCAGATATATGTAAGATTCTGCATCTGTCAGCAGCAGAGGTTAAGGTGAGTCAGATAGTAAGACTGTTAGAAAAGAAGCAGGCAGAGCATGATGCTTTAGAACAGTCGTATCTGAGTCTTAAGAAAACTGTAAACCAGCTTACGCAGGTTAATGATAATAACAGGCTGCTGCTTAAGGAATCAATGGATATGATTGATTTTGAGATTAATCTTGCGAAGAATGCAAGTATGGCTCCACAGACGGCTAACTATGGAAAGGGAGCGTATGAGGAGACAGGTGGCATGGGAAGCACAAGCTTTGATGCCAGGCAGTAATATTCTGATGGCATATCAGGATGCCACGGATATAAGACAATATGAATAATATCACGGATGATTTATTGTGAGATGGGGTTGTCCGTGTTGGATTGAAAGCCACATTTTTACTAAGGAAATGTGGCTTTTTTAGTCTCTGGGGTGTTTTGTTTTAAAAAAATGACGATATACATATAAGATTATGAATTAAGTAAGAAAGAGGTGACCTTATGGCTAATGGAATGGCAGGATTGTTTGTTGGAGCAAGCGGTTTGAAAACAGCTCAGACAGCGCTCAACACAACAGCACACAATCTGTCTAATATTAACACAACCGGATATACAAGACAGCAGGTTACTTTCTCTGATACTACATATGTCAATGTCAACAGTAAGGACAAAGTAAGTTATGCAAGCTATGGACTTGGTGTTGCAATATCTGAGGTAAGAAGAATAAGAGATCAGTATATTGACCTGGCATACAGGAATGAAAATTCAAGACTCGGATTCTATGAAAGCCAGTATAATGCTGTTCAGGAGATAGAAGATCAGTTTGGTGAGATGCAGGGTGTAACTTATGAGTCATATCTTACCAATCTGTATGATTCAATTAACGAACTTGCCAAGAATCCGACAAGTACAGTTGCAAGGTCATCACTTATCCAGAATGCGACTGCATTTATAGAGAAATCAGAAAATGTGTATAAGGGGCTCAGGGATTACCAGACAACTCTTAATACACAGGTTAGTAATATGGTTAATAAGATTAATGATCTTGCAGGTCAGATATATAAGCTTAATAAGAGTATTGCCAAGGTGGAAGCACCGGGTATTGAGAAAGCTAATGATTTAAGAGACCAGAGAGATGCGGCAATAGATGAACTCAGCAAATATATAGATATTACTTATTATGAATCAGAGAATAAGGAAACTATTATAAATGCAGCCGGAGTTCCTCTTGTAACATCAGGTGAACTTACAGCTATGAGTACAAGAGTTGTCGAGGGAACAACACTTGTTATTCCCACATGGCCATCGTATGAAAGAGATGTTTATGAAGATGGCAAGCTGGCGTCTAATGCTGATGATACAGATAAGGGACAGCTTAAGGGACTTATTATTGCAAGAGGCAATATGGTTGTAGATTATACAGTGGTTCCGGTTGCACCTGACAGCAATGATTATGACATGAGTACTGAGGAAGGCCGTACAGCATATCAGCAGGCCTATAATGAATATGCAAAGCAGCAGGAATACTACAATACATATGTAGAGCCTTCAGCAATTCTTAGCGCTATGGCGGGATTCGATAAGCTTGTTAATGGAATTGTTGAAAGAATCAACGGAATCTTGTGTCCGGAGAAAACTGAGACAAGGACTAATCCTTATCTTAATGCAGATGGAAGTGAGATTCAGGCAGATACATACATATATAATTCAGTTGATAAGGCGGTTCTTTATGACAGATACGGAAGAGAGGTTACCGGAACTGATAACGGTGATGGTACTTACAGCTATGCATCTGGTGAGAAATTATACGAGAGTGCAGGCGGAGCAGCGGTTCCGGTTGATTCATATGAGTATCTTATGCTTGACATGGACAAGACTGGATACGGTATGGATGACGATAAGACTGTTGGTACAGAACTGTTTTCAAGAATTGGAACAGACAGATATATTAAGACTACAGGTGATAATGGAGAGACAATCTATCTTAGAAACAATCTTAATGAGACAGATTATGAATCATTATATAAGCTTGGCAATCTGAAGATTAATCCTGAAGCAGCACAGAATGTAGGAAAGATTCCACTTTCTACTGTACAGGGTAAGGAAGATTTTGACAGAGCCAAGGAACTCGTGGATATATGGGATGAGAAATTCGCTTCCCTTAACCCGGACATGTATGCGAAGTCGGATTACATGTCATTCTACAATAATTATATTGGTGAATATGCCACTATGGGTAAGGCACTTTATAATTATGTAGGTAACCAGACAACGATGGTTGATGGTTATGATAACCAGAGACTACAGTCAGAGGGTGTATCCTCTGATGAAGAGTTAGAGAAGATGATAAAGTATCAGCAGGCATATAATGCAGCATCGAGATATGTCAATGTAGTAAGCGAAATGCTGGAACATCTCGTTACTTCACTTGGACGTATATAAATGCTGATTAATACAGGAGGATAATATGGCATCAACATTTTTTGGATTAACAATTGCATATACAGGATTGCAGGCGGCGCAGACCTCTATAAATGTTACATCACATAATCTTGCTAATATCAATAACCAGTCATATACGAAAGAAACAGCTTCAATTAAGGCTGGCGAGGCATTACGTTCATATGCTAAATATGGAACACTTGGTGCAGGAGTTATAGTTGATGCAATTAATCAGACGAGAGATTCTTACTATGATGAGAAGTACAGAAATAATTATACTAATTATGGACAGTACAATGTTAAGGATACATACATGTCACAGATACAGAATTATCTCAATGAGTTCACACTTAAGGGATATTCCACAGAATATGAGAATTTCTTTGCAGCACTTAACCAGCTTGATCTTACACCGGCTGATACATCAGCAAAGAACCAGCTTATCAATAATGCAAAGAGCATGACAGATTACTTTAATACTCTGGCTACTAATTTAAGGAATGTTCAGATAGACGCTAATAACGAGATTAAAGATACTGTTAACCAGATTAATTCTCTGGCACAGAGCATTTCTTCTCTTAATAAGCAGATTAACCAGATTCAGGCTAATTATGGCAATGCCAACGACCTTAAGGATCAGAGAAATGCATTAATTGATGATCTTTCAAAGCTTGTTAATATATCAGTAAGTGAGACAGACATTGGCAACAATCTTACAGACCTTCAGATTACAATTAATGGTAATTCGCTTGTTAATGGCTATAATTACCATACTCTTCAGACTGTTTCAAGAGATGAACCAAGAAATGTATCAGATGCGGCAGGTCTGTATGACATACAGTGGGAGACCGGACAGCCATTTAACATATACAGCACTTCATTAGGCGGAGAGTTAAAGGGACTTATTGATATAAGAGACGGATGTAATGGTGAGATTGAAAAATATGCCACAACAACTGACGATGATGGCAATGAAACATATAAGACAGATGCAGAGGGTAATATACTTACTGATACAGTAAGTAAGGTGGACAGCAATACTAATTATAAGGGAGTTCCTTATTATCAGGCACAGCTTAACCAGTTTATACAGACATTTGTATCATCAATCAATGAGATTCTTACAAAGGGTGTTACATCAGATGGCTCGGCAAGCGGAATTCCACTTTTTGTAATGTCAGATGGAAGCAAGGCTCTTACAGCGTCAAGTGTAACAGTTAATCAGGATCTTATTGATAACGCGGACCTTCTTGCTACCAAGTACAAGGAAAGCGATGGAGAAGCCAATACAAGCCTGATTGTAGACCTTATCAATTCTAAAGATGCTAAGATATATGACGGAGGTACGGGAACATATTTCCTCGAAAGTATTGTCAGTGATATGTCAATAGATGCAAGTAAGGCAATTAATTTTACAAAGAATTACAACAATCTTAAGACAACTATACAGAACCAGAGATTATCTGTAATGGGTGTTGATACAGATGAAGAAGCCATGGATCTTGTAAAGTTCCAGCAGGCATATAATTTAAGCTCTAAGATGATGACTGTCATGAATCAGTTATATGACAGACTTATTAATAATACAGGTGTATAAAATAGTAAAAGAATTCTTCTCCTCACCATAGGGGCGGTTTTTGATTCGCGATATAAGGAGGCACAATATGCGTATTACTAACCAGATGATGGTAAACAGCTCAATATCCAATATTCAGGGAAATAAGAGCCAGCTTAATGATTTAAGTACACAGCTCTCAACACAGAAAAAGATTAATAAGCCTTCTGATGACCCTATTATAGCCATCAGGGCATTGAGACTGCGTTCAAGTCTTGATGAGGTAACACAGTATCTTGGAAAGAATATTCCTGATGCATCATCATGGTTAAGTGTAACTCATGATGCATTAGACGAAAGCAACAAGATTATACAGGATTTGTATAATTACTGTGTGCAGGGCTCTACGGATTCATATTCGGAATCTGAGCGTAACACTCTTGCTGAAAGTCTTAACAAGCTGGTGGAAGCTTATTATGAGCAGGGGAATGTTGATTATGCCGGAAGATATGTATTTACAGGACATGCTACAGATAAGCCTCTGACATATCAGTCAGATGAAACTGCTAAAGATGTTGATTATACAATTACACAGAACTTTACAAGGGAGGATTTATCTAATAAGACAGCATACACTAATGCATATACTAATGACGATATTATCAATCTTAATGTAAAGACAGACGCTAACGGAAATATAATCACACCTAATATAACAGATGTGCACAGAATCCAGCTTGCATATGACGAGATTAACGGAAAAACATTTTCAATGAGCATGGGAGATAATAATTCTGCCAATATAACTATTGCTGATGATGGGAGTGTTACTGTAGATGGAGGACTTACTGTTCCGGTAACTGATGCAGACGGTAATACAGCTGATACAGCTGTAAATGTGGTTACAACGACAGATCCTAATTATGTTCCGGGAGAGAATGAGATTGCAATTAACTCAACAACAGGCGAGCTTCTTCTTGGTGAGAATGTATACAAGTCAGTGTATGCTGATAATGCATTTTCAGTGACATACGAGAAGAGCAATTTTATAAAGGGTGACATTGACCCGACAATGTATTTTAACTGTGTTGATAAAAATACAGGAATTGAGTACAACAAGCAGAGTGAGGATATTGAATATATCATTAATTTCTCACAGAAGATTAAGGTTAATACGGAAGCCGATGAAGCTTTCAATATATATCTTGGAAGAAATGTTGATGACCTTGTCAATGCGGTACAGAATGTCCTTGATATTAATGACCAGATATCAAAGATTGAGTCTATGCAGAAGGAAGGACGGTACAGCGATGAGGCTTCGCAGAAGAAGTTAAGTGATATTATGGAAGGCCTTGCAAAGCAGAGAGATTTTGCAAAGTCTAAGATGAAGGACGCTTTTGAAGCGGGAATCGGTCAGATGCAGGGCTATCAGGAGCAGGTATCTAATGCGAAGGCTGATGTAGGAAACAGACAGATAAGACTGGATCTTACGAAGACACGACTTACAGAACAGAAGACTAATTTCACTGATCTTAAGTCTCAGAATGAAGACATTGATCTGGAAGAGATTGTTGTTACATATACATCAGCACAGCTTGTATATCAGGCAGCATTATCAGCTGCGAGCAAGGTTGTTCAGCAGACACTGCTTGATTTCCTTGGGTAGCCAGCATAAGAGAGGAATACAGTGAGGCAGGCTGAGAGTTAAGCTGTATAAACAGCATTGACAGATAAAGGATAGAATTAAGATTTGGAGGTTTGACATGAAAGTACAGACTAAATGGTTTGGAGAGATTGAAGTTGGCGAGGATAAAATCATCACATTTGATAAGGGAATTATTGGATTTGAGGACTGGAAGAAGTATACTCTTGTGTATGATGCAGAGAAAGAGGAGAATATCTCTATCATATGGCTTCAGGCGATTGATGAGCCAACACTTGCACTTCCTGTCATGAAGCCGGAATTCGTGTATGAGACATATGATCCTGTTGTTGAGGATGAGCTTCTTAAGTCTCTCGGAGATGATATACAGGATGATAATATCAGAGTGTACTGTGCGCTCACGGTACCACAGGATATTACTAAGATGACAATTAATCTTAAAGCTCCTATCATTGTTGATTTTGATACAATGAAAGGAATACAGCTTATAGCAGATAATTCTGAATATCAGGTAAGATATCCTATATACGATATTCTAAAGAAGGAGGAGAACTAATATGCTCGCATTATCAAGAAAGAAAGACGAAGCAATCATTATTAATGATGATATTGAGATTACAATAATCGAAATCAAGGGCGATCAGGTAAAGCTTGGCATATCAGCTCCTAAGTCAGTGCCTATATATCGTAAGGAAGTGTATGCACAGATACTTGATTCTAATAAGGAAGCAGCAAGTTCGGTTGATGTGAAGTCTCTTAACCAGTTATTTAAGAAATGATTTGTTTTATTAGTGTATATTTTTGTCCAAAGGGTTAAATTTTACTTAACATTTTCCGATATATGCAGTACAACATGAATGTAACTACAGGATAAAGTTTTGTTTTCACACGGAGGTGGAATTGTATCATGGGAATGGAAGTTAATGGAGTAGCGGCAGCGTCAAGCTATCAGAGCCAGAATTCACAGGCTGCCAAGCCGGTATCACATGTAAGCAGTGTTACAACAACTACAGATAAGAGCAATGAGGTTGTTGTTGATTCAGCAAAGTCAGCAGCATCTAATGTGGCAGTTTCTGTAGGACAGGCAGCAGACAGTGAGAAGAATGGCAGCAGCGCTAAAGACAATGACAAGGCTAAGAAGCAGGCTGAATCAATGGCTGATGTTAAGGATATAAGGAAAGTCCTTAACAACAATACAATTGCAGAATTCGGCTACAACGAACCAACTAACAGAATCACAATTAAGATTAAAGATAAAGATACAGATGAAGTTATTAAGGAGATACCTTCAGAGAAAGCTCTTGAGATGCTTGCCAAGGCATGGGAGCTTGCGGGTATCATGGTTGATGAGAGGAGATAAGCTATGGCAATAAGACTTTCTGGTATGGTATCGGGTATGGATACAGAATCACTTGTTTCAGCACTCGTATCATCATATAAGTTAAAGAAAGACAATCTTGTTAAAGCACAGACCAAGCTTTCATGGAAGCAGGAAAAGTGGAAGACCATGAATACAAGTATTTATGGGTTCTATAGCGGAAAGCTTTCAAGTGCAAGATTTTCTACAAGTTATAATCTGAAGACATCAAGTGTGTCTAATGATAAGTATGCCAAAGTAACAGCTAGTTCATCTGCTGTTAATGGTACACAGAGACTTAAGGTTAAGCAGCTGGCGTCAACAGGATATCTTACAGGTGGACAGATTAAAGCTGCTGATGGAAGCAAGGTTACAGGTGATACTAAGATATCAGACATAGTTGGAACAACAGATGGTTCTATAAGTTTTAAGACTGCTTCTGGAACCAAGAGTATTGATATAACATCAGATATGAATGTTAACCAGTTCGTATCTAAGTTAAAGGAAGCTGGCGTTAATGCAAGCTTTGATGAGAATAATGCAAGATTCTTTATAAGTTCTAAGGAGTCAGGCAAGGATAACGATTTCTCGCTTGTGGCTAATGACTCTAACGGACTTAATGCATTACAGAAGCTCGGAATATATACAGTTAATGATACTGATTCAGCAGAATACAAGAGACTGGCAGCTTTAACAGAGGGCAGTGATGCATATAATACAGAACTTGAAGGTATGTATACTAAGATTACTGCCACGGATACAGCAAAGAGTTATGCTGATAAGTATAATGCAGCCAAGGATAAGCTTGATGCATTGGCAGCAGATGATACTTGGGATCATTCATTGACATTAGATGAATATGTGGCAAAGCTTAAGACAGAGACACCAGATATTCTTAATGCTTATGATAAGTATAAGAAGGAAAAGGTGGATTCAGAGGGCAATACAGTTAAAGATTCTGATGGCAAAGTTGTGTACGAATATGACACAGATGCTATGGAAAAAGATGGTGTCAAGGATGAATATGAGGCTGCGGTAAAGAAAAAAGCGTCTAATGAATCACTGATTAAGGTGTATGATGATAATTCCAAGGTTATTGAGGATACTAAGGATTATGTAACAATCGGCGATGATGGAAAAGCTGTGGCAGATGCTTCTAATGCCAATATATTACAGGAAGTAAACGATACTAATGCTGACAGACAGGCTAAAGCTAAGGCATTGCTTGACTCTAAGATTGCAATGGCATCAAATGTTGCTGGTAGTGCGTCATCCTCAGGTGCTGTCAGAATAACAGGACAGGATTCAGAGATTGAGCTTAATGGGGCAACATTTACTAACAACTCTAATAACTACTCAATCAATGGTCTTACAATCGAGGCAATGGAAGTTACGGGTAATGATGAAGTAACTATCACAACCAACACGGATGTAGATGGCATATATGATATGATTAAGGGCTTCCTTAAGGATTATAACGATCTTGTGAAGTCTGTAGATGTTGCTTACAACGCGGCAAGCTCTAAGGGATATGAGCCTCTTACAAGTGATGAGAAGGATGCCATGTCTGATGACGAGGTTAAGAAGTGGGAAGAAAAGATTAAGGATTCACTTCTTAGAAAAGACTCAACACTTGGAAGTGTTCTTGATACTATGAAGAATGATATGGCAAAATCATTCAAGGTGGGAGATAAGTCCTATTCACTTTCTAGTTTTGGAATAGCTACACTTGGATATTTTAATTCTCCAGCGAACGAAACAGGTGTATATCATATAGATGGTGATAAGGATGATTCTAAGACATCAGCTAATACAGATAAGTTAAGAGAGATGATATCTAATGACCCTGATACGGTTATATCATTCTTTTCACAGTTATCTACACAATTGTATACTGATCTTGGAAAGAAGATGGCAGCATCATCAACAAGCAGTGCTTATACTATATATAATGATAAGCAGATGAATACGCAGTATTCAGAGTATAATACTAAGATATCTGCGGCAGAAGACAAGGTTACTACATGGGAAGATTATTATTATAGTAAGTTCTCAGCAATGGAATCAGCACTTGCCAAGATGAATGCGCAGTCATCATCATTATCTGGACTTTTTGGATAATAGTACATATTAACAACCGCATAAGCATGGAAGCTTATGGGAAATGAGGGAAACATGGCATTTAATCAGAATATAGCACAGGAATATAACAGAAATAAGATTCTTACAGCAAGTCCTGCAGAACTTACACTTATGCTTTATGAAGGGGCAATTAAATTTTGCAATATAGCCCTGATAGCTATAGAAAAGGGTGATTTACAGAAAGCCCATACTAATATTAAGAAGGCTGAAGATATAATTACAGAGTTTAAGGTAACGCTTAATCATAAATATCCTGTTGCAGAAGATTTTGAGAAAATATATGATTACATATACTCCCTTTTAGTTAATGCTAATGTTAAGAAAGATCCAGAGATACTTAATCAGGCATTAGATGAAATAAGAGGCATGAGAGATACATGGAAAGAGGTTATGAACCGCACAAGGGGAATGAACCAGTAGGAGATTAATATATGACTACTAATTATCTTCAGATGATGATAGACAGCCTTAATAAGAAGAAAGATATTCTTACAAGAATAATTGCTCTTAATGAAGAACAGGATAAGATACTTTCAAAACCTGAGCTTGATGATAATGCATTTGATGCTAATATGAAAGCAAAGGGTGACTGCATAGATGGGCTTGACAGATTAGATGAGGGATTTCAGTCTCTGTTTAACAGGGTCAGAGATGCAATTAATGCTAATAAAGAAATGTATGCTAATGAGATATCGATTATGAAGAGGCTTATAACAGAAGTTACAGAGCTTGGAGCTAAGATAGAAGTTCAGGAAGCACGCAACAAAGTCAAGGTAGAAGCTATGTTTCGCAGAGAACGTCAGGAGCATAAGGAAGCTAAGAGAAGTGCATCTATGGCAAAGTCATATTATCAGAATATGAGCAAGATGAGCAATGAACCACAGTTTATGGATGCCAAACAGTAATTTTTTAAAAAGTTATATTACGGACTAAAGTTTTGGTACTAAGGTCCGATATATAAAGTACAAGGAAACAGATAGTTTCCTGTAAACCATAACTAGATGCAGCAGGGACGCTGCATCACAATATAATTTCAAGGAGGAAAATATTATGGTAGTACAACACAATTTATCAGCAATGAACACAAACAGACAGATGGGTACAGTTTCTAGCGCACTCCAGAAGTCAACAGAGAAGTTATCATCAGGTTACAAGATTAACCGTGCTGGTGATGATGCAGCTGGTCTTTCAATCTCAGAGAAGATGAGAAGCCAGATCAGAGGTCTTAACAAGGCTTCTTCTAATGCAGAAGATGGTATTTCACTTATTCAGGTAGCTGAAGGTGCTCTTAATGAGACACATTCAATTCTTCAGAGAATGAATGAGTTAGCAACACAGGCTGCTAACGATACTAACACATCTACTGATAGAAAGGCTATCCAGCAGGAGCTTAATCAGTTAACATCTGAGCTTGACAGAATCTACTCTACAACACAGTTCAATACAATGAACTTATTAGATGGCAGCTTCTCAAAGAAGAGCCTTCAGGTTGGATCTCTTTCTGGACAGGTTATTGCTATTTCAATCGGTAAGATGGATGCTAAGTCACTTGGTATTTCAGCTGCCAGCGTTAAGGTAAGTACTAATGCAGTAGCTGGTAAGTCAATGACAATTATCCAGAAGGCTATTGATACTGTTTCTACAGAGAGATCTAAGTTAGGTGCTCTTCAGAACAGACTTGAGCATACTATTAACAATCTTGATACAACATCAGAGAATACTTCAGCAGCAGAGTCTCGTATCCGTGATACAGATATGGCTTCTGAAATGGTTGAGTACAGCAAGAACAACATCCTTGCACAGGCTGGACAGTCAATGCTTGCTCAGGCAAATCAGTCAACACAGGGAGTACTTTCACTTCTCGGTTAATAATAATTACTACTATAAGCAGAAGAGCCGGTGTTTGCACCGGCTCTTTTTGTTTCTAACGAAAATATTAAATGAACAGGAGAATCATGTATATGGTTTTTGAAAAAGAGTATTTCGAAGATGAGGTTAGAGATGGGTTTTATGTACCGGCACAGATGAAACATGCGTGGGCAGCACAGTTGGAAGTGCTTAATGATATAGACAAGGCATGTACCGAGAATGAAATACAATATTTTGCAGAATGGGGAACCCTGCTTGGTGCAGTAAGGCATCACGGATTCATACCATGGGATGATGATATGGATATATGCATGAAGAGGGCTGATTATGAGAAATTTTTACGCATATATGATAAAATTATGCCTGAAAATTATACGATATATAATATAACTACAGATACTGAAACTGATGATTTTCTGTCAAGAGTAATCAATGGCAGAAGTATTAATTTTGATAAAATTCATCTTGAAAAATATCATGGCTTTCCATATTCAGCCGGAATTGATATATTTCCGTTAGATTTTATTGCACCAGATGAGGATGATGATAAATATCAAAGAGAGGTAATAGCTATTGTTAATACTCTTGCAAAGACAATAAGAGGTATGCAGGAAGATGAGAGCCTTATGACAGAAGAAGCAATAGCGGATGTTAAAGAGGATGTAAAGCATATTGAAAAATTGTGCAATATTACTATAGACGAGGATGCAGATCTCGTGCAGCAGCTTAATATACTTGTAGACAGATTGTGTGGATTATATACAGAGGATGAATCTGAGTATATTACATTAATGCCATTGTGGCTGGATGTTAATGGAATATGGCGAGATGGGGAAAGATACAGATTTCCTAAAGATTATTATACAAAGACGGTAAGGCTTCCTTTTGAGAATACTACTATACCTGTTCCATATGCATATGATAAAATATTAAAGAAAAAATATGGGGATTATAAGCAGTTTGTCCATGAATGGGGAACACATGATTATCCTTTTTATGAAAGACAGATAGATATATTAAAAAGAGAAGACGTAACTATTAGTAAAGAATTTGAATGCAGCATGCAGGAATATGAGGCTTTTAAGCAGCAGAAGAATACTGTCAGAACTGCAAGAAGTATACTCAGACAGGTTAATGATGAAAATAATACTGATAAAAAAACTGTAGTGTTTATGCCATATAAATCAAAATACTGGGAGAATATGGAAGCATTATGGAAAGAATATAGTGACAATGATGAGTATAATGTTGTGGTAATACCACTGCCTTATTACTATAAGAATTTTGATGGAACGGCAGATTACTGTGAGGATAAGGGAACATACCCGGATTATGTGGAGCTTACTACATATGAGAATTACAGGTTTGAGCAGATGAATCCAGAAAAGATAATTATTCAGAATCCATATGATGAATTTAATATGACGGTAACTGTACATCCTGCATTTTACAGCAGGAATCTGGCAATTCATACAGATGAACTGATATATATGCCATATTTTAAGACGGAAGAAATTGATGAAAATGATATGAGGGCATATAAGTGGATGAAAGAATATGTTACAATGCCAGGAGTAGTGTATGCGGATAAAGTAATAGTACAGTCAGAAAATATTAAAAAATTATATGTTAAGAAGCTTACTGAATTCTTAGGAGAAGATTTACAGAAAGAGTGGGATAATAAAATAACATATTAAATTAATGGAGGGACAGATGAAAAAGGTAATAACCTATGGTACATATGATTTATTTCATGAAGGACATTATAAGCTTTTACAGAGAGCAAAGGCACTAGGAGATTACCTTATTGTCGGCGTTACTACAGAACATTTTGATGAGGCAAGAGGTAAAGTCAATGTTGTAGATTCCATAATGGACAGAATTGAAAATGTAAGAAAAACCGGATTCGCTGATGAGATTATAGTTGAGGATCATGATGGACAGAAAATCGAAGATATACAGCGTTATGGTGTTGATATATTTACTGTTGGTTCAGACTGGATTGGAACATTTGACTATCTTAAACAGTTCTGTGAGGTTGTATATCTAGAGAGGACACCGGATATATCATCAACTTTGGAGAGAAAGAATAAGTTTAAGATTGTTAATGTTGGAATAGTGGGAACAGGAAGAATTGCTCCCAGATTCATATCAGAGGCAAAATATGTAAGTGGTATTAATATAGCATGTACATATAATCCTCAAAATCAGAGTGCACAGGCTTTCAGTAACAGACATGATATTCCTAATTATAGTGGAGAATATGAGGAATTCCTTGAACAGGTTGATGCTGTATATATAGCATCGCCGAATGAAACACACTATGATTATGCAAGAAAAGCATTAGCGAATGGGAAGCATGTGCTGTGTGAGAAGCCTGCAGCATTTACGAAAAGAGAGGCACAGGGACTTTATCAGTATGCCATGGATAATGGTCTTGTGCTTATGGAAGCTGTAAAAACTGCATATTGTCCGGGATTTAGCCAGCTTGTCAATATGGTACAGTCAGGTAAAATTGGTAAAGTATGCGATGTAGAAGCATGTTTTACAAGACTTGCCAACGATAATTCAAGAGAACGGACAGATGCAGCATATGGTGGTGCATTTCTTGAATTCGGAAGTTATACCCTTCTTCCAGTCATTAAGCTGCTCGGAACAGATTATAAGGACATACATTTTGATACAATATATGATGAAAATGGAGTTGACCTTTATACCAAAGTATATCTGTCTTATGACAATGCAATGGCTCTGTCAAAGAACGGAGTGGCAGTTAAATCAGAAGGCCAGCTTGTAGTTGCGGGTACTAAAGGATATGTACTTGCTCCATCACCATGGTGGCTTACAAGAAGATTTGAGGTGCATTTCGAGGATTCATCCAAGGTCGAAGTATATGAACCTGTATTTCAGGGTGATGGCTTCAGATACGAGATAAGTGATTTTGTATCTAAAATTAATGGAATAGATAAGAACGGATATAAGCTTACAGCAGAGGAAGCAATAGCTATGGCTGAAGTGACTGAAGCGTATATGAAGCAGAAAAAAAGATAAATGTAACAGGAGACAGATATGTTTTTTGATGATGGGTATTTTAGAGAAGAAACCAGAGAAGGATTCGTGATTGCAGAGGATATGAAGCGTGCATGGGCAGCACAGCTTGAAGTACTAGAAGAAGTTAAGCGTGTGTGCGGAATCCTTGAAATTAAATTTTTTGCTGACTGGGGAACTTTGCTTGGTGCAGTAAGACATCACGGATTCATACCATGGGATGATGATATGGATATAGCAATGCTGCGTGAGGATTATATGAGGTTTTTATCTGAGGCATCAGTTCTTCTTGAGAAATATTATGAAATTAAAAGCGTGTATAATGATCCTGAAGATGATACTATTAAGGCAAGGATAATTAATGGAAGGCATATATGCTTTGAAACTGATTTTCTTGCAAGGTTTCATGGCTGTCCATATGTTGTGGGAATCGATATATTTCCAGTTGATAATATAACTGATGACAAAAGGGCTTTGGATAAACAGATAGAAAGCTTAAGATTTCTGCTCAGAACAGCAGAGAGTGTTCCAGAGAAAGGACCATATGGTGCTGAAGTGCTGGAACTTATGAAAAAGATAGAAAAAACATTTGGCATTCCGGTCAATTATAATAACAGATTAAAACACGAATTAAAGAAAATATATGATATTGTATGTTCACTTTATCATGATGAGAATTCAGCAGAAGTATGCTCAATGATAGACTTTGCAGAAGGCTGGGATTATCATGCAAAAAGAGAATGGTATGAAGATATATGTGAACTGTCATTTGAAAATACAACGATTCCGGTACCGGAAGGCTATGATGGATTATTGCAGATAAAGTACGGTAAAGATTATATGACACCGAGAAATGTTGGAAGTTCACATGATTATCCTTTTTATAAAAGTCAGATTGAAGAATTAAGACTGGTTATGCAGAAGGAGTTTAATACAGAATTTACTACTGAAGAAGTTATCAGGCTTATTCATGCTAAGGTAAAGGAAGCAGAATGCACAATGGTTAATGTCGGAATAATAGGAACTGGAAGGATAGCGTCCAGATTTCTTGAAGAAAGCAGATATGTAAGTGGTATAAATGTTTCAGCAATATATAATCCTCATCTTGAGAGTGTGTTATGGTTTGCAAAGAACAACAATATTGATATAGATGGTCCGATGATTCTTACAGATGATTCGGAAGCTTTCTTTGATGCAGTTGATGCAGTGTATATTGCTGCACCTCATGAGATGCATACAGAATATATAAGAATAGCGTTGGATAAGGGAAAGCATGTTTTATGTGAGAAACCTATGGGATTGAATAAATCGGACATACAACAGATGCTTTCGGTGGCTGATGATAAAAAGCTTGTATGCATGGAAGCAATAAAAACAGCATATTGTGCCGGGTTTGAACGAATACTTGATATTGTTAAGAGTGGCGCAATAGGAAAAGTAAGAGATGTTGAAGCTGCATTTTCTAAGATAGGTGCGGCAGCAGGAAGAGAAATGTGGGGAGCGTCAGGAGGAAGCTTTACTGAGCTTGCAAGCTATTGTCTGCTTCCGGTTATGAAGCTGCTTGGCACAGATGTAAAAGATATTCATACATATTCAGTAGAAAGTCCTCTGGGGACAGATTCATATACCAAGATGATGATAACCTATGAAGATGGTGTTGCTACTATAAAGACTGGTCTTGGAGTTAAGACGGAGGGTGAACTTATTGTGGCGGGGGATGATGGTTATATAAGAGTTCCATCACCATGGTGGCTTACTAAGAGAATAGAAGTTCATCATGAGAATCCTAATCAGGTAGAGGTGTATGAGGAAGAATTCGCTGGTGGTGGATTGCGTTATGAAATAGAAGCATTTGTAAAATGCATTAACAATCCGGGAACTGTAAAGAAGATAACTGATGAAGAAAGTATATGGCTTTCTGGCATGATGGAGCAATTTCTTGCAAAACGCGGCGAGGTTAAGCAGACTGTGGATACAGAAGCCTTAAAGAGAGTTGGTATATGGGCACACAGAGGATGCAGCATGATGAATCCGGAGAATACGCTTCTTGCGTTTAAAAAAGCGGCGGAATTAGATGGAATTACCGGAATTGAATTTGACGTGCAGCTTACAAGAGATAATGAAATTGTGGTAATACATGATGAAAGAGTTGACAGAACCACTGATGGAACTGGCTATGTACAGGAATATACATTAAATGAACTGAAACAGTTATCTATAGCCGGAGATGATGAAATTCATAGAATTCCTACATTAAGGGAAACATTTGAATTGCTTGCACCATATTGTAAGGGCAAAGGTCTTCATCTTAATATTGAACTTAAGAATAGTGAAATAAGATATGAAGGCATGGAGCAGAAGGTTATTGATATGGTTTCAGAATTCAATCTTGAGGATTATGTTGTGTACTCATCATTTAATCATGATTCAATAGGGCTTGTAAGACAGCTTAAAGATGATGCAGATGTGGCATATCTGGCAGGTGATTATCACAGATGCATGGATGGAATCAGGAAATATGGCGGTACGACAATTCATCCGGCACAATGGGGAATGCCAGTCAATAAAACAGATGTAGAAGCGATACAGAAGGCGGGCATGCGTGTGCGCATGTGGAATGGAAGCGAGCCGTTGTATGGTCAGTGCAGGACATTACCGGATATGGATCTGCGTGAATATTGCAGACTTGGTGCAACAGATATATTTACTAATGCACCAGAGAGATATTGTGAGAACAGGAGATAATTATGTTAGCAGGCATACAGTTAAGTGACGGATTAAAGCTTGAAGCAATAGCAGATGGAGGATTCTCATATGCAGAGATACCATATGAGATTATAGAAAAAAATGAACTCCCGACATATAAGAAGAAAGATGGGGACTCGCGGGTACTTAAGGTTTCGGGATTTTCCTATCCTCTTGCAAAGCTGACTCCGGATAAGATGTATGAGCTTCTGGAAAGCTGCAGGAAGTATCAGGCTAATTATATAGTCCTTGATACAATGAACTGCGAGGCAGGGATACTTGAAAATGTTGTGGAAGAGTGTTCTATGATGATAACAGATTACAGGATTCCGGTATTCATAGAGAATGGCTGCAATGGAAGTGATGAAACCGGATATCTTAATGGCGCATATTCTGATATATCTTCATTGAAATCAATTGCTGAATACTGCAACAGGATGTGTGATACAGCTATAGTTGGTATATCTATAAATGTTGGATACAGTAACCTGCTTGCCAAGAATGTGAGAAGCCAGATTGACCAGTGCAGTGAATATCTTTGCATGATACATGCTAATGATAATGGCGGTGTGTATAATGAAAAACAGATGCCTTTTACATTTACAAGAGGAAGAGGAAATCTTATTACAGACTGGTATCATATTATTGGAGCACTTATTAAAATTGAATTCTCAGGGTGGCTGATATTCGATAATAGCGGAACATTTGCAAGAGTTCCGGAAGTGCTGCAGACACAATATGTGCGTATGCTGCATGCAATTGTTAAAGAATGGCAGGACCAGTTTACATTTGTTGAAAGAGTGTTAAACAAGCCTGATAAAAAGCTTATTCTGTTCGGTGCAGGACAGATGTTATGGGATTATATGGATACGCTTGGAGATAAATATCCGCCGTATTTTGCAGTTGATAATGGAAAGATGAGATGGGGAACTAAGGTATGCGGGGTTGATGTAAAGGCTCCGTCAGCAATACTTGATGTTCCGGCAGAAGAACGCAATGTTGTTATATGCTGTATGTATTATGATGCGATATCAGCGCAGCTTAAGGCTATGGGTGTTGAACACAGCGAGTTTCAGGACAGATATTTTGTATAGACATTTGGAGGAATGGAAATGGTAAAAGTAGGTGTACAGACTAAAGGAATTCTGCCAGAGATGGGAATTGAAGATGGCGTTGCAATAATTGCCCAGGCAGGATTTGAGATGGTTGATTTTAATCTTGATACATTTTTAAAGAATTCAGATGTCTATGGTGGAAAGATTAATAAATTTTTTGATGCGGATATTGAAGATATTCTTGCGTACTTTGGCGAGTATAAGAAGATGTTTAATAAATATGGGGTTAAGCCGTCACAGATGCATGCCCCTTATCCTATGTTTGTGCTGGGACGCGATGATATAAGCCAGTATATGCAGAATGTTGTAATACCAAAGAGCATTCAGATTGCAGGTTTTCTTGAGATTCCATGGGTAGTCATGCATCCGTTCAAGATGCAGTATAAGTACGGACTTGAGGCTGAACAGGCAATGAATATACAGTTTTTCTCATCTCTTATATCTGAGCTTAAGAAGCACAATGTCAGAATATGTGTAGAGAATCTCTATGAAAGTGTCGGAGGAAGAATAACTGAAGGTACATGTGCGGACCCTGATGATGCAATATTTTATGTTGACATGTTAAATATGATGGCAGGTGAGGAAAGATTTGGTATATGCCTCGATACAGGTCATATCCAGCTTGTACACAGACAGCCGGCGGATTATATAAGAAAGGTTGGCAGCCGCTTAAAGCTTCTTCACATGCATGAGAATGATGCGTATGGCGACCTCCACCAGATGCCGTATACATTTGGCAGCAGTAAGGAATGCGGAACTGACTGGGATTCATTGGCAGCAGCACTTGCAGATATTGGATTTGATGGAACATTGAGCTTTGAGACATTTCCTTGTATGAACAGCTTTCCGTATGGAACGAGGGATGAGGTGCTTAGGACTATACATGAAGTTGGGGTGTATATAAAGGGGAAGATTGAAGCATGAGATATGTTCATGTCATATTATAAGGAACATGTTGATTACACAGATGTAGAGGATTATAAAAAAGATTTGATGAATCAGTGAAAATGGTAAAAGATGCTGGTTTAAGATATTCAGTAAATCGTTTTCTTATATGGTGCGATTTTGGATTCCTGGTTAATAACAGAATGTATGATTTTGATAAAGTTATTATTAATAGTCTGGGATTGCGTATTTAGAGTGAGTAAGGATAAATGAATTGTATAAATTTCAAATGACATGACAGCTCTTGATAGTGCAGAAAAATAGACAATATATTTAAAGGATAAAAATACATTGACTGATGAACAAGTCAGCTATGAAAGGTTAAGAAGTATCAATAATTAACCGATATATTATTTATAATTAGGAATTATAGATGATAATTCAATTGAGATACAGGAATTATTATCAACATGCGAATGGAGTCGCTTTAATTGATATAATATCGGTAATATGGATAGAATTACGATTGATGTGTAAAGCCCTGCATTTGTATGCAGGGCTTTTTGCTTGCCACAAGATTGAATAAAACATTAGGTGATAGATATGAAAAGTGAATTAACAGATGATTGGAAATATATAAGTGAATTAGTTGTATATGGGTTTGGGAAAGTAGCTCATGACAACATAGATTTTTTTAAGAGTAGTTTTAATATTGCATATATTGTAGATAGTGATAAAGAGAAATGTAACTGTGAATTTAAAGGCATATCAGTAAAACATGTTGATGATGTAAAAGATGATTTGAAAAATTATAAAATAGTAATTATGACAGCTAACAGAAATGCTGCTTTAGTTGGGGAAGACCTTGAAAAATTTGGATTACAGTCAGGAAAAGATTTTTGCTCAATGGAGCAGTTCCTTACTGAGTGGTTTTGGAATTATAAGAAAAAAGTCTGTTTAATGGAAGTACATAGTACAATAACATCACGATGCACTTTAAAATGTAAGCATTGTAATATGTTTATGCCATATTATAGGGAACATGTAGATTATACAGCTAAAGATATATTAGAGGATTTAGAATTGTTGTTCAGACACGTGGATTATATTGTTGCATATGAAATTCTTGGTGGAGAACCGCTTATTAATGGTGAACTTGCAGACATGATAAGGCAGATTGGTGATAGGTATGGTAATAGAATAGGTAATATTGGGATTATCACTAATGGAACATTACTGCCGGATGAACAGCTTATAGAAATATCAAAAAAGTATAATGTTAAATATGATTTCAGTGACTACACAGATGTAGTAGATTATAAAAAAAGATTTGATTCGGCTGTAAAGATAGTAAGTGATGCTGGTTTAAGATATTCAGTAAATCGTTCTCTTAGATGGTGTGATTTTGGATTCCCTGTTAATAACAGAATGTATGATTTTGATAAAGTAAGAGAACATATGCTTTCATGCGGACCAATATTTCATGGACTTAATGATGGAAAGTATTATTATTGCCATGTATCCTGGAGTGCTGATAAGGCAAAGTTATTAAAAAATGTATCAGATGATTATATTGATTTAAGAACACTTGATGATGATGACAGAGCAAAAGAAGCAATACTAGAACACAGTAATGGTAATATGGCAAAAGGATTTGTGAAGCTTTGTAAGATATGTGGTGGTTGTGGTAATGACAATACAGAATTTGTAAAAGCAGCAGAACAGATGTAAATATCAGACAATGAAACATACTGAATTAGAGGAATTATATACATGGAACAGAAGTCTAAATATGATATAGAAATTGAAAATTTCAGACATAATTTTAGAAGCATAAAAAACAAGAGAATTGCAATATATGGAATGGGAAGGCGTAGTGCAACGCTTCTTCCAGGGATAACTGACTTTAATATTACAGGAATTTTGGATAGGGATGAAAGTAATGTTGGAAAAGAATTATGTGGAATCAAAGTAATATCTATAAAGAATGTAGAGAATTGTGTTGATGCAATTGTTATTAATTCAGACCCGTCCAACTATGAGATAATATATAAAAGAATTGCAAAAGATGTAACAGTTCCAGTGTATTATGCAGATGGAAGAATAGCCGCTTTATCAGATAAAGATACAAGATATGAGCAGAATGAGTATTGGAAAAGCTCATATCAGGAGTTAAAAGACAAGATAGACAAAGCAGACATTGTTTCATTTGATATATTTGATACATTGATAATGAGAAAAGTTTTTTCACCAGAAGATGTATTCAGACTGTTAGGAGAAAAGGTAAGAGCGGAATTAAAATTAGATTGTGAAATTGCCAGCATAAGGGCACAAGCTGCCCAATGTGGTGCTTATGCAACTATCAATGAAATATATGGGTACATAAAGAAATGTACAAATCTTACTGATAAGAATATATCGGATATCATGAAGATGGAGAAAGATACAGATATAGATTTGTGTATTGTAAGAAGAGATATTGCAGATTTGTATGAGTATTGTTTAACATGTGGAAAAGAAGTATATTTTATAAGTGACATGTACTATACAATACAGGATATTAAGCGTATTTTAGATAAATGTGGAGTGACAGTACCAGATGATGAACATATATGGATATCATGTGAGAAAAAGGCTGATAAAGTATCAGGTTCATTATGGGAAAAATATTTTAAATTGGTTGGTAAGGGTAACAAATGTCTACATATAGGAGATAATAAAACATGTGATGTTAAAAATCCAGTAAGATATGGGATAGATTCATATTATGTTATGAGTGCTAAAGATATGCTTATGAATTCATCTATGGCAGAATTGGCATCAGATGTTAATACAGTATCAGACAGTATATGCCTTGGATTAGTGGCTTCCAAGCTGTTTAATAGTCCATTTGCATTATGCAGTACTAAGGGGAAAGTGTCATTCGATGATAGTGAGAGTTATGGATATTGTGTTTATGGTCCATTACTTGAAAAATTCCTTATATGGCTTTATTACAAGTCAAGAAAAGACGAAATAGACAAGTTATTATTCTTTGCCAGAGATGGGTATTTCCTTGAGAAAGATTACACAATGGTTGCAGAATTATTAGATGATGGATCCAAGCAGGAGTGGTGTTATCTTCCGATATCAAGAAGGCTTATATATATAGCAACCATGGAGAATGAAGATGACTTTAATAGAGTTGTGGCTTTCCCTTATGTAGGAACATTTGCTGACTATATGAAATCAAGATTTGAGATAATCGTTACAGATGAAACATCGGAATACAATGACCGACAGATTAATGCAGTGGGGGACAGTAAGAACATATTAAAGTGGATTCAGCCATACAAAGATAAAATAATGGAACAGGCTAAAAAAGAAAGAAAAAATTATCTTGCTTATCTTACATCAGATGGTGATATGAAAAAGGGATTATCTTATGGAACAGTTGATTTGGGATACTATGGAACAAATCAGTATTATCTGCAACGATTAACTGGAATTAAGACAAAAGGGTATTGCTTTTATGCATGTTTGTCAAAAGATAATGTTTATATTAATGAAATATCTATGGACGGGTGTTTTCAGTATGGTGATGATTATATGGCGGAAAAAAGTTTTGCAAGAAAAAAGAACATGTATATAGAAACTTTTATAACAGCTCCACATGGTATGATTAGGTATATTGATAATCAAGGGAAAATGATATGCAAACTGGATGGAAAAAGTCAGGAATATTTTGATATCAAAGAAAAAGTGAATTGTGGTGCAGTTGATTTTATTGCTGATTATATAAATATCTATAAAGCTGTGTTGGTTGTCAACAACAATGAGTACATAAAGTTAATGCAAGATAGAAAAGAAAGCCTTGAAGATAATCTATTTTACAATATGCTGAATGGCATGTGTAATGTCTCAAAAGATATACTGAAAGGATTTTATTTTGACAATGATTTTGTGGGTGGAAAAGAGATACAGTTGGAAATATAGGGTGATTGATAAAGAATTATATATAAAATAGGATGGAAAAGATATGAATATTGCAATAATATTTGCTGGTGGGGTTGGTAAGAGAATGAATAGTAAAGTTAAACCAAAACAGTTTATCACTATTCAGGGAAAACCAATAATAATACAGACACTTGAAAAATTTGATAAACATAAAGATATAGATGCTATTGTTGTAGCATGTGTATCTGATTGGATAGATTATCTCAAAGAACTTATTGCTCAATATCATATTAATAAAGTGAAGAAAATTGTGCCAGGCGGAAAGACGGGACAGTTGTCTATATATCAAGGACTTAAAGCGGCTAAAGAAATAGCTCAAACAGAAAAATCAATTGTGTTAGTTCATGATGGTGTCAGACCAATGATAACTGAAAAATTAATAAGTGACAATATTTGTATGGTAAAAGAGAGAGGTTCGGCAATTACATGTGTTAAAGTAAATGAAACTGTTTTAGAGGTTAAAGATGATAGTGAGATTATTGATATTCCTACAAGAGAGAATTCTAGATTAGCAAGAGCACCACAGAGTTTTTGGCTTGATGATATATTAAAAGCACATGAAAAGGCTATAAGTGAAGAAAAATATGATTTTATTGATTCATGTTCGATGATGAGATACTATGGCAATGATTTGTATTTGATAGAAGGACCTAGGGATAATATTAAGATTACAACACCAGAAGATTTTTATATAATGAGAGCATTGTTAGATGCAAAAGAAAATTCACAAATATATGGAGTTGAGAATGATGAATGAATCAGTGAATAGTGTGTTACAGGAAGATTTAATTAATAATGCAAAAATAATTAATGAATTGAAATCATTGAATAATAAAAAAATAGTCGTAACTGGCGCAACAGGACTTATAGGTTCTGTATTGTGTAAAAGTGTTTTATGTGCTAATAGATTATATGATTGCAATATAACAATTTATGCTGTTGTAAGAAATATGTCAAAAGCTCAAAAAATATTTGAGAATGTAATAGGCAGACAAGAATTTAATATAGTAAATTATGATTTTATGGGTAATGACAGTTTTGAAATACAAAATAATATAGATTATTTAATTCATACGGCTGCTGTGACGACATCTAAATTAATGGTAGAAAAACCAGTTGACACATTATTTACAGCAATTAATGGAACAAATGCTATACTTGAATTTGCTAGAAAGAACAAGGTGTCAAGCGTTGTTTATTTATCATCAATGGAGGTATATGGAAGTTTTAGTGATGAGAAATATGTAGATGAAAATACATATGGAAGAATAGATATTTTAGATGTTCGTAGCAGTTATTCAGAGGGAAAAAGAATATGTGAAAATATATGTGTTTCATATAACCATCAGTATAATGTACCAGTGAAAATAGTAAGATTAGCACAGACATTTGGACCAGGTATATCCAAAGAAGATAATAGAGTATATGCACAGTTTGCACGGAGTGTTATTGAAGAAAATGATATAGTATTACATACAAGAGGGTTATCAGAGGGGAATTATGTTTATATATCGGATGCTATAAATGCAATATTTAAAGTATTAATGTATGGAAAAGATGGCGAAGCTTACAATATTGCCAATGAAGAAAGTCATATGCAAATAAGACAGATGGCAGAATTGGTAGCTGAAAAAGTCGCTAAAGGTAAAATTCGCGTGATATATGATTTGCAATCCAATAATGCATATGCAAAAGATACTAAGATGAAGATTGATACACATAAAATAAAAGAACTTGGATGGAAACCAAGAGTTAGTCTTTATGATACATACATTAGAATGATTGATTATATAAAGGAAATGGCATGAGCGAAAAAAGTTATATATTAAAAAGAAAAATCAAAGCTGGTCTTTCAAAAATACCATATATTATATTTGGGTTTTTGCCTATAAGAAAAAATAAAATTGTTTTTAGTGCATTTGAGGGAGCTGGATATTGTTGTAATCCTAAGTATATTGCAGAAGAACTTATAAGGCAAGAGCGTTCATATGGAGAAAAATATGAGATGCTATGGCTGGTCAATGATATGACCAAAGAATTTCCAAATGAAATTATTAAGAAAAAAAATAATCTTTTTAATAGAGCTTATCATTTGTCAACAGCAAAAGTATGGGTTGATAATGCAAGAAAAAATTATGGGACAAGAAAAAGAAAAAATCAGTTTTATATTCTTACATGGCATGGAATGATAGGGTTTAAACCTGTTGGAAGATTAAGAGGAGATCGGTTTTCGAAGATAGCAGAACTTGTAAGTGCGGATGATGCAAAGAATGTAGATGTACTGTTATCTAATTCTGATTGGTGTTCTGATGTATGGAAAAATGCTTTTTGGAATGAACCGGTTTTTAAAACGGGCTCACCAAGATGTGATGTATTATTTAATCAAAGAAACGAAAAAAGATTAGAAGTTCGAAAGAGATATGGTCTTTCAGAAGAAACAAAAATAGTTATGTGTGCTCCTACGTTTAGAGGTGGAAGCCAGAATAGAGAAAGAAAAGTATTTGCAGAAACAGGAACTATAGATTTCTTGGAACTCAAAGAAAATTTAGAAAAAAAATTTGGCGGAGAGTGGATAGTATTTGTAAGGCTGCATCCGCAACTTGCATTGCATGGAATATCAGTTGGTAACGATGCATCAAAAGGAATTATAGATGTAACACTTGTAGATGATATGTATGAATTACTTGCTGCTACAGATGCATTTGTATCAGACTATTCAAGTGCAGCATTTGATGCCGCTCTTTTAAGAATACCGGTGTTTTTATATGTTGATGATTTAGACGATTATGTAGCAGACAGAGGTAAGTTGTTATGGAATGTTGAGGATATTCCATTTCCGATGGTAAAAAACAATGATGAATTTAGAAAAGCAATAGAAAGGTTTGAAAAAAAAGAATATTTAAAAAAATTAGAACAAATGTTTAATAGTATAGGTTTGGTTGAGGATGGAATGGCAACAAATAGGGTTATTAATCTGATAAAAAATAATATGTAAAGGTAGTATAGGATGAATGATTTAGTAAGTGATATTGTAGAATTAAAAAAGAAAACAGATACTATATATATATATGGAACTGGCATGTACGGAAGAAATATATATAATATGCTTATGGAGCATGAAATTAAAGTTGATGGATTTGTTGAAACAAATCCGGAAAAATCTGAAGTTTTTGGATTACCAGTTTATGCTGCCAGAGACATATTAAAGGATAATATTGGCTTGATTTTAGGACTTAATAAGCTTAATACAGGATATGTCGAAAATGATTTGATAAGAAATTATTATAATATGGATAATGTTATATATGGATATAAATATATAGATAATGGTGGCAACAGAGGAGGATATGATGAAAATAATCCAACTATGGAAATAACTACCAGGATAGGTTGCAGTGTTAATTGTCGATATTGTCCGCAATCCAGTCTTATAACCAGATATTGTGCAGATAAATCAGTAGAAAAACAAATGAGTGTTGAAACGTTTGAAAAGTGTTTAGAAAAATTGCCATTAGATTGCAATGTCCTATTTTGTGGGATGGCAGAACCATTGCTTAATCCTGATTGTATAGAAATGATTAAAATTGCGATTGATTCTGGACGTAAAGTTGATTTATATACAACACTTGTTGGTATAGATGAAAGCCAGCTTGATGATTTGCTAAAACTGCCAATATCATTTGTTACTCTTCATGTGGCAGATAAATACAACTATGCTAAAATAAAAACAAATGATGTATATTATAGAATGTTAGAAAAAACGGTTAATCATGTGAAAAATGATGGAAAACCATTTGTAAATATATGTAATGCACAATCAGAACCTGATGCAAAAGTAAAGGATATATGTAAAGGTAAGTACGAGATAATACATGAATTGCACGATAGAGCAGGTAATTTAGATGATGATATTCTTATAAGTGCAACAAGAAAAAGGCATGGTAAAATTTCATGTAGTTTATGTGGACAAGCATTGAATCATAATATACTTCTACCAGACGGAAGGGTTTTGTTATGTTGTATGGATTATGGAATGAAGCATGTGTTAGGAAATTTATTACAGCAGTCGTATGAAGAGATTATTAATGGTAGTGAAATGCAAAGATTAAAATGTGCAATAAATGGAGATGAGAGTATTGATTTGCTGTGTAGAGGATGTTCTAGTGCAACGGAGATATAATATATATGAGTTATTAAGAATAAGTTGCATCAGATTGATTGAAAGGAAACAATGTAATGAATAATGATGAAGAATATTATATATGGGGAGCAGGACTATTAGGAGAAAGAGTGCTTTACCATTTTGCTAAATGGATAAATATTGTTGGATTTATTGATAGGGATGTTAACAAGCAAAAATTAAATTATATGAATATGCCTGTAATGTCTTTTGAGGAATACATGAAAATTAAAAGAAAAAATCCAAATGCAAAAGTAATTATTGCAATACTTGTAGGGTATCAGGAAATACAAAATAAATTGGAAGGTAATGGAGTGTATGATTATTATAATTTTATTGATTGTCCACAAGAATATTTTAGTCCTAATTTAAATCATATATATGAGACGCATGTACAAAAAAAAATAATTGCTGGAGAACAGTATATAATCTATGGCAAAAGTATTTATTCGGTAGTTGTTAATAAATGGGTAAAAAATATTACAGGTAAATATGCTGTTCAATTATCAGATATACAAAAATGTATAGCACAGGAAAATTGTACTGTTTTATTAACAGTTCATACAGAAAAAGAGATTAATTCCAAACAAGTAATAGATTTATATAATTGTACAAATGAAATTGCTGAATATTATAATAAAAGACTGGAGATATTTAAAGATTGCAATAAGGGAAAAAGGTGCTTTATTGTTGGATTAGGCCCTAGTTTAAAGGAAAGTGATTTGAATGTTCTTCATGACAATGGTGAACTATCGATTAGTATGAATAGTATAGATAAGATATTTGATAAAACAAAATGGCGTCCAGATTATTATGAAGCAAATGATTTTAGAGTGGAAAATCAGGTTGATATAGATGGCTTAGATGTAAAATATAAGATAATAGGTGATACGTTGAAAACATTTTCTCAGAATGTTCATGATGATTCAGTTTTTATTAATCATGTACTTTATGACTTTTCTGAAGAATTTGAACCTAGTTTTTCAGAAGATTTTGCACAATATTGTAACGCAGGGGCTACGATTACATATGAGTGTATACAGTTTGCTGTATATATGGGAATAAAAGAAATATATTTATTGGGGGTTGATTTTTCAGGATATGGAAATCAGGGAGTAACCTATGGACATTTCTATGAAGAAAAGGCCCCTGATGGAATTTGTTTTTATAAGCAAAATTTGCTTGCCTATCAATCTGCTAAAAAATATGCGGATGCACATGGAATTAAAATATATAATGCAACACGAGGAGGAAATCTTGAAGTATTCGAGAGAGTTGATTTTGATTCTCTATTCAAGTGAAAACAATGTTATACGAATAAAATGAGGTGAAACAAGTGAAAAATAATTATATTAATGATTATCTTGGGCATCTGGAAATGACAATTGTAGAGGCGATGCAGAAAATAGACATTACAGGGGCTGGGATTCTATTTATTGTTGATATGGATAACCGATTAGTGGGAACTTTAACTGATGGAGATATTCGTAGGTGGTTAATAAAAACAGGAAATTTAAATGCTTGTATTTCGGAATTATTACAGACTCATCCAATCTTTTTGTATGAAACACAAAAAAGTGAAGCAAAAAATGAAATGCAGGTAAGACATCTGCGTGCAATTCCTATACTTAATGCTAAAATGCAAATTGTTGATATAATATTTAATATTGGTAAAGAACAACAGGATATCAAAGGATCATGTGATTTGCTTAAGAATGTTCCGGTTGTTATTATGGCAGGAGGAAAAGGTACGCGATTATTACCATATACCAATGTACTTCCAAAGCCGTTAATTCCAGTTGGGAATAAACCCATAATAGAGCGTATAATTGAACAGTTTCGGAAATTTGGATGTAATAAGTTCTATTTGATTTTGAATTATAAAAAAAATATGATTAAAGCATATTTTAATGAAGAAAAACATGAGTATAACGTTGAGTTTATAGATGAAGAGATGCCATTAGGTACTGGTGGCGGATTATCTTTATTAAAAAATATTATCAAAGAGACTTTTATTTTATCAAATTGTGATGTCCTTATAAAAGAAGATTTTTCAGAAATATATAATTTTCATGTACGTTCAAAAAATATGATTAGTATGATTTGCTCCGTGAAAAATTTTAAAATACCATATGGAATAGTTCATACTGGGATTAATGGAGTAATTGAATCTATGGAAGAGAAACCAACGTTTTCATTTTATACAAATACAGGATGTTACATAGTTGAACCTACAGTGTTAAATAATATTCCAGATGATAAATATTTAGATTTTCCGCAAATAATTGATAATTATATAGGCAAAGGCTGTAAAATAGGGGCGTATCCAATAAATGAATCGGCATGGTTGGACATGGGACAGTTGGATGAATTTGAAAAAATGAAAAAAAATTTTGAGGATGAATAATGTGGATAAAATAATTTTAATAGGATATGGCGGTCATGCAGAGAGTATGGCAGACAGTATTCAACAATCACATCAATTTGAAATTGTTGGATATACAGACATCAGTCCAGCAAAAAAATCATCAATGTATCCATATTTGGGAGATGATAGCAAATTGCAATTATATTTTGATAGTGGTATAAGAAATGTAGCAATATGTGTTGGATTTTTGGGAGTCTCTTTTTTACGTGACAAATTATATAATATGGTAAAAAAAATAGGGTTCTATTTACCACCCATTATAGATAAAACTGCAATTCTGGCGAATAATATTTCAATAGGTGAAGGGAGTTATATTGGTAAGGGTGTTGTAATTAATTCAAAAAGTAAAATTGGCAAAATGTGTATAATCAATACAAGAGCAGTGGTTGAACATGAAAATCTTATAGGGGACTTTTCTCATATATCTGTCAATTCGGTTTTGTGTGGAAATGTGAACATAGGAAATCACGTATTTATAGGAGCAAATTCTACAATTATTCAAGAGAAAGAAGTGAGTTCAAATAGTATTGTAGGAGCTGGGAGTATTGTTTTAGATGATGTACCTGAAAAAAGTAAAATATATGGTACCTGGACAGGTAAATTGGAGAAATAAGTATGAAAGTGGTATTTGGGAGCGTAGTGTATAAAAACGCTGAAAAATATTTGAATGATTTTTTAATGTCACTTCAAAAACAAAAAGAAAGTGACTTCTCAATTATAATTATAAATGATGATATAGATACAAAACAATTAAATAATATTTTTTCAAATTATTTAATTGAAATAGAGTGTAAAAAAAAAGAAAATCTGACTCCTATACAATTAAGAGTAGAACTATTAAAACAGGCAAAATACGAAAATGCTGATTTATTAATTTTAGGAGATTGTGATGACTGCTTTTCAGATATGCGTGTTACTAATATAATTAGTGAATATAAAAAGAATAATGATATGGCTTTTTTTTATAATGAAATTGTGGATATGAGTGGCAGAAAACTTATGCCGAAATTACCAAATATAGTATATAGGTATGAAGATATTGGTGAATATAATTTTCTAGGAATGTCTAATACCGCGGTGAATTTAAATAAATTAGATATAAAATTCATTGAAAGTTTGAATGAGTATAAATATGATATATTTGATTGGTATTTTTATACACGTATACTGCTTCTGGGGTTAAAAGGTAAAAAAGTAGATAATTGTAGTACGCTTTACCGATTACATGCTAATAATATGGTAGGAATCGCAGAACTTAATAAAAAAAATATTATGCGGGAAATAGAGGTGAAAAAAAATCATTATAAAATATTGTCAAAATATAATCAGTATTATTTAGAAAAATACTATGAGTATCAAAAAAAAGACGGAATAATAATTGAAGAAAAAAATAGTAAATATTATTGGTGGAATTTTACAAAATAAAAGGAGGCTTATAAAAATGACAGAAATATCACATGAGAACTTTTGGAGAGGTGAATTTGGAAATGAGTATACGGACAGAAATCGCTGTGGAGAAAAAATGATTGCGTGTCGTACTGCAAATTTAGCAAAATGCCTGTCACGTGCCGATTATATTAATAGTTCTTTTGAAATAGGAAGTAACATTGGCTATAATGAAATAGCATTACAGAGGTTGTATCCGGATATAAAAATGGATGTTGTTGAGATAAATGAAAAAGCAGCTGCTGAATGTTCTAAAATACAAAATGTTAATGTTCATAATACTTCTATTTATGATTTCTGCACTGAAAGTAAATTTGACCTTACATTGGTTAATGGTGTGTTAATTTACATTGATGAATACAAGCTTAATGTAGTATATGAAAAGTTGTATCAATTTAGCAAAAAATATATTTTACTTATTGAGTATTATAATCCAACCCCGATAAATGTAAACTATAGAGGGTATGATGGACAATTGTGTAAAAGAGATTTTGCTGGTGAAATGATGAAAAAATATCCAGATTTAGATTTATTAGATTATGGATTTATATATCATAAAGATAAGGCATTTCCAATGGATGATTTTAATTGGTTTTTATTAAAAAAGGACATGAGGTGAAAACAATAATGTTAGCTATTATACCAGCAAGGGGTGGCTCAAAGGGGTTGCCGGGAAAGAATATTAAGAAATTAATGGGAAAGCCTTTAATAGCGTATACAATAGAAGCAGCGTTGAATTCAAGTGCTATTAATAGAGTTATTGTAAGTACAGATGATGACAAGATAGCTAGTGTCGCAAAACAATATGGCGCCGAAGTTCCATATATAAGAAATTCAGAATTAGCATCTGATAGTGCTTCCGCAATAGACGTGTATATTGATGCTATTCAGAGACTGGAAATAGAAAATAGGACGGATCCATTTATGGTATTACTGCCTACTGTACCATTTCGTACATCAGAAAACATAGATGAGGCATATGATTTGTTTAATAAAAAAAGGGCGAGAACATTGATTTCTGTAGTCGAAGCAAAGACACCTGCTAGTTGGTATCTTGATATAAACAAAGATGGAATAGTACAATCTTGTGGATATGGACTTGAAAGAGGAACAGTATTGAACCGCCAAGAAAATAAAAAAAATTACATTCCTAATGGCGCAATATACATTCTTGATTATGAATTGTTAAAAAAGGAAAGAACCTATTATTGTGAAAAAACAATTCCATATATTATGGATGGCAAATCGTCAGTTGATATTGATTCTATAGAAGATTTTGAATATGCCGAATATTTATTACAGAATAAGATAGTTAAGGAGAAAAGCTATGTTTAATTATGCAGATTTGAAAAAAAATACAAAACCATATGTGATAGCTGAAATTGGAGCTAATCATAATGGAGATATTGAACTAGCAAAAAAAATAATTGATGAAGCGGTTCGATGTGGCGCTGATTGCGTTAAATTTCAATCTTGGTCAAAAGATTCTATTTTTTCAAAAAAAACATATGAGGATAATTTCTTTTTAAGTGATGATTATCGTAATCGTACAGACTATACATTAGAACAAATCGTTGATAAATATCACATAAATGTCCAGCAGCATATTGAATTAAAGCACTATTGTGACCAGAAGGGAATAGAATTTAATTCTACACCATTTTCGAAAAAAGAAGTTGATTTACTTGTGGATGAATTAAATGTGCCTTTTATTAAAGTTGCATCAATGGATTTAAATAATATTCCTTTTTTAAAATATATAGCTACAAAAAAGAAACCTGTTGTTATAAGTACAGGACTGTGCGGGTTAAGCGAGATTAACAATGCGATAGAATGTTTAGAAAAAGCTGGATGTAATGAGATAGTTCTGTTGCACTGTGTTTCTATTTATCCACCTGTTGATGAAGAGGTAAACCTGAACAATATTGATATGCTTTGGAACAATTTTGGATATCCAGTAGGATATTCTGATCATACTATAGGTATAGTTGCTCCAATTATGTCATTAGCCAAACAGGTTAAGATTATTGAAAAACATTTTACTATTGATAAAAATATGGAGGGGTGGGATCATAAGATTTCAGCAGATCCGTATGAATTAGAGACAATATGTAAGGCTGTAAGTGAAGGATATAAGATGAATGGAAGTTATCGCAGGCATGTATATGAAAGCCAAGAAAGGCGCAATGCATTTCAAAGAAGTATAGTTGCAGCAAAGAGAATAGAAAAAGGACAGGTTATTAAAGAGGAAGATATTGATTTTAAAAGACCTGGAATTGGTATATCGCCACAGTATTATGAATTTGTGGTTGGAAAGACTGCAAAGAGAGATATAGAGTATGATGAGATAATAAAGATGGAAGATTTTTAAAGGGAGGCTGTTAAATTGAGCAAAGATGTTTATATAGTTCATTGTATAGATACAGAAGGTCCATTATATGAAACAATAGATGCAACATTTGAACGTCTTAAAGAAATTTTTGGCATTCACTTGGAGCCATCAATAGAGAATCTCCGCAAAATTCAAAATCAAGAGCTGAATCTGAATGGCATGGAAAAATTAGTAGCAGATGCATTTGCACCTAAAAGAATTGATACATTGGGAACGTGGGATCAGATTGATCAAAAATTGGATGAGCTAATGTCAAAGCAGTTTAGAAATTCCATGCTGGATTCAGATGGAAATGGATGGGTTTATAATTGGTTCTGTTTAGACCATGTTGGATTTACAGGTGATAATCCAAGGCATAGAGATGCAGGATATGGAAATATATATAAACATTATGCAATGAAGTTAAGACAGCATAATAGTGAAAAAATTGACACATTACAATTTCATTATCATCCATTACCATTTAATGGAGCGTATAATTATGCAGGAACAGCATATGTGAATTCGAATAATTTGTTTGAAATTCTTGCAAAAAGAATCTTAGATAATCATTCATTTCCAGCTGCTTATAGAGCTGGTATGGAGGCTGAAAGACCTGATGCTCATTGGTTTTTAGAACAATGGATTCCGTTTGATTATTCATGTAATTCATATTTTAAGGAAAATATTGAAAGACAACCTGATTTGAGAGATGGTCGTTATGGCGATTGGAGAAGAGCAACGAAGAAATGGTATCCATATCATCCAAGTCATGATGATTATCAAATTGAAGGCAATTGTCATAGGTGGATTACAAGATGTTTAAGTTTGGATTCTAGACTTATTAAATTAGAATTAAAAGATGTAGAGCAGGCATTTGCACAAGCAGAGGAAAAAAAACCAACAATTTTATCATTTTCAAGTCATGATTTTAGAGACATGTGTCCAGAGGTAAAGTATGCTCAAGAATTAATTAATATGGCTGCCAAAAAATACCCAGATGTAAAATTCCATTTTTGTAATGCAATCAATGCAATGCAGAAGGCGGAGAATTTAACGTTGAATTATTCAAGTCTTGAAATCGTGCCTGAAATTGATATGAATAAAAATAGTGCATTTATTCATATAAAAGCCCGAAATGATATTTTTGGAACACAGCCATTTTTTGTATTTAAAACAGTCACAGGCAATTATGTGTGGGATAATTTAGATTATGGAAATAATCCTCGAGAGTGGACTTATGTTTTTGATGATAAAACAATATGCATAAATGCCATAGAAGAAATTGGTGTTGCTGTGAATTCCCCAGGGGGTATGACAGAGATAGCTTTGTATAAAGTGCAAGATAAAAAAGATGAGCATTATTTTCTATAATAATAACAAGAAGAGGATTGAAAAATGGATAAAGTATTGGTTACAGGAGCAGATGGATTTATAGGAAGTCATTTAACAGAACAATTGATTAAATCAGGTTATTCAGTTAAGGCATTTGTATACTATAATTCATTTGGAAGATGTGGATGGTTAGATACACTTCCAACAGATATTCAAAAAGAGATAGAATTTTTTGCTGGTGATATAAGAGATCCAAATGGAGTTCGCAATGCGATTAATGGTGTCGATGGTATATTTCATTTAGCAGCATTGATTGCAATTCCATTTAGCTATCATTCACCAGATTCCTATGTTGATACAAATATAAAAGGAACATTAAATGTTTTACAGGCAGCTAGAGATGCAGAGGTATCAAAGATTTTAATCACATCTACATCAGAAGTATATGGAACTGCTCAATATGTTCCAATTGATGAAAAACATCCATATCAAGGGCAGTCGCCATATTCTGCAACAAAAATTGGGGCAGATCGTTTAGCAGAAAGTTTTTATCGTAGTTTTAATATGCCAATATCAATTGTGCGTCCATTTAATACATATGGACCGAGACAGTCTGCAAGAGCGGTGATTCCTACAATAATTAGTCAGTTACTTGCTGGGAAAGAAGAGATTAAATTAGGTTCGTTGACACCTACAAGAGATTTTAATTATGTCCTTGATACAGTGGCTGGGTTTAAAGCAATTTATGAGTCTGAAAATACAATAGGTGAAGAGATTAATATCTCATCCATGAAAGAAATATCAATAGGAAATCTTGCAAAAGAAATTATTAAACAAATTAATCCATCTGCAAGAATTATATGTGATACAGAAAGATTAAGACCTGATATGAGTGAGGTAAATCGGCTACTAGGAAGTAATAAAAAATTGATTGAACTTACTGGGTGGAAACCAGTATATACATTGGAACGTGGATTACATGATACAATAAAATGGATAGAAAATAACATGTCCAGTTATAAAACAGATATATATAATATATAAGGAAGGTAATAAATAATGGAACAGATGATACCTTTATCGATACCTAATTTTAGTGGAAATGAAAAAAAGTATGTTTTAGATGTTATAGAGTCAACATGGGTTTCGACTGCTGGAAAGCAAATTGAGCTATTTGAAGAAAGTGTTACAAAATATGTTGGTTCATCAGGAGCAGTTGCATGCCAGAGTGGCACAGCTGGTCTACATCTGGCAATGTTATCGTTAGGAATTGGAAAAAATGATATTGTTTTAGTACCTACATTGACATTTGTTGCTGCGGTCAATCCCATTAAATATGTTGATGCATCTCCAATTTTTTTTGATTGTGATGATTACTTAACTATTGATGCAAAAAAAATAAATGATTTTTGCAAAGAAGAATGCAATATGATAAATGGTATCTTGATTCATAAAAAAAGCAAAAAATGTGTAAAAGCTATTGTTGCAGTTCATGTGTTTGGAAATATGGCGGACATGGAAAAATTGATGGAAATTGCAAAAAAGTATAACTTATTTATTGTAGAAGACGCAACGGAAGCTTTTGGAACATATTATACTGCTGGCGAATATCAAGGTAAATACGCAGGAACAATAGGTGATATAGGTGTTTACTCATTTAATGGTAATAAGATTATTACAACTGGTGGAGGTGGCATGGTAGTATCGAATAATCTACAGTTGTTAAAAAAATGTAAGCATTTATCAACACAGGCAAAATCTGATTTATTATATTTTGATCATGATGAAATTGGCTACAATTATCGTATGACAAATTTACAGGCAGCTTTAGGGATTGCTCAGTTAGAACAAATAGAAAAGTTTATCAGTGTAAAAAAAAATAACTATGAGTACTATAATTCTTTAGGAATTAAATTACTACCATTTAGAAAAAATATAAGACCTAATTATTGGTTCTATTCATATAAGACATTTAATAGGGATAAACTGATAACATATCTAAATGAAAATAAAATTCAGTCTAGACCAGTATGGAAGTTGATTCATACATTAAGACCATATGAGCAGGAATATTCTTATAAGATAGAGAAGGCTGATGTATTTTATAATTGTATTGTTAATCTTCCATGCAGTAGTAATTTGAAAATAGTAGATGTGGAGAGAGTAGCAGATAGTATAAAAAAATTTGAGAATAATACTTGAAGCAAAAAGAAAGTTGGAAATTATAATGGTATTATATATAAACACACTAGAAGATATAAAAACATTTTATAAAAATGGAATGGATAGCTTTATAGTATATGGAGCAGGTGAAGTAGCAATACAATTTACAACTTTAGTGCAATATTTTTACGGAACGATTGATATAATAAAAAAATATGTTGTTTCAAATATGCAAACAGATAATATTTTTTTTAATGGAAAAGAAGTTGTTCAATTTAATTCAAGTATAATTAGTGAAAATGATAATATTGTGTTGGCACTTGGTAAAAAGACTAGGATAGAGGTGCTTGAGACAATATCAGATTTGCCATGTAATATTTATGTAATAGATAGCAAGATAATGTTTGATGATAAATGCAAAAGTATTTTTTATGAAGACTGTATCAATGACATAAAAGAGTATATTCAATCTGTAAATTATGCACTAAATGAGAAAAACAATTATATTAATGATAATAAATTATATGCGTGGACATGTTGGTGGCAAGGGGAAGAATGTGCTCCGGATATTGTGAAAGCATGCATAAATAGTCAGAGACTCAATCTTCCATCTGAAGTATGTCATATTATTATCACAAAATATAATTTTAGGCAATTTATTGAGTTCCCAGATTATATTATGGAAAAAGTTAATAATGGTCAAATATCCTACACAACATTTTCAGATATCATAAGAGAAAAATTAATATATAAATATGGTGGTATTTGGTTTGATTCAACGGTTTTAATAAACAAGCCATTTCCAATAGATTTTTTTAAATTGCCATTATTTACATGTAAATCCAAAACATATGATTATGGAAGCTTTTCTAAATGGTCTCTTTGGTGCATGGGCGCACAAAAAGAAAATGTGATTTTTAAATTTTTATATCAAGCATTTGAATATTATTATAAAAATCATAACTCAATAAAGTATTATTTAACAGTAGATTATTATATCGAAGCAGCGATGAGATATATAAATGGGGCTAATCAACAGTATAATAGAATACCATTTAATAATAATAACACAGATGAGCTGGCATTACATTTAAAAGATAAATATATAAAAAGTGATTTTGAAAAATATATTGAGAATACATATATTTCAAAATTGACATATAAACATTTTAGTGGTAGAAATGGCTATGACTTCACAGGGTTTACAGATGATTCTATTTATCAATTTATTTTAAATAAATATAAATAACACAGTTAAGCATTTATGTACTTATACTATTGATACTATCGCTAGACTTATTGAAGAAAATATAGAGTATAATTTACTATATTAGATATACAGGAAATGAAGAAAAATTACTAATTTGTATAATGATTCCGATATTTGATTCAGAAGTCTATTGGGGAAAATGCGTTAACAGCATTGTGAACCAGACTTACAGGAAAATAAGAATTTTACTGGTGGATGATAGCTCAAGCGATAATAGTGTAATAATATGTAATAAACTTATAGAAAAGGTAAATGTATAATATTAATATCACAGGATTATCTAGGTACAATGTAGGTGAGAACTGTAGTAATAAATAAAGCTGGATGTGAATATATATCATATATTAATTTTGATGATTATGTTGATTTGAATTATATTTTAAATTTAGTAAATACATTCATAACAATAACTTGGCGACATCAGTAATGAACCATTTTAATAAAGTCAAGGATAGAATTTTACCAAGAAATTACTTAATAGATAAGAAAAGTCAGATAATAAATAATATGATACATATGATTGATAGGATAACCAGAGGAGTACTTACTAATATGTGGGAAAATGTTTTAAACCTTGATTGAAAAATTAGGCGCTACATAATCCACCAGCAGTGTAATCATTCAAATTTAGGTGTAAGATTTGGATAGCTGGAGCATTCATTATACTCTAAATACTGATTAGTATTACAAAAGTTGTATAAGTTCACTTCAAACTATAATCAGATTTTTGTAGCATTTTACTTCAAATAAATTTTCGTTGTATTCGAATATGAAGAAATATGAGCGTGACAAATATTGGACTGAACTTATACAGTTCTGAAAAGAAAGCGGTCTGTCAGATTATGAATGTTGTAGGATAAATTATATTTGGACAAGTTCTTTTTATTATAATGTTAAGCGATTAAGAATGTCAGTGTGTAATGATGCAGTAAATATGTAACCTTAATAAACATTCATAAATCTTATTTTTTATTGATTAGATATGAAGGTTAATTATACGGTTGTTTATGCAGCGTTTACGAAATTAAAGTCTTAATAGATGATTTTTAGATAAATATAGATATGATTATATTCAAATTGAATCAACTGAAAAATTTCTACAATATAAATATGACTATATAATAGTTGTTACTAAAAAAGTAATGGGTAAATATATGGTTTATATGCTTATAATGCTAATGATAAATGATATACATGAAACCACGAATTGTAATACATTTTTTATGGAGAATAATATGTTATATTCATACGATATTTTTGATACGTTAATAACGAGAGTTACATATAAACCCAATGGGATAAACATTAAAATGCAGAAAGATTTACTAGATCATACTTGTGTTCTAAATTATATTAAATATAATTATTCTGATATTAGAACAGAGTCAGAGATAAAGGCAAGAAATTATAATGAATTATTAGATATTGAAGAAGTGACTTTAGATGAAATATTTGCATGTATGAATGAATATGGTGATTTTAATGATATTGATTCATTAAAAAAAATGGAAATAGCTTTGGAAAATCAGTTTATGTTACCAATTACGCAACGAATAGATGAAGTCAAGAAGTTACTTGAATCTGGAAATTATGTGATTCTTATATCGGATATGTATTTAGGGGAAGATATCGTAAGAAATATGCTTGTAAGTATAGATACGATATTTAGAGATATACCAATATATGTTTCTTGTGATTATAAAATGACAAAGAATGTTGGAAGTCTTTATACTTATATACATAATAAGTATAATGTAGAATATAGAGATTGGCATCATACAGGGGATAATTATCATTCAGATTATCTAATTCCTAAAACGTTAGGCATTAACTGTGAGTTGTTGAAGGAGTGGAGTGAATATGAATGGATTAAGAGTTTAAAGAGAATTATGAACATTAACTCCTTAGAAATGCAGATTGTCTTAGGAACTGTAAAATATATAAGCGAAGAAAATGATTCTGATTTAGTTAAGATGGGTAAATCGTTTGCGGGAATAATATTGGAAGAATATGCTGAATGGATTATTGATAGAGCAATTAATGATGGAATCAAAGAGCTGTATTTTATAGCACGTGATGGATATGTAATAAAAAAAGTTGTCGATAGAATAATACAATTTAATAGTATTGATATTCATACAAAATACATATATGGTTCACGAAAAGCATGGAGAGTAAAAGGTAATAAACATGATGAGTGTATGGTAAGGCAATATTTTAAAGAAAATGTTGATTTTAATAATACAATAGCTTTTGTTGATGCAAATGGTTATGGAATATCAATAGCAACGGTAGCTGATATATTGGGGGATTTATGGAGTAAAACCATCCCTGTTTATTACTTTAGCTTTCATAGACATATACAAACTAATAAATGTCGATTTTATAATTATTGCTATAATACATCAGATATAATTGAATTATTATGTAGTGCAACGCATGGTACAACTGTTGGTTATTGTCAGAATAACGGAAAGATAGAACCAGTTATTGATGAAAGTACTGTAGGTAATAACATAGATGGATATATTGATGGGGTATTACGCTATACAGAGGCAATTATTGAGATTAAGAATAAACTGAAAATTAATATTAATTTTAGAGAAATTGTAAAAAATCTTTTGGAAATTTCTAAATATAAGATGGGTATGTCTTTACACGAATTATGGAATGCGCTTAATTCGCAAGATGTTTTCAATATGGATACTTTTAAAAATAAATATGTAATTAATGAGGTAAAGAAAAAAGATGCAAAAAGGGTTGTTATATATGGTGCAGGAAAAATAGGAAAAAAAATATTTGATGAATTAAATAATAGTAATGATACATTTATATCTGCATGGACTGATATTGATTTTGAAAGATATCGAAATCAAGGATTGCCTACAATATCTATAAATGAGGCAATGAGTAGACAGTATGATTATATAATAATAGCAATTAGAAATAGTATTGCAATTAAATCAGCTAAATGCATATTAAAGGAGTTAGGGGTTGATGAATCAAAAATTCGTTATATAGATTTATAATCTGAAATGAAAAACTGAGGTGAGAAATTGAAACTTAATAATATTGTATTGTGGGGTACAGGAATAATAGGACAAAGATATTATAGCATCTTAAAAAAATTGGAGATCACTCCCATAATGTTCATAGACAATAATATAAATAAACAAAATATGTATATTGATGGTATTCAAATTTGTTCACCACTTGTGTTAAAAAATCATAGCGATTATTTGGTTTTAATTGCGAGTAAAGCAAGTGATGAAATTTATAATCAAGCAATTGGTTTAGGTGTTTTAAGTAGCAGAATATATAAAGTTCAGGAAGCAATGGGGATAGTTATGTTGAATGCAATACATATGGATGCATGGGGGTTAAACAATAGCTATAAAAAAGAAATAAATAAAAAATCAATTGCTTTTGATTTACAGAATGGAGCTGCACTTGGAGGAGTTGAAACATGGGTTTTAGAGCAGGGGATAAAATTGAGTAAACATGGATTTAATATAGCTTGTTTGCTTGCAAATGATCAGAATAATCAATTAACTATACCAGTAAATTTTGAACGAATTAATGTATGTGAATTAGGAGATTTTTGTGCACAAATAGAACGGAATGTTGAAAGCCTTTTGGGATATGGATATGGAATAGTTATAAGTAATTTTGCAGGAAATAATATGTTAGCAAATTGTTATTATAAAAGAATAAATAAACATGTCAGACATATTATGGTGATTCATTCAGATGATGATGCTTATTATCAGATGGTGATTATAATGGAAAAATATATTGATTATTGCATTGTGGTAAGTGAAAAAATCCAAAATAAATTAATTGCATTAGGCTTTGATAGAAGAAAAATAAGATTGATTACTTGGAATATTAATGTTGACAGTGTATATAGGACAGTTAAAGTAGATAATATTTTAAAAATTGGATATGCAGGAAGAGTAACAACATTAGCAAAGCGATTAGACTATTTACCTCTAATAATAAATGAACTTAATGAAGAGGGAATTAATTATGAATTTCAAATTGCAGGAATTGGTGATTATTATGATAAATTATCAGAATATGTGGAGAAAAACAATCTCAAAGAAAAGGTGATTTTAAGGGGAATGCTTAATAAAAGTGAAATGAGAGATTTTTGGCGCAGACAGGATATATATTTTAGCTGTTCTGACTGGGAAGGTCATAGTATATCTCAATGTGAGGGTATAGCATGTGGGGCGGTACCTGTTGTTACTAATGTTTCAGGGGCTAGTGATGATATACAGAATGGTGTTACGGGATATATTGTTCAAATTGGTGATTGGAAATCAATTGTTGATAGGATATGCTATTTGAGTAAACATTTTGATGTTTTAAAACAAATGTCTGATGCAGGGATGAAAAGAATGAAAGAACGAAATAATCTATATAAAGATGATATATTGGAGGAATTATGCCGTTAGTTTCAATTATAATGCCATCATTAAATGTAGTCAGTTACATAGAAGAATGTTTGCAAAGTGCAATAAATCAGACACTAAAAGATATAGAAATAATATGTATTGACGCTGGTTCGACAGATGGGACAAGAGAGGTTATAACTAAATATCTTTTAACAGATAAAAGAATTCGCCTAATAGATAGCGCTGTAAAGAGTTATGGCTATCAGGTGAATTTGGGAATACAGGAAGCAAGAGGAGAATATATAGGCATTCTTGAAACAGATGATTATGTCGATTGTGAAATGTATGAGCGATTATATGAAGTGGCTAAAAAGGATTACGCAGACTATGTACGGGCAGATTATGATGAACTATTTGAGATTAAAGGTAAAAGGATATTTAATACCCGTCACATTTTTAATGATATTAGGAATTATAATATTGAAACAATAGCTGAAAATATGCCAGAAGTGTTTACTAAAGATTTTAATATCTGGAGCGGTATATATAGGAAAAAGTTTCTTGATAAGTATAATATTCGATTAAATGAGACACCAGGGGCTGCGTTTCAAGACATAGGATTTAAATTATTAACATTAACATATGCTCAGAAAATGATTTATATTAATTATAGTGGTTATAGATACAGATTAGAACGAGAAGGTTGTTCAAGCTGTAATAATAATGTATTAAAGTTTGCATGGCAGGAATTTAAAAGATTAATATATGAGACAAACATTTCTAAAACATGCACATTTAAATATGTAATATATAGAATGATAGATGTTTTTATATGTGAATATAATAAATTGATTTTAAAAGAAAGCGTTGAAAAACAGTCTGACTTTGAAGAAAAATTCATAGAGCCATATTATATATGGTTTAAAGAAGAGATAAGCGGATATTTGAAGAAGGAAATTATATCATATGATCTGTTAAATGGATATCAGCTTAATAATTTGATTCCGTTGTTAGATAAAAAAATCGAATATGATAGAAATATAATAATGGAAAATGAAATCAAAGAAAAAAATTGGAATAAAATATCTGAGATGGCTGGGACATCAGAAGTTATTGTTGTTAGTTATGGCATAAGAGGCAAGAATGCGTTGAAACAGTTAATGTTGAAGTGCATTAATGTTATTGCGGTGTGCGATAATGACAAGAATGTAAGAATGCAGAAGATAGGATTGCCAATATTGTCAGTCGAAGATGCCGCAAAGGTTTATAAAAATGCAATGTATGTCATAGCAAATAAAAATTGTGCAGAGTTGTTAAAAAATCAGCTTATGAGTATGGGAATATCAGAAAAACAAATTGTTCTAATGATGTAATTGGTATGAAGACACTTATGGAATTGAAAAATATATTAGGAGATTAGGAATTTCTTGACAATTACTTGAGATTTTATTAATATACTTTATATACAATGCAACATTGTTAACAAAAGCAGTTTTTCTATATTACCTGTGCGGTTGTTATATTCATTTTATATAGCAATGGGCGGTACAGGGTCTGTTTATCTCGGTTATGTCTGTATTTCATTATGAAAATCTTGCTTTTAATAGGGTATAAAGCAGGATTGTATGATATAATCATAGTGAATATATGGTTTATTTGCATTTCCTGCTTTATCGGTAATCAGATAAAGAATATCAGATACAGTTATTGAAGGAGTACGGTTTAATGTAGATTAAAAGCCTTTGGAGATGCAATATTCTCTAAAGGCTTTTAATAAATATTAATGGTCAGATAATATTAAGTCTAGCGGTGTGATGTCAAGAGATAAATGATATAAAAATTATGTATTTTAGTATATATCTCATGAAGGTAAAAAACAGTATAGAAAATGTATCATTTACGGAGGTGCAATATCATGAATCATATGGTGTTTTATATAGTGCTTACCTTAATACAATAGAATGGAATTAAAACGAAATCTTGAATAAATACAAGAAAAATGATATAATACCAATAGAACAAATGTTTGCATAAGGGGGATAGATATGGTTTTTGTAAATAAAGAGTGGGAAGAGTCTGAGGGAATAGTTGTATATAGTAATTATCACAGATATTGGCAGAATAAGGAGTTACGAATCAAGAATCCATATTTTGATGTATATAGTGGTAAAATTCTAGATTTAAAAGAAGGCAAACAGGCGGCAGTAAAATATTTTTATAATTTATTAAATGAAGAAATCTGTGAGGGAGTTACAATTTGTGTTGTTCCATCAAGTAATGCTGACAAAACAGAATCTGGTATAGGCATGTTGGGGGACATGCTTGCAGCTAATGGAAGAGTGAACAAGGTTTACTATTTAAGAAGAACTGAAACGATTGACAAATTAGCATATGGAGGGAATCGCAATAAAGAGATTCATATGAAGACAATATCTACAATTGAAGATGTTGATATATCAGGGGAAATAGTTCTTCTTATGGATGATGTAACAACAACAGGTAATTCATTATATGCTTGTAAGGAAATATTACTTCAACATGGTGCTAAGAGTGTGAAGATGTTTGCATTAGGAAAGGCAGTGTAATATATGAGTGGATATTCTGCTAAGGAACTTGAGAAAATAAACAATGCAGAAGTATTAAAAAAAGAAAATGAACGGAATGGCATATATTATTGCACAAGGGATGATGCTAATTATCCACAGAGTTTGCGTGGTATAAAGAATTCGCCTGCGCTTATTTATTACAGAGGCAATATTAAAATCGCCAATGATTATAAGAGCATTGCTGTTATCGGAAGCAGAAAATGTTCTGAATATGGAAAGCAATTATCATATGAGACATCTAAATATCTGACCCAAAAGGGCATAAATATAGTTAATGGATTGGCGTTAGGCTGTGATACATTTGCATTAAGGGGAGCTCTGGATAATAATGGAAGATGTATGGTTTGGATGCCTTGTGGGCTTGATAATATTCAGCCTAAGAACAACAGAAATCTGGCAGATGAGATAATAGCTAAAGGCGGATGTCTGTTAAGTGAATATCCAGTTGGTACAGAGATAAAAAAGTACAATTATGTTGAAAGAGACAGATTACAGAGCGGAATCAGTCAGGGAGTAATTGTAATAGAAGCTGACAGGAATAGTGGCACAATGCATACAGCTGATTTTGCAGTCAGTCAATATAAACGACTGGCATGTTATTATCATAGATTGCTGGGAAATGCGACTGGAAATAAATATCTGGAAGACAGTGCGGATGCTAAGGTGATAAGACAATTATCAAACCTTGAGGAATTTGCTAATGATATACTTCATGAGGAACAATATGAACAGTTATCGTTATGTTTACAATGATACAAGATAGTTTTAATAAGCTGGGAGAATTATAATGTTATACGATGAATCATCAGACACACAATCTCTAATAAAAGATTTTTCAAAAGGTGCATTTGTCTGGTACAATTTCAGACCGGACAGTAGCATATTATATATATACAATCAGAATGCAGACGAGGCAGTGCTTGAACTTCTTGAGAGCAAAGGCAGAGTGGCGGTATGCAGTGCAGAGAAGCTTCTTAGTAAGCAGTATGGGTGCGAGGCATATGATTACATAGTTGGAATTGATATCATTGAGGAGAGCAGGGAATCATTGAGACTGCTTAAGCTATGCCATGCTCTGTTAAAGAAGGACGGCAGGATGCTGATTGGTGCAGAGAACCGTTATGCTGTCAGGTATATGTGTGGAGACAGAGACCCATATACTAATCACAATTTTGATGGGATTGAGAATTACAGGAGACTGTCAGATGCAGACTGGGATTCTATAGCAGGAAGATGCTATTCTATGTCAGAGTTAAAGTTGATGCTTTCGCAGGCTGGATTTGAGAATGATAAATTTTATTCAGTAATGCCGTCTTTGCAGGAGACGCAGCTTGTATATGCAGAAGGATATGAACCGGTTGAAGAACTGGCTATGAGGTATTTCCCGCTTTATAACTATCCGGATAGTGTGTTCCTTGAAGAACAGTACCTGTACACTGATTTAATAAAGAATGGCATGTTTCATAAGATGGCTAATGCTTACATTATAGAATGCAGCATGGACGGACAGTTAGATGATACCCTTCATGCAACCATATCACTTGACAGAGGACATGATAATGCGCTTGTAACCAGCATATGTGAACATGATGGAGTCAGAAATGTAATTAAGAAGGCTGTTTACGAAGAAGGAATACATAAACTTAAAGAGATGCAGGATAATCTTAATGATTTGCATGCAAGAGGAATAAATGTAGTTGTTTCATCTGTTGAGAATGATACATTTATAATGCCATATGTTGATGCTCCGGTTGCGATGAATGAATTAAAGGCTATTGCTAAAAAGGATAAAAATGCATTTTTAAAGGCAATGGATGATATGAATGAATTAATCCTTAATTCTTCAGAGCATACTGGGATTATATCGGAGAAAGATAGGAATAGTGCTGATGGTCGGGATTTAGGACCTATTCTTGAACGTGGATATATTGATATGGTTCCGCTTAACTGTTTCTATGATGGAACAATTGAAGATTCAAGGAGCAGGTTCATATATTATGATCAGGAGTTTTATTGGGATAACTGTCCGGCTAAGGCAATTATGTATCGTTCCATATCTATTATATATGATGGGACTGATAAAGAATTTGAAAGAATAATGCCAAGAACAGAACTCCTGGACAGATATGGATTAGCTGAATGTGAAGATTTATGGCAGCGTATGTCCTCAAGGTTTACGGAGACTTTGAGAAACCAGAAGCAGTTAAGACCGTATTATGAGAATAAAAGGGTTGATGGCAGAATTCTGTATACGAACAGGGAGAAGATTAATTATAGCGCCAAAGAATATCAAAGGATATTTGTAGACATTTTTAATGATTATAGTGATGATAAGAAACTGATTCTTTTTGGTTCAGGAAGGTTTACGGAAAGGTTCTTGTTTGAGTTTGCGGGTGATTATAGTATTTATTCTATTGTAGATAACAACAGTGCGAAGTGGGGAACCACGATGGCTGGAATTCCGGTTAATTCACCTGATATATTAAGAGAGATTCCAGAGTCTGAGAGGCATATTATCATATGTATCAAGGGATACAATGGAGTTGTCAACCAGTTAAAGGACATGGGAATAACCGATTTTCATATATATGATCCAGGCAATGATTATCCTAATAAAAGCAAGGAGCATGTTGCACAGAGTCTTGCACAGACTAGTGACTCAGGATTGAAAGAATCAGACATGGATAAAACATACAATGTTGGATATATTGCGGGAGTGTTTGACCTGTTTCATGTAGGACATCTTAATATGTTTAAAAGAGCTAAGGAACAGTGCAGGTATCTGATTGTAGGTGTTGTGTCTGATGAAGGTGTAAGGCTTAATAAGCAGGCAGAACCTTTTGTACCATTTGAAGAACGTATTGAGATGGTGCGTTCATGCAGATATGTCGATGAAGCAGTGAAGCTGCCGCTTAATTTTGCTGGAACAAGAGATATGTTTAAGAAATATCATTTTGATGTACAGTTTTCAGGAAGTGATTATGAACATGATCCGGGATGGCTTGCTGAGAAAGAATTCTTGGAGAAGAATGGCTCTACTATGGTATTCTTCCCATATACGCAGAGTACAAGCTCTACTAAGCTAAAGAAGGCTATTGAAGGACGCATGCGTATTGCTATGAAAAGGGGGATAAGATAGTATGAATGATATAAAGTTTTATAATATATGTCCTGCTGGAATTGAAAGTGGGGGGCCGGAACTGGCACATCAGATGTGTAATACCCTTGTAAGACTTGGGCATAATGCCAGGATGTATTATAATCAATCCAATAAGTTAGAACCTTGTGATGTTTCAGCATGTGCCAGATATTTAAAATATAATACTGAACATGCAAAGAGCATGTCTGAGGTAGAAGATGGTTCTTCTATAGTTATATTTAATGAGGCAGCAACTTACTGGATACCAATTATTAATAATTGTCGTAAAGTATTGTGGTGGATGAGTGTTGATAATTATATTATTAATACACAGGAAAGGGATCTGGATATTATAAGAAATCAGATTGAATTACATCTTGTACAGTCTGCATATGCATATCATTATGTAACTGAAAGGGTAGGAATCAGTAAAGATAAGGTTATGTATGTTTCTGATTATATTGGAGATATATATAGAATTAAGCTGCCTGAAATACAGAGACAAAATATTGTTTTATATAACCCTAAGAAGGGTCTGGAAGTATTAAGACCAATTATTGAGAAAACAAGCTGGGTAAAGTGGGTTCCACTGATAGGATTATCAGAAGAGGATATGACGGCATATATGCATATATCTAAGATATATATTGATTTTGGAAATCATCCTGGAAAGGACAGAATACCAAGAGAGGCTGCTATGTGTGGGTGTTGTGTTATTACCAATAAGAGAGGAAGTGCGGCATATTATGAAGATGTGCCAATTCCTGACCGATATAAATTCGAGGCAGAAAATGATATAGACAATATACAGGAATGCATCAGGTACATATGTGATAATTTCTATGAAGCACAATGTGATTATGATGAATATCGGAGAAATATTTCTCGGGAAAAAGAAATTTTTTATGAAGATGTGAAAAAATTTGCAGAATTTTTTGTTTAGAGGGTTAAGTATTTGAAATTGTCTCCGATAAATAATACATAAATGATAAATAGATAAAAATTTATATTTCATTATAAGGAGTTTTTTATATCAAGGAGGAATTTTATTATGGTAGTACAGCACAATTTATCAGCAATGAACACAAACAGACAGATGGGAACAGTTACAAGTGCCCTTTCTAAGTCTACTGAGAAATTATCATCAGGTTATAAGATTAACAGAGCAGCAGATGATGCGGCAGGTCTTTCTATTTCAGAAAAGATGAGAAGCCAGATTAGAGGTCTTGATAAGGCTTCTTCTAATGCACAGGATGGTATTTCCCTTATTCAGGTAGCTGAAGGTGCTCTTAATGAGTCACATTCAATTCTCCAGAGAATGAATGAGTTAGCAACACAGGCTGCTAATGATACTAATACATCATCAGACAGAAAATCAATCCAGCAGGAACTTACTCAGTTAACATCTGAGCTTGATAGAATTTATTCTACAACACAGTTTAATGCAATGAATCTGTTAGATGGAAGCTTTTCAAAGAAGAGCCTTCAGATTGGCTCTCTTTCAGGACAGGTTATTTCTGTTTCAATCGGTAAGATGGATGCTAAGTCTCTTGGTATTTCAGCTGCCAGCGTTAAGGTAAGTACTAATGCAGTAGCTGGTAAGTCAATGACAATTATCCAGAAGGCTATTGATACTGTTTCTACAGAGAGATCTAAGTTAGGTGCTCTTCAGAACAGACTTGAGCATACTATTAACAATCTTGATACAACATCAGAGAATACTTCAGCAGCAGAGTCTCGTATCCGTGATACAGATATGGCTACAGAGATGGTTGAGTATAGCAAGAACAATATTCTTGCACAGGCTGGACAGTCAATGCTTAGTCAGGCTAATCAGCAGACACAGGGTGTTCTTTCACTCTTACAGTAATATAATAATTAAGATATTTGAGCTGGGGCTTAGCGTTAATCGTCAAAGCCTCAGCTTTTTTAGATTATAAATATTCGAGGGGTATTGGATGAAAATATTGTACTATACATGGAATGAGATAACTAAGGCAGATGTTGTGTCTAATTTACAGCGGATGGGACATGATATAACATTGTTTACACATAATATAAAGAATTATATTAAAGATGTTGATTTTCTTAATGATATGGAAGAGAAAATTGTAGAGGAAAAGAAAAAACAAATTCCATTTGAAATTATTTTTTCCTGCAATTTTATACCACTTATTTCTAAGATAGCTTTGAGAAATAAGATCCCATATGTATCATGGACTTATGACAGTCCGTGTATGACGATGTATTCAGAAATGATATTCAATCCATATAATTATATGTTTCACTTTGACTGGTCGGAGACGGAAAGATTGAAAAGCTTAGGTGTCAGCAATATATATCATCTTCCATTAGCGGTGGATGAAAAACGTATAACGCAGGTTATTAACAATGCGTGCAATGTCTCATCAGAATTAAAGAATGCTGGGGTTTCATTCATGGGAAATCTGTATAATGATGAGGTGGATCTGACAACAGATGTTACTGGACTTCCTAAGTATGAAAAAGGATATCTTGAGGGGATAATGCGTGCACAAAGTCTTATTTCAGGCAGCGATTTATTGGAGGAAATGCTTGATGATGTGCTCGCAGAGCGTTTGGGACATTATATTAATTTCACAAAGGAAGAAGAACTTTTTGTTAATGACAGGGATATGATTCTTAATATTGTTAAGAAGATGATATCGTCGAGAGAAAGAATAAATATATTAAAAGAACTGGCAGGCAGACTGCCTGTTACATTATATTCACAGTCATCATTGTGTAATATACCAGGAGTCAGTCAATATGGCTATATTGATTATGAACATGACATGCCGGTTATGTTTGCTAATAGCTGTATTAATCTGAATATAACACTTAGAAATATAAAGACGGCAATACCTCTGAGAGCATTGGACATAATGGGCGCGGGAGGATTTCTTCTTACTAATTATTGTCCAGAACTTTCAGAATATATGATAGATGGAACTGAATTTGTGTCATATTCTGATTCAGGGGATTGCGTGGAAAAAGCGGTATATTATATGCAGCATGAAGAATTGAGAAAAAGGATAGCAGATAGTGGACGGAAAAAAGTGACGGAATTGTTTACTTATGATATACAGTTAGGAAAAATGTTTCAGATATTAAGAAAGGAGATTTCTTGATGAATATACTAATTTTCGAATATCATAATTTTGGGATAGAAGATGTAAAAGAATGTTTTGAAAAAAACGGATATTTGTATAAAGTTGTTGAGACAGATTTGTTTAGAAATCGTGTGAGTGCAGAATTTGACAGCATATTTGAACAAAATTATGATGATGGAATTGATGGAAAACAGTATGATTGTGTATTTACATTTAATTACAGCCCGGTTATTTCTAATAACTGTAAGAAGAGGAATGTTCCGTATATTGCATTAGTGTATGACAGCCCTCAGGTGCTGTTATATTCATATACTATAATTAATCCATGCAATTATGTTTTTATATTTGATAAGACACAGTATATGGAATTGAAGAAGGAAGGAATCAATACAGTATATTATATGCCGCTGCCGGTTAATACAGACAGGATGAAGAGGATGCTGGATGACATCAGCGATGAAGTAAAGCATTATAATAACAGATATAAAAGCGACATAGCATTTGTTGGTTCAATGTATAATGAAAAGCACAATCTTTTTGAAAGGCTGTCAGGAGTAAATGATTTTACAAAAGGCTATCTTGATGCAGTTATGAATGCACAGAGAAAGGTTTATGGCTATTTCTTCCTTGAAGAACTTTTAAAAGGAGATGTTCTTAAGGATATGCTGAAGAACTATCCTGTTGAAACCAGCAGGGATGGAGTTGAGACTGTGCAATATCTGTATGCGGATTATTTTCTTGCAAGAAAAATGGCTGCTGATGACAGAAAGGAAATTCTTGGAAGGCTTGGAAAAGAGTTTGGCAGAGAATATGCAGTAAATCTATATACACCTAATGAGACTCCTGACATTGCTGGCGTTAATAATTGCGGTGCGGTTGATTATTATGATGTTATGCCATATATATTCCGTAACAGCAGAATTAATCTTAATATAACATTAAGGAGCATTAAGTCTGGCATGCCGCTTCGTGCAATGGATATTATGGGAGCGGGTGGCTTACTTATGTCTAATTATCAGGAAGATTTTTACGACTGGTTTGTTCCAGGTGAGGATATGGTTATGTACGAGTCGGTTGACGACCTTGTTTCCAAATGCAGATATTATCTTAAGCATGATTCAGAAAGGCAGCAGATAGCAAGAAATGGCTATGAAAAGATTGAGCAGAATCATACTTATGATGTCAGATTCAAAGAGATATTTAATACAGTGTTTAATTAATTCATAAGAAAGGGAAAAGGGATGATAACAGATAAAGATGTAATGTACATATACAGCGAAGTTATTAACCAGATGGAACCTCGGAAAATACTGGATGTAGGAATGTTTTATAAAGCTATAGGGGCAGTATCACGCAGGATATTAGAAATGGAAGTACCAGAAGATTGTTATATTACGGGAGTTGAGACGGACAGTATATCCTGGCTTAATGTATATGAAACCATATATGATGAGATAGTTTTGGCTGATGATATTGATGCTTTGCTTGCAAAATGCGGTCATGATGAATATAAAGTTGCAGTATTCTTAAGTGATATGATACCAGAAGAAAGCAAAGAAGTGCTTTTAAAGAAAGCATCTAAGGTGAGTAAGTATTTGTTCATATATGGCACAGACCGGAAGTATCTTCCTGTTAACTGTAGTGTAACAGATGTCAGGGTTGATAATGTATGGTGTGTGCTTGCAAAATGCAGCTGAGAGGTGGAATATGAATACAGAGATATGGGTTATTACACACAAAAAATATAATGAAATTCCAGATGATTTGTATAAAACAATTCATGTAGGAAGAGCAATATCTTCAGATCTGGGATATACTGGTGATGATACAGGAGATAACATATCTTCTAAGAACATGAATTACTGTGAACTTACCGGAATGTACTGGCTATGGAAGAATCACCAGTGCGATATTATTGGAACTTGCCATTATAGAAGATTTTTTCTTGAAAAGGAGAGGCTTCTTACTAAGGAATATATTGAAAAAACGCTTAAGTCTTATGATATTATAGTTCCTCAATGTAATATGGTAAAAGAGGGATCCTTAAAGGAGCAATACTATCATATGCATTGCAAAGAGGATTGGGATATATGCAGGCAGGTAATTAGTGAAAAGTACCCTGATTATGTTAATGCATTTGACTGGATGCAGAATTCAAAAGTTATTAATTTCTGTAATATGATGATTGCCAGAAAATCTGTTTATGATTCATATTGTGAATGGCTCTTTGATGTATTGTTTGAAGTTGAAAAAAGAATAGATATTGATGGTAAAGACGATTATCAGAAAAGGGTTATGGGATTTCTGTCAGAAAGACTGCTGAAAGTATGGCTTATTGCTAATGATTATAAAGTTAAAGAGCAGCCGGTTAAACTAATGGAATCCGATGAAATAAGCAGACATTTTTATGAAATAGATTTAAAGAGACAGCTTTTTAAGAAGGTCACTGCGAGGCTGATTGAAGAATATAAAAAGGGAACTGTAAAAGAACTTCCACCAACAGAGTATGAACAAGGCAATTCAGGGCGGGTTAATGTATGGATGTGTTGGTGGCAGGGTGAAGATAATGCCCCTGACCTTGTTAAAAAATGTATTAATAGCGTAAGGAATAATATAGATAATGAAAAAGCAGTTCTTCATATAATAACACTGGAAAATTGCATGAAGTATGTGAGTTTTTCGTCGGAAGTTATTACTAAATTCAATGAGGGCAAAATATCCATGACTACATTGTCGGACAGGCTCAGAATGGAACTTTTGTACAGGTATGGTGGTGTATGGATTGATGCTACATATTATGTTACTGATGAAAGAATAAATGATGTAATAATGAAAGAGGGCTTTTATACTCAGAAATTCGGAAAGCCTATGTGGGATGACGATGTAACTGGTGGAAGATGGGATAATAATTTTATCAAAGGCGATAAAGGATTGCTGTTATTTGGATTTATAATAAGAGCGATAGATGAATATTACAGATATATGGATAAATCTATAGAATATTTCATGACTGATTATATGATTGAAATTGCATATAATACATTTGATGAAGTCAGGAATGAAGTAGATATGTGCGCAGTTAATAATCCAGAGGCATTGTTCTTTAATGCCAATGGCAGCAAAATATATGATGAGTCAGTATGGAAGGATATAGTTAAAGATACATGGTTGTTTAAGCTCAACTATAGAATACCATACAGGAGTGTTAACGTAGTTGGAGAACCAACATTTTACGGACATATTATAAAATAATAAAAATTGTTTCGGCAGAATATGCCCCTTTTGCCAGATGTCAAGTAAAAGGGGCATATCTATTACCGTGCAGGAAACGACTTTTCTATTATCTGTAAAACACGGATATCATATGTGTGATGCTTTTTAATTGTTTCATAGCCGTGTTGCGCTATTTCTAAGCGTTCATCCTCATGAGCAAGGTAATAGGCGCATAATTCTTTCAGGTGTTCAAGACTTTCGTATGCTACAAGGTCTTTTCCAATCTCGAAGAATTCCGGAAGTTCAGCCTGATAATTGGTTATAAGAAAACCTCCACATCCAAGAACATCAAATATTCTAAGGGAGAGCCCTGAACGGATTGATTTAGCTGTTATATTTAGATTGATTTTACTGTTGTTAAATATAAGTGGCATCTCCGTAAGAGATTTTGCAAAGCCACGGTTGTGGATATTAGGCATGCTGCTGGTATCGCTTCCGGTATATATATCTACATTGAAGGAATCAGACAATAATCTGAGAGCACGCAGACGCTCCTGTTCTGCAACTTTAACGCTTAAATAGTATTGTGCAACAAGGGCTTTGTTGTTGGCACGAAAGCTAGCAGGGAATACATAGTGATCAGGTATCTTTGCGAGAAGTCTGTCTGCCATTTCATCTGTGAGCATACTTTCTATAAAGTTAAAACCGTATATTTCAAGCTGCGAATTGATAATTCCATCAACAAAACCTCTTTCATAATCGGAAAGTACAGCATTATTGAATGGACATTTTTCCTGATATGTTGAGCCAATGAAGGATATGTCACTGGTATATTTTTTCTTATCAGAATCAGAAGCGTGGCTGATTAGTTCATCAGTTCTTGAAGTGTTAGCTGCAAGTGGAATATGAAAAATGTGTTCTTTATTGTATTGTTTGAATTCATTAAAAAGCATTTTATCAAAAAGAAAGATTTTGTTGACTGAATTAGATATAGCGTTGGAATATAATTCAAGAACAGGGCTGTCAACAATAAGGCTTATATAGGTTATATTAAGAAGCTGGCATACATCTGAAAGCCACGGAAAGAAGTTGATTGTAAATGCAAATGCATATTTTTCTTTTGCCAGTGTTGCTGATGCTATTGATGCGGCTTGTGATGGAAGCATATTTTTGTTATACACTTCAGCATTTTCTTCATAAACTTCGAGTCCTATATGTTTAAATGCATCTATAATATCAGGCTCACATAAGCTGCCATATCTGTATATATATATCTTCATTACATTTAGCTCCTGTTTTTAAAAATATTTTATATGAGTTATTATATATTAACACTGTTGGCATTTTCTACGCTAAATGCTATAATTTTTTATATTTGATGCAAGATTTATAACTTTGGTCAGAAACGGAGAAAATCATGACAGATAAGAATACATTTTATAATATGTTAAAGAGTAACGCCGAGAGCCAGCCAGACGCTGTGGCTGTCGTATATGATACGATGAAGGTCACTTATGAGAAGCTTTTTGATGATGTGACGAAGAAGGCATTACATTTTCAGAAATTTGAAGGAAAGCGGATTGCAATATTCGGACCAGCTTCATACAGGTGGATTGTTAATATGTTTGGAACGATTGTTGCGGGAAAGGAGCTTGCGCTTGTTGATTTCTTCCTCCCTCATGATTCGAGGGTTGACCTTCTTAAGAAGACGGAAGTTAATTATACACTGACATCTACTAACCAGTATATTCTCTCTGATGAGAATTCTATTATTATATCAAGTGCCGAGAAGGATAATGTTGACGGACTTATATATGATGAGAATACGCAGGAGGGCGATATTATCATGTTTACGGCTACAGCTAATGAATGTGATAAGCCGGTTGTTCTGTCTGTTGATAATATTCTTAATGCGGTTATGGCGATAAACAGCAGGGTTGAATGTACAAGTGATGATATTGTGCTTGCACAGATTCCGCTTCATAATGAATTTGGATTTATATACAGCCTCATATGGCCTCTGTATAATGGCGCTATGGTGTGTATAGGCAGAGGTTTAAGACATATTGATGCAGATACTTATTATTATAATCCAACTATTCTTATAGGTACTCCTTCTATGATTGACTATCAGCGAGCTATAAGTGGGTTTAATAAAGAACTCAATACTATTATCATAGGTGGTGCAAGCTGCCCGTTCAGACTTTTTGAGAATCTCTGTGACAGTGATTTGAAGGTTTATAATATATATGGAATGACAGAGACTTCGGGTTGTGTAGGGGTTAATGAGCTTTACGATGGTTCGTATACTCTTTTTGATAATAATGCAGTATCTATTGCTGATGATGGAGAGATTATTGTAAGTGGACCATGTGTCATGAAAGGCTATTATAATGACGTGGAGTCTACTGAAAATGTATTAGAAGACGGTATGTATCATACAGGTGATTACGGAAGGATTAACAATGCCGGCAGACTTGTTCTGTTGCAGCGCAATCCGGATATTATTCTGTTGCCTACAGGTGAGAAGATAAGCCGTGTAAGAACTAATGAACAGATTACAGCTATTAATGGAGTTGCAGAAGGTTTTATAACATTTTACAATAACAGGCTTACGGCGGTTATTGTGCCTATTGATAAGAGTGCATCAGAAGATATATTTAAACGCCGTATTGATAAGTATAATGAGAAGAAGGGCTACCGCTGGGAGATTCAGAAGATTGTGTTAAGAAAAGAACCTTTGCCAAGAAAGAGTGATGGCACGGTTGATGAGGAAGCGGTATGTGAGTTTATTGGTGATTAATGTTAACTTTCCACTAATTCAGCCGATATATATTCTATAAGTTCATAAAGAAAGGTGATTAGAATCATGGATGATTACAGACAGCAGCAGATAGATGTACTTAAGGAAGCTGTTCCTTACAGCGAGAAGCTTATTGGGGCAATAGAGAAAGTCTCAGAAGAACTTGCAGGAGTTCCTTTTCCAGAGACTCATGATGCAGTGAATGTTATTATTGAAGGTCTTAACTGGCTTTTTGAAGTATATAATGGAACTAAGGATATTATTGAGGCAGGGGCAGTTGATGAGAAGGAAGCTAATGAAGGTGTGAAAGAGCTTTCTGAGGCATTGAGCGTTAATGATGATGTGGCTGTTTCTAAAGCGCTTGTAAGGCTTAGTACATTTGTTAAGCAGTTACATGATGCAGGAAGCAGACTGATTAATGAATAATAAGAAACATAAAGGCATCCGCCGGTTTATGTATTACATGAACCAGACGGATGCCTTATTTTATATTATGGTAGTTAGATATAGCCATTAAACATCATGCCTGAGTAGGCGGAAAGATTATAAGGGTCATTCACGGGTTTGTGCGGATTCTTATAAGCAACAATCTTATTGTTTACATAGTTCATAGGGTTGATGGAGATATCATCAGCCTTTCTTTGAATTGATTTCTTGAATGAATCAAGAGCGTTAAATACATCGGAAAGTGTGCCGTCAGAAGCAGCTTTCTGAATAACCGCCTTATTAACTTCAAGCGAACCCTTATCACTTACTGTAAGCCCGTTGCGTTCGAGCTGTGGCTGGTAAGCCTTCATTATTCTTGAAAATTCTTTCTTTAACTTGGCGTTGCCCTCAAACTTATCGTTCTCTTTATCTGCGGCAATTGAAAAAAGCCTGTTATATCCTGAAACAAGTTCGCCAATACTTTCTGTTATCGAATCAGTATCTTCCCTGAGACTTATGGATACAGGCTCCTCCGTAGTACTGTTGAAGTTTATTGCAAATGCTTTGTTAATTGTAATATCGTTGGATGCAGAAGACCGTTCCTCTCCATTAATTGAAAATATTGCATTAGATGGATACTGTGATACTCTGTCTAAGCCAAATGCATTAATGAAGTTAGTATTGTTCTTCATTGTTGGTTCATCAAAGCCTTCAACGAAATCGGGATTATTGGTTTGGATATCCTTGTTGGGACTGATGTTGAATATTGTCGGCTTAATGCCATTTATACCAGTCATGTCTGACACTATTGAGAGAGCAGTGTTGCCGAGGCTGTCTTCGTTAACACTGGCTGCTAATCCAATGTTAGATCTGTTGATAAGTCGTGCAAGCTTATTCTGAATGTCAGAATTACTTTCCGCTTCATCGACTGTAAACTGGAATTCATAGGTCAGGTTATTGATGTTAAGGTCAAATGAATAATCACCAGGTTCTACAGTGCGGTGATTAGGCTGCAAGAAATTACCGGTATTAATCTGGCTTGTTGCCAGCTGCTTTACATCGATTTCAAAGCTTGCACTGTCAGGAGAAGCACTATCTCCTATGTATTCGGCAGTTACGCTTTCAGGATTACTTGATACTGCTGATTTCTTAAATACCATGCCGTGACCGTCGCTTCCTGAAAGCTCATTGGCAATGTTACTTAATTCTCTGGCATTCTCTTTAAGGTCGATGGCATATTTCTGTGCAGCCTCTGACATATCTGTCTTATATGTAGGAGTCTGACTGTTAGATTTCAGAACTCTGCCATATGTATTCTTTAATTGTGCTTTAGTGTGTGTATCGTACTTTGAGTTAGTCTTATGTCCATACTGGGCAAGATAATAGCTGTACACGCTGCTGATCATAACAGTCACCTCCTTGTCTGTAATAATCGGTAGAAAATGTAAGGAAATCCATTTCCTTATATATATCGTATGTTTTTGTACAAATATTATAATATGAAGTTCATTTTTTGTCACTATATTTTCTTTAAAAAAGTTGTTGACGAGTTGGAATGTACTGTGCTATATTAGAACGGCTATGGAAGCGGTCTTTTTTGCGTGCCTGAATTTCAACAACCCAACATTGATTAGGCGGGCAAAGAAACCAATTGGTGTTTTAACACCTACAAAAATAATAATTGGAGGTGGAAGTTGTGCGAGTAAAGATAACATTGGCATGTACTGAGTGTAAACAGCGCAATTACAACATGACTAAGGAAAAGAAAGCTCATCCAGACAGAATGGAAACAAAGAAGTATTGTAAGTTCTGTAAATCACACACATTACACAAGGAAACAAAGTAATTAGTACAGTGAGGAGTATTTCATGGGTGATACTGTAAAAGCTAAGAAGCAGAAAAAGAACTGGTTCAAAGGTTTAAAAGCTGAATTTTCAAAAATTATTTGGCCAGACCGTCAGTCGCTTACTAAGGAAACTGTAGCTGTATTGGCTGTGTCCGTATTATTAGGTGTAATCATTGCAGTTGTGGATTTAATTGTCCGCTTTGGAATTGAGTTCATTGTAAAATAAGGAATAGGTGATTGTATGGATGACGCAAAATGGTATGTAGTTCACACTTACTCAGGTTATGAGAACAAGGTGAAGGCTAACATTGAGAAGACAGTTGAAAACAGAAATCTTCACGATCAGATTCTTGAAGTTATCGTTCCACTTGAAACAGTAGTGGAGATTAAGGATGGCTCTAAGAAAGCTGCTCAGAAGAAAATGTTTCCTGGATACGTTCTTGTGAAGATGGTAATGAACGACGATAGTTGGTATGTTGTCAGAAACACAAGAGGTGTTACAGGGTTTGTTGGTCCTGGATCAAAGCCAGTACCACTTACACCAACAGAAATTAAGAATCTCGGCATAAGCCTTGAGGAAGAACAGGAAGTTAAGCCTGTTATCCAGTTCGCTGGCAAGGTCGGCGATAAGGTTATGATCCTCTCTGGTGCATGGGAAGATACAGTTGGTGAGATTACCAATATTAATGAGGGCAAGCAGTGCCTTACAATTAATGTTGAGATGTTCGGTCGTGAAACACCGGTCGAGATTGATTTCACAGATGTGAAGTTATTGTAAGAAGCAGTCCCGATCCTGGGACGTGGGAGACCAGAATGAATTTACTGCGTAAATTCATTCACAAGAATTGCCTGATGGTCAATTCTTGAAGGATGTATAGCAGGGTAATATTATGATGGTCGCCAATTACCACATTTATTTTTAGGAGGTGCCAAAATGGCAAAGAAAGTAACAGGATATATTAAATTACAGATTCCTGCCGGCAAGGCTACACCAGCTCCACCAGTTGGTCCAGCACTTGGTCAGCACGGTGTTAACATCGTAGAATTCACAAAGCAGTTCAATGCTAAGACAGCAGATCAGGGAGATCTTATCATACCTGTAGTTATTACAGTTTATGCTGATAGAAGCTTCAGCTTTATTACAAAGACTCCACCTGCAGCAGTACTTCTTAAGAAGGCTTGCAACATTAAGTCAGGATCAGGCGTACCTAACAAGACTAAGGTTGCTACTATTAAGAGAGCAGAAGTTCAGAAGATCGCTGAGCTTAAGATGCCAGATCTTAACGCTGCATCTATCGAAGCAGCTACTTCTATGATCGAAGGAACAGCTAAGAGTATGGGTATCGTTGTAGAAGACTAATCTACATTTGATTCATGATTATTGTGGGAGGAAAGATAGAATCCTTCCGATATTACCACTAGGAGGTTTATAATGAAAAGAGGAAAGAAATACGTTGAGGCAGCCAAGAATATTGACCGCCAGACATTATATGAAGCAGCAGACGCTATCTCATTAGTAAAGAAGAACGCTACTGCTAAATTCGACGAGACAATCGAAGCACATATCAGAACAGGTTGTGATGGACGTCACGCTGAACAGCAGATCAGAGGAGCTGTTGTTCTTCCACACGGAACAGGTAAGACTGTACGTGTATTAGTATTTGCTAAGGGTGCTAAGGCTGATGAGGCTCTTGCAGCTGGAGCAGATTTCGTTGGTGGCGAGGAGCTTATTCCTAAGATCCAGAACGATAACTGGTTCGAGTTCGACGTTGTTGTTGCAACTCCAGATATGATGGGTGTTGTTGGTCGTCTTGGTCGTGTACTTGGTCCTAAGGGATTAATGCCAAACCCTAAGGCTGGTACAGTTACTATGGATGTAACAAAAGCTGTTAATGATATCAAGGCTGGTAAGATCGAGTACAGACTTGACAAGACTAATATCATTCACGTGCCAATTGGTAAGGCTTCATTCACAGAGGAGCAGTTATCAGACAACTTCCAGGCTATTATGGATGCAATCGTTAAGGCTAAGCCATCTTCACTTAAGGGAGCTTATCTTAGAAGTGTAGTTCTCACTTCTACTATGGGACCTGGTGTTAAGTTAAGCACAGCCAAGTATGTGGGTTAATCAGATTTTTGATTAAAAACGGTTGACATTAATATATTTTGATAGTATACTATCAGCTTGTGAGCAGCATTTTGCTGTTAACATAATATTTTGCCGTAGACAGCAGGTCCGGATTCAGTATTACTGATGATGGTTAAAGGTAACACGCCTACCGAGGATTTAAGGATTTGATTAATTATTCCCTCTCTGTCGCTGGCAGAGAGGGTTTTGTTTGTAGGGAAACTATAGACGAATAATCTTCACTTAGGCAAAATCGCTTCTATATGAAGCAAGAATCTAACAGGAGGTAATTATTCATGGCTATTTTAAAGAATGTAGGCCTTAAGACATCTACTATCGATGAGATTAAAGATAACTTTGATGGCGCTCAGGGCGTTGTTGTAGTTAACTACAGCGGTCTTACAGTAGAACAGGATACACAGCTTCGTAAGCAGTTAAGAGAAGCTGGTGTGGTTTATAAGGTTTATAAGAACACTTTAGTAAAGAGAGTTGTTGCTGGAACAGAGTTCGAGCCAATTACTGACGCTCTTGAAGGAACTAATGCTATTGCATTCTGCAAGACAGATGCTACAGCACCTGCAAGAATCTTAGCTAACTTTGCTAAGACAGCTAATGCTCTTGAGTTAAAGTGTGGCGTTGTTGAAGGAACATTCTACGATGCAGCAGGTATCGCTACAATCGCTACTATCCCTTCAAGAGAGGAACTTCTTTCAAAGTTACTTGGAAGTATCCAGTCACCTATTACAAACTTTGCTCGTGTTATTAAGCAGATTGCTGAGAAGAACGAGGAAGTTGCTTAATCAGTTTAACACTGAATTAATTATGAAAGCAGCATAGATGCTCTTTCGGTTTTAGAATAATATTAAAAAGGAGATTATAATAATGACAACACAGGAAATCATTGAAGTTATTAAAGGTTTATCAGTATTAGAGCTTAACGATTTAGTTAAGGCTTGTGAAGAAGAATTCGGCGTATCTGCAGCAGCAGGCGTTGTAGTTGCAGCAGCAGGTGCTGGCGCAGCAGCAGCTGAGGAGAAGACAGAATTTGATGTAGAGCTTACAGAAGCTGGAGATCAGAAGGTTAAGGTTATCAAGGTTGTTCGTGAAATCACAGGTCTTGGATTAAAGGAAGCTAAGGACGTTGTTGATGGCGCACCTAAGGTTGTTAAGGAGCAGGCTTCTAAGGAAGAGGCTGAGGAAATCAAGAAGAAGCTTGAAGAAGTTGGAGCTAAGGTTACTCTTAAGTAATTCACTTGATTGTTCTAATGAATATAATAAGAAAGACAGCGGGCCTTCACGGCTCCTGTCTTTTCTTTTTTCTATAAATCACATCTTTATTTTATTATGCCAGCTATGGCAGAAACACTATTATCTTTATACAATTCTGAATATTCATGGAAATTTTTAAAAATCCCTTGACATATATATATCTTTGATGTACTATGGACAATGCACTATTGTGGTAAATTGTGCTTATTCTTTGCACATTTACTGATAATGTAATATATTAATGTGAAGAAAACTAAGGGGTGAAACGTCAATGGAGAAAAACAGATTACGCCCAATAACGTCGGGCAAGGCAATGCGTATGAGTTTCTCAAGACAGAAAGAAGTTCTTGAGATGCCTAACCTTATTGAGGTGCAGAAGGATTCTTACCAGTGGTTTTTGAATGAAGGCTTGAAAGAGGTCTTTGATGACATATCTCCAATTGCAGACTATAATGGAAGATTAAGTCTGGAATTCGTAGATTTTGCGTTATGTGAAGACGAAGTTAAGTATTCAATTGAAGAGTGTAAAGAAAGAGATGCTACATATGCAGCGCCTCTTAAGGTTACAGTAAGACTTCATAACAAAGAGACAGAAAGCATCAGCGAGCATGAGATTTTCATGGGAGACCTGCCATTAATGACTAAGACAGGTACATTTGTAATTAATGGTGCTGAACGAGTTATTGTCAGCCAGTTGGTACGTTCACCTGGTATTTATTATGATATACAGAAAGATAAGTATGGTAAGATTTTCTTGTACAGCTGTCAGGTAATTCCTAACAGAGGTGCATGGTTAGAGTATGAAACAGATGCTAATGATATATTCTATGTTAAGGTTGACCGTAATAAGAAGGTTCCTATTACTGTTCTTATCAGAGCATTAGGATTTGGTACTAATGCGGAGATTCTTGATATTTTTGGCGAGGAACCTAAGCTTCTTGCTACTATGGAGAAGGATACTTCTACTAACTATCAGGAAGGTATTCTTGAACTTTATAAGAAGTTAAGACCAGGAGAACCATTATCTGTAGAGAGTGCTGAAGCACTTATTTCAGGTATGTTCTTTGACCCAAGAAGATATGATCTTGCACACGTAGGAAGATATAAGTTTAATAAGAAGCTTTCTTTCAAGAGCAGAATTACAGGACAGGTTCTTGCTGAGGATGTTGTTGATGAGAACGGAACTGTTATTGCAACAGCAGGTGAGAAGCTTACAAGAGAATCAGCACAGGCTATTCAGGATGCAGCTGTTCCTTCAGTATTCATTACTGTAGAAGTTAAGGCTGCTGATGGTACAGTATCTGACAGAGTTGTTAAGATTCTTTCTAACCGTGCGGTTGATATTACCAAATGGGTTGATATCAGCGAAGAAGAAGCTAAGGAGCTTGGTGTAACAGAGTATGTATACTATCCTGTTCTTGCACAGATTCTTGCTGAGAATGAGTCTTTAGAGGATATTAAGGAAGCTATTACTAAGAATATTGCTGATCTTATTCCTAAGCATATTACAGTAGAAGATATTCTTGCTTCTATTAATTATAATATGCACCTTGAATATGGTGTTGGTACTAAGGATGATATCGATCACCTTGGAAACAGACGTATCAGAGCTGTAGGAGAGCTTCTTCAGAACCAGTTCAGAATTGGTATCTCAAGAATGGAAAGAGTGGTCCGTGAGAGAATGTCTACACAGGATCTTAGCGGAATATCTCCACAGTCACTTATTAATATTAAGCCTGTAACAGCTGCTATTAAGGAATTCTTCGGAAGTTCGCAGTTGTCACAGTTCATGGATCAGAATAACCCTCTTAGTGAGATTACTCATAAGAGACGTCTTTCTGCCCTTGGTCCTGGTGGTCTTTCAAGAGATCGTGCAGGTTTCGAGGTTCGAGATGTACACTATACTCATTATGGTAGAATGTGTCCTATCGAGACTCCTGAAGGACCTAACATTGGTCTTATTAACTCTCTTGCATCTTATGCAAGAATTAATGAATATGGATTCGTTGAAGCTCCTTATCGTATTGTAGATAAGTCTGATCCTAAGAATCCAAGAGTTACTGATGAAGTGCGTTACTTCACAGCTGATGAGGAAGATGATTTCCATGTAGCACAGGCTAATGCTGAGATTGATGAGAATGGTTATTTCGTAAGAAATACTGTATCTGGACGTTACAGAGAAGAAACTTCTCAGTTCGATAAGAGCCAGATTGATCTTATGGATGTATCTCCTAAGATGGTATTCTCAGTTGCTACATCAATGATTCCATTCCTTCAGAATGATGACTGTACACGTGCCCTCATGGGTTCTAACATGCAGCGTCAGGCCGTACCTCTTCTTATGACAGAAGCTCCTGTTATCGGAACTGGTATTGAGAATAAGACTGCTGTTGACTCAGGTGTATGTGTAGTTGCAGAGGCTGATGGTGTTGTTCTTTCTTCTGAATCTAACAAGATTGTTATCAGAGAAAAGGATGGCAAGGCGCGCGAATACAAGCTTACTAAGTTCTCAAGAAGTAACCAGAGTAACTGCTATAACCAGAGACCTATTGTCTTCAAGGGTGATGAGGTTAAGGCAGGAGATGTTATTGCTGATGGTCCATCTACATCTAATGGAGAGATTGCCCTCGGTAAGAACCCTCTTATCGGTTTCATGACTTGGGAAGGTTATAACTACGAGGATGCTGTACTTCTTAGTGAGCGTCTCGTAAGAGATGATGTGTATACATCTATTCATATTGAAGAATATGAGACAGAAGCAAGAGATACTAAGTTAGGACCTGAAGAGATTACAAGAGATCTTCCTTCAACAGGTTCAGACGCTGTAAAGGATCTTGATGAGAACGGTATTATCCGCGTTGGTGCTGAGGTAAGAGCCGGAGATATTCTTGTTGGAAAGGTTACTCCTAAGGGAGAGACAGAGCTTACTGCTGAAGAGAGACTTCTTAGAGCTATCTTTGGTGAGAAAGCAAGAGAAGTAAGAGATACTTCACTTAAGGTACCTCATGGTGCTTATGGTATCGTCGTTGCTGTTAAGACATTTACAAGAGAGAACGGAGATGAACTCTCACCAGGAGTTAACAAATCTGTTCGTATATATATTGCACAGAAGAGAAAGATTGGCGTTGGTGATAAGATGGCTGGTCGTCATGGTAACAAGGGTGTCGTTTCAAGAGTACTTCCTGTTGAAGATATGCCATTCCTTCCTAATGGCCGTCCTCTTGATATCGTACTTAACCCACTGGGCGTTCCTTCACGAATGAACATTGGACAGGTCCTTGAGATTCATTTAAGTCTTGCTGCCAAGGTACTTGGATTTAACATTTCTACACCAGTATTCGATGGTGCAGATGAGAATGATATTATGGATACTCTTGATATGGCAAATGCTTATGCTAACCATCCATTCGATGATGAAGAGCTTGCAGCCCAGAAGGCTGAGGCTGAGAAGAATGGCGAAGAATATCCTGAGGATATGGTTACATTTACAGCACAGTATAAAGATGTTCTTAATAAAGAGGTATTTGATTACCTTTCAGAACACAGAGATCACAGAGCTGAGTGGAAGGGTGTTCCAATCGGCCGTGATGGTAAAGTAAGACTTAGAGATGGTAGAACAGGTGAGTACTTCGACAGCCCTGTAACTATCGGATTCATGCATTACTTAAAGCTTCATCATCTTGTTGATGATAAGATTCATGCACGTTCAACTGGTCCTTACTCACTTGTAACTCAGCAGCCACTTGGTGGTAAGGCTCAGTTCGGTGGACAGAGATTCGGAGAGATGGAAGTTTGGGCACTTGAGGCTTATGGTGCTGCTTATACTCTTCAGGAAATCCTTACTGTTAAGTCTGATGATGTTGTAGGACGAGTTAAGACTTACGAAGCTATTATTAAGGGTGAGAATATTCCTGAACCAGGAGTTCCAGAATCATTCAAGGTTCTTCTTAAGGAACTTCAGTCACTCGCACTTGATGTTAGAGTTCTTGATCAGGACAACAATGAAGTCAGACTTCTTGAGAGTTCTGAATATGAAGTTACTGATTTCAAGAAGGTTCTTGATGAAGGTAATGGATACAGAAGAAACAGCAGAGAGGAAGAGGCAGAGTACAAGGCTGGCGGTATGTCAACAGTTACTCTTAATGAAGATGGAACAGAAGATGCTGTAGATTCAGATGATGGTGCTGATTTTGATATGGCCGATGATTTTGATGACGATTACGGCGATGGCAATTCAGATGAATATTAATTAGAAGGGAGCACTATAATGGCAGAAGAAATTAAATCAAATAAGTCAATGAAATTTGATAAGATTCAGATTAAGCTTGCTTCTCCTGAGAATATTTTGGAGTGGTCTCATGGTGAGGTTACCAAACCTGAAACAATTAACTATAGAACACTTAAGCCAGAAAAGGACGGACTTTTCTGCGAAAGAATATTTGGTCCTAGCAAGGACTGGGAGTGCCACTGCGGTAAGTATAAGAAGATTAAGGACAAGGGTATTGTCTGCGATAAATGTGGTGTTGAGGTTACTAAGGCCAGCGTAAGAAGAGACCGTATGGGTCATATCCATCTTGCTGCACCAGTATCTCACATCTGGTACTTCAAGGGTATTCCTAGCCGCATGGATCTCATTCTTGATATTGGCCCTAAGAACCTTGAAAAGGTATTATATTTTGCTTCATATATTGTAATTGATCCAGGTGAAACAGATATTCCTTTCAAGAAGATTCTTTCAGAGACTGAATACAGAGAACTCTGTGAGCAGTACGGAAGCAAGGCTTTCCGTGTTGGTATGGGAGCTGAGGCAATCCTCGAGCTCCTCCAGATGGTTAACCTTGAAGAAGAAGAAGTAAGACTTAAGGAAGAACTTGCTAACACTACTTCTCAGAAGGCTGCCAGACTTATAAAGAGAATTGAAGTTGTTGAAGCATTTAAGAATGCAGGAACTAAGCCTGAGTGGATGATTCTTACAGAAATCCCTGTAATTCCACCAGATTTAAGACCTATGGTTCAGCTTGATGGTGGACGTTTTGCAACTTCAGATCTTAATGATCTTTACAGAAGAATTATTAACAGAAATAACAGACTTGCAAGACTTCTTGAGCTTGGAGCTCCTGAAATTATTGTACGTAACGAGAAGAGAATGCTTCAGGAAGCTGTTGATGCTCTTATCGATAATGGACGTAGAAATGGTCGTCCAGTAACAGGTCCTGGTAACAGAGCACTTAAGTCTTTATCAGATTTATTAAAGGGTAAGCAGGGACGTTTCAGACAGAACCTTCTTGGTAAGCGAGTTGACTACTCAGGACGTTCAGTTATCGTAGTAGGACCAGAACTTAAGATTTACCAGTGTGGTCTTCCTAAAGAGATGGCTATTGAGTTATTCAAGCCATTTGTTATGAGAGAACTTGTAAGACGTAATCTTGCAGATAATATTAAGAAAGCTAAGAAGAGCGTAGAACATCTTGAGCCAGAAGTATGGGATGTACTTGAAGACGTTATTAAAGAGCATCCAGTTATGCTTAACCGTGCTCCTACACTTCACAGACTTGGTATTCAGGCTTTCGAGCCAATCCTTGTAGAAGGTAAGGCTATTAAGCTTCATCCACTTGTATGTACAGCGTTCAATGCCGATTTCGATGGTGACCAGATGGCTGTCCATCTTCCGCTTTCTGTTGAGGCTCAGGCTGAGTGTAGATTTATGCTTCTTTCACCTAACAACCTTCTTAAGCCATCTGATGGTGGTCCTGTTGCCGTTCCTTCACAGGATATGGTACTTGGTATTTACTACCTTACACAGGAAAGACCAGGTGCAAAGGGTGAGGGCAAGATTTTCAAGAGCATTAATGAAGCAGTTCTTGCTTATGAGAATGGTATAATTACATTACATGCCAAGATTATGGTTCATGTAACTAAGAATGTTAACGGAGAAGAGCTTTCAGGTAATATTGAGTCTACACTTGGAAGACTTATATTTAATGAGATTCTCCCTCAGGATTTAGGATATGTTGATAGAAGCAAGGAAGAGAATTTATTACTTCCAGAAGTTGATTTCCATGTAGGAAAGAAGCAGCTTAAGGATATCTTACAGCATGTTATCAATACTCATGGTACTACAACAACTGCAGAGGTTCTTGATGATATCAAGGCTATGGGTTATAAGTACTCTACCAGAGCTGCCATGACTGTTTCTATTTCTGAGATGACAGTGCCACCAGTTAAGAAGCAGCTTCTTGCTGAGGCAGAAAAGAAAGTTGAACAGATTACTGTTAAATATAACAGAGGTCAGGCTACTGACGAGGAAAGACATAAGAATGTTATCCGCGTATGGCAGGAGACTGATGATAAGATTAAGGATGCCCTTCTTCAGGGTCTTGATAAATATAACAACATCTTCATGATGGCTGACTCAGGTGCCCGTGGTTCTAACCAGCAGATTAAGCAGTTAGCAGGTATGCGTGGTTTGATGGCTGATACATCAGGTAACACTATCGAACTTCCTATCAAGTCAAACTTCCGTGAAGGTCTTGATGTTCTGGAATACTTTATTTCAGCTCACGGTGCCCGTAAAGGACTTTCAGATACAGCCCTTCGTACAGCCGATTCAGGATACCTTACAAGAAGACTTGTTGATGTTTCTCAGGATCTTATTATCAGAGAGACAGATTGTAGCGCAGGTAAGCAGATACCTGGTATGTATGTTTACTCATTTGTTAATAACAGAGCTACTAACTCAAGTGATGCCAAGGAAGATATCCTTGAGCCATTACAGGAGCGTATTACAGGAAGATACTTAGCTGAGGATATTGTTGACCCGGCTACAGGCGAGGTTATTGTTGAAGCTAACCATCTTGTAACTCCTAAGAGAGCAGAAGCTATTATTAAGACTGGTGTTGATAAGGTTAAGATTAGAACAATCCTTACTTGCCGTTCACACATTGGTGTATGTGCTAAATGTTATGGAACTAACATGGCAACTGGTCAGACTGTTCAGGTTGGTGAAGCTGTTGGTATTATCGCAGCCCAGTCAATCGGTGAGCCTGGTACACAGCTTACTATGAGAACATTCCATACAGGTGGTGTTGCCGGTGATAACATTACTCAGGGTCTTCCTAGAGTAGAAGAGCTTTTCGAGGCAAGAAAGCCTAAGATGCTTGCTGTACTTGCTGAGTTTGGCGGAACTGTAAGTATTGTTAAGACTGAGAAGAAGACTGAAATCGTTATAACTGATGATGAAGGTAATTCAAAGGCTTATCCATTATCTAAGGATACAAGAGAAAAGGTTGTTGAAGGACAGGTTGTTGCTAAGGGTGAGGAAATCACAGAGGGTTCTGAGAATCCACATGATATCGTAAGAATTCTTGGTGTAAGAGCTGTTCAGGATTATCTCCTTCGTGAAGTTCAGAAGGTTTACCGTATCCAGGGTGTTGATATCAATGATAAGCATATTGAGCTTATCGTTCGTCAGATGCTTAAGAAGATAGTTGTTGATGAAGCTGGAGATTCTAAGTTCCTTCCTGGCTCACAGGTTGATACTATTGAATTCCAGGAAGTTAATGAGAAGCTTGAGGAAGAAGGAAAGACACCTGCTACAGGTACTCCTATTATCCTTGGTATTACTAAGGCTTCACTTGCTTCTACTTCATTCATGTCAGCAGCTTCATTCCAGGAGACTACTAAGGTTCTTACTGATGCAGCTATTAACGGAAAGATTGATCCTCTTATTGGTCTTAAAGAGAATGTTATTATTGGTAAGCTTATCCCTGCCGGTACAGGTATGAAGCGTTATCAGGATATCAAGATCAGTTCTACAGATAACTACATTGAAGAAGATGAAGATGAGTCTGGTGAAGACGAACTTGTTTTCACACAGGAAGATTAATTCTTTATAGAAACTTATGGCGTGTCAGATTGATAAAATCTGGCACGCTTTTGTCTTTTTTTGAAAAAATGCTTGACACTGAATTTGCAAATATATATACTAATAAAGCGTGCGAATAGGCAAGTACTATTTTTGCGCTGTTTTGGTGACAAAACATTTTCTTAGTTGATACTAAGATGCAACCATTCATTATTCTAATTTCGGGAGGTGAAAACGGAATGCCAACATTTAACCAGTTAGTAAAACAGGGAAGAAAGACTGCAGTAAAGAAGTCTACAGCACCAGCTCTTCAGAAGGGTTACAACTCACTTCAGAAGAAGGCAACAGATATCTCTTCTCCACAGAAGAGAGGTGTTTGTACAGCTGTTAAGACTGCTACACCTAAGAAGCCTAACTCAGCTCTTAGAAAGATTGCCAGAGTACGTCTTTCTAATGGTATCGAGGTAACATCTTACATCCCAGGTGAGGGACACAATCTTCAGGAACACAGTGTTGTTCTTATAAGAGGTGGAAGAGTAAAGGATTTACCAGGTACAAGATACCACATCATCAGAGGAACACTTGATACAGCAGGTGTTGCAAAGAGAAGACAGGCTCGTTCTAAGTACGGTGCTAAGAGACCTAAGGACGCTAAGTAATTAAGCCTGAATTAAGACACGCATTTATATGAATGCATGCAAGTTTTACAATTTGCAAGAGTCGGATTCGTAAGAATCTGATTTTTACGAACAAATTAAATTTTGAATTGTGCCGGAATTAGATTAATCAAGAGGTTGCAGGTTAATATATACGGCGCGAACACATTTTTTATTTGTGAGTACCTATGATTTAATAAATTTATTAAGGAGGGAAGAACCGTGCCACGTAAAGGACATACACAGAAAAGAGATGTATTAGCAGATCCTATTTACAACAATAAGGTAGTTACTAAGCTTATCAACAACATTATGCTTGATGGTAAGAGAGGAGTAGCTCAGAAGATTGTTTACGGTGCTTTTGATAGAGTTGCAGCTAAGACTGAGAGACCAGCTATCGAAGTATTTGAAGAAGCTATGAACAATATTATGCCAGTTCTTGAAGTTAAGGCTAGACGTATCGGTGGAGCTACTTACCAGGTACCTATCGAAGTTAAGCCAGACAGAAGACAGGCTTTAGCTCTTCGTTGGATGACTACATTCTCTAGAGCAAGAGGCGAGAAGACTATGGAAGAAAGACTCGCTAACGAAATTCTTGATGCAGCTAACAACACAGGTGCATCAGTAAAGAGAAAAGAAGATATGCACAAGATGGCAGAAGCAAACAAGGCTTTTGCTCATTACAGATTCTAATTATAATTATAGGAGGTTTTATCCATGGCTGGAAGAGAATATCCATTGGAGAGAACCAGAAATATCGGAATTATGGCTCATATTGATGCTGGTAAGACAACATTAACAGAGCGTATCCTTTATTATACTGGTGTTAATCACAAGATTGGTGATACTCATGAAGGTACTGCTACTATGGACTGGATGGCCCAGGAGCAGGAGAGAGGTATCACAATCACTTCAGCTGCTACAACATGTCACTGGACACCTGAGAAAGAGGGTAAGCCAGATAAGACACAGCCAGAATACCGTATTAACATTATCGATACTCCAGGACACGTTGACTTCACAGTAGAGGTTGAGCGTTCACTTAGAGTACTTGATGGTGCCGTAGGTGTATTCGATGCACAGAACGGTGTTGAGCCACAGTCAGAGAATGTATGGCGTCAGGCTGATAAGTACAATGTACCTCGTATGGCTTTCATGAACAAGATGGATAAGATGGGCGCTGATTTCTTCGGATCATGCAACCAGCTTATTACAAAGCTTGGAAAGAATCCTGTACTTGTACAGATTCCTATTGGTAAGGAAGATGACTTCAAGGGAATTATCGACTTATTCGAGATGAAGGCATATGTCTTCAATGGTGATAAGGGTGATGATATCGTTGTTGGCGATATTCCTGCTGATTTAGCTGATCAGGCTCAGGAATACCATGACAAGCTTGTTGAGCAGTGTGCTGAACTTGATGAAGACCTTATGGAGAAGTTCTTTAACGATGAGGAAATTTCAGTTCCAGAGTTAAAGGCTGCTTTAAGAAAGGGTACTATTGAAGGTACAGCTATTCCTTGTCTTTGCGGTACAGCTTATAAGAACAAGGGCGTTCAGAAGCTTCTTGATGCTGTTATCGAGTACATGCCAGCTCCTACAGATATCCCAGATATCACAGGTGTTGACGAAGACGGTAACGAAGTAACAAGAAAGTCATCTGATGAAGAGCCATTTGCAGCTCTTGCATTCAAGATTATGACTGATCCATTCGTTGGTAAGTTAGCATTCTTCAGAGTTTACTCAGGTACATTAAACGGTGGTTCATATGTACTTAACTCTAATAAGAATAAGAAAGAAAGAGTTGGCCGTATCCTTCAGATGCACGCTAACCAGAGAAAAGAAATTGATAAGGTTTACTCAGGAGATATCGCTGCTGCAGTAGGTCTTAAGGTTACAGTAACAGGTGATACTATCTGTGATGAAGCACATCCAGTTATCTTAGAGTCTATGGAATTCCCAGAGCCAGTTATCGAGCTTGCTATCGAGCCAAAGACTAAGAATGACCAGGGTAAGATGGGTGAAGCTTTAGCAAAGCTTGCTGAAGAAGATCCTACATTCCGTGCTCATACAGATCAGGAAACAGGTCAGACAATCATCGCTGGTATGGGTGAGCTTCACCTTGATATCATCGTTGACAGACTTCTTCGTGAGTTCAAGGTAGAGGCTAACGTTGGTGCACCTCAGGTTGCTTACAGAGAGTGCTTTACTAAGGCAGTTGATGTTGATAGTAAGTATGCTAAGCAGTCAGGTGGACGTGGTCAGTATGGTCACTGTAAAGTACGTTTCTCACCACTTGAAGCTAACGTTGATAAGTTTGATGTTGAGACAAAGAACACAGTATTAATTAACGAACCTCCAGTACTCTTCTGTGAGTCTTCAGTAGTTGGTGGTGCTATTCCTAAGGAATATATCCCTTCAGTTGCTGACGGTATCAGAGAAGCTGCTAATTCAGGTATCTTAGCTGGATTCCCAGTTCTCGGACTTAGAGCAGATATTTACGATGGTTCATACCATGAAGTCGATTCTTCAGAAATGGCATTCCACATTGCTGGTTCTATGGCATTCAAGGATGCTATGGCTAAGGCAGCACCTGCCCTTCTTGAGCCTATCATGAAGGTTGAGGTTACTATGCCAGAAGAATACATGGGTGATGTAATCGGTGATATCAACTCACGTAGAGGACGTATTGAGGGTATGGAAGATATCTCAGGTGGTAAGATGATTAAAGCGTTCGTTCCACTTGCTGAGATGTTCGGATATGCTACTGACCTTCGTTCTAAGACACAGGGTCGTGGTAACTACTCTATGTTCTTCGATAAGTATGAGCAGGCTCCAAAGTCTGTTCAGGATAAGGTTATTTCTGATAGAAATAAGTAATAACTATAAAAATATAGTTGAAATATTTCACTAAATGAAATATAATAAATATCAGCTATGACAAAGCCCGAGGGGGATACCCCTCAGGGCAATCTAAATATTTTTAGGAGGATTTTAAACAATGGCAAAGGCTAAATTTGAGAGAACAAAACCACATTGTAACATTGGTACAATCGGACACGTAGATCACGGTAAGACTACATTAACAGCTGCTATCACAAAGACTCTTCATGAGAGACTTGGTACAGGTGAGGCTGTTGCATTCGAGAATATTGATAAGGCACCAGAGGAAAGAGAAAGAGGTATCACTATCTCTACAGCTCACGTTGAGTATGAGACAGAGAAGAGACACTATGCACACGTTGACTGTCCAGGACATGCTGATTATGTAAAGAACATGATCACAGGTGCTGCTCAGATGGATGCAGGTATCCTTGTTGTTGCTGCTACTGATGGTGTTATGGCTCAGACAAGAGAGCATATCCTTCTTGCTCGTCAGGTTGGTGTTCCTTACATCGTTGTATTCATGAACAAGTGTGATATGGTTGATGATCCAGAACTTCTTGAATTAGTAGATATGGAAATCAGAGAACTTCTTAACGAGTACGGATTCCCAGGAGATGATACTCCAATCATCCAGGGTTCAGCTCTTAAGGCTCTTGAAGATCCTAACAGCGAATGGGGAGATAAGATCCTTGAGCTTATGCATACTATTGATGAGTATGTTCCAGATCCAGAAAGAGATACAGATAAGCCATTCCTTATGCCTGTAGAGGACGTATTCTCTATCACAGGACGTGGTACTGTTGCTACTGGTAGAGTAGAGAGAGGTGTTCTCCACGTTAATGAGGAAGTTGAAATCGTTGGTATCCACGAAGATATCCGTAAGGTAGTTGTAACTGGTATCGAGATGTTCAGAAAGCTTCTTGATGAGGCTCAGCCAGGTGATAACATTGGTGCACTTCTTAGAGGTGTTCAGAGAGACGAAATCCAGAGAGGACAGGTTCTCTGCAAGCCAGGTTCAATCACACCACACCACAAGTTTACAGCTCAGGTTTACGTATTAACAAAGGACGAGGGTGGACGTCATACTCCATTCTTCAACAACTACAGACCACAGTTCTACTTCAGAACAACTGATGTAACTGGTGTTTGTGAGCTTCCAGCTGGTACAGAAATGTGCATGCCTGGTGATAACGTAGAGATGACAGTTGAACTTATCCATAACGTAGCTATGGAGCAGGGTCTTCGTTTCGCTATCCGTGAGGGTGGTAGAACAGTTGGTTCTGGTGCTGTTGCATCTATCATCGAGTAATTGTTATTAATACAGTTCTTTCAAGGGTTTCCGAGGTTATCGGAAACCCTTTTTTGCACGAGCAGCTCCTTGAGAAGTCATGGGCAGTTCGCAGTCGTGCTCGCGAAGTAATGAGCTAGAATATGATAAAAAGAGGAGTACAACATGTTATACATAATGCGACATGGAAAAACGGACTGGAATGCATGTCATAAATTACAGGGCAGAACTGATATACCTCTTAATGATGAGGGAAGAATGATGGCGGCAGAGGCCGGGGAAAAGTATGCAGATATACATTTTGATGAGTGTTATTCATCACCTTTGGCAAGAGCAAAAGAGACAGCCGAGATTTTTCTCAAAGGAAGAGGAGTACCTGTATATACAGATGACAGACTTGTTGAGATGGGATTTGGAATATATGAGGGAATAGAGAATTCATTTGCAATAAAGGATTGCCCAATTAATTCTCTTTTTAAAAATCCAGAGGATTATGTGACGGTTGAAGGCGGGGAAAGTTTTGAACAGCTTTTTGCAAGAACAGGGGAGTTTATAGACAATGTAGTTATGCCACAGGTAAATAGTGGCAAAGATATACTGATTGTTGGTCATGGTGCCATGAACTGCAGTATTATAGCAAAATTCAGAGGAACACCACTGGATAAATTCTGGTATGGAATGACTGATAATTGTCAGGTGGTAAAGCTTATATAATATTATAAAACACAATTTTTATGATTTATTCAGACCAAATCATGCTAGGTTTCGTATATAAGTATAGAAGTTAATAAATGAGACTTTGACTTACAACGGAAGGTTAGGATGGTGATTGGGATGAGTAGGAGAGATGGCAGGAGAAAAAACAAAAGAATAGGAAAAAGGAAGAATCAAATATTCCTTGTAATGATGACTATACTGGCATGTACGGTAGCAATTGTATTAACAGTCAAGATGAATAATCAGAATGTCAGCAAAGGTGTAGCAGTGGGTGCAGAATATACAGCAATTAAGAGCGATGGTAATGTGACGGAGGAACAGCTTTCTGTAAGTGAAGAGACTGTAAATGATTTACCAGATGTATACAGAATAGAATGCTATGAATCACTTAATCAGAATCCGGAGTTGCCAACAGGATGCGAGATTACATCGTTAACCTCCGTACTGAATTATTATGGATGTAATGTTGATAAAACAACTATGGCAGATGAATATCTTAAGAAAGGCAATGGCAGCTTCTACGAAATGTTTCTTGGTAATCCAAGGGATAACACAAGTTATGGATGCATGTCACAGCCAATTGTTAATGCAGCTAATAAATATTTCAAAGTTAATAATATGTCAGCAGTTGCAAAGAATATAAGCGGAACAGATTTTAAAGAGATTCTTGGTATGGTTGCTCAGGGTGACCCGATAGTAATATGGAATACAATAGATATGAGACAGCCATATGAATCTAAGACATTTGTATTTAATGGGAAAGAATACACATGGATGTCTCCAGAACATTGTGTTGTAATTACAGGATATGATCTTAATAAGAATATTGTTTATATAATGGATCCTATGGAAGGTAATGTAACAAGGAATCTTGAGACATTTCAATCAAGATATGAAGCGATGCACAGCCAGGCTGTCTATATTATAGAATAATTAAGGGAGGGCAATATTGTCCTCCCTTTAGTCATGTTATTAGTTTGATTTAATATTGTGCCTTGCATTAAGCTTCTTTGCACAATGTATGAATGCAGGGAACAAAAATGCGTCAGCAGCAATCCATGCGATTGGTGAGGCGAGGCATGCACCCATGAATCCAATACTTGGAATGAGTATGATGGCTGCAAATGCACGGCCAATCATCTCTAAGATACCTGCTGATATTGCAAATACTGAGAAACCCATACCCTGTATGCAGAAGCGGACCACGTTAACACCTGTAAGCGGAATGTAGAAGCATGCAGATGCAAGGATGAACTGTCTTGTAAGAGCAATAATTGTTGTCTCAGATGCATTAACGAATAATAATGCAATATAATCTGTAGTGAAATACAGTGCAATAAGAGAAAGAACACTGTAAACTGAACCGATTATCATAGCGGAGCGTACACCCTGACCGAGTCTTTTAATCTTGGCAGCTCCAACATTCTGTCCGGCATAGGTTGCCATGGTTGAGCCGAGTGCATCAAATGGACAACAGGTAAAGTTGAACATCTTAGAACCGGCAGTCATTGCGGCTACATATGTTGAACCAAGTGTATTGACAGCAGCCTGAAGGATTGTACTTCCGATGGCTGTTATTGAATACTGGAGTCCCATAGGAACACCGTTCATACACAGGTTGGTGATGAATCTTCTATCAAGTACCCTTTCTGATTTGTCACCTTTTAAGATGTCATATTTCTTATACATATATATAAGGCAGGTAAGTCCCGAAATTAACTGTGATGTTACAGTTGCCCAGCCAGCTCCGGCAACACCCATCTTACATACAAGAATAAGAAAGAAATCAAGTACTACATTTATTATTGAAGAAAGCACAAGGAAAACTACAGGTGTCTTACTATCGCCAAGCGAACGGATAACACCGGACACCATGTTGTACAGGAATACAGTTGGGATTCCTATGAATATAACTACTATGTAATTGTAGGCATGGTCAATAATATCTGCCGGTGTATTCATGATAATAAGTATTCTGCGGCAGAATATTACGGATGCAAGCGTAAGCACTATGGCAAACACAATACTGCAGATATATCCGTTAAATACATATTTTCTAAGGTCAGCAGGCTTCTTTGCACCAAAGCATTGGGCAACCGGAATCACGAATCCGTTACAGACTCCCATACAGAAACCGATTATCATGAAGTTGATAGAACCTGTTGCTCCAACTCCGGCAAGAGCTTCAACACCGAGAGTTTTACCAACGATTATTGTGTCAACAAGGTTGTAGAACTGCTGAAACAGCATTCCGAACAGCATTGGAACTGCGAATCCAAGAATATGCCTGGAAGGCGAACCATTTGTCATGTCTTTTACCATAGGATTTCCTCACTTTCGTATATTTATAAAGCCAAATGATTATACTATATTTTTGCAAACTGTCAAACTGATTTTGCACGAATTTGAATTAATTTAACGAATTATTGTCTTAATATGAAATGTCTGTTAAAATGCATAGGTAATATATATGCGGAGGCAGATATGAAGAAAACTTTTGATGTTAAGAGACTTACAACGCTGGCATTACTTACAACAATTGCACTGACAATATTTGTTGTGGAATCAGCGATACCTACGCTTGTTCCAATACCAGGAGTTAAATTAGGACTTGCCAATATAGTCACACTTTTTGTATTGAAAAGGTATAAATTCAGTGATGCAGCGATTGTGTTAGCTATGAGAATTATACTGGCTACAATATTTACAGGGCAGGCAGTATCATTTATATATAGTGTAAGTGGTGGATTCTTATGTCTTATTGTGATGGCAGCTGTTAATAAATTGCTTAGGGGACAGTATATATTCCTTACAGGTATACTTGGCGCGGTGTCGCACAATGCAGGCCAGATTCTTGCTGCATTTTTCATACTCAGATTGTCAGGTATATTTGCGTACATGCCGTTCCTTGTGATAAGCGGTGTTATAACAGGTCTGTTTACGGGCCTTGTGTGCTTCTTTGCAGACAGATATATTCCTAAAAAATATACTATGTAGCAGATGGAGGAGATTGTGAAAAAAAGAGTTATTACAGTGGTGGCCGTGATTGTTCTGCTTGTTGTGGCAAGTGTGGCTTCTATTATATATATGAAATCAGGAAAGAATAACGGCAGAAAGACCGCTTATATATACAGAGATAACGAATTGTTAAGAACTGTTTCGTTAGATGACGTTAAGAATCCGTACACATTCAGGATTGAATATGGGGATGGAGAGTATAATGATATTCTTGTCGAGAATGGAAAGATTAAGATTGCTGATGCAAGCTGTCCGGATAAGCTGTGTGTAAATATGGGATATATATCTGAACCTTTAATGCCAATCACATGTCTGCCAAATCATCTTGTTATCAGAATTGTGAATGACGGCGAAGAATCGCCGTCACTCGATGGTGTTGTGTATTAATTATTTCATCCAGCGGCCAGAAGCACCACATGGAAGAACAAGTCCGTTGCTTGAAACAGGAAGACCTACTTCTTGTGAATCACAGTGGCCGCCAAAGCTCTTAAGTTCTGTGCTTAACATATAAGTAAGAACGGCTGGCTGAAGACCTGTAGTGTATGAATTAATAAGGAAAAATAATGGCTTATCAGAAAGAAGCTGTGCACAAAGCTTAACAAGCGGGTGTATAGCTTCTTCTATTTTCCAGATTTCTCCTTTAGGACCACGTCCATATGAAGGCGGATCCATGATAATTGCATCGTAATGGTTGCCTCTTCTTATCTCTCTTTCTACAAACTTTACACAATCATCAACTATCCATCGGATAGGCTTGTCAATAAGTCCTGAAGACTGTGCATTTTCTTTAGCCCATGCGACTATACCTTTAGAAGCATCTACATGTGTAACATTAGCACCTGCGGCTGCACATGCAAGTGTTGCGCCACCTGTATAAGCAAACAGGTTAAGAACCTTTATGGGTTCACTGCCACGTTCTTTTCTGGCATCAGAGATTATCTTTCCAAACCAGTCCCAGTTAGCAGCCTGCTCAGGGAATATTCCTGTGTGTTTGAAGCTGAATGGCTTTAAGTTGAATGTCAGCTCCTGTTCAAATGAAGGACTGTTGTAGTGAATCTGCCACTGCTGTGGAAGGTCAAAGAACTCCCATTCACCTCCACCCTTAGAGCTTCTGTGGTAGTGACCGTTCATATTCTTCCAGCCACGCTCTTTCTTAGGAGTGTCCCATATTACCTGTGGGTCCGGACGTACAAGAATGTACTTGCCCCAGCGCTCAAGCTTTTCACCTTTAGAGGTATCTATTACTTCATAATCTTTCCAGTTGTCAGCTATAAACATAATTAAGTATCCTTTTCTATATTAAAATATGTTGCGGTTTGGTACCGCATTTGTTATTAAATAATTATATACGAAAATATTAATAACTGCAATCGTGCAAAAATGTTTTGAACAGGCTTGTTTTATGTTAATATATTTCTATCGAAATCTAATTAAGGGGCGATGCATATTGAAAAATGTTAGTTTAAAGAATATACAGAAGGATATTGTATCAGGAATAATTGTTGCTCTTGTGTCAATTCCTATATCAATGGGATATTCACAGATTGCGGGACTGCCAGCGGTGTATGGTCTGTACTGCTCTATTCTGCCAGTGCTTATATATGGATTTGTTACATCCTCACCGCAGTTTGTGTTCGGAGTGGACGCAACTCCGGCGGCACTTGTTGGTGGAACACTTGCAACGCTTGGAATAGTGTCAGGATCTGAGGAGGCAAAGGCAGTAGTTCCGGCGATAACTTTGGTTGCAGCATTGTGGCTGTTGCTCTTCTTCTTTATTAAAGCAGGGCGTATTGTCAATTATATATCTACACCTGTAATGGGTGGATTTATAAGCGGTATTGGCGTGACAATAATTCTTATGCAGGCAGCAAAGCTTTTTGGCGGTAATGCTGGGACTGGCGAAGCGATACAGCTTGTTATGCATATAGCTGGCGAGTTTGATTCGTTTAATCTGCTCTCGGCAATGCTTGGAGTCGGAACAGTTGTGATTATTCTTGTTGCGAAGAAGTTCATTCCAAAGTTTCCGATGTCAGTACTTCTTATGGTGCTTGGTGCACTTGCAACCGCAATTTTTCATATTGACAGATTCGGTGTTAAGCTTCTTCCACATGTTGATAAGGGGCTGCCTGGATTCTCACTTCCTGATATGTCAGTTGTGTTTAAGAATCCGTCAGATATAATACTTCTTGGACTTTCAGTGGCAGGTGTTGTCATGGCGCAGACATTGCTTGCAACTAATAATTATGCCAACAAATATGGCTATAAAGTAAGCAATAACAGAGAAATTCTGTCTTATGCTGCTGCAAATGCGGCTTCTGCTGTAATTGGCGGATGCCCTTTGAATGGAAGTGTGTCAAGAACAGGAATTGCAGACCAGTTTGGTTGTAAATCACAGGTTATGTCAATAACAGCTTCTCTGACAATGCTTCTTATAGTGCTTTTTGGTACGCCGGTGCTTGAGTATCTTCCTGTACCAATACTTACAGGAATTGTTGTTGCGGCACTGATTGGAATTACTGAATTCGGGCTTGCAGTTAAATTATGGAAAACAGACCATACGGAGTTTGCAATATTTGTAGGTGCTTTCTTAGGTGTTCTGTTATTTGGAACGATATACGGAGTTGTAATCGGTGTAATACTTTCATTCATTGCAGTTATTGTCAAAGCTGTTGAGCCGCCAAGAGCATTTCTCGGGGTGATACCGGGACAGGATGGCTTCTATAGTCTTAACAGATACCGCAATGTAAAGAAGATAAAAGGTGTGGTTATATACAGATTTAACGGTGCGCTTTTCTTTGCGAATATTAATACATTTGTTGATGATATAGAAAAGAATCTTGATGATAATACTAAATGGGTAATTGTAGACGCCGGAGGCGTTGGATCTATTGATGTGACGGCAGTTGACAGGCTTATGACTTTATATAAGGTGCTTGAAAAGAAAGGTATCAGATTCTATATTACAGAGCATGAACACACGCTTAATGACCAGTTAAGAGAGCTTGGTGCAGGCGAGTTTGTTGAAAAAGGTGTTGTAAGAAGAACTATTCCGCTTGCCCTAAGAGATGCAGGTCTTGACAGACCTTATCCTGTCGAGGAGGAAGAAGAGCAGGCTGTTTCTGGCGAGGTACATGAGGACAACGAAAGACTTGCAGAAATTGAGTGGGCTTTTGGTGCAGATGCAGATGAATGGCTTGAGAAGATGGCAGCAGAGATGGCTGATGAGATTGGCAGTGTCAAGAAAGATGAGAAGAATGTTATTGTTGATGCTGAAAAGCATGCTGCATGGGGAAGAATCGGACTCTTTGATGAGAATGACCTGCTTGAGCGGCTTGAAATGCATTTGTTTGACGATAAAAAATATCCGAATCTTGATATTGATGATATTGAGAAAAGAATTGATGAACGCCGCGTGGTTGTTGAGAAGAAGCTGGCACAGATTAATCCTGATGCAATTCAGATGCTTAAGGAACACAGAAAGGAAATGCTTGACAGATTAAAGCTTCACAATCCGTATGTATATGAGCATATGATGGAGCAGAAGAGGAAGCATTATGAACATCTGAAGAAGAAAGATTCGGAGCTTGCACAGAAGCTTAAGAATTTCTATAATCTTTCAGATGACGACAAATAATTTATATAACGGAGATAATTGTGAATATATTAAATGTTGAAAAGGTCAGCAAGACCTATGGAGAAAAGGAACTTTTTAATAATATAAGTCTGGGAATTAACAGTGGAGATAAGATTGGACTTATAGGGGTGAACGGAACCGGAAAGTCTACACTTTTAAAGATTATTGCAGGCATTGAAGAGCCGGATGAAGGACAGGTTGTAAAGGGTAAGGGGATTGAGCTTGCATATCTTGCACAGACGCCTCTGTATTATGATAATGAAAATGTACTGGAATATGTTATGCGTGGGAAGCATGCAGACAGCCAGCCAAAAGCAAAAGAGATTCTTAACAAGCTTGGAATAACAAATCACGCTGCAATGATGAATATTTTATCAGGTGGTCAGAAAAAGAGAGCGGCACTTGCGAGAACTTTAGTTGAGCCGGCAAGACTTCTTATTCTTGATGAACCTACGAACCATCTTGATAATGACATGGTACTCTGGCTGGAACAGTTTATTAAGAATTTCAAGGGAGAACTTATCATGGTTACTCATGACAGGTATTTCCTTGATAATGTAACTAACAGGATTGTAGAGCTTGATAAAGCTTCCCTTTATAGCTACGATACGAATTATTCAGGCTTTCTTGAACTGAAGACCCAGCGTGAGGAGATGGAGAGGGCAACTGAGGCTAAGAGACAGAATATATTAAGGAAGGAACTCGCGTGGATAAGAAGAGGATGCCAGGCTCGATCTACCAAGCAGCAGGCACGAATTGACAGATTCGAGGATATGAAGGAGGCTTCAAAGCAGGCGAGAGCAAGATTTGACAAGCAGCTTATGGATATGAATTCAGTCAGCAGCAGGCTTGGAAGAAAGACTGTTGAACTCCACAACATTTGCAAAAGCTTTGGAGAGAGGACAATAATTGACGATTTTACCTACATTTTTCTAAGAGATGACAGAATAGGTATTGTCGGTGATAACGGATGCGGCAAGTCTACGCTTATGAAGATTATAGCAGGCCAGCTTGAACCGGACAGTGGTAGTGTTGAGGTTGGAGAGACTGTAAGAATTGGATATTTCATGCAGGAGAACGAACCACTTGACGACAGCCTTACTGTGCTAGAGTTCGTAAGAAGCATAGGCGAATATGTTACGACGGCAGATGGAAAGGCAACAGCGTCACAGATGTGTGAGAAGTTTCTTTTTACACCGAAGCAGCAGTGGACGCCTATAAGCAAGCTGTCAGGTGGTGAGAAGAGAAGACTTTATCTGTTAAGTGTTCTTATGAGTGCGCCAAATGTACTTATTCTCGATGAGCCTACCAACGACCTTGATATTGAGACTCTTGAGATTCTTGAGGAGTATCTTGATGGATTTGCAGGTATTGTAATCACAGTTTCACATGACAGATATTTCCTTGACAGAGTTGTTGACAGGATATTTGCATTTGAGGCAGGAGGCCACCTTACACAGTATGAAGGTGGTTATACGGACTACAGGGATAAATGTGTTTCTTCTATATATAATGTGGAATCAAATGGAACATCTGATGCGCCAAAATCAAAGGCAGCAGGTCAGGTGAAGAAAGCATATAACAGCCATGAGAATAAGATTAAGTTCACATATATGGAGCAGAAGGAATATGAGACTATAGATGATGATATAGAGGAGCTTGAAACTAAAGTTTCAGAACTTGATGACGAGATTGCAAAGAATGCAACTTCTTATTCTAAGCTTGCAGAACTTACTAAGGAAAAGGAAGATGTGGAAAGGCAGCTTGAAGAAAAGATGGAGCGATGGGAATATCTTAATGATCTTGCAGAAAAAATAGAGAAACAGAAACAGTAGTAAATATTAACAAAACAAGTGACATCAGAACAGACTATTTGGTTGAGCAAATCATATATTCATGGTATGATGATATATGATTTACTATATTAATCATATGAGGGAGGAAAAATTATGTTTTGTCCAAATTGCGGAACAAAGAACGAGGACGATGCACTATTCTGTGGAAACTGTGGAACACGTCTAGTGATAGATGTGCCTCAGGAGACACCGGTGCAGGAAAGTGTGGAAGAAGAGCCAGAGGTAACACCGGTACAGGAGAATGTGCCAGCAGGGTCGGAGGAAACACCAGTACAGGAGAGTGTGAAAGCAGAGCCGGAAGTAACACCGGTACAGCAAAGTGTTCCTGTTCAGCCACAGCAGGCTTTTGGCCAACAGCCTGTACAGCCTACACAGTTTACAGGTCAGAATTCTGGTCAGCAGCCTGCCAATAATAAGCCTGCCAGATTCCCTAAGGGTATAATTGCAATTGTAGCTGCGGGAGTTGCTGTGATAGCTGCCATAATTATATTTGTATGTGTGGGAAACAATGTGACAGATTATAAGAAAACTGCCAAGCAGTATGTTAAGGCGGTTGCAGAGTGCGAATGGAATGATGCGTATAGTCTTATTAATCTACCAGATGGGGAGTTCCTTACTAAGGAAGCATTTATTAATGTTCATGCAGATGCGACTGGTGAGAAAGTTGAAAAGATGGCAGCAGATGACATTGTCTCAACATATAGCAAGATGCCTGGTAACAAGGCTGTTAAGGTCGGATATATAACAGATTCGGGAATGCAGTATAATGATGTGTATCTAACAGTAGCCAATAAGCACTATATGCTTTTCTTTAAGAAGTATAAAGTCAGCGCTGAGAATCTTGTAGTAAAGGATGTTACAATAAAGGTTCCAAAGGGACTTACGTTATATATTAATGATGTTATTGTTGGCGATGGATATAAGTCGGATGCATCTAAGAATGGAAACGGCTCTTCTGATGAATATGTTATACCATATCTGTTCAATGGAAAGAATAATATTAAGGTAACTGGAGAATTTATAGAGGACTACACAACACAGCTTTATGCAGCACATGATGAAGATACATTTACTGTTGGAACATACAATGCAAAATATGTTAATTCGAAGCTTGAAGAACTTAAGACACAGGCAAGAACAGATGTGGATGCAATAATTAACGCTATACAGGCAAAGAAAGATTATTCAGCTATAGCCGACAGGGTGTGTAAAGAAGAAAAGAAGAACATAGAGTCAGCTTATAAGAATATTTACGACAGCTACAATGACAAATACAAAACTGTATCCGATTTGAAGATTTCCAAATTCACAGCTTCTATCGCGGATACATCTTTCAGAGTGGATTCAGATGATGGATGCCCGGTGATTAAAGTTTCAATTAAACTAGGATATACATACAAGATACAGTACTCAGGAAGTGATAAAGCTAACGACAAGAATAATAACAATAATTCAGCTTACATATATTATAAATATGAAGATGGTAAGTGGAAGATTAATTCTATGTATCTTGGATTTGGATTTTATTAAAATACTGTTTTGACCGGGACTTATGTTCCGGTCAAATTTATTCTGTATTGTACTAAAAAAAATACAATTTTTTCTGTTGATTTTATATAGAGAGTAGTGTATATTAATACTTGCTGTGACATTGATAGCTGTGAAGCGTGAGGTTGCTGCTTTAATAAAGCAGGTTTTCCGTGGAGCGAATGTCAATGCTGGAGATAATCTCCGGCGAAGAAACTGGCGACAAGTCACTGTACCAAAATCATCTGCAATCCGCAGAAATGACGCGCGTAGGTCGAATTATGAATGAGACTATATGATACGCGTGGGAGTGTGTACAGTCACCGCTTGTCGTACTTAAACAATAAAGTGCGAAGGAGGCGACTTTTTTTATGGCAAATCAGGTAATCAGAATTACTCTGAAGGCTTACGATCATCAGTTGATTGATCAGTCAGCTAAGAAAATCATCGAAACTGCTAAGAAGACAGGAGCACAGGTGAGTGGTCCGGTACCTCTTCCAACAAAGAAGGAAGTTGTTACTATTCTTAGAGCTGTTCACAAGTACAAGGATTCAAGAGAGCAGTTCGAGCAGAGAACTCATAAGAGACTTATCGATGTATTATCACCATCTCAGAAGACTGTAGATGCATTATCTAAGTTAGAGATGCCAGCTGGTGTATTCATCAACCTTAAGGTAATGAACTAATCATTATCTGGAATTTTTCATTATTAAAGCAATAATCCTAAGGGTTTAATATAGAAGTAACAAGCAGTGGTGCGGGTTCCACTTATATTAGCTGTTCTAGGATGACAGGATGCGCTGTGTATCACACATCATCTTGTCCGCTGTAGATTAAACAGGAGGAAAATCAATGAAGAAGGCAATTTTAGCTACAAAAGTCGGAATGACTCAAATCTTCAACGAAGACGGTGTTTTAACACCTGTAACTGTTCTTCAGGCTGGTCCTTGTGTTGTTACACAAGTTAAGACAGTAGAAAACGACGGTTACGATGCAGTTCAGGTTGGTTTTGCTGACATTAGAGAAAAGTTAGTAAACAAGCCTGTTAAAGGACATTTTGATAAGGCAGAGGTTCCTTACAAGAGATTCTTAAGAGAGTTCAAGTTTGAGAATGCTTCAGAGTACTCTGTAAAGGACGAAATTAAGGCTGATATCTTCGCTGCAGGCGATAAGGTTGATGCAACTGCTATTTCAAAGGGTAAAGGTTTCCAGGGCGCAATCAAGAGATTAGGCCAGTCAAGAGGACCTATGGCTCATGGTTCTAAGTTCCACAGACATCAGGGTTCAAACGGATCAGCAACAACACCTGGTAGAGTATTCAAGGGAAAAGGAATGCCTGGACATATGGGTTCTAAGAGAATCACAATCCAGAATCTTGAAGTAGTAAGAGTTGATGTTGAAAACAACGTAATCTTAGTTAAGGGTGCAGTACCTGGACCTAAGAAATCATTAGTAACACTGAAAGAAACAGTAAAAGCTGCTAAGTAGTTTTTGCTAAGGAAGGAGGACCACACAGATGGCAAACGTATCTGTTTACAATATTGAAGGCAAAGAAGTTGGTTCAATCGAATTAAATGATGCTGTATTTGGTGTAGAAGTTAACGAACATCTCGTACACATGGCAGTAGTTAACCAGCTTGCAAATAATCGTCAGGGAACACAGAGCGCAAAGACACGTTCAGAAGTTTCTGGTGGCGGAAGAAAACCTTGGAGACAGAAAGGAACTGGTCATGCAAGACAGGGTTCTACAAGATCTCCACAGTGGACAGGCGGTGGTGTTGTATTTGCACCAAAGCCAAGAGATTATTCATTCAAGATGAATAAGAAGGAAAAGAGAATTGCTCTTCTTTCTGCATTATCATCAAAGGTTGCTGACAACAAGATCGTAGTTCTTGATGCATTTAACCTTGATGAAGTTAAGACAAAGAAGTTCGCAGAAGTTATGAGCAACTTAAAGGTTGATAAGGCTTTAGTAGTTATTGAAGGTGAGAACAAGAACGTAGTTCTTTCAGGAAGAAACATTCCTACAGTTAAGGTTTCAGCTACTAACGAAATCAACACATACGATGTATTAAAGTATGAAACATTAGTAGTTACTAAGGCTGCTGTTGAAAAATTAGAGGAGGTGTATGCATAATGGCAAACGTACAGTATTATGATGTAATCCTCAAGCCTGTAATCACAGAGAAGTCTATGGCTGATATGGCAGATAAGAAGTATACATTCTTAGTTCATACAGATGCTAACAAGACAATGATTAAGGATGCTGTTGAGAAGATGTTCGAAGGAACTAAGGTTGCTTCAGTTAACACAATGAATCTTGATGGCAAGAAGAAGAGAAGAGGCAGAACAGCTGGTACAACTTCTAAGACTAAGAAGGCAATTGTACAGTTAACAGCTGACAGCAAGGAAATCGAAATCTTTGAAGGCCTTTAATTAGTAGCTTTAAAGTGTAGAAAACAATATTACACAGACTCGAAAGGAGAGAAATAATGGGAATTAAGACATATAACCCATATACACCTTCCAGAAGAAATATGACTGGATCTGATTTCTCAGAGATTACAAAGAGTACTCCAGAGAAGTCATTACTTGCTAAGAAGAGCAAGAATGCTGGTCGTAACAACCAGGGTAAGATTACTGTAAGACACCACGGTGGTGGAAACAGACAGAAGTATAGAATGATTGATTTCAAGAGAAACAAGGAAGGCGTTCCAGCACAGGTTATCGGAATTGAGTACGATCCAAACAGAACAGCTAACATCGCTCTTATCTGCTACGCAGATGGTGAGAAAGCATATATCCTTGCTCCTCAGGGATTAACAGATGGCATGACAGTACAGAATGGTGCTGGTGCAGAAGTCAGAGTAGGTAACTGCTTACCACTTTCAGAGATTCCAGTTGGTACTCAGGTACACAACATTGAATTATATCCAGGTAAGGGTGGACAGCTTGTTCGTTCTGCTGGAAACTCAGCTCAGCTTATGGCTAAGGAAGGCAAGTATGCAACACTTAGATTACCATCAGGCGAGATGAGAATGGTTCCAATTATCTGCCGCGCAACAATCGGTGTTGTAGGTAATGGAGATCACAACCTTATTAATCTTGGTAAGGCTGGACGTAAGAGACATATGGGTATCAGACCTACAGTTCGTGGTTCTGTTATGAACCCTAATGACCATCCACATGGTGGTGGTGAAGGTAGAGCACCAGTTGGTCGTCCAAGCCCAATGACACCTTGGGGCAAGCCAGCTATGGGTCTTAAGACTCGTAAGGCTAAGAAGGCTTCAAACAAGCTTATCGTAAGAAGAAGAAACGGAAAGGCTATTAAGTAATTAGCCTGCAATCGTAACTATTATTATTCACGAAGATTATAAGGAGGTTTCAACCTATGGCTCGATCACTTAAAAAGGGAGCATTTGCAGACGAGAGCTTACTTAAGAAAGTTGATGCTTTAAATGCTGCAAACGACAAACAGGTTATTAAGACTTGGTCTCGTCGTTCAACAATTTATCCTCAGTTTGTAGGTCATACAATCGCTGTTCATGATGGTAGAAAGCATGTGCCTGTATATGTTACAGAGGATATGGTTGGTCATAAGCTCGGTGAGTTCGTTGCAACAAGAACTTACAGAGGACACGGCAAAGACGAAAAGAAGAGTAGATAATTTGAATTTTTGAAAGGAGGTTTAATCCATGGCTAACGGACATAGATCCCAGATTAAACGTGAAAGAAACGCTGTTAAGGATACAAGACCAAGCGCAAAGTTATCTTACGCTAGAGTATCTGTTCAGAAGGCTTGTTTCGTATTAGATGCTATCAGAGGCAAGAGCCTTGATGAAGCACTTGCAATTGTTATGTACAATCCAAGATATGCATCATCTATTATAGAGAAGTTATTAAAGTCAGCAGCAGCTAATGCTGAGAACAATAACGGTATGGACCCAAGTAAGTTATATGTAGAAGAGTGCTACGCTAACAAGGGACCAACAATGAAGAGAGTACATCCAAGAGCACAGGGTAGAGCTTACAGAATCGAAAAGAGAATGAGCCATATCACTGTTGTTTTAAATGAAAGATAATTATTTTCTAAGAGATAGAAAGGAGTCTTTATGGGACAGAAAGTTAATCCTCATGGTTTAAGAGTCGGCGTAATCAAAGACTGGGATGCAAAGTGGTATGCAGAAGACGATTTCGCTGATAACCTTGTAGAAGATTATAACATTAGAAAATTCCTCAAGAATAAGTTATATGCTGCAGGAATTTCAAAGATTGAAACAGAGAGAGCTTCAGACAGATTAAAGATCGTTATTCATACAGCTAAGCCTGGTATCGTAATCGGTAAGGGCGGTGCTGAAATCGAGAACTTAAAGAAGCAGGTAGAGAAGTTAACATCTGCTAAGAAGTTAAGCATTGATATCAAGGAAGTTAAGAGACCAGATAAGGATGCTCAGCTTGTTGCAGAGAACATCGCTCAGCAGTTAGAGAACCGTATCTCTTTCAGAAGAGCTATGAAGTCTTGCATGGGCAGAACAATGAAGCAGGGAGCTAAGGGTATCAAGACATCTTGCTCAGGACGTCTCGGTGGAGCTGATATGGCTCGTACAGAGTTCTATAGCGAGGGTACAATTCCTCTTCAGACACTTCGTGCAGATATCGACTATGGATTTGCAGAAGCAGATACAACTTATGGCAAGGTTGGTGTTAAGGTTTGGATCTACGAAGGTGAGGTTCTTCCTACAAAGAATAATGCCAACGCTAACGTAGAAAAGGAAGGGAGCGATAAGTAATGTTACTACCTAAGAGAGTTAAACATCGTAGACAGTTCCGTGGTTCTATGGCTGGTAAGGCTACAAGAGGCAATAAGATCACTAATGGTGAATTCGGTATTGTTGCAACAGAACCTTGTTGGATCAAATCAAATCAGATAGAAGCTGCCCGTGTCGCTATGACAAGATATATTAAGCGTGGTGGTAAAGTATTTATAAAGATTTTCCCAGATAAGCCGGTAACAGGTAAGCCTATCGGTGTTCGTATGGGTAAAGGTAAAGGTAACTTGGAGTGCTGGGTAGCAGTAGTTAAACCTGGACGTGTAATGTTCGAGATTTCAGGCGTTGCTGAAGAAACAGCAAGAGAAGCTTTACGTCTCGCAACACATAAGCTTCCTTGCAAGTGCAAGATTGTTTCACGTGCAGACTTAGAAGGCGGTGATAACAGTGAAAATTAATAAGTATGTAGAAGATTTAAAGGCAAAATCAGCTGCAGAGTTAAATGAAGAATTAGTAGCTGCTAAGAAGGAACTTTTCAATTTAAGATTCCAGAACGCAACAAATCAGCTGGACAACACAAGCAGAATTAAGGAAGTTCGTAAGAACATCGCTAGAATCCAGACTGTAATTGCACAGAAGAATGCTTAATTAAGGCATGTAGACTTAGATATCCTAAGAAAGGAGAATAACTGTGGAAGAGAGAAATTTAAGAAAAACTCGTACAGGTAAGGTTATAAGCAATAAGATGGATAAGACAATCGTTGTTGCAGTACAGGACAACGTTAAGCATCCACTTTACAATAAGATCGTTAAAAGAACTTACAAGTTAAAGGCACACGATGAGAACAATGAATGTTTAATCGGAGATGTTGTTAAGGTAATGGAGACTAGACCTTTATCTAAGGATAAGAGATGGAGATTAGTTGAGATTATCAGTAGAGCAAAATAATAAGAATTTATTTGTGATATTACTGAAAGGAGTAGTATTATGGTACAACAGGAAACCAGACTTAAGGTTGCTGATAATACTGGTGCTAAGGAAATTCTTTGTATCAGAGTTATGGGCGGATCTACAAGAAGATATGCAAATATCGGTGATGTAATTGTCGCTACTGTTAAAGAAGCAACACCAGGCGGCGTTGTTAAAAAGGGTGACGTTGTTAAGGCCGTTGTCGTACGTTCAGTAAAGGGCGCACGTCGTAAGGACGGTTCATATATTAAATTTGATGAGAATGCTGCTGTTATAATTAAAGATGATCAGACTCCTAAGGGAACTCGTATCTTTGGTCCAGTAGCCAGAGAGTTAAGAGATAAGAAGTTCATGAAAATCGTATCTCTTGCTCCAGAAGTATTATAGGAGGTACCACAATGTCAGCTGTTAGAATTAAAAAGGGTGATACTGTTAAGGTTATCGCAGGAAAAGACAAAGGCAAAGAGGGCAAGGTATTGTCTGTAAATGCTAAGAATCATACAGCATTAGTTGAGGGTGTTAACATGGTTACAAAGCATGCTAAGCCAAGCGCAGCTAATCAGCAGGGTGGAATTCTCCACCAGGAAGCACCAATCGATATCTCAAATATCGCTTACTCATTAAAGGGTAAGGAAACAAAGATTGGTTATGACTTCAAGGACGGTAAGAAAGTTCGTGTTGCTAAGGCAACTGGCGAAGTTATCGATTAATAAAGGAAGGAGGCAATAATTTTGAGTAGACTTAGAGAATTATACGATAATGAAATTACTAAGAAGATGACTGAGAAATTCGGTTACAAGAACCCAATGATGGTTCCAAAGATCGACAAGATCGTAATTAACATGGGCGTTGGCGAAGCTAAGGAAAATTCAAAGCTTCTTGACATAGCTGTTAAAGAAATGGAAACAATTGCTGGTCAGAAGGCAGTTCTTACAAGAGCTAAGAATTCAATTGCTAACTTCAAGTTAAGAGAGGGTCAGGCAATTGGTTGTAAGGTTACATTAAGAGGAGAGAAGATGTATGAGTTCCTTGACAGATTAGTAAACCTTGCATTACCACGTGTACGTGACTTCCGTGGCGTTAGCGCTGATTCATTCGATGGAAGAGGTAACTATGCTTTAGGTATCAAAGAGCAGATTATCTTCCCAGAAATCGAATATGACAAGATTGATAAGGTTAGAGGTATGGATGTAATCATTACAACTACAGCTAAGACTGATGAGGAAGCTCGTGAGTTATTAAGATTATTCAACATGCCATTTAAGAAATAATTAAGGAGGGAAATTCAATGGCTAAGACTTCTATGAAGGTTAAGCAGCAGAGAGCACCTAAGTTCTCTACAAGAGCGTATACACGTTGTACAATATGTGGTCGTCCACATTCTGTTTTAAGAAAATACGGAATCTGCAGAATTTGCTTCCGTGAATTAGCTTACAAGGGACAGATTCCTGGAGTTAAGAAAGCATCTTGGTAAAATCAATTAACGTAGTCCTGGTAACAGGAAACCAGTTAAAATAAGGAGGAAAATTTCAATGACAGATCCAATTGCAGATATGCTTACAAGAATTCGTAATGCAAATACAGCAAAGCACGACACAGTTGATGTTCCATCATCTAAGATGAAGCTTGCAATCGCTAAGATTCTTTTAGACGAGGGTTATATTAAGTCTTATGAGCTCGTTGAGAACGGTAAGTTCAACGATATCCGTATTACATTAAAGTACGGTGCTTCTAAGAATGAGAAGATCATTTCAGGTCTTCAGAGAATCTCTAAGCCAGGTCTTAGAGTATATGCAAACAAGGAAGAACTTCCAAAGGTTCTCGGTGGTCTTGGTGTAGCTATTATATCTACAAACAAGGGCGTTATCACTGATAAGGAAGCTAGAAAGCTCGGCGTTGGTGGAGAAGTTCTTTGCTTCGTTTGGTAATTATTGAACACTTACACACAGGGAAACGGGAATCCTATCCCATCGTAGTTCAGCGTATATGAATGTTTCCCTCATTATAATTAGGAGGTGCACGGCATGTCACGTATAGGAAGAATGCCTATCGCTATCCCAGCAGGAGTTACTGTTGAGATTGCAGAAAATAATAAAGTGACTGTAAAGGGTCCAAAGGGAACTCTTGAGAGAGTTTTACCAGCAGAGATGGACATTAAGCAGGAAGGTTCTGAAATCGTTGTTTCAAGACCAAATGACTTAAAGAAGATGAAGTCATTACATGGACTTACAAGAACACTTATTCATAACATGATTATTGGTGTTACAGAAGGCTATGAGAAGAAGCTTGAAGTTAACGGTGTTGGTTATAGAGCACAGAAGCAGGGTAAGAAGTTAGTTCTTTCATTAGGCTACTCTCATCCAGTTGAGATGGAAGATCCAGAAGGAATTGAAACAGTTCTTGATGGAACAAACATCATCATTGTTAAAGGTATCAGTAAAGAAGCAGTTGGCCAGTACGCAGCTGAAATCAGAGCAAAGAGAGCTCCAGAGCCATATAAGGGCAAGGGTATCAAGTATGCTGATGAAGTTATCAGACGTAAAGTTGGTAAGACTGGTAAGAAATAATTAAAGGAGAAAACATAATGGTTAGTAAGAAATCAAGAACAGTAGTTCGCGAACAGAAGCATAGAAGATTACGTAATCGTTTCAGTGGTACTGCAGAAAGACCACGTTTAGCTGTGTTCAGAAGCAATAATCATATGTATGCTCAGATTATTGACGACACAGTTGGAAAGACACTTGTATCAGCATCAACTCTTGATAAGGAAGTTAAGGCAGAGCTTGAGAAGACAAATAATGTTGAAGCAGCAGCTGCTGTTGGTACAGTCGTAGCAAAGAGAGCATTAGAAAAGGGAATCAAGACTGTTGTTTATGACAGAGGCGGTTTCATTTATGCAGGTAAAATTAAGGCATTAGCAGAGGCAGCTCGTGAAGCTGGCCTTGAATTCTAAGCGGAAGGGAGATTACAGTATGAAACGTACAATAATTGATGCTAGTCAGTTAGAATTAAATGATAATGTAGTATCAATCAAGCGTGTAACAAAGGTTGTAAAGGGCGGACGTAACATGCGTTTTGCAGCATTAGTAGTTGTTGGTGACGGCAACGGACACGTAGGTGCAGGTGTTGGTAAGGCAGCTGAAATTCCAGAAGCTATCCGCAAGGGAAAAGAAGATGCTATCAAACATTTAGTAGAAGTTCCAATCGATGAGAACGGTTCAGTTCCACATGATTTTCTTGGAAAGTTCGGAGGAGCTACAGTATTATTAAAGAGAGCTCCAGAAGGTACTGGTATCATCGCTGGTGGTCCAGCACGTTCAATCCTTGAGCTTGCAGGTATCAAGAATATCCGTACAAAGTCACTTGGATCAAACAACAAGCAGAATGTTGTATTAGCAACAATCGAAGGACTTAAGTCTATGAAGACTCCAGAAGAAGTTGCAAGACTTCGTGGAAAGTCAGTTAGCGAGATCCTTGGTTAATTAAATTGTGATTCCTGCTAAGCAGGAGATGGAGGTTAAAATGGCTGAGAAGTTAAGAATAACTTTAGTTAAGTCTCCAATCGGCGCTGTTCCTAAGCATAGAAAAACTGTTGAAGCTATGGGTCTTACAAAGATGCATAAGACAGTTGAACTTCCAGATAATGCTGCTACAAGAGGACAGATTCAGCAGATTGGTTATATGTTAAAGGTAGAAGAAATCTAATTACAGATAAGGAGGTGCAATGATGGATTTATCTAATTTGAGACCTGCAGAAGGTTCAGTATTAAGCGATAATTTCAGAAGAGGTCGTGGACATGGCTCAGGTAACGGCAAGACAGCTGGTAAGGGTCATAAAGGACAGAAAGCTCGTTCAGGAGCACCAAGACCAGGTTTTGAAGGTGGCCAGATGCCATTATATAGAAGAATTCCTAAGAGAGGATTCACTAACAGAAACCGTAAGGAATTCGTTGCTATTAATGTTAATGTATTAGATCGTTTTGATAACGGTGCAGAGGTTACTGTTGATACATTAATCGAGTCAGGAATCGTTAAAGATCCTAAGGACGGAATCAAGATTCTTGCAAACGGCGAGCTTACAAAGAAGCTTACTGTTAAGGCTAACGCATTCAGTGCTGCAGCTAAGGAGAAGATCGAGGCTCTCGGCGGAACCTGCGAGGTGATCTAATATGTTTAAAACACTTGTAGGCGCTTTTAAGAACAAAGATATAAGAAAAAAGATAATATATACATTATTAATTCTTGTTGTTGTCAGAGTTGGAAGTTTACTTCCAATCCCTGGTGTAGACACCAATTATTTTAGTAGCTTACTTAGTGGAATTAATACTGGTGATTTAAGTTATCTCAGTGCTTTCACAGGAGGTTCATTCGAAAGAATGTCCCTCTTTGCGCTGAGCATAACACCATATATCACATCTTCAATTATTATGCAGCTTCTCACAATCGCAATTCCTAAATTAGAGGAAATGCAGAAAGAGGGAGAGGATGGCAGAAAGAAGATAGCATCGATTACGAGATATGTAACAATTGGACTTTCATTAATAGAAAGTATTGCTATGGCAGTTGGCTTTGGTAGATCAGGTCTTATCAAGGATTCAGCACAGCTTAGCACATTACATTATGTAGTATGTATAATCGTAGTTGTAGCTGCACTTACAGCTGGTTCAGCAGTATTAATGTGGCTTGGTGAGCGAATCACTGAAAAGGGTGTTGGAAATGGTATTTCAATTGTACTTTTAATTAATATCATATCAGGTATGCCTAGTGATTTTGCTACATTATATAGCACATTTGTTGCACCAAAGACACCTGCAAAGGGTGTTTTAGCAGCAGTAATAATATTAGCAATTCTTATTGTTATGGTAGTTCTTGTATGCTTCCTTCAGGATGGAGAGAGAAGAATTCCTGTTCAGTACTCTCAGAAGGTCAGCGGTAGAAGAACAGTTGGCGGACAGTCAACAAACATTCCATTAAAGGTTAATACTGCAGGAGTTATGCCAATTATTTTCGCATCATCACTTATGCAGTTCCCAGTTATAATCGCCCAGTTATTTGGTAAATCATATGAGTGGACCAGATATCTCAGCTCATCATACTGGTGCAGAGTTGAAGCTCCAAAGTATTCAATTGGTTTATTAGTATACATAGTACTGCTTATAATATTCGCATACTTCTATACATCAATAACATTTAACCCAATTGAGGTAGCTGATAACTTAAAGAAGGCTGGTGGAGTTATCCCAGGAATAACACCTGGTAAGTCTACAAGCGAATATCTTAACAAAATACTTAATTATATCGTATTTATTGGAGCTGTCGGACTTTTAATAATTGCCCTCATTCCAATAATGTGTACAGGATTCTTTAATGCTTCTGTTTCATTCGGTGGAACATCAATTATCATTATTGTTGGTGTTGTACTTGAGACATTAAAGCAGATTGAGTCTCAGATGTGCAATCGTTACTATAAGGGATTCCTCAGTGAGTAATTCTTTATATCACGGATGATATTAGTATAAAATATTGACTTGCCCGGTTTATGCCGGGTAAGTCCTTTGTGTATTATGATTTATTACGAATATTTATGATTTTGGAATGGAGAAAATATTATGAAGATAATTATGTTAGGTGCTCCAGGAGCAGGTAAAGGTACACAGGCTAAGAAGATAGCAGCAAAATATGCTATACCACATATCTCTACAGGAGATATTTTCAGAGCTAATATTAAGAACAATACAGAGCTTGGACAGAAGGCAAAGACATACATGGATAAGGGAGAGCTCGTACCTGATGAATTAGTAGTAGATCTTATCATGGACAGATTCAAGGAAGCAGATTGTGCTAACGGATATGTACTTGATGGATTCCCAAGAACAATTCCTCAGGCAGAGGCACTTGATAAGGCTCTTAGTGCTAATGGAGAGTCAGTTGACTATGCAATCAATGTCGAAGTTCCTGATGAAAATATAATAAACAGAATGTCTGGAAGAAGAGCATGTGTAGGTTGTGGAGCAACATACCATATCCAGTTCAATCCAACAAAGGTTGAAGGAATATGTGATGCATGTGGCGAGAAGCTTATCTTAAGAGATGACGATAAGCCAGAGACAGTAAAGAACAGACTTTCAGTATATCATGAGCAGACACAGCCATTGATTGAATACTATTCAGGAAAGGGTGTACTTAAGGAAGTTGATGGTACACAGCCTATGGATGATGTATTTGCTGCAATAGTTAAGATCTTAGGTTAATCATCTATGAGTGATATAAAGGGATATTTTGCAAGTTCTAAAGCAGGCCATGACAAAGGTACTGTGTATATGATTCTCGAATCTGATGATGTATATGTTTATCTGTCGGACGGTAAATTAAGACCGACAGATAAACTTAAAAAGAAAAAGCTGAAACATGTTCAGCTCATAAAACAAAAAGATAGTGATCTTGCAGAAAAGATAGAGAAAAACCTGTTTATAAGTAATGAAGAAATAAAATATGCGATTAAGCAGATTAAAACCAGTGCCAAATAATAGGAGGTAAACTTATATGTCAAAGGCAGATGTAATTGAAATTGAAGGAAAGGTAGTTGAGAAATTACCTAATGCATTTTTTAAAGTAGAACTTGAGAATGGACATCAGATACTTGCTACAATCAGTGGTAAGTTAAGAATGAACTTCATCAGAATTCTTCCTGGTGATAAGGTAACAATTGAGTTATCACCATACGATTTAACAAAGGGAAGAATCATTTGGAGAGATAAATAAAAACAATAGGAATATATGTACAAAATATTCTTTATAAATTTTGTAAAATTTTCCTTGCGTTGATAGAAAAGGTTGTGCTATAATAGCAACCGAACTTGTCTGAAAGGAGGCTTTTGCAGTGAAGGTTAGATCATCAGTTAAACCAATTTGTGAAAAATGCAAAGTCATTAAAAGAAAGGGCAGCATCAGAATTATCTGTGAAAACCCTAAGCACAAGCAGAGACAGGGCTAATTACCCTGAAGCAGAGAAGTAGAAGTACTTCTCATATTTCTGCGTTATAGTATCAATGTCACTAGTTGGTATTATAACTAATTCTGTCTTTAATATAATGGACAGAGAACAGTTTTGCGGCTGCAGCGATGACACATCCGGATAAGTTGACGGTGTTCATTGCTATCAAATATAGTAGACTGAAGGTGACGCACACATTTCAGGCGTTCAAAGCGGGGGATAGAGCTTAGAACGAGCTGCGTAGGAATCGGACTACATTTTTCTATCTTTATTATTAATATTAATTTAATTGATCAAACGGAGGTTAAAGAACACATGGCTCGTATTTCAGGTGTAGACTTACCAAGAGAAAAGCGTATTGAAATAGGACTTACTTATGTTTACGGTATTGGCCGAGTAAGAGCATCTAAGATTCTTGAAGAGGCTGGCGTTAATCCAGATACACGTGTTAAGGATCTTACAGATGAAGAAGTTGCAAAGATTGCTAAGGTTATCGATGCTGATCCAGAACATTTAGTAGAAGGTGACTTAAGAAGAGAAGTTGCCATGAACATTAAGAGATTAAAGGAAATCGGATGCTACAGAGGAATCCGTCATAGAAAGGGACTTCCATGCAGAGGTCAGAAGACAAAGACTAATGCAAGAACATGTAAGGGTCCTAAGAAGACTGTAGCTAATAAGAAGAAATAATTGAATTGTTAAACTCACAGGAGGTTAGTTATCATGGCTCAGAAAGTTACAAAAAAAGTGACAAAGAAGCGTGTTAAGAAGAACGTTGAAAGAGGACAGGCACATATTCAGTCATCTTTCAATAATACAATAGTTACATTAACAGATGCAGAAGGAAATGCTTTATCATGGGCATCTGCAGGTGGACTCGGATTCAGAGGATCTAAGAAGTCTACTCCTTATGCAGCACAGATGGCAGCTGAGACAGCAACAAAGGCTGCATTAATCCATGGATTAAAGTCTGTAGACGTTATGGTTAAGGGACCAGGTTCAGGTAGAGAAGCAGCTATCAGAGCACTTTCAGCAGCTGGTCTTGAAGTTACAAGTATCAAGGATGTTACTCCAGTTCCACATAATGGATGCCGTCCACCAAAGCGTAGAAGAGTTTAATTTAGGGAGGTAAGATTACAATGGCAGTTAATAGAACACCTGTCCTCAAGAGATGTAGATCTCTTGAAATGGATCCTGTATATTTAGGAATAGATAAGAAATCTAGAAGAAAGGCAAAGAACGCTGGTAGAAAGGTTAGCGAGTATGGAATGCAGCTTCGTGAGAAGCAGAAGGCTAAGTTCATCTACGGTGTATTAGAGAAGCCTTTCAGAAATTACTATAAGAAGGCTGAGAGACAGAAGGGTATGACTGGTGAGAACCTTATGATCATGCTCGAACTCAGACTTGACAATGTTCTTTTCAGATTAGGATTCGCTAGAACAAGAAAAGAAGCAAGACAGATCGTTGATCACAAGCATGTATTAGTTAATGGTAAGTGCGTAAACATCCCTTCATACCTTGTAAAGGCTGGAGATGTTATCGAAATCAGAGAGAAGTCTAAGTCATCAGCAAGATACAAGGAAATCCTTGAGTCTACTAACGGAAGACTTGTTCCAGAGTGGTTAGAGGCAGATGCAGACGCTCTTAAGGGATCAGTTAAGTCAATCCCTACAAGAGAAGTTATTGACGTTCCTGTAAACGAGATGCTTATCGTCGAGTTATATTCTAAGTAATCCGTATCGGAAATATAGAATAAAACTTATAAAACCCATAAAAAGGAGGGACTATACATGGTTGATGCAGATTTTAATTTCAAGATGCCAAAGATTGAGATGACAGAAAAATCAGAAGATGGCAAGTATGGAAAATTTGTTGTTGAGCCACTCGAAAGAGGATATGGTTTAACATTAGGTAATTCTTTAAGAAGAATTATGCTCTCTTCATTAGTTGGTACAGCTGTAAGCAGTATCAAGATTGAAGGTGTACTTCATGAATTCAGCTCAATTCCAGGTGTTAAGGAAGATGTTACTGAGATCGTCATGAACATCAAGCAGTTATCAATCAAGAACAACGGAAATTCTGTTGAGCCTAAAGAAGCACATATTGACTTCGTAGGCGAAGGTGTAGTTAGAGCATCAGATATTCAGGTTGATCCTGATATTGAAATAATCAATCCGGATCTTGTTATTGCACATCTTAATGGTGCAGACAGCAAGCTCACAATGGAACTTACAATCACTAATGGTCGTGGTTATGTAAGCTCTGAGAAGAATAAGAGAGATGATCAGCCAGCAGGCGTTATCGCTATTGATTCAATTTACACACCAGTAGAGAGAGTTAATATGGCAGTTCAGAATACTCGTGTAGGTCAGGATACAGATTTTGATAAGCTTACACTTGATATTTTCACTAATGGAACAATAGAACCAGATGAGGCTTTAAGTCTCGCAGCTAAGGTTTTAAGTGAACATTTAAAGGGATTCATCAATCTTTCAGAGAACGCTCAGAAAGTGGAAATCATGGTTGAGCAGGAAGAGGATGAGACTACTAAGGTCCTTTCAATGAGCATTGAAGATCTTGAATTATCTGTTCGTTCATCTAATTGTCTTAGAAGAGCTGGTATCAACACAGTTGAAGAGCTTTGCAACAAGACATCAGATGATATGATGAAGGTAAGAAACTTAGGTAAGAAGTCTTTAGATGAAGTTCTCCTTAAGCTTAAGGAAATGGGCTTACATCTTAGACCTAACGAAGATTAATTTGTAGATACGGCAGCTATACAGTAAGTCCATAAGCGCATGTGTAGCTGTTACAAATGGAGGTAAATCATGGCAAAATATAGAAAGCTCGGCAGAACATCTAGCCAGAGAAAGGCTTTATTAAGAAGTCAGGTAACAGCATTAATCGAGAATGGCAAGATTGTTACTACAGAGGCAAGAGCCAAGGAAGTAAAGAAGATGGCTGAAAAGCTCATCACACTTGCAGTTAAAGAGAAAGATAACTTCGAGACAGTTAAGGTTTCAGCAAAGGTTCCTAAGAAGGATGCTGAAGGCAAGAGAGTTAAGGAAGTTGTTGATGGCAAGAAGGTTACTGTATATGAGACAGTAGAGAAGGAAATCAAGAAGGATCTTCCTTCAAGACTTCATGCTAGAAAGCAGATGGATAAGGTTCTTTACACAGTTACAGAAGTTCCTACAGCAGCTGCTGGAAAGAAGAAGAATACTAAGACTGTTGATCTTACAAACAAGTTATTTGATGAGATCGCACCTAAGTATGCTGGTCGTCAGGGCGGTTATACAAGAATCGTTAAGATCGGTTTAAGAAAAGGTGATGCAGCAATGGAAGTTCTTCTTGAATTAGTTTAATTTCAATTGCAATTTAAGCGGGTAAGGAAACTTATCCGCTTTTTTTGGAATCTGCGGTAAGACTTAAAAGGGCAGGAGGTCATATGGGAATAGTTAAAGCAAAAAACCTCACATTTGAATATATAAGACGAGATGAAGATGGTAATGTTGAGGGAATAACTAAGGCTGTTGATAATGTGAGTATTGACATTAAGCAGGGCGATTTTGTTGCCGTGTTAGGTCATAATGGCTCCGGTAAATCAACATTTGCAAAACATCTGAATGTGCTCGTTATGCCGACAGAGGGAACTGTGTGGGTTGATGGTATGGACACAAGGGAAGAGGAGAATACTTTAAAGGTAAGACAGACTGCCGGAATGGTATTTCAGAACCCTGATAACCAGATAGTTGGAACTCTTGTTGATGAAGAGGTTGGATTCGGACCAGAGAATATTGGTGTTCCAACGGAAGAAATATGGGAACGAGTTGAAAAAAGCCTGAAAGCAGTAGGAATGTATGCTTTCAGAAACCAGTCGCCAAACAAGCTATCTGGAGGACAGAAGCAGAGGGTAGCGATTGCTGGAATTGTAGCAATGAAGCCAAAATGTATTGTCTTAGATGAACCAACGGCAATGCTTGATCCGTTGGGACGAAAGGATGTACTTAATGTGCTTCATGAATTGAACAGGCAGGAAAATGTAACGGTTATACTTATCACTCATTACATGGAAGAAGTAATTGATATAGACAAGCTTTATGTAATGGATGATGGAAAGCTGGTAATGTCAGGAACACCAAGAGAAATATTCTCACAGGTAGAGAAATTAAAGAAATTGAGACTTGATGTGCCGCATGTTACAGAATTAGCCTATGAACTTCAGAAGGAAGGAGTTCCATTAAAGAATGGAATATTGACTTCAGAAGAATTTACAGAGGAACTCATTAGAGTTAGAAATGAGGGTTTCAATGTCAATAATAGTAGATAATATCAGCTATATTTATGAAAAAGGCACTGGCTTTGAGAGGCAGGCTTTGAAAAATGTGAGCTGTGCAATAGAAGATGGTGAATTTATCGGACTTATTGGTCATACAGGTTCGGGTAAATCCACATTTATACAGCATCTTAATGGACTTGTTAAACCGACTGAAGGCCATATATATTACAATGGCAGAGATATATATGAGCAGGGCTTTAATATGAAAGAATTAAGAAGCAGGGTAGGACTGGTTTTTCAGTATCCTGAACACCAGCTTTTTGAGACTGAGATATTCAAAGATGTATGTTTTGGTCCTAAGAACCTTGGCCTTTCACAGAAGGAGGTTGAAATCAGAGCATTTGAGTCGTTAAGACTGGTTGGAATAGATGATAATATGTTTTATCAGTCGCCATTTGATTTGTCAGGTGGACAGAAGAGAAGGGTTGCCATTGCAGGTGTACTTGCGATGAAACCAGATGTTCTTATTCTGGATGAACCAACGGCTGGCCTTGACCCTAAGGGAAGAGATGATATTCTTAATTGTCTTAAGTATTTAAGGGAAGAGACAGGAATGACTATTATTCTTGTGTCACACAGCATGGATGATGTTGCTAACTATGTGAGCAGAATTATGGTAATGAATGATGGTGTGCTGACATATGATGACACTCCAAGAAATGTATTCAGGCATTATAAGGAGCTGGAGGCAATAGGACTAGCAGCACCACAGGTAACTTATTTGATGAATGATTTAAAACAGGCAGGCTTTGATGTTAATACAGATGCTATCACAATAAATGAAGCGAAGGAAAGCATTCTGGCTGCCTTAAGATAAAGGAAGTAATATGATTCGAGATATAACAATAGGACAGTATTATCAGGCAGATTCGGTAATACACAGACTGGACCCGAGAGTTAAGCTTATGGGTACCTTAATATTCGTAATATCCCTGTTTCTGGGAAGTAATATATGGCTGTATCTGGTTGTAGCAGCATTTTTGGCGATTGTAATTGCACTGTCAAAGATACCTCTTAAATTCATTCTTAAAGGTCTTAAGGCAATTGTAATATTAATTGTAATCAGTGCGGCATTTAATCTGTTTCTGACGCCAGGAACGCCTCTTATTAAGATATGGAAGCTGACGATAACGCATGAAGGCCTTAATACGGCTGTATTCATGGTTATAAGGCTTATTTTTCTTATTATGGGTTCATCCCTTATGACACTTACAACAACGCCTAATAACCTTACAGACGGGCTTGAAAAGGGACTTGGATTTCTTAAGTACATTAAAGTTCCGGTTCATGAAATTGCAATGATGATGTCTATTGCATTGAGGTTTATCCCGATTCTTATTGAGGAAACAGATAAGATAATGAAGGCACAGATGGCGCGAGGTGCAGACTTTGAGTCAGGTAATATTATTAAGAAGGCAAAAGCCATGATACCTATTCTTGTGCCTTTATTCATATCAGCGTTCAGAAGGGCTAATGAACTTGCAATGGCTATGGAGGCGAGATGTTATCACGGTTCTGAAGGAAGAACCAAGATGAAGCCGCTGAAATACTCCAGAAGAGATATTAATGCATATCTTATTATCGCATTGTATCTTGCGTGCATTATTGTGGTTAAGGTTACGCTTAAGTTAATATAATCAGTGTGTACACAGATATGACATTTATAATAGTTTGATTCTGGCTTTTAAGGAGGAACGCCATGCGAAGAATAAAGCTTATCGTAGCTTATGATGGAACAGAATATTCCGGCTGGCAGATTCAGCCGGAAGCACCAACTATAGAAATGTATCTTGACAAGGCAATTCGCGAGCTTACAGGTGAAAATGTGCATGTGACCGGAGCAAGCCGTACAGACGCAGGTGTGCATGCATATGGAAATGTAGCTGTATTTGATACGGAATCGACAATACCTGGAGACAGATTCACATTTGCACTAAACAGATTCCTGCCGGATTCAATTGTTATTCAGGATTCATGGGAAGTGTCTTCTGATTTTCACCCAAGGCACTGTAACACAAGAAAGACTTACGAATACCGCATACTTAATACTGCTGTTCCGTTGCCTCAGAAGCGCAATTTCACATGGCATGTTGCAGGTAGTATTGATATTGAAAAGATGAAAGAAGCTGCCGTATATATTGTTGGTGAACATGATTTCAAAAGCTTCTGTTGTGTGAGAACTCAGGCAGAATCGACTGTCAGGACTATATATTCACTTGAGGTTCTGCAGGAAGGCAGTGAGATAATAATCCGTATTAAAGGAAATGGATTCTTATACAACATGGTAAGAATTATTACAGGCACGCTTATTCAGGTAGGAAAAGGAAGATTCAAGCCTGAATATGTGAAGCAGATGTTAGAGGCAAAGGACAGGACTGTTGCAGGGCAGACTGCTCCTCCACAGGGACTTACACTTGTTGGCATTGAATATGTGGATAATGATGACGCAAGGGTTGTCTGATGTGGATAACTTTTTTGGATAAAACATTTGCAAAAGTATATTGACACACGTGGTTATGTGTTATATAATTCAGAAATGTGGCGTGATAAGTGCGCCCATAATTAAGGTTTTAAGTGTTTCACCAATGCCCCGGAGAGACATTTATATACATTAATAATTAAGCATTATAGCAATATTTCAGGAGGAAAACTAATGAAAACTTATATGGCTAGTGCATCTACAATCGAAAGAAAATGGTATGTAGTAGATGCTGCAGATTATACATTAGGTCGTTTAGCATCACAGGTTGCTGCTGTGTTAAGAGGAAAGAATAAGCCAACTTACACACCATTCCTTGACTGTGGTGACAATGTTATCGTAATTAACGCTGATAAGGTTAAGTTCACAGGAAAGAAGCTTGACCAGAAAGTTTACTACAGCCACTCAGACTATGTTGGTGGTTTAAAGGAAACAACACTTAAGGAAATGATGGAAAAGAAGCCTGAGAAGGTTATCGAGCTTGCTGTTAAGGGAATGCTTCCAAAGGGACCTTTAGGACGTCAGATGTTCACAAAGCTTCATGTTTATGCTGGTCCAGATCATGAGCAGGCAGCTCAGAAGCCAGAAGTATTAAAGTTTTAATATAAGGACACATATAAGGAGGAATTAACAGTGGCTAAGAAAGCAAACGGAAAGTTCTACGGAACAGGTAGAAGAAAAAGCAGTATTGCTAGAGTATATTTAGTACCAGGTACAGGTAATATCACAATAAATAAGAGATCACTTGATGAGTATTTCGGTCTTGAGACACTTAAGGTTGTTGTAAAGCAGCCATTAGCTCTCACAGAGACAGCTGACAAGTTCGATGTAATCGTTAACGTACACGGTGGCGGATACACAGGTCAGGCTGGTGCTATCAGACATGGTATCTCAAGAGCACTTCTTCAGGTTGATTCAGACGAGTACCGTCCATCACTTAAGAAGGCTGGTTTCTTAACAAGAGATCCAAGAATGAAGGAGAGAAAGAAGTACGGTCTCAAAGCAGCTCGTCGTGCTCCACAGTTCTCAAAGAGATAATATCTTTTTCTTGGAAAGCCTTATTTTACAAGGGTTTCGAAGAATTGCATCTTGAAAATGATGTTTATTTGATGTTTAACAGGTAGATTTTTAATGAATCTACCTGTTTTTTTATTACAAAGACGAAAGAATGTTTATAAAATATGAGTTGTAATTTTACTGCATTTGCGATTTAAAAGCATAGGATATAAATACACACATTAATAGCTAAAATCGCAAATACAGCAAGATTATCATTGTTTCCAAGCTATATATTACATAACAGCAGGGTATTCCTTTTCTTCGCTTATTGAAGATATATAGTTGCTGATGCCTGCACTACTGATTCCAAAAATCTTTTCTACTTTATTCAGTCCAAACGCTATAAGGTTGTTATTACCTTTGTCAATAGTTTTTTCTAAATCATCAAAAAATTCTGTTGGACTTATAAATGTTTCATTTCCATTTATATCTCTTTCATATGTGGAAAACATATTCTCGTCAAACTGATATGTCTGTATACCCATTTCTGACAGCTTTGTGCGTAAATATAATAATACAGATTCATCCCCTCTATATTCATCAATAACATTTGCTATCATAGCAGGATTTAACGCTCCCGCTTTGTGCATAGTTGAGATATAATCAAGGGCGTTATTATAATTCTGTGATAAGTCAAAAGGTTTCCCAACGAACTTTCTAATCTCTGCTATACATTCTTTTATTTTTGCATTTGTAGAGAGTATATCTTTATTAAGTAATTCTTTACAACTTGCAATCTGCTCATTTTTAAATTCTGTAGTTCTGCTATTATCAGCGGATATTCTACTAATTGTCTGCATACAATCAGCCTTGTATCTGTTAATCAACATCATGTAATCGCCAATAGTTCCCAATGTCATTGTTAATTTTTCTCTTTCACTTTTTGTCATAATAAATAATCTCCTTTTCTACATTAATTCATAATAATTAAAAATTCTGCTACTGCTACAATAATCACGGCTATAGTTGCAATCTGCCATATTCTAGCCTTTTTCTTCTCTGCTCTTAAAATATCTGTTGCTAAATTCTTCATATAATCACTTCCTTTCGTGGAATTTAAAAATATTTAATAAAGTTTACTATACTTGTTTACTTTGTTCGTCCAACATCTGCTCAAGATTCTCAATTCTGCTTATAATGTCTGCTTGCTCTCGATTCTTTAGTGATAAATCAAGAAGCGTTTGGGAAGCTCTAACCTTGATTCCTGCTGATACTTCGCTATCATCAAGAATGTTGATAAGTGTATCCAGTGCCTTAAAATTAGCGTCCTCTAGCTTATTTGAAATAACTTGAAATTGTGTTGTTCTTGCATTTTGTAGTTTCGTTCTAAAATCAGGCTTTCTTAATCGGCTATAAACTGATTGCTCTGAAAGTCCAACTGATTCACTGGCTTGTTTTATTGTGGGGCAAGATAAGAGAGCTGAAATTAAAGTATTATCCGTCACTCGCATTTTCTGTCTCACTTCCTTCCGATTCTGGTATATCATCAATGATGATAACATCTGCCTTAACAGTATTAATATCAACTTGTTTTCCGTCTAAATAATGCTTTCCGTTCTTGTAATCAAGAAATACAACTTTTGCTGTTTTTCCGTCTGCAATCTTTTGTATTGCCTTTAATCTGTTTTCATAATTTTTCATTATTCCAACTCCTATCTGCATATAGCTATTATTAAAAGTTATATAATATAATTATTATTACATTACACTTTGTGAATCCTTACAAACTCTATTAAATACAAGACTTGTAAGCATTTTAATATACAAATTTTTGTACAAATTCTAAAGATATTTACTCATATTACCTATTTCTCGAATAACGCTCGCCTGTTCTTTGATGTAGTTATAAGGAATAAATCCTTTGTTGCTATATAATTTGGCTACACATTTTTTGGCTCGTCTGTTCTCATTATGAGTTATCCTTTCGCATAATGACCTTGAACCTTTTCCAACAGAAAGAAAATGAATATGCCAATCCACTTCATGAGGTATTGCAAATTTATAAAGCAAATTGTCTTCATCACGAACAAAAATTTTCTTATATCCCCCTTTTTCTGTTTTGACGATAACTTTTTTGCACATATCCCCTTTATTGTGACTTAGACACATAACAATAGCAGTCTCATTGTAATGTTTGTTGTGTTGATAATATGCAGTTCTTCTTATACGATTGAACTGCAATAGTAATTCGTCATAGTCAGTTTTTCTTTCAAATTCAATGCTATAACTTGGTACAGTTTTTGATATATCTTGCATATCTAACCTCCGTTATCGGTTAAATACAAGTCTGGCTTTTGTATTTGTACCATTAAATATTTCCTTATAAATTTCTTTTGCTTCTTTCTTGGTAAAATTGATTAGCTCAAGTGAAGGCTTTCCATTTTTCTCCTCTGGAACAATAATTCCATTGCCTGCTATTGCATACTTAATAGCATCACTAATGGAACAATCAACACCTGCAATATAAATTTTTTTCATTTTCTATGTCCTTTCTAAGCTGTAATTTGCAACTGTTCGATGAACTTGGGATAGTTTATTAAAACTCTGTTTCCTGCCATAATGTGCGGAACTTCTCCAGCTTTAACCATTAGTCTAATGGTGTGTTCAGAAAGAATCCCAGTTTTAGCAACTTCTCGAATTGTCATAAATGTTTTTTCCTGCATTTGAATACATCTCCTTTCTTTAAATTCTTATTTACAAATACATTATATTGTAGTACAATACTAGAAGTAAATACATAAAAATAAACATAATGGCTTAAAAACATATTATGATGTATTTAAAAACATGAAAGGAGAGCAAGATGAAGTATAATATGATTGATGTAGGACAAAGAATTAAGGAAGAAAGGTTGAAAAATGGCTATAAAAGGCAGGATGATTTATGTGATGAATTGCACATAGGCAGGAATACTTTATCAGCTTGGGAAAATGGAAAGGCTAATATTGAATTAGGAGATTTAATAAAATTATGTGAGTTGTTTAATTGTGAAGTTGGTTATTTGTTGTGTGAATATGATACTCCATATCGTGTACAGTCTGATATTTCAGAACAGACACAGTTATCTACAAAAGCAATAGAAAATATTATGAAATCAAGAGATAATCATAAAAAATTGTTTGGAAATGGTAAAAATAGTTTAGATGTACTTCTTTCTAGTGACGATTTTATTAAAATGCTTGAAAGGGTAGAAGAATATAGAATATTAAAGGGTAGAAATGTTGATAAAAATATGATAGATGCTAAAGCGTTTGCGTTATATAAGGATTTTATAAATATCATTGATAATATGTGAGAAAGGAAAATAGTATATGGCTACGATAAGCAAAAGAAAGGGTGCATATCAAATTATTGTATCTCTTGGATATGATGAAGCAGGAAAACAGATAAGAAAGACTACAACTTATCGAATCCCAGAGGGAACAACTCCAAAGAAAGCAGAAAAACTTGTCAAAGAATATGCTATGGAGTTTGAAAAGAAATGTAAGGGAATGATAGATTTAGACGAAAATATGAAGTATTCCGAATTATCAGAGTTATATTTTAAAAACTATGCCCCTAACAAATTAAAAGAGGTTACAGCTTATAATTATAAAAAGCAATCAGAACTTCACATATTGCCATATTTGGGAAGTATGAAACTTAAAGTTATAACTCCTACTACAATAACAAATATGTTTGCGAAAATGGAAGTACAGCCATCAACATGCAAAAAGATATATACTATTCTTCAAAGTGTCTTTAGTTATGCACTAGAAAGCAGACTGATTAAAGAAAGCCCATGTTGTGCAGGAGTGATTCTTCCAAAACAAAAATATAATGCGGAACAGAGAAAACCATTTCTTTCTGATAGCCAAGCAAAAGAACTATTAAATATGTTGGATGAAGCAGGATATTCAGAGTTTGCAGTTATTATTAAAACATTGCTATATACAGGAATGAGAGCAGGAGAGTGTCTTGCATTGCAATGGAATGATTTGGATTTTGACAATGGGCTTATACATATAAGACATAATCTTGCTGATGTAGGAGGCAAACATTGGCTTGATACTCCAAAGACAAAAAATTCTATTAGAACAATAGGAATGAGTGATACATTAAAAGCAATATTGCAGAATCACAGAGAAGAACAGAAAGAAAAAATCAAGAATGTTGGGAAAACATATAAATATCCTAATATGGTTTTTACTTCAACAACTGGAGATTATAAGGATAGAAGTAGGTTAAATTTGCAATTTAAAAGATTTATAAAGGATACAGATTTTTGTAATATATCTCTTCATAAACTTCGCCATGCAAATGCAACACTATTAATAAATGCAGGAGTAGATATAAAACTTGTATCAGAAAATTTGGGACACAGTGATGTTTCAGTGACAGCTAATATATATTCAGAAGTATTAGAGAGTAGCAAGAAGAAAATGGCAGATTTAGTAGCATTGAATTTAAAATGATGTTTGTTTGATGTTTAATGATGTTTATTAATGTTGAAAATTACAAAAAGATATGTTACTTTAAAATGGCTGAAAGCCTTGATATATAAGACTTTAGAGGACGATAGAAAATGATAAAAAATGATGTAATTAGTACTCAAAGAGATAATCTTTACAATCCAAAGCGTCTTATTGCGCTTCAGAAAAGTATGTTACACCCCAGAATTTCGGTTCTGGGGTGTTTTTTGACAATAATTACATTAACCTTTCATCTGCATCCTATACTTAAGCGGTGAAACAAGGAATTCTTTTTTAAATGAATAACTAAAGTAGCTGGTACTTTTAAATCCGCATTCATATGCAATTTGATCTATTGGTTTGTCAGTATTTGACAGTAAAACTATAGCATGTTCTAATCTTACCTTGGATAAATATCTTGAAAAAGCTTCTCCTGTATTTTGTTTGAATAGCCTTGAAAAATGAGAGCTGGAAAAGCTAAATAATTTACAAATATTATCCACATTTATATCAGTCATATAATTAGAGTCTATATATCTCATAACATCATTGATATTTTTGTTTATTTTCTTGCCCTGGCTGCCGTTTATATCATGAGATAACTCATGCTCAATAATAAATATAATTAAGTATGTAAGCAATGCCTTTAATTTAGAATCTGAGTATGGTGAATTAATATTATACTCAGTCAGCATCTTTTCAAAAATATTCTGGACAACTTGCTGGTCTTCCTGATTCAGAATGTGGTATTTTTCAGCGTAGAATCTGTTAAATGCAACAGCAGATATTTCTGACTTTATATAATCAGCTATATCAAATGAATATTTAATAAGTATGCTGTTATGCGTTTCATTGCTGGTATAAAAGGTCTGGTGCTGTAATCCAAGAGGCATTGTTCCAACATATCCTCTGAGAATATCCCACTCTCCATCAGTTGAGTATACATGATGACTGCCAGATATCTGAAAACCAATCTCATAATGTTTTATACATGCACTCATTGATGGCATATGAAAATTAATATCTTTTCCGTTATAAACGATACTTCTGTTTATTTCAAAATTATTACCATCTTTTATAGGTCTTGGCATGCATTTTACTTCCTTCCAATGATATTAAATATAAAAATAGCATAATATCTAAAATTCTATTTGTAAAGTGATATTTTTTTTAAAGAAAGCGACAAATTAATAATGTATAATATATATGTAACTAAGCAATTGTTTTTTGAGGGGAGATTAGTAATGAATGATGAGAGAATGCCAATTAACATTTATAAACTTGATGCTGGTTATAATGATAAGGGAATGAATAGTAATGAACTTATTAAAGATTATAAACGGAATATACACAAATGGTATTTTATAGCTGCTGTCGACATTGTGTTTGCCTTGATTATAGCATTTGTTAATTTTAAAGTTCCTGACACGGTAATGATGAGCCTGATTATTTATATTGTAGTATTGGCACTGCTTATAGTAAGTATTGTCAGGATTCATGGATATCGTTTACAGTGTAGAAGTATACAAGGGGGATTTAACAGATGAAAAAATATAAGCTGAGTACGAGGATAAGTGTCTATATAGCTGTGATTTTATCGCTGGCTATGAGTGGGTTGACCATAAGAAGCCTGATTGTTAAAAGAAATGTTCATTCAGTAAGTGTTACATTATATGGAATTGTATTTGTATCATTACTGGTTGTGTCAGCAGTTTCATTGATTGTGTACATATACAAGAGTAAGATTGGAATATATGTAAGTATTGCCTGTCTGGTTATTATATTTGCATATGGAATTATAATGAAAGATTCACCATTACAACTCATAATTATATTTCTGCCAGTTATTTACGCTATGTTTTCAACTAGAGAGTGATTGGAATAATTTAACATTCTTCGATTGGACTTCCAGCGGTTCTCACACCACTAAAAAGTCCAATCGTCTTCCATTAGAAAGTCAAGCAGCAGTAGAAAATAATTATAAACAAGAACTGCCTCTCAATGTTGAGTGGACATCTGATGAAGAAGCAAAGTTTAAATGGATATCATCTGAGATTCTGAGCCTTAATAAGGAAGGGGCAAAAGTGAGGGTCAAAGCTCAAATTGATTTTATAAAATATCATTATGAAACAGAATGTACAGTCAGGTGGAATGAAAACTTACCAGAGACTAAAATTAAAAATGCTAGTATTACGGCGGTGTAAGCATTTGTTGTGGATGGTTGATATATTAGTGTTAATATAATACTTGCGGATTTAGAAGTCGACACATTTAATAACATTGGCATTGAGATGGTATAATATTCTTTCTTCAATAAAGTAATGAGCAGTTCTGGAAATCTGTGGGTAGTGCTACGCATACAACAGATATGTAACACTACCAGACACAAATTCCCAATCTATGGGCTCTTCACGCTCTACAAACGCTTTCAAAGAGATAAGATTTCAACAATCCAGTGCGTCTTACGACGTTCCAGAAAAGTATATTACACCTCGGAATTTCGGTTCTGGGGTGTTTTTTTAGTTTGTGAACTATGGTATTATTATGATATAATGATTTTTCAAAAGGTAAAGCGAGAAATATGAGATTTGATAAGAAAACGTTTTAATAATGTATTATATTATACAGTACAGGAGAGCCATATATGATTAAAATAGCATTTTTCGATATAGATGGAACATTGTTGAAAATGGGATGTAAAGAACCGACAGATAAAACAGTTAAAGCGTTAAATTCTCTTCACCAGAATGGAATATTGCTTTGTATGGCAACTGGCAGAGGCTATCTTTCAATTCCTAAATTCAAAGATATTACATTTGATGTGCTGCTCACATTTAATGGTTCGTATGTAATGGCTGGAGAAAAGATTATTTTCAGGAATCCCTTGAATAATAATGATAAATATCAAATAATTCAAAATCTTAATAAAATGAACAGAGCAGCAGCAATCAGCAATGAGCATTTTATTGTTACTAATGGCACAGATGAGCATCTGGAAGAGTACTTTAAATTTGGAAATGAAACATTGACAATTGCAGATAATTTTGATGAGTTATGTAAAGAAGATATTTACCAGATTATGTGTGCGTGCAGAAAAGAAGAATATGCCCAGATACTCCAGGGAACAGAAGATACCCAGATAACTGCATGGTGGGATAAAGCAGCAGATATTATTCCATTGAATTGTGGTAAGGGAAATGCGGTAAATGCAGTGCTTAATTATTATGGATTATCGAAAGATGAGGCGATTGCTTTTGGTGATGGTAGAAATGATATTGAAATGCTAGAAGCTGTTGGTACAGGAGTGGCCATGGGGAATGCCATTGATGAAGTCAAATCAAGAGCAGATGTCATATGTAAATCCGTTGAAGAAGACGGAGTGTATCATTACTGTCTGGAGAAAAAACTCATTAAATGCTGATGGACTTATTATACAGCAGGGTTGCAGAGTGTTATATACTCTGCAACCCTGTTAGTCATTTATAGTCTTAATTTTACCACCATTTCTCACGGTAAGAGTATTCACCGCGGTAATTAGAAGCATTATAATCAGGATACTTGAAAGGTGCATATACATCATCCTTAGGTGCATCATCCTGTGTATATATGTACATTGAATCATAATCCCATGTGACAATCTCATCACGGGCATCGCCGTAGAGGTTTACAGCTTCAGCACACATGGTAGGATGACCATCATCAGGGAATTTAACGACCTGGATACCATTGCCATCAATCATTCCACCGCGTTCTATATCAGCATTAAGAAGGATGAAGTCCTGACCGTCGCCAGTCCAGTTTACAGGAGTTAAGAGATTACCATTAAGCTCGTTCTCCATTTCCCATAACTGATTACCCTCGCTGTCATAGAAATATATAATTCCCTGGTGTCCCCAGAAATTAACAACAACCATTTCATAGCCCGGGCGGTTAGGAAGATAATTAGCAAGACTTACACGCTGTGCATGACCTATGCCGTCCTTCTTAAGAAGCTTTCCGTTAAAATCAGATATCAGGAAGCCTTCCTTTCCGGCAACACAGGCAAAGAATTTAGTACCTTTGTGTGGTCCTGACTCAAATCTGCCTGGAACAATCTCATCAATATGGTCTTCATTAACAGGCATAGTCCACATTTTATTACCGTGGCAGTCAAGCATGTTATAACCAACTAAAAGTTCATCATGTCCATCTCCGTTAATATCAATTGCAAAAGGAAAATGTCCGGTATTCTTATCACTCTGGAAATGCCACATAACCTCAAGGTCATCGTTAAGTGCATATACTCTGCAATAACGGTCCTTAATGAGAATATCGCGTGGCTTGTCAAGACCACGGAAATTACATATACGCATACCATCAGGATTAATTCTGTCAAATGCGTAGATTTTATCAGGAACACCGATAATAGTTCCGTCCTCTTCTGGTGTAGAGAAAGGTGTTTTGGCACGTTTCTTCACTTCACCTGTTCTGCCATCAAGAATCAGCACTTCAAAATTCTTGGCTGTAATAACCTCATCAAAGCCATCACCGTCAATATCATATATCTGCATAGGCATGTCAGCTGATATAGTTCCAATGTCGTGATTATCAGTAGGTTCACCATGCTGCCATAATATATTGCCATCAAGGTCAAATGCGGTGAGACAGCTGATTGTTCCATAAGCATCACGGTTTACTCTTTTCTGGCACTGAGCCATAACCATCTGATACTCGCCATTGCCAAGAAGATGACCGAAACGAAGCTGTCTTCCGGTGCCACAGCCTTTGAGGTCAATTTTCTTAAGAAGCTTCATCTTAGGATAATGTGCCTGTGCATCTTCACATTCAGCTTTATAAGCATTTCTTGCAGCATCAATAGAAGCAGCAGTACTTTCAGAAGTAGTAACATTTACAAAACCGAACTGTGTTGGGATAGTTGCAGTAATGGCAACCTTGCCACCCTGCCTTGCATATTCAGTGTCAAGGTCAAAATAAACCTTATCATCAACACTGCATATAACATGGCTGCCTTTAATCTCAGCCTTAAGTACATAAGTATCATCACAGTTGTAATCAAAAGGTACAGAATCGAGTACAGTAACCTCCTCCTTATGACGATACTCAAGTCTTAACTCATGCTCTTCAAAAACAAGGACAAGAAGATTAGCAGAGTTCTGACAACAAAAACCAATGCCGGCATTGCCCCATTTGGTAGTAAACATACGCACACTTGCAGTTATAGTATAATCGCGCCAGAATCTGTCACCGCTTGTGAGCATAGGAAATGTGCGGTGTGGCTTGTCATTGCGGATACGCATCTGCTCCATAAAATGTTTTCCATTATATTCAGAAATAATCCAGGAAGCCCCCTGACCGTTATAAACGTGGTTGCATACCGGGTCATACCATTTACCATAATATCCAGGATAATGGATAAAATGATACTCACCCATTGCCGAATGATTCTTATCATAAGGAAATTCACCAATAGGAAAATCAGAGAAATCTTCATCAAGTAAAATAAAATCTGCCATAATAACCTCCATTCTAAAATAAAAAAATAATTAGTGGCTCTTTCTGTAGCTTCCGGGCGCTTCGCCCATGATTTTTTTAAATGTGCCGCCCATAGTATTACTGTCGGCGAAACCGCATTTGTCAGCAATCTCAGTAATAGAGAGGCTGGTGTTGACTAAAAGGTCTGCTGCTGCGTGCGTTCTTACATTAATAAGATACTCTCTGAATCTGAAGCCTGTAAAAGCCTTAAATTTCTTGGAAAGGCTCGATTCACTCATATTAAATAGTTCTGCAGTAGCAGCCATAGTTATGTCATTGTGATAATTCTCGATAATATATTCAATAACCTTCTGGATAAGTTCATTACCTGTATCCATTTTCGTAATAACATTATCTTCGTACATCTGACAGCGCAGAATAAAAAGTATAAGTTCATGAAAATAAGAATGTACGAAAGATAAAGACAGACTATCGACACCATTGTGTTCATAAGAAATCTTCTGGATAATTGATGATATGTAATCAAGTCGTCTTTCTGGTATATGGATAACAGGATGTTTATGGAAAATGTTTTCTATATCCTGAGAGGAATCATCAGCAATCCACTTTAATTCATCATTATTAAAATATAACACATATCTTGTATGGTCACTTCCGGCGAGGTAAGTAGTCATGTGCGCCATGTCTGGTGGGATAAGAGCAAGTCCGCCAGAATTTAACATATATATTTCATCACCTACATAAAGTGTGCAGGAACCAGAATATATAAACATCAGCTCCCATCTGTTATGTTCATGAAAATGTTTCATTTTATAAGATGGTGGCACAGTAGCAATATCCGTGTGGAAATTGTCATTAATAAAATGGTACATTGCCGTCTCCTTGGTATATGAATAATATCTTACGAAGCAAAATCATATACTGATTATAGGTCGTTTATAGAGAAAATGTTACTGATTTTTTACATATTTTTTTGATTTTGGAAGATTTCGTGCTGTTTTTTTGTATCAATAAAAATACAATGTGAATATAATGAAAGCATCTTAAGAAGCAGAAACAATTTAATATAAGGAGGAATAATATGATACGAAGAAACAAAATTATTGCTTCTGTTGCTGTCAGTGTCATGGCTGGTGTTCTTGTTGCGGGCAACTTAGCTCCATTACAGGGATACTATGCATTTGCACAGGAAACAGGAGTAAAAGCTGGAAGGTATTCAGCAGTAAAAGACATTAACAAAACATTAGAAGGTTACACACCAATGGACAGTTCTGATCCGGTTGAATTCGGTGGAACTTACATTAAGTATCAGGGTGAGACAATCCAGTTGTCGGAGACAGCCATATATCTTGATGGATCGTTATCAGATGAGCTTGCTGCCCAGTACCCATATGTATATAACGATATTACTAAGGCATTGTCAGCAGATGCATTAAAGAATGGAACAGCAGACAAACCAATGACAGTATATGTTGCACCATATGTATACTGGATTGATGATCCGGCAGCAACAGATACAGTCCAGAAAACAGAAGGATATTCAGTACCTTATGGAATGGTTGTTAATTCAGATTATCTTACTATCAAAGGTCTTACAGGAAATCCTGATAATGTTGTATTAGCAGGAAACAGAGGACAGTCACATGCCTCTAATGGTAACTACACAATGTTCAGATTCAACTGCAGTGGCGCGCTTACAGTTAAGAATATAACAATAGGTAACTATTGCAGCGTTGACCTTGATTATCCGCTTATGAGTGAGCTTAATCAGGCAAAGAGAACAGAGACAATCACACAGGCACAGCTTGCTGATGTTTCTGGAGAAAAGATGTTTGCAGATAACTGCAACTTTATAAGCAGACTTAATCTTGACCCAATAAATGGAGCATCAAGAAGTCTTTATAACAACTGTCATTTTGAAAGTACAGATGATGCCCTTAATGCAAATGCTGTATATGTAGGATGCGATTTTGATTTCTACGGAAACAGACCATTATATTCATCATATGGTACAGGTTCAACATTCTTAGGTTGTACATTTAATTGTAAGATATTAAATGTTGAAGCCGAACCTACACAGTTCTTTACTAAGGAAGGTGGCACAATTACCGCAGTAGACTGTGTATATAACAGTAATTTAAGTGTACCTATATCAATTGGATGGACTAAAACACCATCAACTTCATTAAAATGTTATCAGAGCAACATAATTCATAATGGACAGAGCATTACAATCGGTGGCGAGGGTGCTAAAGAAACCGTTGATATGACAGGCAAGTCAGTACTTGATGCCTACAAGGTTGTGTCAGGTGGTAAGACATATTACAACACATACAATCTTTTAAAGGGCAGTGACGACTGGGATCCATTAGGAGTTAAGGATGTAATTGAAGCAGCCGGACAGGACGCAGTAGCAACACAGCTTTCAATAACATCAGATGTCACAGAGATTGAATCTGGAAAGGAAACAGCTTCAATAGGAGGAACAGTTAACTATTTCTATGGAACTAATGATACAACACAGAAGATAACATACAGCGTATCAGACGAAGATAAGGCATATGTGAAGTTAACAGATAATGGTGACGGAACATGCAAAGTAGAAGGTACTAATAATGATGATGCAGCTAGGAAGGTCATTATAAATGCATCTACAGAGTCAGGTCTTGAAGCAGCAGTTGGAATTACTGTAAAGCCAAGCAAGATTGAAGCACCAGCATTTACAAAGGCACCAGTTATTACTAATGACGGACAGGGCAGTCTTAAAGTAGATTACTCACTTGATTTAGGAAGCAGAGAAGATATGTCTGCAATCTCATGGTACAGATGTACAGATGCAGAGGGCAGCAATCCTATACTTGTAGCAGTAACAAGAAATGATTCACCAGAGTATACATATAAGTTAACAGCAGGTGATGTTGGATATTACATCATGGCTAAGGTAGAATCTAAGAACATCAGAAGTGATTATGGAACACCGGTAAATACAGTATATGACAAGGCAATCGGAGTGAAAGATGTAAGAAGCAAGAACTTTGCTACAGATTTCTCTAACTTCCCTAATGTAAAGCAGTCAGAAATCAAAGCTGGCTTCTGGACAGTAGATTATAACCGTCCGGCAGATACAGAAAGTTTTGGAAGCTGGCAGGGAGCTGATACAGAAGAACCTTGGAAATATGGAACAACAGGTAACGGCTGTGTAGGCGCTGGATTATATGAAGGTACACAGGGCGCAAGACTTATGTATACACCAGTAGAAGGAACATATGGTGATATGTCACTTAAGCTTGTAGTTGACCCAGCCAAGACAGCAGGTCAGGGATTTGGTAGTGCAGGACAGTATATGGATGTACTTCTTAAGTTCGATACATCTACACTTACAGGATACGGATTAAGAATAGTAAGAACAAAGGCTTCATCTAATGCCGTAACATTTGTACTTGTAAAATACGACAACGGAACAGTAAAAGAGATTTCTGATGAAGTTATCGCAAGCTGCTATGCAACAGGCTGTACAATCAGCTTAAAGGTTGAAGGCAATAAGCTCACAGCACATGTTGAGACACCAACAGAACAGCTTGCAGACCAGGCAGCTAAGGGATATCCACATGTGGTTGACCTTACAGCAGATATTGAAGCTAACAGCTTTGGCGGAGTTGCAATCCAGCATACAGGAACACTTGGCGCAGGCGGATGGCAGAATACAACAATGCTTCATAACTTAAATGTTACATGGGAAGGTGAGAATAACCAGAACCCAGAATATGTTGAAGGAAATCCATCAGATAACGAGAATCCTGCCGAGACACCAGATGATTCAACAGGAACTTCAACAGGAGCAGATACAACAGTCAAGACTGGTGATATGAGTCATACAGGAATGTATGCAGCATTAATGGCAGCAGGACTTAGTGGCTTACTTGGAATGGCAGCAGTATACATGAGAAGAAGAAAAGATATCTAATTTCATAAGAATTTTCTTTACAGGAGCACCCGCAATTATATTGCGGGTGTTTTTGCGTGGTGAATGTGTGACCGTATGTGATTGACATTTTAATTATTATGCTATAAAGTTTTATAGAACTAACCAGTATAAGATGGAGGATAAAACTTAAAAGCATGAAATATAATATCAGAAAATATATATTGGCAGGAATTACAGCAATTCTTGCAGCGGCTGTTTTGACGGCATGTGGTGGCAGCAAGCCAGAGAAGGATGATACAGTCCAGAGTACACAGGAAATATTTGCAATGGATACATATATGTCGCTTACTGCATATGGCAGCAATTCAGAGGAAGCAGTAAGTAAAGCAGTTCAGGAGATTAACCGGCTTGATGCAATGTTTTCGGTAGGAAATGAGGACAGTGATGTTACTAAGATAAATGAAAATGGAAGCGGAGAAGTATCGGAAGAAACGGCATTTATAATGAACAGGGCAATGCAGGTGTCAGAAAAGACCAATGGGGCTTTCGATATTACGATATATCCTCTTATGGAGCTGTGGGGATTTACGACAAAGAATTACAGAGTGCCTGAAAGCAGTGAGATTGCAGAGGCACTTAAGGGTGTTTCTTATGCAAATGTATCAGTAAACGGGCAGCAGGTGGCACTGACAGGTGGTTCCAGCATTGACCTTGGCGGTATAGCCAAAGGCTACACATCTTCGCGGGTGATTCAGATTATGAAGGATTGCGGCATTGAGCATGCGATTGTCAATCTTGGGGGCAATGTGCAGGTGCTTGGAACTAAGACTGATGGCTCGGACTGGAGGGTTGCCATACAGAATCCTGACAGTGAAAGCAGTTATCTTGGTGTATTAAGCACTGCTGATAAGGCAGTTATAACATCAGGTGGATATGAGAGATATTTTGAGCAGGACGGACAGGTATACCATCATATTATAGACCCGCAGACAGGTTATCCATCAGAGAGCGACCTGACTTCTGTTACAATTGTGTGTTCAGATGGAACTACAGCAGATGCATTGTCAACGGCGCTTTTTGTAATGGGGCTGGACGGCGCTAAAGAACTTTACAGAAGCGGGGCTATAGATTTTGATATGATACTTTTCGATGGAAGCAGAGTGTATGTATCTGAGGGCATTGCCAGTGGTTTTTCAACAGATATGGATAAGGAAATAATTACCAGACAGCCTTAATGAGAATTATTATTAACTGTCTGTATTGACAAATGTGGTGAGAAAAATATATTCTATAGAGCAGTTAGCGAAAACTAATTACAGATAGATTAATATACTTTTGTTGAAGATAGCTAACCAAGATATACAGACCCGAAGGAGCAGACATGTTATTAATAATATCACTTATAATCGTAGCTTTATTTATATATTTTCTCAAGGATTCACTTAAGAAATATGCCAATATATTTTATATAGGTGCGGCAGTAATCTGTATTGCGGTATTTCTGCTTGAGTTCCTGCCAATGCCTTTGTTTGTAAAGAACAATATATTAGGAATATTTGCAAAAGGCTCTCTTGGAACGGCAATGTTTGTTGCAGTAATGTACACTGGCGCACTGCCTAAGGGCAACAAGCTGATTGCACCGCTTATGAAGATAAGAGGCGAATTGTCAATTACAGCGGCAATACTCGTCCTGTGTCATAATTTCACATATGGAATGACATATTTCAGAATGTTATTTACTAAGACAAGCCTGTTATCAGCCACACAGCTTACAGCAGCAATAATAAGCCTTGTGCTTATCATAATAATGATTGTGCTTACAGTAACTTCATTTCAGGCTGTAAGAAAGAAGATGAAGGCTAAGAAGTGGAAACAGTTACAGCGCACAGCATACGTATTCTACGGTCTTATGTATGTACATATAATGTTTATCAATATTCCATATGCAAGACTTGGACTTGGTACTTATATTGCAAATGTAGTTATCTACAGCATAGTCTTCTTAGGATATGCAGCTATGAGAATAGCAAAGGCTGTATCAGTAAAGGCAGCAAGAGCCGGAAAGACATACGGTAAGAAACCAGAGACGGTTCTGTATGGACTGGCATTGGCTATATGTGCAGTGATGACGGTGTCGTGCTTTGCAGGAAGACAGACAGTGTCGGCATCGGAAGACAATGAGGAATGGAACGATTTCTTTAACGAAGAGACAGTTGCAGCAATGGTAAAAGAGATTGAGAGCAGTACGGCTAAGACAGATGCCGAAGGAACAACACAAGAGAGTCTGGAAGAATCAGTTTCATCAGATGGACAGTCAGACTCACAGGCTGGTGGTGTAGGAAATGAAGTGTCGGGAAATAGCAATAATTCCGGTTCGGATAATGTTTCTGGTAATTCATCAGGTAATAGTTCTGACAGTGGTAATCAGTCAGCCAAGCCGGATAATGGTTCTGACAATAGTGGAGAGCTGAGCGGCGGTTCAGGCAGTGATACACCGGCTAATACAAAATTTAAAGCAGATGGAACTTATACAGGTTCCGCTGTGTGTGAGACTTATAACTACAATGTAACGGTTACAATAGTCATATCGGGAGATACGATTACATCGGTTACTGCTGAATCAGAAGCGGGTGCGCAGGATGTGCAGTATTTTAATATGGCAAATGCAAAGGTTCCTGCACAGCTTCTTGCAAATCAGAGTACATCAGGTGTTGATGCAGTATCTGGTGCAACCAAATCAAGCAATGCCATCAAGAAGGCATTTTACTATGCTTATAAATCGGCTAAGAAGTAGGCAGATTTGTAATAGAAAAAATTATAAGGAGGCAAAATTCCTCTCCTCACCAATGGGTTCGGATTTTGCTTCGCAAAACAAGGAGGATTTATGAGGAAGAACATTTTTACTAAGATTGCTGCTGTTGCAGCCGCTACTGTTCTTGCAGTTACAGCACTTCCAGCTCTTGTGTCTGATACACATGCAGCAGATGATGATTATTCATATGTATATGCTGGACTTACATGGCAGGAATACTGGGCTAATGAGGGCGTATATAACGCAGGAGATGTAACATCATCTAATGAGAAGGATACACATGGTGAGTACGATAAAGGCGGTTTTGATACAGTAACAAGAGCAACAACCAATCATGGTCTTCACAGAGGAAGCTACCAGTGCATGGCAACAATTGATACAGAAGATGGTAAGAAGTATGAGCTTGCCGGCTGGAGTAGTGATGGAAAGCAGATGATACTTACAGATGGTACACAGCTTTCATACAACAGAGGTACAATTACTAATGCTGATGGTACAACAACAAAGTTAGTATCATATGAAGTAACTGGTATTAAGTATGTTCCGGTTAAGGTTAAGACATCTGATCTTGCTGATTTTGAGCAGCATTACAGAGTTGTCAAGAATGGTGAGAAGTTATACGGTGGATTCGGTGAGAACAAGCTTAGCTCATATGAGTATACAGCAGCAGTTAATGCAGATACTAACGGACTTAAGACAGCAGTTAAGAATGCAGATGGAACATATTCATTCTCTGCAAGACAGACTGGAAGTGGAAAGTCATTTGCAGAGCAGGATATAAGTGTGGCTGCTAACATTACATCTACAGTAAAAGATGCTACAGGTTCATACGGTGAATTCTTAAGAGTTGATATTAATGGTGATGGTTATGGCGCATTAGGTGCTATGATGCAGGCTGTTAAGTGGACATATTATGGAAATGATGCAACAAGAACAAATGCTGTTGCTACATATGGTACTAAATTCGCAGCAGATAACTGGATGCACAAAGTAATGGGAATCCAGCTTGGACTTACTGATTCAGCACGCTGCCAGTTACCAGCAGGATATGATGGAACAGGTTACTGGTCACTTACTGTATATGCATTAGGATATACTGATACTACAATTGATTTTGAAGCAACTGATGCTAATATCGTTAAGATTAAAGCACCTGTAAGTGATACATCAAAGCTTTCAGCAGCTATTGCAGCAGCAGATGCACTTAACGAAGCTGATTACACAGCCGAGTCTTGGGCAGCTATGAAGCTTGAGTATGAGGAAGCAGTGGATGCACTTGCAGTTGCAGAATATCAGGCAGATGTTGATGAGGCAACAGAGCATCTTACAGCAGCAATCAATGCATTAGTAAAGGTTGAGGCAGGTACACCTTCTGGTTCAGAAGAGTCTGGCAACACAACTGATGCAGGTACATCAGATACATCTGTATCAGATGTTAAGACTGGTGATGCAGACAACATGGCAGTATATTCATTAGTTGCATTACTTACACTGGCAGCAGGGGCAACAGTTGTATCAAGACGCAGAATTAAAGACATCAGATAACTGATATGCTTACAATCATAATAAAACTATAAACAAGCCAGAGAACCGGGTCATAAGTCAAATCTATGATGAGATTTGCTTATGGTCCGGTTCTTTGGTTATGTTAGTTTTTGTACTTGTCAGGAGCACATTTGAAGTGGTAGTTGCATTTTTTTTATAGGTAATATGAGCAGGAGTAGAAGCCTACTAAAAGTTCATATTTCTGAATTGTGTAGGTCTTTTGTGGAGGCAAGTTTGAGTTACATGAGTGATAAAACCTACGCATCTTGCAGAAATAATGAATTTAATAGGTTTTCTGAGTGTAAAAAGTGTAAGTTGAAGATAAAGTCCATATAATGGTGTAAATTACAAATTTATATAAAAAAGAGCCGAGA
>ERZ791819.27-NODE-27-length-161444-cov-6.759364_pt1 | contig 161444 bp, 148 predicted proteins | sample MGYA00510301_ERZ791819 | MGnify/ENA primary metagenome ERZ791819 (study PRJEB30046, sample SAMN00791999) | human gut metagenome | study: EMG produced TPA metagenomics assembly of the A metagenome-wide association study of gut microbiota in type 2...
CTTCTTTTCTCAACTTTGTTCATTTTGCCTATTGATTTTTCTTAGCAGGTTTCTGAAAATACTTTTCCATATGGTATTATACCACACTTTCAAGCTTCTTTCAACGAATATCGGCAATTTTCACAGTATTTTCATCTAGGGCTATTCCCAGCTTTTCCACACCTCGGGGCAGAAGCCTACTGTGGCTTTCTTGCCGTTTCTTACGATAGGTGCGGCAAAAAGCTCGGGATAGTCAAGAAGCTTTTCTATCTTTTCCTCGGTGCTTCCAAGATATTTTATGAGCATTGCCTGCTCTCCCTTTGCCTTTGGGTCGATAAGCTTGTCAATATCCCCAACAGCCGCAAGCACTGAGTTAAGCTCGCCCTTGCTAAGCCCCTTTGTAGGCAGGTCAACAGATTGGAACTTTATGCCACGCTCTTTGAAATAACGTTCAGCCTTTTTTGTGTCAAAGGATTTTGACTTGCCGAATATCTGTATGTTCATGGAATTATCTCTCCGTTTCTGCATTCGAGAATGATAGTAAAAGGACCGTCATTGAGCAGTGAAACCTTCATGTCTGCACCGAAAACGCCCTTTTCTACCTTGCCCGAAATTTTATCGTCACAAACCTTGCAGAAGTATTCATAAAGTCTGTTGGCTTCATCAGGCTTGCCTGCATAGATAAATGACGGGCGGTTGCCGTGGTGACAATCTGCATAAAGGGTGAACTGTGAAACGCAAAGAATATCTCCGCCAACATCATTTATAGAAAGATTTGTCTTGTCGTTCTCGTCGGCGAAAATGCGAAGCTTTGATATCTTGTCTGCAAGCTTGTTGCAGTCAGCCTCAGTGTCCTCCTGACCTACTCCGAAAAGTATCAGAAAGCCCTTTTCTATCTCGCCTGTGACCTTGCCCTCGACCTCAACTTTTGCACTTGTGACCCTCTGTATTACCGCTCTCATCAGCCTACCTCCACGGTGTAGCTGTAGGTATAAACAGCTTCAGGTGCAAGCTTGATAGCGTGAGGCTTGTTTTCGATATCCTCAAAAGCGTCGTCCTCGTAAACAGGCACGCTAGTCCAAGGCTCAAGGCAGATAAACTGAGCGTCAGGGTCGCCCGTGGAAGTCCATACGGCAATGCAGTCAGAATGTGGGAATGACAGCTTTACGAAACCGCCGTCAGACTTTTTCAGGGTGACAGCCTTTGAAACTGGGTGGTCTTTCATGATAACGTCATAGTCGAAAAGCTCTCTGGTGAGAGTGATAGTCTTTTCACCGTCAAGGATAGTCCTCTCGCCGTTTGGGATAGGCTGAACGATATGCTCGTTTTTCTCGTACTCAACTGTGCATTTGCCACCTTGGATATCGCAGATAAAAGCAGGGTGACCGCCGAGATAGAAGTACATAGCCTTTTCATCAGTGTTTTTTACTGTGTTTGTGACGGTGACTTTTGAACCTTTTATGGAGTAGGTGACTTCAAGCTCAAAGTGATATGGGTATTGAGCAAGTGTCACGTCATTATCTTTGAGGGTAAAGCTCAGTGAATTCTTTGTGCTGCCTGAGAAAGCAAATTCGCTGTCACGGGCGAAACCGTGGTTTGCAGCCATGTGATATTCCTGACCGCCTGCCTTGTAGGTGCGGTCTTTAGGTGAGCATATGAACGGGAAGAGAATAGGAGCGTAGCGTTTCCAAGCGTCACCGCATTGCCAGAGATATTCTTTGCCGTCCAGTTTGATAGAGTGAAGCTCAGCACCGAAAGTGTCGGCTGAGATAGAGAGTTTATCATTTTTTATTTCATAAAGCATAGATCAGACCTCCGAGAGAAAAATTTTATACCTTATTATTATAGCACATTGTTTGGGAGATGTCAAAACTGAGTGAGGAGTAAGGTTTTGAGGTCGGCTGGGTATGGGCGAAAACGTTTGAAAAAATTTAAAAGTCTGTTGAAAATTCTGTTCTGATATCAATATTTTAACAGTTAAATTTTATGACTTTGATACAGAATAACTAAAATATTTTCAATTGTTTGTGTAAGCTGACAAAACTTGTGATGACTATTGACTTTAATTTGGAGATAGTCTATAATAAAATGGTAAGATTATTTAATTGTGCAGTGCTTTTTGTTCACAGCTTCAGACTGCACTGAGGAGAAATGACTATGAATATTAAAGACGCAAAACAACAGATACTTAATGCAATACAAGCCTATCTTATTAAAGACGAATTTGGCGATTACCGAATCAGCATAGAACATCAGAGACCTGTGTTCCTGCTTGGCGCACCTGGTATCGGTAAGACCGCTATCATGGAGCAGATAGCTCAGGAAACTGGCGTAAACCTTGTTACCTACTCGATGTCCCACCACACAAGAGAGTCTGCCCTCGGTCTGCCTGTTATTGTACATAGAAACTACACCGGTGCTGACGTGCAGATATCCGAGTACACGATGAGTGAGATCGTGGCTACTCTTTATGACACTATCGAAGCCACTGGCATTAAAGAGGGTATTCTCTTCCTCGATGAGATCAACTGCGTTTCCGAGTCCCTTGCTCCTGCAATGCTCCAGTTCTTGCAGTATAAGGTTTTCGGACTTCATCAGGTTCCGGCAGGTTGGGTAGTTGTTACAGCAGGTAACCCGCCTGAGTTCAACAAGTCTGTTTCTGAGTTCGATATCGTTACTCTCGACCGTGTTAAGAGAGTCGAGTGTCAGCCTGATTTCGGCGTTTGGAAAGAATATGCTTACTATGCAGGCGTTCACCCTGCTATCATATCATATCTTGAGCTTCACCCTGACCACTATTATATGGTAGACGCAAGCGATAAGAACAACTACCGCTTTGTTACTGCCCGTGGCTGGGAGGACCTTTCTGAAATGATGCAGCTTTATGAGGAGAGCGGTATCCTTGTTGACCACGCTCTGGCTGCTCAGTATGTACAGAACCCAGAGTTCTCAAAGGGCTTTGCGGAATATTATGACAGATTCAACTACTATCGTGAGAAATATGACGTTGACGCTATCCTCGAGGGCGGCATAACTGCTCAGAACATTGCTGACGCAAGAGCGGCAGGCACTGAGGAAGCTGTGGCTCTTATGAATCTGCTTATGGACGGCATCACATACACAATGAGAAGCTGTATCCAAATGGAGAAGATGATAAGACTTATCCACCCAAGAATGGAAGATATCCTTGTGAAGATAAACAATGGTCTTTCATGCCGTCAGATAATCAGTGAACACATCATGGACTGCAACAAGAGCCTTGACAAGGCGGTAAGAGCAAGAAACATCTCGCCGTCTAACAAAAAGATCCAGCACTGGATTCTCCACAATCTGGAAGCTTATCTTGATAAGTGTACGAACGAGGGAAGAGATAACAAAAACCGCTGTACTGTTATTTTGCAGAACTCCTTCAACAATCTGCTCCATGGCGCAAACAACGTTACACAGCAGTCTATGAATGGTCTGAAATACGCTTTTGACTTCCTTGAGAATGCTTATGGCGCTGACAGCAATGTTATGAAGAAGTTTATCGAGGAGCTGAAAGTAAACTGCCACACCACAAACTTCATCAAGAAGTACGGCTCAGAGCAGTTCTACAGACTTGCAGGTGAGCCTGTTCAGCAGCCTACCTACAACAATCTCTATGACCTTAATCTTACTGATTGCCTTTTAGAGCAGGAATAAGCGTAGATACAAAATGAATATCACACGGGCGAACACTGTTCTCCTCTACAATGTTTTACTACAGAGTGGGGATGACGGACGTTCGCCCGTTTTGGTTTTTGAATGGCTTTTGAGCTGAACGCATACATATTTGTTAATATAAAAAGCTTGTAATTTGCGAAAAAGTGTGATATAATAACTAAGAGTGTACAAACGAGAATCAGTGAGGTTTTTACTATGGGCAAGATTTATGATTTAGGCATAGACGTAGGTTCGACCACGGTCAAGACGGTAATTCTTGACGAGGGCGAGTTTATTTATAACAAATATGAAAGACACTTTTCAAAGGTCAGGGAAACGGTGGCTGAGCAGCTGCGTGCTATCAGAGAGCTTTATCCTGAGGACAAGTTCAGGATAGCCATAACAGGCTCGGCAGGTCTTGGCATCGCTGAGGCAAGCGGTATCTCTTTCGTGCAGGAGGTCTTTTCTGCTTTTATCGCTGTAAACAAGAAGTATCCAAAGGCTGACGTTGTGGTTGAGCTTGGCGGTGAGGACGCTAAGATAATCTTCCTCACAGGGGGCGTTGAACAGCGTATGAACGGCTCTTGCGCAGGCGGAACTGGCGCTTTTATCGACCAGATGGCAGGACTTTTGGGCGTTACCCCTGACGAGATGAACGACCTTGCTCTTAAGGCTGAAAAGACTTATCCTATCGCTTCAAGATGTGGTGTTTTCGCAAAGTCTGATATTCAGCCGCTTCTTAATCAGGGCGCAAGAAAAGAGGACATATCTGCGTCTATCTTTCAGGCTGTTGTTGACCAGACAGTTTCGGGTCTGGCGCAGGGCAGAAAGATCGGCGGTCAGGTGCTTTTCCTTGGCGGTCCGCTTACATATCTCAGTGCACTGAGAAAGGCATTCAGAACTACTTTGAACCTTGACGAGGAACACGCTATACTTCCTGAAAATTCTTCATGCTATATGGCTTTCGGTGCGGCACTTCATGCTGACACGCTGGCGGAGGAAATGACTATAGATGAGGCTATCGACAAGATAGTGAACGCAAAGGCTACTGACAATATAGTGGTAGGCAAGCCACTGTTTGCAAGCCGTGAGGAATATAATGCTTTCGTGGAAAGACACAAGAAGTCTGACCTTAAATATGAAGACATCAGAACTTACAGGGGCGACGCTTATCTTGGCATAGACGCAGGCTCGACAACCACAAAGCTTGTGCTTATCACACCTGACGGAAAGCTTCTTTACCAGCACTACTGCTCAAACAAGGGTCAGCCGCTGGATATAATCGCTTCAAAGCTTGAGGAGATATACAGCCTTGCTACCCCTGAGCTTAACATAAAAGCTTCTGCGGTAACAGGCTACGGTGAGGATCTTATAAAGGCAGGTCTGGGCGTTGACTATGGTATAGTTGAAACTGTTGCGCACTATAAGGCGGCGGCTTATTTCTGCCCCGACGTTGATTTTATCATCGACATCGGCGGACAGGATATCAAGTGCTTCAAGATAAAAAACAACGCTATCGACAGCATTATGCTCAACGAGGCTTGTTCATCAGGCTGTGGCTCGTTCATTCAGACTTTTGCAGGTGCAATGGGATATGATATCGCAGAGTTTGCAAGGCTCGGTCTGTTTGCAAAAGCACCTGTGGAGCTTGGTTCGAGATGTACAGTGTTCATGAACTCATCTGTAAAGCAGGCGCAGAAAGACGGAGCTTCCGTTGAGGATATCTCTGCAGGACTTTCTTCGTCTATCATCAAGAACGCAGTTTACAAGGTAATAAGAGCCAAGTCTATTGACGAGCTTGGCAAGAATATAGTCGTTCAGGGCGGAACGTTCCTTAACGACGCTGTGCTCAGGTCATTTGAAATGGAGCTTGGCAGAAACGTTATAAGACCTGCCATTGCGGGACTTATGGGTGCGTTCGGCTGTGCGCTTTTCGCAAAAGAAAAATCTCAGGGCAGGGACGGCAAGTCAGGTGTTCTTACAAAGGCTCAGCTTGAAGAATTTGCTTACAATTCAAGAGCCGTTCAGTGCGGTGGCTGTGGTGCGCACTGTAACCTTACTATAATAAGATTTAATGACGGCAGGAGATTTACTTCCGGAAACCGCTGTGAAAAGGGTGCAGGCATAAAGATAACCGACAGAACGGAAAACATGATAGAGTATAAGTATAACAAGATCCTCTCTTATGCTGACAACAAGCCTGCAAAGCCTATTGCAAAGGTAGGTCTGCCACTTGCGCTGTCTTACTATGACCTTATGCCGTTTTTCTCAACACTGCTCACAAGCCTTGGCTTTGAGGTGGTGCTGTCTGAGGAGTCAACGAGAGATACATATTACAAAGGTCAGCAAACTATTCCGTCTGATACGGTATGTTATCCTGCAAAGCTTTGTCACGGTCATATAGAGAGCCTCCTTGACAAGGGTGTTGACTTTATCTTCTATCCTTGCATGAGCTACAATGCTGACGAGGGTCAGTCGGACAATCACTATAACTGTCCTGTTGTTGCTTATTATCCTGAGCTTTTAAAGGCTAACAATGACAAGCTGAATGATGATAATTTCATCATGCCTTATCTTGACATAAACATCAAAAAGCACGTTGCAAAGGCAATGGCAAGAGCGCTTTCAAAGTATAACATCACTGCAAAGCAGGTGCTTGGAGTGCTTAACAAGGCTTATTCTGAGCAGGTGAGATACCATAGGGATATCGAGGCTAAGGCGCAGGAGATAATCGCTGAGGCAAGGGCAAAGGGTCAGAAAATAATCGTTCTGGCAGGCAGACCTTACCACATCGACCCTGAGATAAACCACGGCATACACAAGCTTATCGCTTCTCTTGGTTTTGCTGTTATTACCGAGGACAGCGTGGCAATGAAGGTGGATACACCCGCACTTGACGTACTCAATCAGTGGACTTATCATTCAAGGCTTTACAGAGCGGCAGAATATGTATGCGAGAATGATGATATGCAGCTCGTTCAGCTTGTATCCTTCGGCTGTGGTATCGACGCTGTTACAACAGACGAGGTAAGAGCTATACTTGAAGAAAAGGGCAAGCTTTACACTCAGCTAAAGATAGACGAGATAACGAATCTCGGTGCGGCTAAGATAAGACTCAGGTCTTTGGCGGCGGCACTGGAGGAAAAAGAAGCCAGCGCAAATGCTGAAAAGAAAATGGACAAGGAGGCAATGTAATGGCTGAAAAGGAGATAAAACACGCAGGCTCGGACAGAGTAAAAAGGTCTTATTTTGACAAGTCAAGACGTGAGGAATACACTATACTTATACCTGATATGCTTCCTATACACTTCAAGCTTATCATGGCGATATACAAAAAATACGGCTATAACATGGAGCTTTTGCAAAACTGCTCACGAAACGTTATTGACGAGGGACTTAAAAACACCCACAATGACGCTTGCTATCCTGCACTTCTTGTTATCGGACAGTTTATGGACGCTCTCAAAAGCGGCAAGTATGACCTTGAACACACGGCTCTGCTTATGTCGCAGACGGGCGGTGGCTGTCGTGCTTCAAACTATATCCACCTTATAAGAAAGGCGCTGTCAACGCAGTTCCCTGAAGTGCCTGTTCTGTCGCTGAATTTCAGCGGACTTGAAAAGGACGCTTCCATAGATATCACCCCTGCCATTGCAATGAAGCTTATTTATGCTGTGCTTTACGGCGATATGCTCATGCTTCTTTACAATCAGTGCAAGCCTTACGAGATAGAGAAAAATTCTACTGACGAGCTTTTGGCAAGGTGGCAGCACAGGCTTGGAAAGCTGTTTGCTACCCCGAGCAGATATATGCACACAAAGAGCATTTACAACGCTATGCTGAAAGATTTTGCGGCACTGCCGAGGACAAAGGAGAAGAAACCTAAGGTGGGTATCGTGGGAGAGATATACGTTAAGTATTCGCCTCTGGCAAACAATCACCTTAACGATTTTCTGCTGTCTGAGGGCTGTGAGCCTAACGTGCCAGGACTGTTGGACTTCGTGCTTTACTGTGCGTCGGACGCTATCAACGACGAGAAGCTTTATGACAAGAAAACCAGCCGCACTCTTATGTACGGCATTGGTTATGACGTGCTTTACAAGTTCCAGAAGCAGCAGATAAAGGTCATCAACGAGCAGGGCATTTTCCAGCCGCCTCATGATTTTGAGCACCTTAGAAAGTGCGCTGACAAGTACATCAGTCAGGGCGTAAAAATGGGCGAGGGCTGGCTCATCACTGCTGAAATGGCAGCTCTTGCAGAAACAGGCACAAAGAACATAATCTGCACTCAGCCGTTCGGCTGTTTGCCTAACCACATTGTGGCGAAGGGTATGTCGAGGACTATCAAGCAGGCTTATCCGGACGCAAATATAGTCGCTATCGACTATGACCCGGGTGCGACAAAGGTCAATCAGGAGAACCGTATCAAGCTTATGCTTGCTAATGCGGTCATGGATTAATAGAGAACAGAAAGATAAACCCCCCTTGGAGCGTGGCTCTGAGGGGGTTGTTTTGTGCAAAAAGCAGGCTTAATAATTGTAGCTTTTCTGTTCATGTATCTGTTCGGGTGCGATAAAGCTCAGGGTTTTAAGTTTCTCGGTGACTTTATCCGCCTCGGCTTTTGATACGTTGAAATCAAAGTCGATATAGTCGATATCATCGTTGTTATATATATCGTCTGTATCGTAAGTCCTTATTATTATGCTTACTATATTTACTTGGTTCTGTGTTCTTTTAAAGTGGTGTATATAGTCGCTGATACTCTTTTTGCGGCTGTCCAGAGCTTTAATGTAAATGTCTGTAAGCTGCTCAGCCTGCTCTTTAGTGAGAGTTTTTCTGCCTTCTGGGTTTTTGTAGCTTGAGGTATAGGTCATTATATCTTCGTCTGTCTGCACCCACACCCAAACGTCGTCATAGTCGGTGAGCGCTGACAGGTCAGGCTTGCCAGCGAAACCGTCGCAAAGATATGAAATGAAGTTAAAGGCAAATATCATGATCATATATACAGCAAAGACTGCTATCCATTTTACGAATTTCGCTATTGTCAAGGTGCTCTTTGCAGAGAATATCCTTATAAGAAGGTAGCTCAGTAGCACCGCTGGCAGCAGAACTATGTTGTCAGGATCGGAAAGAACGTAGGTCGTCACGGTCACAATGCCGAGGATAAGAACTATCTCACGAAAAGCGGTGAATACAAATGGCTTGCCTGTGGCTCTGCCGTCACGCTTTTTGTAGATGAAATACAGCAGGCATATGAGTGCTGCCGAAAGCAGCGAGCTGCCCATGAGCATTAAAACCAGTGCGTTTGAATAGCCGTTATCCATAAGATAAGCAGGAAATGCACTCCACGCAAACCACTTATCTGTAATGATTTCAATATCATCATTGCCTCGTGTTGAGAAAATGCTGATAGATGAAAGAACTATGCACCTTGGCAGTATCGCCTCACATGCTGTTATTATCACAGCCGTGTATATGACCTCCGCAAGCCTGCCGCAGCAGACAAGACACAGTATCACAACAAGGTCAACGAACAGGCAGGTAGAAAGCTCAGTGAGAAACAGCACTGCGGCATACCTTGCAAGTATCTTCAAAGATAGATCGGTGGTTATGATAGTGGAAATAAACTGAATGATGTTCCAAAAAACTACAGGCAAGATGTGCAGCTTTACAAGTGTGCAAAGCTTTGAGAAAAAGCGTTCCTTTGCACCTGCGGGCAGTGAGTAGGCAAGGTCTGCGTGACTTTTGCTGTAGCTCTCATGGAAAAGAGCGAACACAGTGAAAACTCCGCACAGTGCGACAGCGGCAACGCCAATGTATGCAATGTCATAGCCCTGATAATAGTTCGTTATGCTTTCATTGTAGTAAGTAATAAAATTCCGTATGGACATCTGCACGATGTAATTTACAAAAAGCACCAGATTTGTGATTATAAAAAACAAACTGTTCGCTTTAAGATCACGGTTTGAGGTCTTACTTATCCTCTTCGCTGCTGACAGCATATCCACGCACCTCCATTTCGTAAATGAAAATCTCTTCAAGGGTCAGAGGGACAAGCTCCAAAACGGCAGGGGAGAGCTTTTTAAGCTTTGCAGTGATATCCGCTTTTTCGCCCTTTGCCACCACGGTGGAAACTCTTCCGAGGTTTCTGAAACTGAGCACTTCGACGCCTGCGTTTTCTATGGCGGAGCGGTCAAGCTCGCCCTCAGGCAAGGCTATCTGCACCTTTTCAAAGCCCTCTCTTACATCATCAATATCCTTGGCAAAAATGACTTCGCCTTTGTGCAGGAGCATTGCTTTGTCGCAAAGCTCGCCTATCTCGGTGATGTTGTGGGAGGACACCACAAGGGTCGCACCACGGTCGAAAATATCGTCAACTATCATTGTACGGATAAGCTTTCGCATGGCAGGGTCAAGGCCGTCAAAAGCCTCGTCAAGGAGGATATACTTTGTTCGGCAGGCAAGTGCAGCCGCAACGATAGCCTGCCTTTTCATGCCCTTTGAAAACTGGGACAGAGGTTTCTTCCGTGGCAGGTCAAGTTTTGAGATAAGGTCATCGAACACCTTGTCGTCAAAGGTCGGGTAGCTGCTTTGGTAAAAGCTTTTCAGGTCATTCACTGTCAGTCTTGAAAACTGCACCGTTTCGTCGCTCACAAAGAAGATGTTCTCTTTAGCCTGCGGCCGGTCATAGACCTCTGTTTTGTCAATGGTGACGCTGCCGCTGTCGGGGCGGTAGATCCCGCTTATAACACGCAGCAGGGTGGATTTACCTGCTCCGTTCGAGCCTACAAAGCCGTATATGCAGCCCTCGGGGATATCCAGGGTGACGGCTTTCAGTGCCTCATGATCTTCGTCTGCGTTTTTGAATGTAAGTGACAGGTCTTTTATTTCTATCATTCTTTGTCACTCCTTTCTTTCTGTTCCTCCGCCAGTTCTTCAAGGACGGAGATAAGCGATCCAAGGCTTATGCCTGCCTGCATTGCAGCGGCGGCATGGAGCTTAAATTCTTCCAGTAATTTTTTCTCTATAGAGCCTTTCTGCTTTGCCACAAAGCAGCCTTTTCCTGCCACGGAATAGATTATTTCGTCATGCTCAAGTCTGCTATAGGCTTTGGCGACTGTGTTTGGATTCAGACCCAGTTCCTTTGCCAACATTCTTGAGCTTGGCAGCTTATCGTTTTCTTTCAGCACGCCTTTTGATATAAGGCTTGAGAACTGGCTGCATATCTGTTCGTAGATAGGTGCTCTTCCTGTAAGATCAAGCGTTATCACCTTGAATACCTCCTTTCGATTTTGTTGTTTCGTTTCATTTGTTCTGATGTACTAACTGTATTATCTGTTGTAGTACACTTAGAGTATACAACTATAAGTCTGATTTGTCAAGGAGCGTGGATATTTTTCAGTACTTATCACAATACTGCGTCGTTTTGATAGTTGGAAATGTACAAAAGTTCAGGCTTTGGGGAGAGAAATATTATTAAAATGTAAAAAATGTGTTTAAAGGGCTTTGGGACTATTGACAGGGATGAAAAATAGTGCTATACTTTAATACATAAAAGCTTAAAAGCATAAAATCTTTAAAGCGATGAACTTATACAGACATGGTAAGGGTCTGCTTTTGGAAAGGAAGTAATCACAATGGCAAATCAGGCAAAGACAATAAATCAGAAAGGTGACCTTATGTCATATCGTCCTGATATAAAGCTTCTGGACGCAACTATCCGTGACGGAGGACTTGTAAATAATTTTGGATTTTCAGACGAGTTTGTAAAAGAACTCTATAAAACTAACATAAAATCAGGCGTTGAATACATGGAGTTCGGCTACAAGGCTTCTAAGGAGCTTTTTGACGTCAAGGGGTTTGGCAAGTGGAAGTTCTGCGACGAGGAGGATATCAGAGCTATCGTTGGTGAGAATGACAGCCCTTTGAAGCTTTCTGTTATGGCTGACGTTGGCAGATGTGATTTCAAGAAAGATATCCTGCCAAAGAGCGAGAGCGTTATCGACATGATAAGGATCGCAACATATACTCATCAGATGCCTGGTGCGCTGGAGATGATAAACTACTGCCACGATATGGGCTATGAAACTACTATCAACATCATGGCTGTTTCTGCGAGCCGTGAGGACGATATCGCACAGGCTCTTGACCTTGTGGCAAAAAGCCCTGTTGACGTTATTTATCTTGTTGACAGCTACGGCTCACTTTTCCCAGAGCAGGTGAGAAGACTCACGGCTCAGTATTGCGAGGTGGCTGAGGCAAGTGGCAAAAAGGTGGGCGTTCATATGCACAACAATCAGCAGCTCGCTTTTGCAAACACTATCGAGAGCATTTCTCACGGTGCAAGCTTTGCTGACGCTACAATGAGCGGAATGGGCAGAGGTGCAGGAAACTGCTTCATGGAGCAGATGCTCAGCTTCCTGAGAAACCCTAACTACAAGCTTACTCCTACACTGAAATTTGTTGAAAAGTACGTTGCTGAGGAGAGGGCAAAGGGTTCACAGTGGGGCTATGACGTGCCTTATATGCTCACAGGCGCACTCAACCGCCACCCTCGTGCGGCTATCGCATTCCTGAAGGATAACAGAACAGATTACAACGAATTGTACATGGATCTTCTTAACGAGTTGTCATAAAATCATTCTTCATATAAACGGCGTTTCCATAGTGATGTGGGACGTCGTTTTTGTGTTGCATAATTTTTTATCATATGTTATAATTATTTTGCGTTTTCATAAAACCTTTTGGCGGACATCTCGTCATTATAGGTGAAAGGACTTTCAATGAAGTATATTGTATAGGGGGGCGGAAAATGGAGGACAGCAAGATAATTGAGCTTTATGAAAGCAGAGATCAGCAGGCTATCTCACAATCGGATATGAAATACGGCGGATACTGTTATTCTGTGGGCTACAATATTCTTGGAGTCAGGGAGGACACGGAGGAGTGCGTGAACGAAACTTGGCTCAGGGCATGGAACTCCATTCCGCCACAGAAACCCAGAATGCTGTCGGCATTTTTCGGGCGGATAACAAGAAATATCGCATTTGACAGATATCGTGCGTCAAAGGCCGCAAAGCGTGGAAAAGGCGAGATAGCGGCGGTCCTGGAGGAGCTTGACGAGTGCATACCTGACAATGACACCACCGAGAGCCTTTGCGACGGCAGACATCTTGAGGGGCTTATAAACGAATTTCTTGGTGAGTTGCAGGAGAGAGACAGAAATATATTTCTCCAGCGATATTGGTTTGCAACGCCTATAAAAGAGATATCAAAAAAGTATGCTATGAACCTGAACACAGTTAAGGCGAGCCTTTTCAGAAGCAGAAATAAGTTAAAGGCTTTGCTTGAAAAGGAGGGAGTTCTTTTATGAAAACAACAGGAGAGGATATTTTCAAGGCTTTGGAAAATGCTGACGAGCATTACATTGAAGAATGCAGACAGAGCGGCAGCGGAGTAAAGATAAAAACAGTGTGGAAAAAGTGGGCGGCAGTTGCAGCCTGCGGTGTTTTCGCTGCAGCGACGGGTGTTATGATGTTTGCAGGCAGGTCGGACAGAGAGATAAAAGTAAGTTCGGCATCGGGAAATGAGCAGGCACAGGACTATGCCGATGATGGAACTGATCTTGCAACAACGGAGATCGGTTTGGTGACGCCGTGGGAGTATCTGTCTATGGGTGCAAAGTATGATTTTGTGGAATATAACGGCGTGAAGTACAGCTCAATGGGCGTTATAGATGAAAGCTATCTTGATGAAAAGCTTACTGCCCAGACCCTTGAAACAACAAATTATGAAACAAACAAAAAGGAAACAACAAAAGCGGATATTTATTCAATAAAAGATTTGTCATCAAGTTTTTATCTGGCAGTAAAATTTGATGACGGCACTTTGGCGTGGTATGGGGTGTTCAACGATACGCCGTCTAATTTTGACGCTATAGTGAAGAATATGAACCTTTGCAAGACCGCAAAGATCAGGACAGTATATAATGATATTGGACTGGGCAAGCTGAGAACATATTCTGATGTTGACATTGCAGGACTTCTTGACCTGCTCAAGGACGAAAACGGCGTTTTCACTGCCGAGCCTGTTGATGACGGATCGGAAACCTCTGAGGGGGAAACACCAATTGATTTTTCCACCACTGAAGATGATGAGTGGTATGTTTCAAACGGCATAACAGCGTATTTCAATATTGATATGCTTGGCACAGAAGGTCAGATATACTTCACTCACGATGGCAGGATGTATTTTGATGCAAATCTAGGATATACAGAAAAATACAATATCGGCAGTGAAAAGGTCACAGAGATAGAAAAGTGGCTCAATGAGAACTGCGAATACACTGACGTAAAGAAAAACGCTGAGGTCGCTGACGATGTTGACCCTAGCGAGAAAGCTGTGACTTCTGTTGCCAAGGACGATCCTGATATGGCTGACGAAGTTGATATTGGATATATCGACTATTTTGAGGACGTTGGGGACAATACCTTTACAACAAAGGACGGCAGGCTCACGGCGAAATACTCCTATGAGGTAAGCGGAGGCGAGTTCATAAGCCATATTACCTACACAAACAACTGGGACAAGGACATGGCGCTTGACTTCACGACTGACCAGTATATCACCACAGAGGACAGTAAGGGCAATTCCACGAGCTATGGCGAAAATGGCGACAGAAACACCATGAACACTTTGCTCAAAGCCGGAGAGAGCTACACGTATGACTATAAGACGGATATTGGTGCCGACTATGTGAAAGGCACGGCAAAGATAACGCTTATCGCAAACACTGCAAGCGATAAAAACTGCAATGGAGTAAACTATGTGACGCTAAAAGATATAGAGATAGATTTTCAGTAATGAAATAGTTTAATGTGTAGTGGAGAACTGAGTTTTTTCGATAAAAAGATAAAAGCCTGTCGTATCGGACTGATACGGCAGGCTTGATTTTATTTGTGCTTGTAGACCACACGCTCTTTTACGTCTATCTGCTTGTAGGATATTTTGAAGCCTATCCATGTGGCAAATGGATAGAGTAGAGGGAATATGGCGGTCATGATAAAAACAAATGGGGACATATCTTTCACGTCGGCAGAGTGGGCAGCCCAATCTATAAGAGGATAGAAGCAGGCGTCGAGAAGCTTATAGGCAGGCATGAAGTTAAACGAACCGCTGAATTTTGATATCATCAGCAGTATCATTGTTATGTAGCATGGTATGCTTGCAATAAGACCAAGTGTGAAGCCATAGTTAGGGCAATCTTTTTCACCGTGGAATGTGACCTTATTTCTGGCTTCCTCTCCCTGTTTCAGACCAAAGTCAGCCATAAGGCAGACCACTGTGAGAAGTCCTGTAAGACCGAAAATTATATTTGCCAATGCACCGAAAGGCTTTGCAACTGCGATAAAAAAGAGAAATACAAAAATTCCGAAGAACTCTGTTTCCACCCATTTCAGCAGTGCGGTGAGTATAGCTTTTTGTTTGTTGTATTTTTCCATTTTAATACTCCCGATAAAAATAGTATAAGATGATTATACCACGTTATCGTGATATTTTCAACTGTTATGCAGATTTTTCATCTGATAATCACAAAAGCTTCGGGCAGGATAATAACATAAAAAGGAGAGTGATAGCCATGAAAAAGAGTGACAAGAGCCGTTTCCCACAGGCGACAGACGGCACAAAGGTATACAAGCCCCATGACGTTATCTCGGCTGGTCAGGAATATGTTGTGACGGACAATTACACTGCGCCAAACGGCAGAGTATACAATCGTCAGGAGCAGAATGCAGGCTGGGCGAGAAAATGGGTAGACGAGAACGAAAAGTAGCCGTTGAAAAACCTCCGCAGGTGTGATATAATTACAGTATATCATGATCTGCGGGGGGTATTTTTATGAAAAAGACGGCATTGGTAACAGGAGGCTCTGGTGGGATAGGCTCGGAGATATGCAGGGTGCTTGCTGAGGACGGCTGGCAGGTGGCTGTATGCTACAAGAATGGCAGAGCGGCGGCGGAAGCGTTGGTATCTGAGCTTAAAGAGCGTGGCTTATGTGCAGAGGTTTTTTACTGCGACATTGGTGACAAGGATAGTATAGATAAATGCGTGGCGGAAGCCAGGGACAGTTTTGGTATGGTGACGCTTCTTGTAAACAATGCAGGCACAGCGGATATAGAGCTTTTCACTGACATGACTGACGAGAAGCTATGCGAGATGATGAACGTGAATCTGCTTGGCGCAATGCGTATGAGCAGGGCGGTGCTTCCTGAGATGATAAGGGAACATAGTGGAAATGTGATAAATATAACCTCCGTATGGGGCGAAAATGGAGCTTCCTGCGAGGTTGCATACTCGGCGGCAAAGGCTGGGCTTATAGGATTTACGAAGGCTTTGGCGAGGGAAGTTGCCATAAGCGGTATAAGGGTGAACTGCGTATCCTGCGGAATGATTGACACGAAAATGAACGGCGAGCTGACCGAGGAAGATGTTCGTGTGATAGTTGATGACATACCGGCAGGCAGGATAGGCAAGCCGAGAGATGTGGCGAATGTTGTGCGTTTTCTCAGTGGAGAGGGAGCAGATTACATTCACGGGCAGGTCGTCAGAGTGGACGGGTGCTGGATATAGGTCACTCGCCGTGACGGCTATTTTACGCTGCAATTTGTGATATGATGTAATTTTGCACCGCTTTTTGAAATGTGTAGGGGAGAGATGCAATTTCCGCTTTGCAGAAATGCGACAGCATGATATTTCTCGCCCGTTGAATTGTTGAAAAATATCACACAATGTCACCCAAAAATAATTTGGCATCAAGGATATGGCAACCACAGCATTACTCCTCCGAGCGGGCTGTCGAGGGCGCCAGCCCCTACAATTCTGAATTTCTACAAGATTTGAGAACGGGCAAGTTTGTTGTGCCGCAAAATTGCTTCGTTCGGTGCTTGTGCACAACTTTGGTCAGCTATGCTAATTCCTAATTCCTAATTCCTCACTCCTCACTCCTCATTTAGCTTCGCCGTGTATACTCTCCACACACATCTGCATATACTAAGTTAAAACATTTCTCCCCATCAGGACAAGGAGGTCAGTATATGGATTATCTTATGCTTGTGGATAAATTCAATCCCATAGATATGGGATTTTACGATCGTGTGGAGTTGACAGAGGTGAACGGCAAGTTTATGGAATCTCAGGCAGGAAACAGGCTCAGGCTTCTGCTCAAAAAGGCGGAAGCTGACGGCATAAAGCTGAAAATAATTTCCGCCTATCGCTCTTTTGAATATCAGCAGATGCTTTGGGAGCGTGAAGTATCTCACGAAATGTGGGGCGGTCTGAGTTATGAAAAGGCTGTGGAAAAGGTGGGCAGAACTCTCGCTCTTCCCGGGTCAAGCGAACACAACACCGGGCTTGCTGTGGATCTCGGCAGAGAGGGTGACAATGATGTGAGCGATGATTTTTACAAGACGCCTGAATCACGGTGGCTTTGTGCAAATGCCGCAGATTTCGGCTTTATCCTCCGCTATCCTCGCCTTAAAGAACAGATAACCGGCATTGATTTTGAGCCGTGGCATTATCGTTATGTGGGCATTGAAGCCGCTCGTATCATTGCCGCAGGAGGGCTTTGCCTTGAGGAATTTCTGCACTTTTATTCGGAAAAATATATCTGAAAATCCTGTGAAAATAATTGACAGAAAGAGCATTGTGTAGTATAATTATAACAAAGCTATGAGCGATAGCCGCAAGTTTTTGTATGCTATTGCGAAAGAAAGGAAGTTTTGTTATGTCAAACTATTCAAGAAGGAAGTCGTTCTGGACTTTAATGGGTGCGATGATACTTGTTGTTGCGTCAACTGCACTTTTTGTATACAAATATTTTGAGGATAAGGAGTATGCCGAAAAGTGGAAAGACTATGACGAGTGCGGTATACAGTAAATAACAGACAGCTTTAAAGGCACTGCTTTTTTGTGGGCAGTGCCTTTGTATATCAACACAATTCATTGATGTAAAGTTTATCGAAATCGCTGAAAAAGCGTGCTTGCACTTGAAATGCGGTTTGAAATGTGATATAATAGTCGTAATGACCTGATGACAAACTTGTTCTAGGGAGGGACGTTATAATGCAGATAAGAGAATCAGCTGAAAATTATCTCGAAACGATACTTATTCTCAGCCAGCGCAAGGGCAAAGGCGAGGTAAGAAGCATAGATATAGTAAACGAACTTGAGTTTTCAAAGCCGAGCGTAAGTGTGGCAATGAAAAATCTCCGTGAGAACGGCTATATAACTGTCGACAAGGACGGTTATATTCGTTTGACAGACAAGGGCTTGGAGATAGCCGAGAAAATGTATGAGCGCCATACGTTGCTTTCACAGTGGCTCATAAAGCTTGGCGTTGACGAGAAAGTTGCAGTAGAGGACGCTTGCCGTATGGAACACGTTATCAGTGCGGAGTCCTTTGCGGCTATCAAAAAGCACACAGGTATGGCTTGATAAGATGATAATTGCCGTGGGGCTTCCTGCGGCATTTTTTTATTGCAAACAAAAAGGAGAACAGCTTTGTGCCGTTCTCCTTTTTCTGTTATTTGAATTTGTCTTTGAGTTTGTCAAAGAATGTTTTGCGCTTTGCGTAGTTCTTTTCACCGAGGGACTTTTCGTAGTCACGGAGCTTTTCTTTCTGCTCTTTTGTCAGATTGCGTGGAACTTCAACTGTTACACGAACGTAGTGGTCGCCGTGGTCGTTTCTGTTTACCTTCTTTATGCCCTTGCCTCTCAGGCGGAACACTGTGCCTGTCTGTGTACCCTCTGGCACTGTGTATTTTACCTTGCCGTCAACTGTAGGAACTGTTATCTCGTCACCGAGAGTAGCCTGTGCATAAGTAAGCGGTATCTCTGTCCACACGTCATAGCCGTCACGCTCGAAAATAGGGTCAGGTCGAACTGTAATGTTGATGTGCAGGTCGCCGTTAGGACCTCCGTTTATACCGCAGTTGCCCTCACCGCCTACTCTAAGTGTCTGACCATCGTCGATGCCAGCAGGAACGTTTATCTCCTTTTCAGATACCTTCTTTACTCTGCCCTGACCGTTGCAGGTATGACAAGGGTTGTCGATTATCTGACCCTTACCGCCGCAGCGACTGCAAGTCGTGGTCTGAGCGATGTTTCCGAAAGGCGTTCTCTGTGTTATCCTTACTGTACCGGTGCCGTGGCAGTCAGGACAGGTCTTAGGCGAAGAACCTGCGGCTGCGCCTGTGCCGTGACAGTCAGGACATTTTTCGGCTCTGTTTATGCGAATTTTCACGGTCTTGCCCTTGCAGGCTTCCATGAAGTCAAGAACAACGTTCGCTCTTATATCCTCGCCGCGTCTTGGTGCGTTAGGGTTAGCAGAACGTCCGCCACCGAAGCCACCGCCAAATCCACCGAAAATGGAATCGAAAATATCGCCCATATCGCCAAATCCGCCGAAGCCTCCTGCACCTGCTCCACCGCCTGCACCGTAGTTCGGGTCAACGCCTGCATGACCAAACTGGTCATATCTTGCTCTTTTATCTTTATCTGAAAGCACCTCATAAGCTTCATTTACTTCCTTGAACTTCTCCTCGCACTCTTTGTCGCCGGGGTGAAGGTCAGGGTGATACTGCTTTGCAAGCTTACGGAATGCCTTTTTTAATTCATCGTCTGTGGCGGTTTTAGAAACGCCAAGCACTTCATAGTAATCTCTTTTTTCAGCCATATAAACGCCCATGCTCTGTAAGCTGCAGATCGTGAAAGTCTTGGGGCATGGGCTTGCCTCCTTTTTGTAAGTATAGTCCTTTCACGTTTTTCACACAGCCTTTTAATACGGCAATAGCCCCTGCTCGGAAAATCGGAGCAGAGGCAGCCGTTATGATTTATTCTGCGTCAGTAAATTCAGCGTCTATAACGTCGTCGCCGCCGTTGTTTGAAGCTCCGCCGTTGCTGCCGCCAGTTGCTCCGCCCATGTTGTTAGGGTCAAAGCCTGCGGCACCGCCTGCTGCCTGCTGTGCCTGTGCAGCCTGCTGATATACCTTAGTTGCAACGCCCTGGAATGTTTCCTCAAGCTCCTTGTGCTTAGCCTTGATAGCCTCGATATCAGTACCCTTGAGGGCTTCCTTAAGAGCGTCTATCTTAGCCTGACAAGCTGACTTGTCAGCAGCGTCTACCTTGTCGCCGAACTCGCCCAGTGACTTTTCAGCCTGGAAGCAAAGCTGGTCAGCAGCGTTTCTAGCGTCAACGTCCTCTTTCTTCTTAGCGTCCTCTGCAGCGAATGCCTCAGCTTCCTTGACAGCCTTATCTATATCGTCCTTAGACATATTTGTTGAAGAAGTGATCGTGATGTTCTGCTCCTTGCCTGTGCCAAGATCCTTAGCGGAAACGTGTACGATACCGTTAGCGTCGATATCGAATGTTACCTCGATCTGTGGAACACCTCTTGGAGCAGGAGCGATTCCGTCAAGTCTGAACATACCGAGCTGTTTGTTGTCCTTAGCGAACTCACGCTCACCCTGAAGTACGTTGATATCAACGGCTGACTGATTATCAGCGGCAGTTGAGAATATCTGTGACTTCTTTGTAGGTATAGTCGTGTTTCTCTCGATGATCTTTGTGCAGATACCGCCCATTGTTTCAAGACCAAGTGACAGTGGAGTTACATCGAGGAGGAGCAGACCGTCCTTAACGTCGCCTGCAAGTACACCGCCCTGATATGCAGCGCCAAGTGCTACGCACTCATCCGGGTTGATGCCCTTGAATGGCTCTTTGCCAAGGAATTTCTTAACAGCTTCCTGAACGGCTGGTATTCTTGAAGAACCGCCGACCATAAGGACTTTCTGGAGGTCGTTAGCTGACAGACCTGAGTCTGAAAGTGCCTGACGAACTGGTCCCATTGTTGACTCAACAAGGTCTGCTGTCATTTCGTTGAACTTAGCCTGTGTAAGTGTCATTTCAAGATGCTTTGGACCTGTAGCGTCTGCTGTGATGAATGGGAGAGAGATAGTTGATGAAGCAGTAGAAGAAAGCTCTATCTTAGCCTTCTCAGCAGCTTCCTTGAGTCTCTGCATTGCCATTTTATCGCCTGAGAGGTCAACGCCCTCAGTCTTCTTGAACTCTGCGATCATCCAGTCGATAATTCTCTGGTCGAAGTCGTCGCCGCCCAGGTGGTTGTTACCTGCTGTAGCAAGAACTTCTGTAACACCGTCGCCCATTTCGATGATAGATACATCGAACGTACCACCGCCAAGGTCATAAACCATTACCTTCTGATCATCTTCCTTATCGATACCGTAAGAAAGTGCAGCGGCTGTTGGCTCATTGATGATTCTCTTTACTGTCAGACCTGCGATCTGACCTGCGTCCTTAGTAGCCTGTCTTTGTGCGTCTGTGAAGTATGCAGGAACTGTGATAACAGCTTCTGTTACCTTTTCGCCAAGGTAAGCTTCTGCGTCAGCTTTCAGCTTCTGGAGTATCATAGCTGAAATTTCCTGTGGAGTGTAATCCTTGCCGCCCATGTGAGCCTTGTAGTCAGAGCCCATATGTCTCTTGATAGAAATTACAGTGTTGTCATAGTTCGTAACAGCCTGTCTTTTTGCTACCTGACCGATAAGTCTGTCGCCGTTCTTTGAAACGCCAACTACTGACGGAGTTGTTCTTGCACCCTCGCTGTTAGGGATAACAACGGCTTCGCCGCCCTCCATAACTGCTACACAAGAGTTTGTTGTACCTAAATCTATACCGATGATTTTGCTCATAAGATCAAGTCCTTTCAAAATTTACTTAATTTATATCAAGACCTTAAGTCCCGATGTCTTTGTTTATGGGTTTGCTACTATTACCATTGCGTGTCTTATTACCTTGCCGCCTATGGTGTAGCCGTTTTGAAGCACCTGCGCCACAATATTTTCACCGAGGTCAGGGTCGTCAACTGTGCTGACCGCTGTTGCGACGTTTGGGTCAAATTCCTTGCCCGCAAGCTCCATGACCTCGACGTTGAGTTTTTTCAGAGCGTCGCTGAACTGGTTGAAGATCATTTCAACACCCTGTTTATAAACTGCGTCCTGAGTTTCTGTGCCTAACGCTCTTTCAAAGTTATCAAACACCGGCAGGAAGCCGTTTATCACATTTCCCTTTGCTGTGTCTGTAAGCTCCAGTCTTTCCTTTGCGCTTCTTTTTCTGAAGTTATCATATTCAGCCATAAGTCTGAGATACTTGTCATTTGCTTCGGCAAGCTCTTTTTTCAGCTTTTCTGTTTCGCTCTCCTCCGCCTTCTTCTCTGTATCCTCAGTGGCATTTTCTGCGGTATCCGCCGCTTCTTTTACTTCTTCGCTTTCAGCAGAGGTGTTTTCCTCTTTTTCAAGCTCGGTGTCCTTTTCAGTTTCCTTACTCAATTTACGCCGCCTGCCTTCCTTTTTATTCATTTTCGTCATCTTCTTTGTTTTGCTCTTGTGGCTTCTCGGATATCATTTCCGATATCTTTCCTGTGAAATACTCGAGATATGGGATAAACTTCGCATAGTCGAGCCTCATAGGTCCTATAAGTCCCAGCGCACCTGCTGTCTTGCCGTCCTTTGAGAACGGAGCTGTTATAATAGAGGAGTTGTGGATAACAAACCCGTCACGCTCAGGGGAGAACATAACGTGAAGCCCTGAGAACGTTTCGTCTATAAATCCTTTAAGCTCCTTCTGATTATCGAGAAAGCTTATTATCTCGTTTTGGTTGAAGTCCCTGCAGGTGAGAAGATTACTCTGACCTTTGATAGACACGCTGCTCATTTCCTTTGTCATCTTCATTATCTCGGAAACAAGCGGTGAAAGGGTCATCATGTACGTTCCCATTGCTTCTGTGAGCTTTTCAAGATAAGCGTCCGAAAGACTGTCGATAGGCACGCCGTTGAGATTTTCCTTTACGAAGTTATCAAAAAACTCAAGCTGATCCTGACTGAGGTCGAACTCCAATCGGCAAACCTTATTCTTAATAGAGCCGTTGGACGTTATCATCAAAATAACGTACATTCTCTTTCCTGTAGGTATTACCTCTACCTTTGAGATAAGGGAGAACTTTGGCGTTGCGTTTGCGACCACCGCCGCACATTTCGTAAGATCCGCCAATGCCATTGAAGCCTTGTTCACAAGGTCTTCCTCTGTGACATATTCCTGCGGTATCATTGAATCCAGCATCTTCTTTTCATTTGCTGTAAGCTGGTTTTGCTCCATGAGCCGGTCAACATAAAGCCTGTAGCCCTTATATGTTGGTATTCTGCCTGCGGAGGTGTGTGGCTGTTCGAGATAGCCTTGCTTCTCAAGCTCTGCCATTTCATTTCTTATGGTCGCTGAGGACGCTTGAACGTGAGCCATTATCGCCTTTGAGCCTACAGGCTCGCCTGTTACGATATATTCATTGACTACCGCTGAAAGTATTTTCAGCTTGCGGTCGTCCATTTGCTCACCACCCGTTCTTCTTGTTAGCACTTATTGTATTTAAGTGTTAGCACTCTTTCTTCTCGAGTGCTAAGTATAGTTTATACCCTTTTGACGATTTTGTCAAGGGGTTTAAGACTATTTTTCTCACAAATTTCAAAAATATTTGAACTTCTTTTCCGTCATATTGCACAACGCTTTGCTGAAAATGCAAAAAAAGCGGGCAGACCGCAGTGGTCTGTCCGCCCGATGTTGGAAAAAGATCAGATAAAATTATTCTTTTGTATAAGCAGAAAGATCAGGAACAGCAAGTAGGCTGTCGTCCGCTTCGCCTATGGAATCTACAGTGAAATAAACTGCACTTGATTCGTCAGCACCCTCTGGGAGCAGAACTACCTGCTTAAGGTCATATGTAGCACCGTCAAAGCTGTAAACTATCTGACCCTCAGCACCTGCAACGGCACTGTCGAGCTTATAGTATTCGTGAACGACGTTTGTTGTTTCGTCAATATATGCGTGGTCAAAATCGAGAGCCGCCCCGAAGAGAATGTCAGAGTCCTTCCAGGCGTTCTCGTCAGCGTCATCTACCGAGTAAGTAGTTGTTGCCTCAGAAACGTTATACTTCTTGCCGTCGCCTGGGTAAACAGCATATGACTTCATGCCCTGTATTGTGCTTGACTCGTAAGCCTTGCCGTCCTTTACGCAGATAGTATATTTTGTTCCGCTGTTTGACATCTGACCCTCAAGGGTAACGAGGTAGCCGTCTGCATATTTTTCTTTGAGCTGCTCAAATGCTCTGAAATCACCGTCAACGTCATAATCCGTTGTGCCTGCGTTTGTGGAAGTGCTGTCAGCTGTGCTTTCGTCAGCTGTGCTTTCGTCTGCTGTGCTTTCAGCAGGAGCGGCAGATTCTGCGGCAGCCGTTGTTGTAGTAGTTGTTTCAGCCTTTGAAGAGCTTGCAGTATCGTTCTCAGTGCAGCCTGCCATTGCTGTACACATTGCCAAAGCTGCAATAATAGTTACCATTTTCTTGTTCATAATATTTTGCCTCCGAAAAATAACAAGAATTACTCGTCTGACTCAGCCTCTGACTCGATATTGAGCTCATCGCCATAAGGGATATCGTCAGTGCTCATATCGAAAGACTGCTCTGTCCAACTGTCAAAATCGTCAGGGAGCTTGACTTCAACGTTTTCAGTTGTGAATGAGTTTACTGTAACAGTAGTCGTAGAGCCGTCAGAGATAGTTTCTATCTTAACAAGATCCTTTGTGTCAGCATTGAAGTAATACTTGAATGTTGTTGTGAAAGAATAATCGTCAGAATCGCTTGTGTCGAGAGTTACGCCTGATTCAAGCTCAATGCCCGAATCTTCTGTTTTTTCAAAAGTTTCGCAGATAAGACCGTCGTCAGTTGTTTCAGAGCTTATGAACTTGTAGCTGTCATCAATGCCGTAGCCTATCTCGCTCTTGAAGTCGTCGATAGATTCTTCCATATCAACAGTGTAATACGTTTTTGACTCGCTGTCAAGTGTGTACATAACGCCGTCGATACTATAGATGTCCATATCCACGCCCATAACTTTCATTTTCATGTGCATATTGCCGCCTGCTATCTCAACAACAGCTGATGAATTGTCATATTCGCTTGCCACTGTCATGTCGATAGCAAGGCTCTCGCCCTGTATCTTCTTTGTATACTGCGCTGTGAGAGTATCCTCGAGATCTGTGGCTGTGCCTGCTTCTGAAGCAGTTGACTCGTCAGTGGCTGCGCTTGTTTCTGCCTTTGATGTGCTGTCTGCTTTTGATGAGCTTGAAGAACTGCTGTCAGAACAGCCTGCCATTACTGCGCATGACATTATAAGTGAAACGAGAAGTGCAGTTATTTTTTTCATTATAAATACCTCTTTCTAAAATTTTAATAAATTATTATTGTTATATAACCTATACTCAAAACTATAACATATTTCACAAATAACGTCAATAGATTTTGTGAAATATTTTTCCCTTTTTGTATCGAACCACAAATCAGCAAAGCTAAGAATGCATGATTTAGGTATTTATAATCAAACATATTTGTGGTATAATGTGAATAGTAAGAATAAAAGGAGCGAATTATGAGATACGATAATATACATAAAGGCAAATTTCTATCAAGGCCGAACAGGTTTATCGCCAACGTTGAGATAGACGGCAAAGCCGAGGTCTGCCATGTGAAAAATACGGGCAGATGCAAAGAGCTTCTTGTAGAGGGGTGTACTGTTTGGCTTGAACATTCAGACAGCGAATCGAGAAAGACCGCTTTTGACCTTGTTGCAGTGGAAAAAGGTGACAGGCTCATAAACATGGACAGCCAAGCCCCGAATAAGGCGGTAGGGGAGTGGCTGAGAGAAAAAATGCCTTTTGGCGAGGGCTTCTCAGTCTATCCTGAAAAGAAATACGGCAATTCACGCTTTGATTTTTACTTAGAGTCGCAGGATAGGAAAATTTTCATGGAGGTAAAGGGCTGTACGCTGGAGAAAGACGGCGTTGTGCTTTTTCCGGACGCTCCTACCCTCCGTGGGGTGAAGCATATAGAGGAGCTTTCTCACTGCCTTGACGAGGGGTATGAAGCTTATATAATGATACTCGTTCAGATGAGCGATGTGAAATATTTCACTCCGAATTATTACACTCACCCTGAGTTCGGAGAGGCTTTGGAGAGAGCTTCCCGAAAGGGCGTGAAGATACTATGCTATGACTGCAACGTCACACATGACTCTATGACAGTGGGCAAGCCTGTTAAGGTGAAGCTGGGCAGGTAATATGACGGCTCGTCCTGCATATACATTATAATACTAAGATGTATATGGGAGTGACAGCATTGGATATAAAGAAAGTCTGCCTGCGTTGTGTTGCAGTTATAATTGTGGCGTTCGTTATGCCCACGGGGATATGGCTTTATGCAAGATCTGCAAGCAGGTTCGGCAGGGTGGCGGCTGCGGCGGCAGGCGTGGTTATGGGGGAATACAAGCCGTATTTTGCTATAGAAAGCGAAACGGATACGGCATCAAAGCCTGTGGTATCAAACAAGCTTGAAGCAGCGGTGGTGTCAAAGCACAGCATATGGGATATGGATATGGCTCCGCAGGAGAAGCAAACGCCCTCTGTAAGCTCGGAAGTGCCAAGTCCTTTGCCTGCACAAGACGTGACTGACAAGATACCATATCCTGCAAGCATGGAGGGAAATGACGGTGTTATAGAAAAATACACCTACGGCAGATATGACGGCGAGCAGTATTTCGACCTTGACGGCGGCGGTCAGGTGAGAAACTGCACTGAGCTTTCAAATGATGAGCTTTACGAGGAAAGCTCAAAGCCGTATGATTTTCAAATAGACGGAAATTCCTCTGAGCCGCAGATACTTATTTATCACACCCACGCCACGGAAAGCTTTGAGCCCACAGACAAAGACCACTATGACAGCTCCTTTTCCTGCAAGACCACCGACCCTGAAATGAATATGCTGTCGGTAGGGGACAAGATATGCGAACAGCTTGACAAAGCAGGCGTTGCGTATATCCACGATACACTTGTGCATGATTATCCCAGCTATGACGGATCTTACGATTCGAGCCGTATGGCGGTAAAGCAGATATTGGAGGAGTACCCCTCTATAAAGGTATGCCTTGACATTCACCGTGACGGCATAGAGCGTGAGGACGGCACAAGGCTCGCACCTGTGGCGGAGATAGAGGGCAGGGAAGCGGCTCAGCTTATGATAATATCAGGGTGTGATGACGGCACTATGGGTATGCCTGACTATATGAAGAATTTTCACTTTGCCTGTGCCTTGCAGTCGGCTTTGGAGAGCGATTGGCAGGGGCTTACAAGGCCTGTACTTTTCGACTATCGCCACTATAATCAGGACTTGACCACCGGCTCGCTTCTTATAGAGGTGGGAAGCCACGGCAATTCTATCACTCAGGCACAGTATACAGGCGAGCTTATAGGAAAGACCTTGGGTGAGATGTTCGGGGAAGAATAGGTGCAATAACGCACAAAATATGTGCGGCGAATTGTCTTAAAATGCCGAAAATACGGCTTTTAGCGGTTGGTTTCTTGACAAGAACGGGGTTTTGCGTTATAATAAAAGGGACTACATAAACGTTACAGCGTGAGAAATATATAATACGCTTATATTTTGGAGAACTGATATTATGAAAAAAATTTACCCCATGAAAAGAATAGCCGCAGGTTGTATGGCTCTGTGCATAGCTTTTGCCGCCTTTGGTTTTTCTGACAACAGTGTGAAAGATGTCGTAATGGCGGATAACGATACATACAGCAGTCAGCTTGAAGAGTTAAAAAAGCAACAGCAGGAGCTTGACAAGCAGATAGCTGACGCTGACAAAAAGCTTGCCGACGAGCAGGACAACCTTGAGGCTATAAAGAAAAAATATAAGTCCATACAGAAAAAGATAGCAAATTCAGAGAAATATTCCTCTGAGCTTGAAAATCAAATGGCAGAGCTTGACGGCAAACAGCTTGACACTCAGCACAGCCTTGACTTGCAGGAAACTGCAATAAACGAGGGCAAGGACGATTTTATGGAGCGTATTCGTGCAATGTATGTTGCAGGCGGAGCAGATTCGTACACAAACGTGCTGATAAATTCATCTGATTTTTATGACGTTCTTATGAGGATAGAGCTTGTGACGAGAGTTGCAAAGCACGATAATGACGAGCTTAACGAGCTTTTGGATCAGTATAAAAAGCTTGAAAAGACCAAGGCGGAGCTTGATGAGCAGATAAAACAGCTAAAAGCAAAGGCTGAGGAATATGCCAAGGAGCAGAAAACTTTGGCGGGCGAGCAGGCGGAGCTTCTGAAAATGGAGCAGGAGTCCGGCAAGCTTATCGAGCAGATAAAGAACGATAAGAGCGACCTTGAAAATAAGTCACAGCAGGTGGACAATAAGTATTCGGAGGTGTCCTCAAAGGCGAATACCACCACGACTACTACCACCACCAAGAAAAAGACTACCACCACCAAAAAGAGTGGCAACAGCGGTGAAAAGACCACTACCACGAAGAAGCCGGCTCAAACGGAAAAGCCTGACGAAACTACGGCTCAGACTACCACAACTCCGCAGGAAACAGCTAAGCCAAAGCCTGAAACAAGCAAAAAGACCACTACCACAACAACAGCAGCGCCTGCACCTAAGCCTGATTATTCAAGCAGTTCTAAGATAGACACTGTTGTTTCATATGCCAAAAGCATGGTGGGCGGAGCGTATGTATGGGGCGGTTCACAGTTTGGTGCAACGGATTGTTCGGGTCTTGTGATGCTCTCGTTCGCACAGGTGGGAATAAATCTTCCGCACTATGCGGCTTCGCAGGCTTTATACGGCACTACAGTTTCATATAACAACATGAAGAAGGGCGACGTTATCTTCTTTGGCGGAGCGTCGATCTCAAGTATTTACCATGTCGCTATCTATATCGGCGACGGCAAAATGGTACACGCCCAGAACACTGCCACTGGTATCGTTATTTCAAATGTTGAGTATTTTTCAAGGTACAACAACATCACTATTATCAAAAGACTTATATAGCGTAAAAACGCAGTCTGCAAGGGGCTGCGTTTTTTATATCTATAATGATTCAACAGAAAACGCCACGAAAATTCATATAAAATTACTTAATTGTGAACATTCATTTTCAAACCTATTGACAAAGCTAAGTATTTGTGATATAATTAAATCAAATAAAGATTGTAGGCTTTGATAACAATTGCTGTACAAAACAGCAGTAAGGCAGGGGGAAGAAAAATGGATAGTCTGAAAACGTGTTTTTTTGGCGGCTATGATAAGCTTGATACATTAAAATATATCGACACCATAACAAGCGAGATCTATATGCTGGAGTCGGCTATCGAAAAGAAAAAGAACGGCGATAACTTTGTTATCCCCGGAGAAACAGGTCAGCGAAAGCTCAAAGGTTCAGCGCTTGGCGGCTTTGCAAAGCCTGATGTGGACAGCTACATCTGTGCGCTTCTTGGAAAGGCGGCTGAGCTTCGTGAAAAGCTTTGCAGCTAACGGCTAATAAAGGCAAAAAAATATCCGCAGAGGTCATTTTATATGGCTTCTGCGGTTTTTTTGTCGTATCTTGTCTTAAAAGAGCAATAAAAAAATTAATACCCACTTCCATCGGCTGAAATGAGCATTAATTTTTATAGAATTATGAAAGGGATTCTTTGGTATTTGGTAAAACCTAAAGACGAGGAAATGTATCAGCGACTTGGGGAATCGCAGAGGGAAAGAAGATAAAAACCTGACTTTAAGTTTTACCAATTACCAAAGCTTTTTTTGTATCTTCTGCTGTGATTATATAATACCAGTTCTGTGTGAACCGAATATGAATTTTCAGGGGATTTCGGAGAGTTTTTTGAAAAAAATAAATGTTAATCACCAGTTCACAATTATAAGCTATAATGTCACTATTGGGGATTTTTTTTACGAGGGAGGATATTTTATGTTTCAGATACTTGTGGTGGAGGACGACGCAAGCCTTAGAAAGCTCATGTCTGCCGCACTTAAACAGCATGGCTATGTGACTTTTCTTGCAAATGACGGTCTGGAGGCTTTGGACGTTCTTGAAAAAACGAATATTGACCTTATAATTTCAGATATAATGATGCCGAATATGGACGGCTATGAGCTTACAAGACAGCTCAGAAAGGCTGATTTCAACCTGCCTATACTTATGGTCACCGCAAAGGAGACCTTCGAGGACAAGCAGGAGGGCTTTTCTGCCGGCACAGACGATTATATGGTAAAGCCTATTGATATAAATGAGATGATACTCCGTGTGGGTGCGCTTTTAAGGCGTTCAAAAATGGCGTCGGAACATTCTCTTACTGTGGGAAACTGCGTGCTTGATTATGACGCTATGAGCGTGGCGGTTGACGGCGGAGCGGCGGAAACTATACCGCAGATGGAGTTCAAACTGCTTTTTAAACTGCTCAGCTACCCTGACAAGATATTCACACGCCGTCAGCTCCTTGACGAGCTTTGGGGCATGGATAAGGACGTTGACGAGCGTACTGTTGACGTTCACGTTAAAAGGCTGAGAGAGCGTTACGGAAGCTGTGAGTCATTCGATATTGTCACGGTTCGTGGACTTGGCTATAAGGCTGTGAAAAAGCAGTGACGGATAAGCTTGAGGGGTGAGGGGTTTGGATAAGAAAAAGACCAAAAACAAAACAAGTTTGCAGTTCAAGCTGACTCTTATGTTTTTCTTTGTGATGCTGGTGTCGGCTTCTATATCTGTGTCGGTGCTTGTAATGGTGTGCAGCCCTGTAATGAAAAGCAATGCCGAACAGCAGTTGGTGGAGCTTTCCATGGCAATGGATCAGCTTGAAGAAAAGGGCGGTTTTACTGTGGACGAGATAGTTTCCATTGTGAACAATTCAGCCTATAGTCTGTCAGTGGTGGATAAAAACGATTCAAGAGTACACGACCATTTTGCAGATATCGTGCATAAGGGATATTATGTGTCCTCAGAGGGTGTTGTGCCTAACGCAACTATAATCTCTCAGGTCTATGATAAGTTCGTTATCATAGACAGCTTTTCAAGCGACAGCGTTTACTGGGTAGTAAATCTTGTTGTCATCATAGCTTTTATGGTCTGTATCGTTATCGGTACTATTATAACAGCGTTCATGAGTCGAAGCATTATACAGCCTATACGAGATCTTAGTGCGGCGGCGGCTGAGATAGCAAAGGGCAATTTTAAGGTAAGAGTAAGAGAACCGTCTGATCCTGAATACAGCATACTTGCGCAGAACTTTAACAAAATGGCTGAGGAGCTTGCAGGTACGGAAACGCTGAGAGGTGACTTTATCTCAAATGTTTCCCACGAGTTCAAAACGCCTCTGGCTTCCATACAGGGCTTTGCAAAGCTTCTGCAATCTGACGATATAACCGAGCAGGAGCGTGAGGAATACACGCAGATAATAATCGACGAAACATCACGGCTTTCAAAGCTTTCGTCAAATATTTTGAGGCTCACAAAGCTTGAAAATCAGAAAACAGTGGGCAAAAAGACAAGATTTTCTCTTGACGAGCAGATAAGAAAAATACTTCTTGTGCTTGAACCTGAGTGGTCGAAGAAAAAAATCGACCTTGATATCGACCTTGAGGATATCATGTATGTGGGCAGTGAGGAGCTTATGGCGCAGATATGGCAGAATATCATCAACAACGCTATCAAGTTCACCCCTGAGGGCGGAAAGATAAGCGTGAAGCTTTTCCGCAGCGAGAAGAATATTTCGGCGGAGATATGGGACAACGGTCCGTCTATAGCCCCTGACGTAAAGGCGAAGATATTTGATAAGTTCTATCAGGGCGACCGCTCCCGTGCAACAGAGGGCAACGGTCTTGGACTTGCACTTGTAAAAAGGATAATCGAGCTTTCCGAGGGCAGCATAGAGGTAGAAAACGATATGAAAAAAGGCGGCGTTTGCTTCCGCATAAGCCTGCCTTATCTTATTGAGGATATGATGTAGTGTAGGGGCAACCCATTATACATACGAAGAATTTTTGCAAACAAAAAGGAGCAGTTCATTGCGAATTGCTCCTTTTATCTGTCTATCGTCTTTTAGAACAGACTTGCCACAAAGCCTGCTGCCACACCGAAAACATAAAGTATTCCCATTATGGCGAAATTCTCTTTCATGTTGTGCTTGTTGGTCTTGAAAAGCACCAGAAGTCCCACGCCTGCGCCGGTGCAAAGTCCTGCGATAAGCGAGCCGAAGCTCACAACGCCCTCGATATAAAGCTGAGTGAGAACAACGGAAGCCGCACAGTTCGGGATAAAGCCTATTATTCCTGCTATGAACGGCTGAACTATGCTGTCAGACATAAGCAGGGTCTTTACTGTGTCCTCTCCTGCAAACTCCATTACCGCACCGAGAATAAGGTTTACCGCAAATATAAAAAGTATTATGCTTACAGTGTGGTGAAGTGCCGAGTGCAAAATACTGTGGTGTTCGCAGTCGCAGTCCTCGCATATCTCCTTGAAAGGCTCTTCGTCCTGCTTTTTGCCCATAAGCTTTAAGATAAGGTCAACAAGCACACCTGCTATTATAGCCACAGCTACCTTTATAAGAATAAGCTGCCAAAGCTTGCCGGCAAATGCAGGGTTTGCTATCATCATTGGTATTGCCTCGTCGCTTGTGGCAAGGTATACCGAAATGAGAGTTCCCATAGTGATGAGCCTGCCTGAATAAAGGTTCGACGCCACAACGGAAAATCCGCACTGGGGCACTGCTCCAAGTATGCTTCCTCCTATTGCACCGAAAGGTCCCATTTTTCTAAGAGCCTTTCCAAGCTTGTCGGCAGAACGATGCTCTATATACTCTATAAGCAGATAAACTCCGAACAGAAAAGGCAGGATCTTAAGGCTGTCTATTAATGCGTCAAGAAAAACGTCAACTAAAGTTTCAAACATATATCTATCTCCTGTAAATTATCTATGGTTTTAAAACGGTCTTTATGTCAACTCGACTATTATACAATATTTATTCACCCTTGTCAATCTTATGTTTATATGATAATCTGTTCATTTGTTTACCCTTTTCAGCAACAAAAAACGAGCGAAATTTCTCCGCCCGTTTGATGTTTTTATTCTGTTTTATACAGAACGCTTTGTAAAGCCGTCCCATGCGGTGAGCAGGAACACCACCATGTGTGCAATAAGAACGCCTACGGCAAATGTCAGGCTGTGCTGAGCAAATATTGAGTAGCCCTTTGAGATAGAAGCAAGGTCTGTGTTTGCGAACACAAGGAATCTTGCCCAATCCTGTCCAAGCTGACCCAAAAGCTGTGTGACCGTTGAGCCTATGCACATTGTGAATACGCTGACGCCGATAGCAAGGGCTGTGCTTCTTACAAGTGACGAGATAGCGAACGCCAGTGTTGACATTACCACCATTTCAACGCTTTTCATCAGATATTGCTCTGCCGCATAAAGCAGTGTAGGCATTTCCTTTACATCGCCGCCGCTTACATAGATATAAGGCGTTGAGAAGCCGTCAAAGCCGAGCATAAGCCCTGTAATAGGTATCATCACAACGAAAAGTATGCAAAGCATTATGTAACCCACTGTGATGACAGTGAAGTATTTTGCCATCAGTATCTTCCAGCGTTTAACAGGGTTTATAAGCAGGAACTTGACAGTTCCCTGTGAAAATTCAGAGGATACAATGCCGCCTGCGATAACGATAGCAAGCAGTGCGACTACTGTCACAAGGGAAGTGCTTGTGAGGAACACTGTCCAGAATGTTATCTGCTCAGGCTCGCTTGTTTCAAACAGCGACATCTGGTTTGCCGTGTTGTCGAGCTTATCATTGTCAAGCTGATAGAGTGCAAGTTTTATATTATCCTCCAGCTTTGCTCTGCTGTTCTGTCCGTCAGACTTTGCGTCGCCCATGGTCGCAATGGTGTTTTTTGCGTTTGCAACTGTCATGATAAGATCGTTTTTCTTCTCGTTTGACTTGTCAAAGGAAATATCCTTGTCCAATCTGTATTGATATTCCCACTTTTCGCCCTCTGTGAGTATGTCATTATCCAGCCTGTATTGACAGAAGCCACGCCAATCGTTGTCGTCAAGATATTTCTTTATCCCTGACATATCACCGGTGCCGTCTGCGAACATGGCTGACAGTACATCATATCTCCAATCATCGCTGTCGATATCGTTGTCGATTAGATACTGCCACATTGCGATCTCGTTAGGGTCGCCGTTTGTGTCTTTGAGCCAATCTATGGTTTGCTGATAATCACCAGTTGCGTCATTGCTTGAATAGTTATTGCTCTCCATATTGTGCTTTGCAAAAAGTGCAATGCCTGAAAGTCCAAGCGCACATATTATTATAAGCACGATCATTATTTTTGTTGATAGCTTTTTGAAAACCTTTATGTACTCGTTTTTCACAAGTCTGAAAAATCTAGCCAATCTGTACGCCCCCTTCCTTTCCTCCTGTAAGCTCGATGAATACGTCCTCAAGCTTCTTGTTCTCTCTGCGGTGAACAGTGTAAAGTGAAACTCCGCCCTCGATAAGCGTCTTGTTCACCGACGCTATCTTTTTCTTCTCTATCTCCACAGGGATAGAAAGGACAACTGCACCTGTTTCCTTGTCGATACGCTTGCCCTCGTCTGCGAGCATTATAAGACCCATAGCCTTTTGCGGGTCGTCAACTTCAAGTACATATTCAGCAATTGAGCTGTCAGACTGTGAGATAAGCTCCTCCATTGTGTATGAGCCTATCATTTTTCCGTTTGCGATAATGCCCACTCTGTCGCACATCATTTCCATCTCGCTCATGAGATGTGACGATACCACAACGCAAGTACCTTCCTTGTGGGCAAGCTCTTTGAGTATGTCACGAAGCTCCTTTATGCCCTGCGGGTCAAGACCGTTTGTAGGCTCGTCAAGTATAAGAAGCTTTGGTCTGTGCAGGATAGCCTGCGCAACTCCCAATCTCTGACGCATACCCAGAGAGTATTTCGACACCTTGTCATTAATGCGGTTTGAAAGCCTTACAAGCTCCACCACCTCTTTGATACGCTCCTCGGTTACTCCCTCTCTCATTCTAGCATACTGACGTAGGTTTTCCATTCCAGAAAGATACTTGTACATCTCAGGGTTCTCAACAATGCCGCCCACGTTCGCCATTGCTCCCTCAAAGTCTTTTCTTATATCCTTTCCGTCAATGGATATCTCACCCTCGTCAAGCTGTAAAAGCCCTACGGCTATCTTTATAGTAGTTGTCTTTCCTGCACCGTTAGGACCGAGAAAGCCGTAGACCTCGCCGCTGTAACACTCCATATCTATGCTGTGAAGTATCTGCTTTTTGCCAAGGGTCTTGTTAAGCCCCTTTATCTTCAGAATAATATCACTCAACGCTGTCTGCCTCCTCGCTGTCGGATTTTTCTGCACTGCTGTCCGGAACTATCTCAGACTCAGCCTTGCTTTCATCAGCCACGCTGTCACTGTTGTTATCATCAAAGTTGTAATCCTCGCCATATCCGTAGTCGCTGGACGTTGCTATCTTCCAGCCGTCAGAGGTACGCAAAAGATAAAATTCAGCATATTCATAACTGAAAATCGCCTTGTATGAAGATTTGCTAGGCTCATAGTTGTCGGAATTTGTGTAGTTACCGCTTGTCATGGTGTTTATGCCGTTGGTTGTGAGAAAAGTCGGGTCACCCTTTGACACGTCATAGCACACATTATATATCATAATGACCTTTGCTCCGTCAGCTCCACTCTTGTTTATTGACATCTCTTTTATGTCATACTCAGCCGAGGTGATATCTCCACCCTGCTTTGCAACTTCAGCTTGGTTTATTTCCTCCAGAAGTCCTGACTTTGACGAAGCGTACTCATTGTCAGAAGTGGTGTAGTCAGTATAATGCTTATTCACAAAATCTGTCAGTTGACTTTTTAACTTATCACTGCTTCCAACGTTTGCACTTGTCAAGTCTGCGATATAATCCCTCATGGTCTGTTCTATCTCAGGCTTGGAAGTCTTGAACTGGTTGTTATCATACACTGAGTAGCATACAACGCCCAGCGCAAGCACACCGCCAAGAACCAAACCTCTGTTTAAGTTTCTTAGTTTCACTGTTTCTCCTCCTTGTGTTTTATCTTTTTCAGACGTATTATTGGTGTCGTATATAAGTTTATCATAGCCTTTTTCAACTGTCAACCGCTTTAAGAAACGCTTAAGATTTTCATAAGACAACCATACAGACCATAAGATAAAATACGTTCTTTGTTTAAATATCTGTAGTGGCGAACAGTTCGCTCTCCTTATTAGCGTATTTGCAAGCAAAGCAAAAAGGCGGTGGAACACGCATGATAACGTATCCCACCGCCTATATGGAATGAGGAAAATTATCCTTTTTATAAAAAGAGCTTCAGGTCATTCTCTGCCTTTTTCGGGTCTTTAAGACTTATGCTCCTTACCGCCTTTCTCAGTGGCAGTACCCTTGACGGAACTACCGACAGCATATCCACATCAAGCTCCAGAAATATCTCTGTGAGCGTTGGGTCGCCTGCTATCTCACCGCAAATGCCTGCTTTTATGCCGTTTGCATGGGCGTTGTCGCACACCATTTTTATCATTCTAAGCAGTGCCCTGTGATTTTTAGGGGACACCCTGTCATAGCATGGGTTCTGCCTGTCAAGACCGAAAGCGAACTGTTCAAGGTCGTTGGTGCCAATGTTGAAAAAGTCCACCTCTTTGGCTATGATATCGCTTGTCATCACCGCCGAAGGCGTTTCTATCATTGCCCCGAGCTTAACATTGTCGGCAAATTTCCTGCCCTCTTTTATAAGCTCTGCCTTGACCTGTACAATAAGCTCTTTCACCCTCACTATCTCGCTCACGTCTATGACCATAGGCAGAAGTATTGAAAGCTGTCCGTAAACAGACGCTCTGTATAACGCTCTTAGCTGTGTTTTGAATATGCTTTCTCTTTCAAGACAAAATCGTATGCCTCTACAGCCCATAGAGGGATTTCTCTCAGCACTCATGTCTGCACAATCAGGTATCTTGTCTGCACCTATATCATAAGTGCCTATTATGACCTCTTTACCCTCCATTGCCTCCAATGCCTTGCGGTAGGTGTAAAACTGAAAATCCTCGTCAGGAAAAGCAGGTCTGTCAAAGCACATAAACTCCGTTCTGAAAAGACCTATCCCACCTGCGTCGTTTTTTACTGCCGATTCAAGCTCCTCAGAGTTGAGTATATTCGCATATATCTTTATCTCATGTCCGTCACGAGTGATGTTTTTTCTGCCTTTGAGCCTTGTGAGAAGTTCTTTTTTCCTGCCCTCAACGGCTTCCTTGTATTCAAGCTGTCTGAGAGTATGCTCATCAGGTTCTATGTAAAGCGTTCCGCTGTAGCCGTCAAGGACGGCTTCCTTGCCCTCGTATTCGTCAGAAAGCTCCGTTCCAACGTTCACAATGGCAGGTATGCCAAGATTTTTCGCAAGTATCGCAGTATGTGAGTTCACCGAACCTGACCGTGTGCAGAAGCCCTTTATCTTCGCCTTGTCCATGAGCAGGGTTTCTGAGGGCATAAGGTCACCGGTGCAGATAATGGCGTTCTCTCTGAGTATGGGAAGCTTGTCGGCACAGTTTAATATGTGTCTTAAAAGTCTGTTTGAAACGTCCTTGACGTCAGCCGCTCTGCTTTGCATATATTCGCTGTCCATTTGTGCCAGCATTTCCGCAAAGCTTCTTGAAGTGCTTGCGACCGCATAATCGGCATTGAAATGCTCGTCAAGTATCTTTGTGCGAATACTGCTGTCGTATTGCTCGTCGGTGATAAGCATTTGGTGTATCACAAATATTTGAGCGTCGCCTTCCCCAACGCTTAACCTTGCACGGTCATAAAGCTCCCCAAGCTCTACAAGAGCAGCGTTTTTAGCCTTGACATATTTTTTGTATTCAAGTTCAGGGTCGGACACTTTTATCTTGTTGATGATAAATTCGTCACGATGATAAAAGGTCAGCTTTCCTCTTGCAATGCTTCCGAATACCGACCGTCCTTTTATGCTTGTCATGAGCGCTCACCCCCAAAAACATACCTATCTGATATAATTATATCACCATTTGATTAACGATAAAAGTAAAATGCCGTCTGTTTACAGATTATTAACAATATTCGTGATTTTAGCAAACAAGACAATCAATATTTCAGCAAATTTAACAAATCAGAAACATTTTGCGACCTTATGTGAAAATCAGAATAGTACAATCCCTGAAGCACATATGATTAAAAAGCGTATGAGCGATACTTTATATAAGGAGGGACAAATATGTTTTCAGCACTGTTTGAACTGCTTACGGGGAATTTTCTGTTTTTCGCACTGCATTTTGACAGCCGCAGCGTGTTTCCAAAACCGCTTTCAGCGAAGGAGGAGCGTGAGTGTTTTGAGAGAATGGCGCAGGGTGACAAGGCGGCAAAGGATAAGCTTATCGAACACAATCTCCGTCTTGTGGCACACATTATAAAAAAGTATTATTCAAATTCCACAGATCAGGAGGATCTTATCTCTATCGGCACTATCGGTCTAATAAAAGCTGTGTCAACATTTGACCACAAGAAAGGCTGTCGCTTCGCCACCTATGGGAGCAGGTGCGTGGAGAACGAGATACTAATGCACTTCCGCTCCCAGAAAAAGTCTGCCAACGATATCCACTTTGACGAGCCTGTTGACTCCGATAAGGACGGCAATCAGCTTTGCCTTATCGACATAATCGCAGACGGAGAGGACGTTGCCGACAAAATAGAACTTTCCATTCGCAGTGAACAGCTCTACCGCTATATCGAAAGCGCCCTTGATGAGCGTGAAAGACAGATAGTCACTCTGCGCTATGGTCTTTTCGGTCAGCCGCAGCTGCCGCAGCGAGAAGTCGCAAAACGCCTTGGTATCTCACGTTCCTATGTTTCAAGGATAGAAAAGAAAGCCTTGAAGCTTCTTAAAGACCGCTTTGATAAGCCGTGATAACTATTGTAATTTTGAACAGTTGTAAGCCTTATTGTCAATGGTGTTCCTATCAAATGACGTTTTCACGTCATTTGTAAGGAGCGGTGCGATCCCTGTTTTAGCACTCACAAAAGCAATGTGCTGGCACTCACATAATGAGAGTGCTAAAATTCAGCTAATGTTCACGATATTTTCACACAATGAACACATAGCAGGGGTATCATAAAGACAATGAAGAAAGGAAATGATACCAATGGAAGAGCAGAATAAATTATAAAAGCTTACAAGATAAATTAAGATATAACACATCAAGGAGGAATTTATATGTTTGGACTTACACCATTTGAAAGAAAGAGCTACGACCTGTTTAACGCATTCCATGATTTTGAGAATGATTTCTTTGGAGAAAATGCACTCCAGAGCTTCAAGACCGATATCAAGGACGAGGGCGATAAATATGTAATGGAAGCAGAGCTTCCGGGCTTTGATAAGGACGATATCAAGCTTGACATCTCAGGTAACGATCTTGTTCTTACCGCTGAGCATAAGGCAGAGACAGAGGATAAGAAAGACAAGTATATCCGCCGTGAGAGGACATACGGTTCTTACCAGAGAAGCTTTGACCTTACAGGCATTGATACGGGCAATATCTCCGCAGAGTACAAGAATGGTATCCTGACCCTTGACCTGCCAAAGATGCAGGAGGTAAAGCCTGAAACCAAAAGACTTGAGATAAAGTGATTTAGGTAAAGCCAAGGCTTTGAATGAGGCGATACCAATGGGTCACGATATGATTTGCAATAGGTTTTGCTAGAATAAAATATCCGTGAGAGCGAAATGCCCCCACGGATATTTTTTTGTTATCACGATTTTTTCTCACGGCTTTTGAGCCATATTTTTCGTATTAGTATGGCAAGTAAAATTCCTGCCACTGCACCGCTTGTGTCGATAAGAACATCACGCACCTGCCCTGCACGCCCCGGCACGAAAAGCTGATGTATCTCGTCGCTTGAAGCGTAGATGCAAGAAAAAACTGCCGCAAAAAGCCCTCTGTATCCAAGCTTTTTCACCTTTGAAAAATTGATGAACGCCAGTATTCCAAGCAAGGCGTATTCGCTGAAATGCGCAAGCTTTCTTATGATGAACGTGGCGGTGTCCTTGTATTCTGCCTGCGCTGTAGTGTCAAGGCTGTCATATACAGGGTTGACAAATTCTATCACTGTGTTAAACACCGCATTTGATTGCTTGTTGGACTCGTCAGCATTGTTTGCCGAAAACATGAATATCACCATGCACCACAGCACGAGCGCCAGCCCTTTAAGTATTATCTTTATCCTGCCTTTTGAAGTTGCTTTCAATGTAGCCTTTCAGCTCCTCTTTTTTGTTTTCCACCTTTTCGTCTATAACACCATTCAATGCAAGCTCCAGCCCAATGCCGATGTCCTTGCCCTTGAAACCCATTTGTATAAGATCCTTGCCGTTTATGTCAAGGTCGCAAATGTGGATACACTCGTTGTCCTCTTTTATCTCCATTGCAAGCTCTGCGATATGGTCAAGTTCTGCAAGCTTTTCCTGCCGTTTGTAGTCAGACTGGGCATATGTGTCAGCCCTGCGCACCTCCAGATAATCCATAACAAAGTCAAAGTCATGCTGAGCCATAAATCTTCGCACCGACTTTTTCGTGGCAGCTATCCTGTTGTCATGCTCCCATATAAGCTCATAAATATATTTCGCCGAAGCGTTGTCTATCCTGAGCCTTTTGAGTATCTGCTCCGCCATGTAAGCACCCTCAAACTGGTGCTTTTTAAAGTGGGAAATGCCGTTCTCGTCAACAGTGTGCATTCTCGGCTTGCCGATATCGTGAAGAAGCATAGTAAGCCTCATCTGCCACTGTGGTCTGACGTTCTCAACGCTCAAACAAATGTGACCGTAAACATCAAGAAAATGGTGAGGATTGTTCTGCCTGAAATCAAAGCTTTCCCGAAGTTCAGGTATGAACACCGCTATGACCTCACGATAGTCAAGCAATATCTTCCTTGCACCCTTTCCGCAGAGAAGCTTTTTAAGCTCCGACGCAATGCGTTCGGCAGAAATGCTTTTTAAAAGCTCACGTTGTTCAAGTATAGCCTTTGAGGTCTTTTCCTCGATCTCAAACCCAAGGCATGAAGAAAATCTCAGCCCTCTTAATATCCTCAAAGCGTCCTCGTCAAAACGCTTTTCAGGCTCGCCAACGCATTTTATAATGCCCTTTTCAAGGTCGCCTTGTCCACCGTAAAGGTCAATAAGCCCCGTTTTCGGTGAGTATGCCATAGCGTTCACAGTAAAGTCACGACGTTTTAAGTCCTCCTCCAGCGAGCTTTCAAATGTCACCTGAGCAGGCTTTCTATGCCCTATATACTCTCCGTCGCTGCGATAACAGGTTATCTCCACCGGCTCGCCCTCTATCAAAACAGTGAGTGTGCCATGCTTCAGCCCGGTTTCAATAGTGCGGAAATTTGCGAAAACTTCAAGCATTTTGTCAGGGGTGCAGTTGGTGCAAACATCATAATCATGAGGCTTTTTCCCAAGCAAACTATCTCTTACACAGCCACCGACTATATATCCCTCGTAGCCGCACTCATTCAGCCTGTCAAGAGCCGTCCTGACAAACTGCGGAATAAAGATCTCCAATTTACTGCCTCCCTTTATAGTTTTGTGAATTATGTGCGACTTTCGGGTCATAATATTTACATGAATATCTCGAAAATAATTGACCCCAAAATCTCACGGAGAGCGTTCCTCGCCCTCACGGGTATAGTGAGCGCACTTATGCAATCTATCTTGAATTTGCCGTGGCTTGCGTTTTTTATCTTTGCACCAATGGTGCACTGTCTGTCAGTCTGCCATGAAAAAAGGGTTTTCAGGCTTGATTTTCTGTGCTTTTTTGTACCATATTATCTTTTTCAGCTCACTTTTATGCTCACCATATGGAAAATATGCCCTCTGCCGTCCTTTGCCGCTATACCTCTTGCCACTTTAGCGTGGTTAGGTCTGACCTTGTGGGAGTGTATCCTTATGTATCTTCCACTGAGCCTTTTCCTGCCCCTGCGACCGCATCTCAAACACCGTTTGTCTGAGATAGTTTTGCTCTGCCTGCTTTTGACAGCAGGGGAGTGGCTTCAGGAGAAAGTTCCGATTTTGGCGTTTCCGTGGTCTGCGGCATGGCTCACTGTAACAAGCTCGCCGCTGCTTCTGCAATCCGCCACGCTCATAAGCTGCCGCCTTACAAGCTTTATAATTTTCCTGCTCAACGGTCTGCATGGGGAGATATATACAAGCAAAAAGCGTTTTGCCTACACCGCCTTTGCACTGCTTTTGCAGGGGGCAAATTTAAGCTACGGACTTTATTCCATAAACCTAGACAAAAAGCTTGATAACATCTACCCTCAGATAGACGTTATCTGCGCACAGGATAGTCTGGAGGGCAGGGAAAAATCACACCGCAAAGCCCTTGACTCAGCACGCTCCTATCTTTCGATAATGGAAAGCTGTTGGCGGTGGGGTACTGACCTTGTTTTGCTTCCTGAAACTGCCGTGCCGAAAGACTATGACGAACAGCTAAAAGAATTTTCCCTTATATCAGACTTTGCCGCCACCCATGGATGTACCCTTGTGACAGGCTCGTTCTATCTTGAAAACGGCAAGGATTACAACGCCCTTTTTGCCTATGATAAAAACGGCATTGCGTCTTCGCCCTACCTGAAACAAGTGCTTGTGCCTTTCGGTGAAAAGACACCTTTTGCAGGCATTTTCCACCTTGACACTATGAGCGAATGTGCAGACGAAAGACACACCAAGCCCCTCGCCTCGGACGGCATGACCATAGGCTCTGTTATCTGCATAGAGTCCATTTTCCCAAGCCTTGTGAGCCGACAGAAAGAGCAGGGCGCACAGATAATTTGCGTTTCCACCAACGATTCATGGTTTGGCAAAAGCTCCGCCCGTGAACAGCATTACCGCCACTGCATAATGCGAGCCGTTGAGAACAGGAGATATGTCCTCCGTGCAGGGAACTGCGGAATATCAGCGATAATATCTCCCACAGGCGAGCAATTGTCCGTAAAATCGGACAAATCAAAAGGTGCGGTGTGGGGGAAAGTTACCCTTATTGGCAGGTAACTTTTTTTACCACTCTATCTCAAAAAGTCTAGCCATATAAGGTCTGTCAAACTTAACGGAAACATTGCCCGTTGTCTTTGAAAACTCCACAGGGGTTTCGCTGAAATCAGGATAAATGCACTTCACTCTTGCGTCAACACCCTTGAGGAAGCCTATAGGCAAAACGCAGGTGTCGCTCTTGCCCTCTCTCCTCCATACGGCAAGATAAGCCTTGTTGCCGTTTCTCAGACCGAGAGATACCCAGTCGTCCGAAAATTTGGACAGACCCAAGCTCCAGAACGGCACTGCTTCCTTTATGTCCGCCCTTATCTTCTTGTAAACGCTGATAGCTTCCCTTACAAGTGCCTTTCGCTCAGGGTCGATGTTGCCAAGGTGACCGCTCTGGTGGATACGCAAAAGCATTGCGTTAATCATGTTGAAAACAACTTCTTCTCTGTCACCTGATGTGATAGGATAAGCCCAGATAGCAGACTGCTCAGGGCAAAGGGCAGTAGGGGAGTTCGCCACAATGGTGCAGTATTTTTTGTAATCGTCCTGATCTGATGTGGACTGAATGGAGTATCTTGAAAGCATCGCATAGTCCATTCTGAGTCCACCGCTGGAGCAGTTTTCTATAATAAGGTCAGGGTGACGAGCAAAAACACCGTCAAGCCATTCAAGATAAGCCTTTTCATGACCCCACAGACCCTCGCCAACGCTGTCGCAGTTCTGCTCAGTGCCTATACCAGGCTCTATGTTGTAATCCATTTTTATATAGCCTATGCCGTATTCAGAAACGAGCCTGTCTATTACCTCGTCAGCGTGGGCACGGACTTTCGGATTCCTGAAATCAAGCTGATAACGGCTTCTGTCATAGACCCTCTTGCCGTGACGTGTGAAGAACCAACTGTCATCGCAAACGCTGTCCACAAGTGGACACTTTATTCCCATGACCTCTATTTCAAGCCAAAGCCCAGGTATCATGCCCTTTTTGCGGATATAGTCGGCAACTTCCTTTACGCCGTTAGGGAAACGCTTTCTGCTCTCTTTCCATTCGCCGACCTCGTCCCACCAAAAGCCGTCAGCATACCAGCCTGCGTCAATGCAGAAATATTCACAGCCTGCCTCTGCCGCAGCGTCCACAAGGGGAAACTCCTTTTCAGCCGTAGGGTCGCCCCACAGACAGTTCATGTAGTCGTTGAATATTACCGCAAGCCTCTGATTGTCCTTGTTGCGGCGGCGTATTTTTCTGCGGTATTTCGTCAGCTCGCCCATAGCCTTGTCAAAGCTTCCTGTCACCGAGCCTACTGCACATTTCACGCTTTCTATGCTCTCGTTAGGTGCAAGATCTTTGTACCAGTGGGACTCTATCTCCGACGGACCAGAAAGCTGTAAATAGAAGTGCCCTCCCACGTCTGAAAGCTCCCAGTGCCAAGAGCCGTTTTGCTCTATCTGCCAAAACAGCACCGAGCCTGCCTCTGTGTTTTCAAGCACACCCATTGGTATGTATTCCTTTGCCGACCAGTTTCCAACGTTTGTGCAGGCAAATACCTTTGATGAACGCTGTTCCGTAGGCTTAGCAGAGGACGCAAGCCCTACCTGTTCAAGAGTGTAGTCCTGCCACTGCAATTCACGCTGCCATGAGTTGTGGCATACCCATATCTTCATCTTGTCCTCAGGCTTTTTAAGCCCCTCTTTTTCTACGCCCGTCAGCGCAAAGGAGGACATATATTCAATGGTCTGTACCTCGCTGCCCTTGTTTGTAAGGGTAGTCCAACAGCGTACAACAGACGTGCCGGTGTAAAACTGATAGTGGGACACAGCTTCAAGACCTGTGCCCTCATCAAAGGTCACAAGCTCAAGCTTTCTGCCATAATCATTGTTCACATCACGGAAGTCCTTGAACTTCATTCTCCAACCCGGAGCGGTCACAATATATTTGTTGCCGTGACGCTCGTCAGGACGGTCGATACCGCTCGCCTGTATCTCTACAGGTCTGAAAGTTTTCAGCCCCATGTATGAGGCAGTTTTTGCTTCATCAAAAGGCAGAGCAGAGAAGTGCAGAAGCTTTGCCTCGTTCTCGTCTGTTATCTCAAATACTATATTAATGCCGTTTTCATATATCTCAATACGTTTCATATCGGGTATTTCCCTTCGTGATCTATTTATCTATACATATTATCGTACACTTATATCATTTTCGCAAGCTCGTCAAGTATCCTGTGAGCGGCTTGCTCTTTGGTCATAATAGGCAGCTCCACCGCACCGCCCTCAGTGATAAGGGTGATAACATTAGTGTCCGTCTTGAAGCCTGCGCCAGCGGTCTTTAGTGAGTTTGCGCATATCATATCGCAGTTTTTGTTGGTGAGCTTTTTCTCGGAGTTCTTGATAACGTCCTGCGTTTCCATGGAAAAACCGCATATGACCTGACCGTCACGTTTGTGCTGACCGAGATAGCCAAGAATATCATTCGTGCGTTTTAGCTCTATCTTCATGTCGTCGTCAGACTTCTTTATCTTGTTGTCAGCCACCGCAGCAGGCGTGTAATCAGCCACAGCCGCCGCCTTTACGATAATATCCTGCTCAGGAGCAAGCTTTGTGACAGCTTCAAACATATCCGCCGCAGACTTTACGTTCACAACGTCCACGAACATAGGCGGCAAAACCTCCATATGACCTGCCACCAACGTCACCTTCGCACCTCTTTGCATAGCCGCTTTAGCTACCGCACAGCCCATTTTTCCGCTTGAATGATTTGTGATGTACCTCACAGGGTCGATAGCTTCCATGGTCGCACCGGCAGTAACAAGCACCTTTTTGCCGGCAAGATCCTTCTTAAAAGCAAGCTCACGAAGAATGTATTCAAACAACACCTCAGGCTCAGGCATTCTGCCGTCACCGTCATCACCGTTTGCAAGCATACCTCTGTCAGGAGCGATCATCTCGTAGCCGAAACGCTCAAGCTTCCGGATATTGTCCTGCACAATAGGATTGTGATACATATTGTGGTTCATGGCAGGGGATATCATTTTCTTGCAAGGGCAAGCCATGACAGTGGTGGTGAGCATATCGTCAGCAATGCCGTAAGCTATCTTTCCGATAACGTTAGCGGAAGCAGGAGCTATCATAACAAGATCAGCCTGCTTTGCAAGAGCAACGTGTTCAACACTGTATTGAAAATTTCTGTCAAAAGTATCTATAAGGCACTTGTTGCCTGTAAGGGATTCAAAAGTGATAGGGTTTATAAATTGAGTGGCGTTCTGTGTCATGAGTACCTGAACATTGCAGCCTTGCTTTTTGAGCAGCCTTGCTAAAGTTGGGATCTTGTAAGCCGCAATACTGCCGCTGACGCCGAGAACGACCGTCTTACCTGAAAGAAGCATAGAGATGACCTCCTTAGTAAAAATATATAAATATAGTATAACACAGATTATGGTGAAATTCAAGATTTCAAGTGATAAAAAACCGCTGTTCACAGATGCCCGTGAACAGCGGTCTGAACCATATGTCAATCCTTGTATTGCGAAGTTATCCCGAAGTATTCTTCAAGAGAAAGTCCGCTGTTGGTTATGTTTTGTGCTAAAGGCGTGCCTACATATCTTATGTGCCAAGACTCATACTGATAACCGGTGTAAGCCTCTTTGCCCTTTGGATAACGAATTATAAAACCATATTTTGCACAGTTGTTTGCAAGCCACTTGGCTTCTCTTGTGCCGCTAAATGAGTCGCTGGCGTTGTTTACGTCTATTGCCATGCCCGTCTGATGGTCGCTGTAGCCGGGTCTTGCTGAGTATGTGTCTGCCGCAGCCTTGCCGTCACGGTTGCAGTACATATCATAAAGGTACTTCTGATCGTAATAAGAGCGGTAGCCTGAGCATACCCACAGGCTTATGCCGTCTTTATATGCAGCGGTCTGCATCTTTTTGAATGCCGCAGATGTTTCTTTGGTCAGACCCTTTGGATCGTAGCTTGCAGGGAGAGAATATGTTTTGTTCGCCAAAAGAACTCCGTCAACATAGCTCATGCCGTTTATGACCTCGACAGTGTGGTCTGGGGTCTTGACGGTTATCTCCTCGGAATATGCGCCATAGTGATTTGAACCTTTATCGTCCGTCTTGCAGGCTCTTACCTTGAATCTGTATGTATTCTTTGCGTAAAGTCCGTTTATTGCGCAGGAATTTACCGTAGATGAAGCTATGTTCTTCCACTTGCCGTTTGTGTAAATAAACACCTTGTAGCTTGTACAGCCTACAGACTTCCAGTTAAGGTCAAGGGTAGAAGCGGTGATGTCAGAAGCTTTTACTCCTGTTACCTGTCTTGGATTTGTGGCGGAATTGTAATTTTCGCAATAGTCGCTGTATATCTTAACTCCGTCTACTATCTTATATGCTCTTACCTTGAAATTCTCCCTTGTTGCCGCAGGCAGACCTGTAACAAGGTATGTAGTGCCTTTCACGTCAGCTATCTCAGGATATTTACCCTTTGAACGCATTCCCACAGAATAGCCGTCCGCACCGCTCACAGCGTTCCAGCTAAGCTTTATAGAGCTTGTGCTAGGAGTCCTAGAGGTCAAACCTGTGACCTTGTCCACCTTGACAGCCTGAGCCGTTATCTCCTGCGAATATTTGCCGTAATGATTTGCACCCTTATCGTCACGCTTGCAGGCTCTTACTTTAAATGTATAGCTTCCTGCGTCAAGTCCTTTGACAGTGTAGCTGTTTGTATTCGTCTGCGCTATCTGCTTCCACTTGCCGTTTTTCAGCATAAAGACACGATAGTTTGAACAGCCCACCTTTTTCCATGAAAGGCTAACGGAAGCATTGCCCGTCTGAGCTTTAAGACCGCTTATAGGGCGTGGGTTTGTTGCGGAATTGTAGTTCACTGAATAGTCGCCATAGACCTTTTGACCGTTCACTATCTTATAGGCTCTTACCTTGAAGTTCTCCCTCGTTGCCGCAGGCAGACCTGTAACAAGATATGTAGTGTCCGTAACGTCTGCTATCTCAGGATACTGACCCTTTGAACGCATTCCAACAGAATAGCCGTCCGCACCATTCACGGCGTTCCAGCTAAGTCTTATTGAGCTTATATCAGGAGTTTTAGATGTCAGCCCTGTGACCTGAGGCAGACTTGTCTGCACCGCAGCTTCAGCCGCCTGCACAGGCATACTCACACTTAGCACGCTGTCAGGCACAGCACCTGCCGCACATATCATCATAGCGGCGCAAGCCACTGCCGCTGCATTTTTTCTGTTTATTATCTTTTTCATTTTTCAGACCTCCTTTGATGAAATTCTTTTGCACTTTAAGTATAACACATTTTTACCAGTTTGTAAACACGCAATCCCAAATTATTTTTGTTCACATTTTGTTTTTTATGTTTACTTATACTCAGTTGCAAAACCTCTCTTTTGGTTGCTGAAAGAATGTATAAAAAAACAAAGACCGTAGAAAAAATCTACGGTCTTTTGTGGCTGGGGTGGAAGGATTCGAACCTTCGGAATGACGGAGTCAGAGTCCGTTGCCTTACCACTTGGCGACACCCCAATGTTTGTTCGATTTAGCTTGTTTTTGGTTGGGATAGATGGATTCGAACCATCGGAATGACGGAGTCAAAGTCCGCTGCCTTACCTCTTGGCTATATCCCATCGTCATGTCCCTCACTCAAACAGCTTAATCATTATAGCACACCATTTCGGGAAATGCAATACCTTTTCATGTTTGTTTACAAAGCATTTACAATGCATTAACATATATGGGCAAAACGACGTAAAACCGTAGGATGTTGTAGAAAAACTATTGAAAATGGTCAAAATATGTGATAAAATGACCATAAGAGCGTGGCTCGGAACAAAAAACGAAAGGTCGTAACCGTTATGGAAGAGAAGAAAAAAGGTTTTATCAAGAAGTTTGTAAATGAGTTCAAGGCGTTTGCTCTCAAAGGAAACGTCATGGACTTGGCAGTGGGCGTTATCATAGGTGCTGCGTTTCAGGGTATCGTGACGTCGTTTACGGAGAATTTTATCAACCCGATAATAGGCTGTATAGGCGGTGCTGACGTAGAGGGCAAGATACATTTGCTTGGAAATCAGTACATAAACTACGGCGCATTTCTGACGGCAGTGATCAACTTCATAATCATGGCGTTCGTTATTTTTGTAATAATGAAGGTCATAAACAAGCTTGCGTCACTTGGCAAGCATGAAGAGCCTGAAAAGCCTGCAGAGCCACCGGTGGACGTAGTGCTTCTTACAGAGATCAGGGATCTTCTCAAGGCACAGCAGGCGGCTGAGGCGAGCAAAGAGGAAGAAAAGGCAGAAGAATAAGATCTGAAACGGTACACTTTTTAAGTTAAGGGACAGCTCCCATGTGGGGCTGCCTTTTTTGGTGGCTGTATTCGCACAATTTTTATATGCTTTACAAACCATATAGGGGACGCCGTCCCATACACACCAAAAGATGTTGTTATCTATGCTTTTTTTCGACAGCTTGACATTCAAAATAGTATATCACTTGTGAATATGTATGTCAAATTCTCTCAAGAAAAGGCTCTTGACAAAAAAAGGAAATGCTGTATAATTAACACAATGAAGTTTAAGGAGCGTGAGCTTAAATGAGAAGAAGTGTAAAGAAAACGATTTCATTTGTGGTATTGGCGAATATGCTGGTGGCTGGGCTTGTGGGCTGCGGCGATGTCAGTGACAGTTCATCTGCGGCGGCAACAACTAAGGCTACTACTGTTTCCACGACCTCCGAAAGCGTGAGCAGCACCACCACGACAACAACGACTGCCACCACCACCGAGACGACCACCACAAAAAAGACCACCACCGAAAGCAAGTCCAAAACCACAACGACGACTAAAACGACCGAGGCTGAGACCACTCAGCAGACCAAACAGGTTGGCGGCAACAATGGATATATTGAGGACAACAATGACAACGGCGGTCATAATTATGATGACGACTATGTAGAACCTGCGCAGACGGAAGCTCCCAAAACCACCACTCAGCGCAAAACTGAGGCTGCGACTACCACGACTACTAAGGCTACTAAGAAAGAGACTACTACGACACAGGATAATACGGATTATTATGTGTCGGTTGGCGATATTTACTTTTCTGGTCCATTGGACATAAATCAGATATTTTTAGAGAATAATAAAGGTGATTATGTAATTACTAATGTTACAATGGTATCAAACTCTGATAATGCAAAAGTTGATATTACACGTCACGACAATTATGTTGAAGTTATTTGTTGGGAGTCAACTGACGTGACATTGAGCATAGAAGTAAAATCGAAAATTAATGGTAAGGTAAAGTATCTTACAACAAAAATCGTTGCCTAAATTTTTATGGCAATAGAGTAGGGGCGAACAGCGTTCGCCCGTTGGTTCTTATTTTTTTATAACACGCTCATATACTTTCTAGATAAACGCTATGGAAATGCAACACATAATAAGATGTGTTGCATTATTGTACAACAAAACCATAGCGTTTTTGTGCGAATTGGCGGTGGAAAAGCTCTTTACATTAAGAGTGAAATGTGGTAAAATATTATTTGTATTATGATTTTAAAGCTTTAAGGCTTTTATCTGCGAAAGGAAGTTTATTATGCCAATTACCGATATATTGGAGCGCAACGCAAGAGAGTTCGGAAACGATGTTGCTCTGGTAGAGGTCAATCCTGAGATCAGAGAAACCAGACGTGTGACTTGGAAGGAATATGAGCTTATCGAGCCTAACCCTGTCTGTCATTATCGCCGTGAGATAACCTGGAGCGTTTTCAACGAAAAGGCTAACCGCTTTGCCAATCTGCTTTTATCCCGTGGGGTAAAAAAGGGTGACAAGGTGGGTATCCTGCTTATGAACTGTCTTGAATGGCTGCCTATTTATTTTGGTATCCTCAAGACGGGTGCGCTTGCAGTGCCGCTGAATTTCAGATACACTCCGGAGGAGATAAAATACTGTCTTGATCTTGCCGAGGTGGATATTCTTGTGTTTGGCCCTGAGTTTATCGGCAGAGTTGAGGAGATAGCTGATGAGATAAGCAAGAACAGACTCCTTTTCTATGTTGGCGAGAACTGTCCGTCATTTGCAGAGCATTATGACAGGCTCACTGCAAACTGTGCAAGCACTACTCCGTACATAGAGCTTACTGACGAGGACGATGCGGCTATCTACTTCTCATCAGGCACAACAGGCTTTCCGAAGGCTATCCTGCACAATCACGAGAGCCTTATGCACGCCGCAAGAGTTGAGCAGAATCATCATGGTCAGACAAAGGAGGACGTTTTCCTTTGTATCCCTCCGCTTTATCACACAGGTGCGAAGATGCACTGGTTCGGAAGCCTTATCTCAGGTGGCAAGGCGGTGCTTCTCAAGGGCGTGAAGCCCGAATTTATACTTGATACCGTATCAAGGGAAAAGTGTACTATCGTATGGCTTCTTGTGCCATGGGCGCAGGATATCCTTGACGCTATCGACAGCGGCGAGGTGACTCTTTCAAAGTATGAGCTTTCGCAGTGGCGGCTTATGCACATAGGCGCACAGCCTGTTCCGCCGTCACTTATTGCACGCTGGAAAAAGGTTTTCCCTAACCACAAATATGACACTAACTATGGTCTTAGCGAGTCTATAGGTCCCGGCTGTGTACACCTTGGCATGGATAACATTGACAAGGTAGGCGCAATAGGCAAGGCAGGCTTTGGCTGGAAGGTCAAGATAGTTGATGATAAGGGCAACACTGTAAAGCGTGGCGAAGTGGGCGAGCTTTGCGTAAAAGGTCCCGGCGTTATGACCTGCTACTACAGAGATCCAAAGGCGACGGCTGAAACTCTCAAAGACGGCTGGCTTTTCACGGGCGACATGGCTCAGGAGGACGAGGACGGATTTATTTACCTTGTTGACCGCAAAAAGGACGTTATTATAAGTGGTGGAGAAAATCTTTACCCTGTACAGATAGAAGACTTTTTGAGAAGTCACGACGCTATCAGAGACGTGGCAGTAATTGGTCTGCCTGATCAGCGTTTGGGCGAGATAGCGGCGGCAATAATCGAACTAAAGCCAGACCACCCATGCACAGAGGAAGAGATAATGGCGTTCTGCCAGAAGCTTCCGAGATACAAGCGTCCACACAAGATAATTTTTGCAGACATACCGAGAAACCCGACGGGCAAGATAGAGAAGCCGAAGCTCAGGAAGATATACTGCGGAGAGAGCCTTGTGGCAAAGCAAAATCACGGATAAAAAGTAAAGAGGGGTAACGAAAATGGGACGAGAAGTAGTATTTGCCAACATACGAAAAAGAATGATAGCAATGATAGCTGGCGGTGTGATACTCACGCTAATGGGTGGATTTATCTCATTTGCGGCGGTAGTAGCCGGCGAATACGGCGTATTGATACTTGGACTTTTTGCGCTTACGCCTGGTGTTATATTTCTTATATTTGGTACGTCACGGAGGACGCACCCTGAAAAGAGCGGCATATTCAAAGCCAATCCCGATCTTTTACAGCAGGCTGACGAGCTTTACGCCAATATACAATATCAGGACGATCATATTATCGTATCCGACAGGGTGCTTGCCAACAAGAAAGCGCCATTTCAGATGTGCTGGCGAGAGGAAGCCTACGGCATTTACCAGCACACAGCGAGTATGAATTTCATCAGCTACACCAACGAGATAATCGTCTGCACGAAGCACAAGAAGAATATACTGCGTTTTAACGTATATGCCAAGGGCAAGGACACCGCCATGGGACTTATGCAATTGCTTTCCCAATGTTGTCCCAACGCAATGGTAGGTTACACTCCTGAAACGCTTGCATATGTTAAGGAGATGCAGAAGCGTGCTCAGCAATAGATAATGGACAAGCTCTTTGTGCTTAAATTTGCACAAAGGGCTTGACTTTTTTTGTGATTACTTGTATAATAGTATAGTTGACACAAGGAGATGTACCCAAGTGGCTGAAGGGTCCGCACTCGAAATGCGGTAGTACGGCAAAACCGTAGCGAGAGTTCAAATCTCTCCATCTCCGCCAAACGAACAAAAACCACCGTAAATACGGTGGTTTTCTTTTGTATACACGATTTTTACACGATTGTGTTCAATATCTTCACCGCACGTTCTTCCTCTCGTGGGTAGAGGTGCGAGTAGGTGTTCCATGTCATTGATATGTTGGAGTGACCTAAACGCCGTGCTATCTCCTGAATGTTTATGCCCTCATTGGCGAGCAGGGAAGCGTGGCTGTGACGGAAGTCATGAATACGGATACGTTTGACACCTGCCAAGTCTGCAAACTTCTTGTTGGTCTTTTCAAGGGACGTGTCACGGATAGGACGCTCGCCACCGCAGATGTACATATCATCACTGAACTTTGGCACTGCTTTCTTACAGCGTTCGTAATGTTCGGACAGCACTGCTCTTAATGGCTCTGGTATCTGTATCGTCCGTATGCTTGGCTTGTTCTTTGGCGGCGTGATACGATCACCGCCTTTGAGCTTCTGAGCAATGCTTTTTGTGATGGATATGTAGCCGTCTTTTATATCCGTCCATTGCAGAGCGTATATCTCGCCTTTTCGCATACCCATGTAAAATGCTATGTTGAAAAATACATAGTAGTTCCATTCGTACATTGAGCCGCCGTCCTCTGCGGTCTGAGCATAATTCTTAGCTGCCGATATGTACTTCTTGAACTCGTCAGGCGTGTAGAAAAGCATTTCTTTCTTGGCTTCAAGGGGCGCTTTGAAGTTGCCTGCGGTGATAACGGGATTTTTCGGAATGTATTCCATTTTCACAGCATAGTTCATCATTGCACGAAATTCGCCGTAAATGTTCTTTCGAGTGACGATAGCCAATCCCTGTTCTGACAGCTCCTGTTTCCACTTCTGCACCATTGGTACGTTCAGATTATCTATCCTCACGCTTTCAAAGGTGGGCAGGACGTTCTTTTTCAGTATTCTTAGGGACTTGTCCAATGATGTTTCACGGACCTCTGAACACTTGGCTGTGATGTACTCCGTGAATAGCTGTCCGATAGTCATTTTTGGAGCTATCTCTTTATCATTGATCTTTTGTGTAAGCTGGATTTCAAGCTGCTTAGCCGTCTCTGCACCAAACGCCACACGGTCTATCTGATGAGACTTTCCGAAACTGTCCGTATAATTGATACGCACACGATATTTTTGCAGACCGTCTTTTCTGATGTTCTTTCCGTTCTTGTCCGTCATTTTGTAGATCGGCATAAAGCATTCCTCCTATTCTTGACACTTCCCCGAAAGTGTGCTACAATAAAAGGGCAGAATTCGCCCTTTATTGGTCTATTGGTGTGAATTTGAATCGAGCTGATATTGGTAGTATCCGCTCTGCTCGCCTCTGAGTGTTGGTAGCACTTGGGGGCGAGATTTTTTTATTTATTTATTCGTCTATATCATCAGTTGAGTTGAAATCTGACACTTCGGGAAGTGCCTCTGTCATAGACAATCCTTGACGATATTCTTCTGCAAGCATTGTTCTGTTAAATTCAGCGGTCGGCTGATATTTATACACAAGAGCCTCTATTTCGTCAAGAGTTACATTGAAGAACTCTTTTCGGGAGTTTATCTTATTCACTCTGCGGTCATTGAGTTCTTTGTGAAGTGTAGATTCAAGCGTTACTGCGTCGTCTGTGAAGATAAAGCTATGTACATCAAATGAGAATGGTACGCTTGCGTCACCAAGCTCTTTTACTCTGTCAATAGGATTTTCTCTCCTTGTCATACCGACCTTGAACACATTATCACCGAATGAGCCAAGATTTGATATAACATATACAAAGCCTGCTTTGCCGTTTTGCAACTGTGTGATCTTCTCTTTCTTCTCCTGCACAGCAGCCATTTGCTCTTGTAACTCTTTGATACGCTGTTCAAGTTTTTTGAGCTGTTCGTTATCAGCACAGGTTGACATTTGCTCGGTTACGGAATTTATCTCATTCTGATATTTGGATTCTTCCTTTTCGACTTTCTTACGCTGTTCTTCCAAAGCCTTGCGTTCGGCAGCTTCCTGCTTCATCTGCTCTTTTATAGCACGCTGTTCTTCCTTGATACGTTCTTTTTGCATATAGTATTCATATTCAACTTTTACAGTTTCTATAAACAAATATTCTATTTCGCCGATGAACTTTTTCATTGTTGGTGCAATGTTTTGGTTGCCGTCAACGGCGATAGTGAGATAACGTGCGGTAATGTTTTTGACCGCTTCAACGGAATCTTCAAGTTTTCCATACTTCAATGAATATAAAACATTTTGAAGTTCTGCTTCAAGAGCTATGACCATAAGCTTGTAAATAGCGATATTGGCTTTTGTATTATACCTGCCCTCATATCGCTTAAACTCTTCTTGAATACTTCTCTGCATATCATTATAACGCTTTTTGAGCTGTTTAACATTCATACAGTTAAGCTTCATTTCGATTATTGGCGAAAGGGTCTCATCTGCCATATCAATAAGTGCTTCATCAAGGTGAGAATCAGAGCCTTCTTCATATGCCTTGATAGCATATTGGAAGCTCTTATAGATGTTTTTGAGCTTTTCAACTTTATTTGCGTTGTTCTCAACAGTCTTACAGCTCTTTTCATACTCAGCATTCTTATCCGCCAAGAGCATTTCTTTTAACTCAATGTCAGCGCCAAGACGTTCAAGTGTGTTGCGAGCTTCTTGAAGCTTGTCTTCAAGTTCTTTTTCTGCGTCAGCTTTTGCCTGCTGTCGCATTTGGAACAGCATATTTTCTTTTGTATTGCAGATCTGGTCATAATCGACTTGGCATCGGTTTCTCTTATGCGTCAAGTCTAATATTTCATTTTCGAGGTCGCTTTTAATGCCATTTTGCTTTTTAGCATACTCTTTATCAATACTTACATTTCTTATATAAAGCACAATTCCCACTATAAGTGGAATAATGAATATTGAAAATGCAAATATCAAGCACAAAACGATAACAGGACACTTTTTTCTTTCTTTCATGTATTTCTCCTCCTAATAACTTAAAAACCGACAATTATAAACTTTTTATTGAAAAACTTTACAACATCAGAAATCGGTGTTATAATATATTTGAGATAACAGGAGAAATCTTGCTATTTTGATCTCGTTGGTATTTGCGGTGCCAACGGGATTTTTTTTATTATAAAGATTTTATAACCGTTTTTACAATGCCGAGTATTCTTATGCGGTCTCTTTCTGCACCGACAAACTCTCTTGGCTGATATTCGGGATTGAATGATACAAGGGTTATCTTGTCATCAGAATACTTGATTTTCTTCACAACGCCGTTTTCACCGTCGATAAGGGCAACAACTACCTGTCCGTCCTCAGCCCAATCCTGCCTTAGCACTTGTATCTTGTCGCCGTTCTCTATCTTCGGATACATACTGTCCCCCGAAACGACAATGCACATTGTATTCTTAGCTTCTTCCTCGTTGACGATATAAAGTGGCATATAGCCCACGACATAATCGTCAGCGTAAGCACCGAACCCAGCCGACACACTTTCATATATAGGTATTATATGTACGTTGTCTTGTGGGAGTATGGTTGCGTTGGAGTCTATAATATGAGAAGAATGTTTAGGGCTAGGATCATCAGTTTTTAATGCAAGATATTCAGGATTAACATTCAACTCAATAGCGATTGATTCAAGAACAGGCAATTTTATTCTGAGAATTTTTCCTGCCTCATATCTTTGGATAGTTGATTTGTTCAATCCAAGACGGATACCAAGTTCTTCTTGTGTAAGTCCTTTTTCTTCTCTTGCAGCTTTTATTCTATTTCCAATTTCTATGGTATTCAAATCTTGCTCACCTGCTTTCGTTATAATGATTATATCACATTAAATTGCATAATGCAATAGCTTTTTTGAAAAAAATAAAAAAATGTTGCAAAATGCTATTGACAAGTGAAAAGTTATGTGCTATTATGATAATGCAGTAAGTTGCATAATGCAACAAGAAAGGAGGCTGGCATATGGTAAACACGAACAAGATCAAGGGTAGAATGAAGGAGCTTGAACTGACCCAAGCTGACGTTGCACATTGTTTAAACATAGCTCAACCTACAGCTAATCAGAAAATAAACAATGTCCGTCCGTTTGACTTGGACGAGGCTGAGAAACTGTCACACTTGCTCCACATTGATGCTGGAGAGTTCGGCAAATATTTTTTTACTCAGTGAGTTGCATAATGCAACAAGTGATTAAAGAGGGGTGATAAGAATGAACGAAAATCTTTCAACACTCAGTTTAGACGTTGAAAAAGGAGAATTAAAAGTCAACGGAAAAGATATGTCAGATGTATCGTACTTTAAGCTTGAATTTAATGGTGCTTGGTCATTGACTATATCTGAGGACTTTTACGTCAATGGCAAAAAAAGATCACCTGAAAATTCAGGTGATAAGATCAAGGGACAAATTTTGAAATAAGGTCAAGTACATCGGAAAGACCGTTTTTAAATCGGTTTTCCATATACACAATGGTCTGATCGAGAATATCAAAATCTCCGCCAATGTAAACTTTGATGTATCCATTTCTTGCGAGTTCCAATATGCAATCTGAAATGTCGCTGTCATACCATTTTGATAAGTCTTTATCGCTTTTATAAAAGTCAATTTCAAAACGACGTGATTCAGCCTTTGATTCACCATTTTTACGGCGTTCAAGGTACATTTTGTATATGTAACAAATGACCTTTTCAGAATCCTTTGTAATATTCATAAGTTTGCCTCCTTTCTTTGTAAGATATAGCCATTGTATCACAACTGAGGAGAAAATGCAACAAGTGATTAAAGAGGGGGCGAGAAAAAATGTGGATGATAGCCACAATTACTTTTAGTATAATATTTGTTGTTGTATTGTCAATAAGTCTTTCGTGGCTTGCAATGATCATGATAGCAAAAGAAAAGCCCAAAGTAAAAGAGATACTCAGGGCTTTTGAAAACGGAATAACATTCACAGCGTGTGTGCTGATTATTATTTGTCTTGTCTTAGAATTGTCTTAATTCAAATAATCTGAAAACAATTCAAATAAATCTTGAAACTTTTTGGAAACGAAGTCGATACATTGCCATAGTGTTGCAATCTCAATAAACACTTTTATGAAAGATTTACCTAAATTAATAGGCTTTTTGATTTGCGAAGTTATATTGGCATTTTGAACCGGTACTTCAATAGTGCCATCATTAATTTCGTCACACAAATCACACAACTTGTTGTAAAAGCTTACAGGAATAGGTCTGTTTTCATCAACAAGCTTATGCAGTAAATCTTTCATCGGCATAGACAATTCTTCATAAGTTAGACATTCCAGTTCACCATATGTGAAATTCGTTAATTCCCCATAAGTCACAAGTATTCCTCCTTTCCTGTTTGATATTCCAATTATATCACACAGAAACGGAGATTTCAACGATAAAACGGACAGGAAAGAAAAGGGGTGAGGAATTATGTTTGATGAGTTTCGGCAAAAAGTCAAAATGATTGCGAAATCAAAGTGCTTAACGTATGCTCAAATAGCTGAGAAATCAGGTGTAAAGGAAAGTACAATAAAAGCATTTATGTGCGGCGCAACTGATAGCAGGCGTGTTGCTGAAAAAATAGCAGCTGTACTCGGTGTAGAGATCGTGTACAGCAACGGTAAGTACAAAATCAACAGTAATAAGATAGAGAAAGAAGGTGAACCAATGACAGACAACATAGAACTGAGAGGCTGTGACAGTGCAATGACAAGACAGGTTATTGTCACGAAAGCACTTAAAGGCTCAGGAAAAGAAAATGACCCCTATCGAGAGGTCACGCAGTATTGGTCTTTGACAGGCAAGCTGCTTTTTGAGCTGACAGACGAGGATGGACAATAATACTACCCAACAACCACAAAATATAAAACGAGGAGGAATAAAAATGAGGTCCCCTGACATTGAAATGGCAGTGCGGCTGTACTATGAAAAGCCCGAAATAACCAATGCGGATATCAAGGAGCTGTTCGGCACAGGTGAAACGCAGACTATCAAGATCAAGAAAGCTGTTAAGGAAGAAATGGCAAAGCGTGGCGTGAAGTCATGGCTGCCGCACTCGGTCAATACCGAGATAGCCTACGAGGTGTGGGGCATTGATATCGACAACTTCGAGAAAAGGCTTAAAAAACTCCGCACGCTTTACGGAAAGGACGTGAGAAAATGATAGCCGTACTAGAGATAATCAGATGTGCCGCAGCGGTAGCGCTTTTGGTGGTGCTTACAATGTATGTAGCATACAGGTGGTATGTAAGCGTAAAAGAAACTGCCTACGAGGAAGCAGAGGAGAGCATTAAGCGTGCAGTGAGAGAAGCAGGCAGACCCGTGGTCAAGGTCGAAATACAGACGAAAGGAAAGTGGTAATGAACATTGTAGGAATACTGCTGATAACAATAGCTGTGCTTGCAGGCATAGATGTAGTGATGTATCTTGTGCTGAGCGTGGTGGATAGGCACTGGGAGAAAGGTTTTGAGAAAGAGGAGGACGAAGACGATGAAAGTTCTGATAGCCTGTGAGGAATCTCAAGAGGTCTGCAAAGCGTTCCGTGCGAAAGGACACGAAGTATATAGCTGCGATATTCAGATGTGTTCAGGCGGTCACCCTGAATGGCATATATGCAATGATGTTTTGGATATTATCAATGGTAATACCGATTTTTTCACCTGTGACGGCAAGCAGCATACTGTTGAAACATGGGATATGATTATCGCACACCCACCGTGTACATACCTGACCAACGTGGCTACACGCCACTATAGTTTGAAATGCACACCTGCTGAAAAGGTGGTCGAGCGTATGAAACACCGTGAAGAATCAATAGTATTTTTTATGCAGATTGTGTCGGCGAACGCACCGAAAATTGCAGTGGAAAACCCTATAGGGCGTATGAATACTGTATTCAGGAAGGCAGATCAAATAATTCACCCATATATGTTTTCAAACGGACCAGAAGACTCAGAACAGTTTGTCACAAAGGCGACGTGTTTATGGCTAAAGGGGCTGCCTGTCCTACGACCAACATATACAGGGGACAAGCCTGATAATGGCAAACTGTTTGGACGATATTCTAATGGTAAATCACGCACATGGGAAGAAACACGTCATTCTGGCAAAGATCGTGCTAAGGTAAGGAGCAAAACGTTTAAAGGTATTGCTTTTGCAATGGCTGAACAATGGGGAAATATTAAGGAGGATAATGATGATAACGAAAGAGGAATTTAAAAAGGCGGTGGAGTGCTGTACAAGTACTGTTAGTTGCGAAAATTGTCCGCTAAGCGAAAAAGATTTTAAGTGTGGTGTGTATTTGGCAGAGTACCTAAAAGAAAACGAGCCTGCACCTGCGGCAACAGGCACAAGCTCGGAGGTATCAAAAGATACCAATTCAACACACCTTGATGATAGCACAAAAGAGCAGATTTGTCAAGCATATGATACCGTAGACGAAGCCTGTACAGATATAATCGATATCTACGAAGGAATGTCAGAATGTGAGCAGAGAGCCTTTGACATTGGCGAGGCGTATGGAAAGATATGCAGCACAAGGGATAAGCTTGAAAAGTTGAAAGGCGGTGACAGCAAATGACAATAGATGAATTTAAGCTGAAACAGAATCTGCCTTACGAAGCGAAGGTACGTCACGCAGAGATCAGAGCTTGGGAGTTCTACAACAAAGTGTACGGCGATCTTAACGCTACTTGTCACGTTTCTGTCGGAGGACTTGATAGCATTACACTTCTTGTGTTTCTTCGAAACATAGGCATCGATGTTCCTGCCATAAGTGTGTCTATCTTAGAAGATAGAGGAAACCAAGAGATACATAAGCAGCTGGGTGTTACATCTATAAAACCATATATGAGCAAAACGCAGGTGCTCAATCAACTTGGCTTTCCGGTCGTGAGCAAAGCCAAAGCCAATAAGATAAGCTATCTGTTGCAACCTAATGCGGACAAACAGACATTTATTCACGCAATTATGACAGGTGATATGGGCGAACAGGGTGGCTTCAAGCACTCTGATCGCATCAAGTTGCAAGATAAGTGGATAAAGCTCTTTGGCGGTAATTATGCGCATATGCGACCTGATCTTGACATACGACCTGTACCAAACTTCAAAGTATCGTCAAAATGTTGCTACTATATGAAGGAAAAGCCTTGCGACGATTGGGCAAAAGAACATAACAGCTATCCATATTTGGGACTTATGGCGTCAGAAGGCGGTCAAAGGGAAATGGCACTAATGAAAAACGGCTGCAACTATTATGGTAAAACTACAACACGAAGCTGTCCGTTTGCTATATTCACGAGGCAAGATCTGTTACAGCTTGCTCTTGACCTTAATGTACCCGTTCCAAGAGCATATGGAGAGATCAAACGCAAAGAAAATGGTGAGCTTTACACTACGAGAGCGCAGCGTACGGGCTGTTCAATGTGCGGCTTTGGTATACATATGGAGCAGCGTCCTCACCGCTTCGATAGACTGCGTGAAGATAATCCCGCTGAATGGGAATACTGGATGAAACGCTGCTGTAAAGACGAAGACGGCACAGTTTATGGCTGGGGACGCGTGCTTGACTTTATAGGTGTTGAATGGAGATAACGAGAGGAGCGAACTAAAATGTCAGTAAAAATAAACTCACTTGAATTTGAGAACGTAAAGAAGATAAAAGCCGTACAGCTTGAGCCTGCAAAGAACGGACTGACCGTCATCGGCGGTAAGAACAGGCAGGGCAAGACCTCTGTCCTTGACGCTATCGCTTGGGCACTTGGGGGAGATAAGTATAAGCCGTCCTCTCCTCAGCGTGAGGGGTCTGTTGTCGAACCGCATTTGAAGATAACTCTCGACAATGGAATCGTGGTGGAGCGTTCAGGCAAGAACAGCTCCCTCAAAGTCACCGACAGCACAGGCAAAAAAGGCGGTCAGCAGCTTTTGAACAGCTTTGTTGAACAGTTCGCACTTGACCTGCCGAAGTTCATCAATCAGTCAAGCAAGGAAAAAGCTTCAACTCTGCTGAAAATAATCGGCGTGGGCGACACCCTCTATGAGTTGGAACATAAGGAACATTCTCTCTATGACCAGCGTACCGCTATCGGCAGGATAGCTGACCAGAAGTCTAAGTTCGCAAAGGAAATGCCTGTGTACGCAAACGTTCCTTCCGAGCCTGTTTCGGCTTCGGAGCTTATCAGACAGCAGCAGGATATACTTGCTCGCAACGGCGAAAATCAGCGTAAGCGTGACCAGAAAGAATACTACGAAAAGCAGTTGGAGCTTGCTAAGTCTGCCTATGAGCGTGCAAAAGCAAGCTATGAAGCGGCAGTGAACAACTTCAAGCTTGCAAGCCTTGACGCACAAGACCTTGTGGACGAAAGCACAGCGGAGCTTGAAAAGAACATCTCAGATATTGAGGAGCTGAACAAGAAGATAAGAGCAAACCTCGACAGAGAGAAAGCTGAGATAGACGCTGAGGACTACCGCTCACAGTATACATATCTCACTGAGCAGATAGAGGACGTAAGGCAGGCTAAAACTGACCTGCTGAGCGGTGCCGACCTGCCCCTTGAGGGCCTTTCCGTTGAGGACGGAGAGCTGCTGTATAACGGGCATAAGTGGGACAGTATAAGCGGAGCAGAACAGCTTATCGTCGCTACCTCTATCGTGAGAAAGCTCAACCCTGACTGCGGTTTTGTCCTGCTGGACAAGCTTGAACAAATGGATACCGACACCCTTGAAGACTTCGGCAAGTGGCTTGAATCACAGGGCTTGCAGGCGATAGCCACAAGAGTTTCTACAGGTGACGAGTGCAGTATCATAATCGAGGACGGCAGGTCAATGGACAATGATAAGGAAGAAAACACAGAAACGAAAACTTGGAAAGCAGGTGCATTTTAATGTATGAAATAACATCAGGAGTTGTAAGCTCCGCACAGAAAGTTGTGATATATGGTCCTGAGGGCATAGGCAAATCCACCTTTGCGGCTCAGTTCCCCGACCCTGTATTTATTGATACAGAGGGCAGCACAAAGAAGCTGAACATCAGACGTTTCCCTAAGCCAACAAGCTGGGAAATGCTCAAAAACGAGGTAAAGGAAGCTATGAACGGCAGGCTCTGCAAGACCCTTGTCATTGATACATTTGATTGGGCTGAACAGCTTTGCATTGAAACTATCTGCTCGGCACATCAGAAGAAAGGCATTGAAGATTTCGGCTACGGCAACGGCTATGTTTACGAAAAAGAGGAGATAGGCAAGTTTCTTAATCTCTTGCAGGAGGTAGTTGACAGCGGTATCAACGTTGTGCTTACGGCTCACGCTCAGATGAGAAAGTTTGAACAGCCTGACGAGCTGGGCGCTTATGACCGCTGGGAACTGAAACTCGGCAAGAAAACTTCTTCTCAGATATCGCCTCTTGTGAAAGAATGGGCAGATATGGTGCTGTTTGCAAACTACAAAACATATGCAGTAGCTGTGGATAAGGACGGCAAGAAGTTCAAGGCTCAGGGCGGTGACCGTGTAATGTACACCACACATCATCCTTGCTGGGACGCTAAAAATCGTGACGGACTTCCGTCTGAAATGCCTTTTGAATATAGTGGTATAGCTCACCTGTTTGCGTATACACAGCCTGCTGAAATGCCTAAGCCTGTGCCTGTACCGACAGTTCAGACAGCACAGCCTACACAGACCGCACAGACTGCCACACAAAAGTCGGACGAGCCTCTTACTGATCTCAGCGGCTTTGAGGACGTTGCACCGCCGCCTATCGTTATCCCTGAGGGCATACCGAAAGCGCTTGCAGACCTTATGAGAGCCAACAACGTAAGCGAATCGGATATACGTCTTGCGGTATCTCAGAGAAACTATTTCCCTTATGATACCCCTATCACAAACTATCCTGACGACTTTGTGCAGGGCTGTTTGATAGGTGCTTGGGAGCAAATGCTGCCGCTTATCAGAGAAAATCAGAAAGTACCATTTATTTAAAAGGAGGACAACGCTATGGATAATTTTATGGAATACGGCTGGGAAGATGAGATAGTCAACGAGGGTGGGGACTTTGTTCTGCTCCCTGAGGGGGATTATGACTTCACCGTCAGCAAGTTTGAGCGTACAAGATACGATGGGTCGGCAAAAATGCCGCCCTGCAATATGGCAAAGGTCACATTCACCATTTGGGGTGCAGAGGACAGCGTGGAGATAACAGAAAACTTCTTCCTCTGCAATAAGTTTGAGCGGAAACTCTCAGCACTTTTCCTGGCTCTCGGTCTGAAAAAACACGGCGAGCCGCTGAAAATGAACTGGAACGCTATCACAGGCAAAAAGGGCAAGTGTCACGTCTACGTTGACAACTACAAGAACAAGGATGATGAGGAAAGGCAGTGCAACAAGATAAAGAAGCTCTATGCCTATGACGAGAATGTGACTACCGTTCAGCCTGCTCAGACGCAGACACCACAGTATAGTCAGCCTGCTCAGACAGGTGGCTGGAAAGCCGGTGCGTTCTGATGATGAATTTAAGACCATATCAAAACGAGGCTAAGCTTGCTATACTCGAACAATGGTCTGAGGGAATAAACAAAGTCCTTGCAGTTCTGCCCACAGGAACGGGAAAGACAATACTTTTCTCGGCTGTTACGGAAGAATGTGTGCGGCAGGGTAAGCGTGTGCTTATCCTTGCCCACAGGGGCGAGCTGCTCGACCAGGCGGCGGACAAGCTTATGAAGTCAACAGGGCTTGGCTGTGCCACCGAGAAAGCAGAGCAAAGCTGTTTAGGCTCTTGGTATCGTGTAGTAGTAGGCTCAGTTCAGACCCTTATGCGTGAGAAAAGGCTCAAAGGCTTTTCGGAAAATTACTTCGATACCATAATAATTGACGAGGCTCATCACGCTATCTCAGACGGCTATCAGAGAGTGCTTGACCATTTTCCTGAAGCTCAGGTGCTTGGGGTGACGGCTACACCTGACAGGGGCGATATGAAGAACTTAGGCTCGGTGTTCGACAGCCTTGCATATGAATACACTCTGCCGCAGGCTATCAAAGAGGGCTATCTCTCGCCTATCAAGGCTATCACCATACCGCTGAAACTTGACCTTTCAGGAGTATCAACTCAGGCAGGAGATTTCAAGGCAAGCGACATAGACACGGCACTTGACCCATATCTTTATCAGATAGCTGATGAAATGCTCAAATACTGTAAGGAACGCAAGACAGTTGTGTTCCTGCCGCTGGTCAAGACCTCTAAGAAGTTCCGTGATATCCTTATCAGCAAAGGGTTCAACGCCGCTGAGGTCAACGGAGAAAGCACAGACAGAGCGGAGATACTTGAAGCTTTCGACAAGGGCGAATACAATGTGCTGTGCAACTCAATGCTCCTCACAGAGGGGTGGGACTGTCCGTCAGTTGACTGCGTTATCGTACTAAGACCAACAAAAGTGCGTGGGCTTTACTGTCAAATGGTAGGCAGAGGCACAAGACTTTGCGAGGGAAAGACAGAGCTTTTACTGCTGGACTTTCTGTGGCACACAGAACGCCACGAGCTTTGCAGACCTGCACACCTTATCTGTCAGAATGAAGAGGTCGCTGAGAAAATGACCGAAAACCTTGCCAATGAGGCAGGCTGTGCAGTGGATATCGAAGAGGCAGAAAAACAGGCAAGCGAGGACGTTGTGGCACAGCGTGAAGAGTCTTTGGCAAAGCAGCTCAAAGAAATGAAAACACGCAAGCGAAAGCTCGTTGACCCTTTGCAGTATGAAATGTCAATACAGGCTGAGGACTTGTCCTCTTATGTTCCTGCCTTTGGCTGGGAGTGTGCTCCTGCTACCGACAAACAGAAAGCAAAGCTTGAAAAGCTGGGCATTTTCCCTGACGATATAGACAACGCAGGCAAAGCAAAGCTTATCCTTGACCGACTTGAAAAGCGCCGCAATGCAGGACTTACCACACCTAAGCAGATAAGGCTGCTTGAAAGCAAGGGTTTTGAACACGTCGGCTCTTGGAGCTTTGACAGCGCAAGCAGTATGATAGCCCGTATTTCTGCCAATGGTTGGAGAGTGCCGAGAGATATCGACCCGAAAACATACACACCTGAGAACTAAGGAGAAGTGAATGGATAACACAAATTTGCTTAAAATGCTTGAATACATAGACCCTGCAAGCTGTGATTATCAGGAATGGGTCAACGTGGGAATGGCTCTCAAGCACGAGGGCTATTCCGTGAACGATTGGGACAGTTGGTCGAGGTCAGACAGCCGTTATCACAGCGGTGAGTGCGAACACAAATGGCAAGGATTTAACGGCAATGCTCAGCCTGTGACCGCAGGAACTATCGTGCAAATGGCTAAGGAACGTGGATACAGCCCCCATGAGTTTAAGGCATACGATTGGGACGGCGAGATAGTTGCAGAAGAAAGCAGTCCCCTTGTAAACGGCGGTGAGGGCATACCGATCACCGAGCCTGCAAACTGGGACCCTGTCAAGGAGATAGTCACATATCTTGAAACACTCTTTGAGGCAGGAGAGAACGTGGGCTATGTTACGCAAACGTGGGAAACAGAAAAGGACGGCAAGACCAGGTATCTGCCCACAAAAGGGTGCTGTGACAGGACGGCAGGGGAACTTATCAAGAGGCTTGGCGAATGTAACGGCGACATTGGTGCGGTGTTTGGCGACTACAAGGAAGAGGCAGGAGCGTGGATACGTTTCAATCCTCTTGACGGCAAGGGCGTAAAGAACGAGAATGTAACAGACTACCGCTATGCTCTTGTTGAAAGCGACAGTATGCCAATAGAACAGCAGAACGCTGTGATGAGAGAGCTTGAACTTCCTATCGCTGTGCTTGTATACAGCGGTGGGAAGAGCGTTCACGCTATCGTCAAGATAGACGCTCCCAACTATGATGAATACCGCAGGCGTGTTGATTTTCTTTACAAGGTCTGCAAGGAAAGCGGTCTTGACATAGATAAACAAAACCGCAATCCCTCACGTCTTAGCCGTATGCCTGGTGTGATGAGAAACGGCAAGAAACAGTTCATCATTGACAAAAACATAGGCAAGGAAAGCTTTTCGGAATGGAAAGATTACATAGAGAGTATCAATGATGATCTCCCCGACCCTGAGAGCCTGAGTGCTGAGTGGGATAACCTGCCTGAGCTTGCACCGCCACTTATTGACGGTGTTCTCAGACAGGGTCACAAAATGCTCATTGCAGGCCCGTCAAAGGCAGGCAAGTCTTATGCGCTTATCGAAATGTGCGTGGCGATAGCTGAGGGAGTCAAGTGGTTTGGCTGGCAATGCACCAAAGGAAAGATACTATACGTCAACCTGGAGCTTGACAGAGCATCTTGTCTGCACCGTTTCAAGGACGTGTACACCGCAATGCACCTAGAGCCTGAAAACCTCAGTAGCATAGACATATGGAACTTGCGAGGTCACAGCGTACCAATGGACAAGCTTGCACCAAAGCTTATACGCCGAGCAAGCAAGAAGAATTACATTGCCGTGATAATAGACCCTATCTACAAGGTCATAACAGGCGACGAGAACTCAGCAGACCAAATGGCGCACTTCTGCAACCAGTTTGACAAGGTATGCACAGAGCTTGGCTGTGCGGTCATATACTGCCACCACCACTCAAAGGGAGCGCAGGGCGGTAAGCGTTCAATGGACAGAGCCAGCGGTTCAGGAGTATTCGCCCGTGACCCTGACGCACTTCTTGACCTTTCAGAACTTGACATCTCAGACAGCCTTTACAAACAGCAGGAGGACGAAACTGTATGCCGTATCTGTGAGAACTGGATGAGGAGATTTTACAGAAATACTGATGACCTTTGTTCACAGGATGATCTTGTTACGCCGTCAAAAATGCTTGAGATAACGCACAAGTACCTGCACCCGAACTCATACAAGCTTATGATGGCCGACATAGACAAGGCTAAGCTTGCGGTAAGAAACCGCACGGCATGGCGTATAGAGGGTACTCTGAGAGAGTTCCCCAAATTTGCTCCCCTCGATATGTGGTTTGATTATCCTGTTCACAGAGAGGATACTGTGGGCGTGCTTAAAGACTGCGAGGTAGAGGACATCTCACCGAATTGGAAGAAGAATTTCAGCAAGAAGAAGACCAATGAAGACCGCAGCAAGGAGCGCAAGGAGAGCATTGAAACAGCTTTCAGCGGTGTGCAGGAAAACGGCAAGTGCCGCATTTCTGAGCTGGCGGAGTACATAGGAAAGAGCGAAAAGACCGTTGGAAGATACCTCAAAGAGCATGGTGGCTTTTGGATAGAAGAGGGAGAATGTGGCTTAAAAGCTCAGTAGACAGACAAGACAAAATCGAATTTTTGAACTTTAGACAGACAGGAAAAAATCGAAAAAGTGTCAGGATAAAATCGAGCTTTTTTCTTGTCGGACAATATCGAAAATCACCGAGTTTGTCGGACGGACAGACAAACATATATTACTACGTAATATATATCTTGTCCGCTAGAAGCGGCGGACAAGAATATTACTAGCAGTAATACCCGACCGCACGAGAGGAGCAGATAACAATGACTGAATTTTTTATGGCAATGATACCGCCGACGGCTACGGCTCAGGAACACAAGGTGGCAGTGAGAAACGGCAAGCCGATATTTTATGACCCACCCGATGTCAAGGCGGCAAAAGAAAAGCTCACGGCAAACCTAGCAAGGCACAGACCGCCTGAGAAGTACATCTGTGGGATAAGGTTGGTAACAAAGTGGCTGTTTCCAAATGACGGCAAACACAAAGACGGAGAGTACAAGATCAGCAAGCCTGACACAGACAACCTGCAGAAGATGTTCAAGGACTGTATGACAAAGCTTGACTTCTGGACAGACGACCAGCTTGTGGCGAGTGAGATATGTGAGAAGTTTTGGGCGGACATACCTGGCATCTATGTGAGGATAGAGGAGCTATGACGATACACGAGGTAAAGAAAAGTCTTGGACGCAGGGTGAGCTACAACGGCTCTGACTGCTACGAACTGACAGGGTGCATTATCCGCAAGAGCAGTAAGACAGGTCAGTTCTTCTATCAGGCAGAGATCGCTGACAAGACTTGTGGCAATACGTTGGTGTATTGTAGGCTGGAAGAGTTGAGGTGTGAGGAGGCAAAAGAATGAAAACACATAATCTGAAACTTAGCATAGAATTTTGTGACGCTGTTATGAGCGGCGAGAAAACTTTCGAGGTCAGAAAGAATGACAGGGGTTTTCAGACAGGAGATCTGATAAGATTTATACCGACTGACGGAACGTCTTATCGTAGCTCAGACGGCACAGTAAGAGAACACGCAAAACATGAGATATCAGGACATACATACAAGATAACATATATCCTCAACGGCTGGGGAATAAAGAACGGGTATGTTGTGCTGGGAATTAAGGAGATAAAATGCAATAACTGCGTATTTTATCATACTTGTAGCAAACGGAATGTAGTTTGTGATGATTACAGATCAATGATCTATAGACAAACTGAGGAGGATTAACATGAACAAGAAAGAAATTAACGAGATCAAGAGAATATTCAGCGACGACTGTGGACTTTTCACCGTAAACCATGTTGTTACCGCATTTGTTGATTCTGAAAAGAACATAAAGTGCAAGATCAATCAGCTTTACAACACTATTCCGCAGGACGAGGCGGAGCTGATAATGATAAACCTGAAAAAGGTGCTCAGCGGCTCTATAGGCAAAAATCTGCTGGAATATTCGTTCCCTAAGGACGCCTACCTTGAGGGCGGTGCTCAGCCTTTCATGTATGAAACATTGCAAAGCAAGCTTATTGACGACGAAAAGGTTGATAACTTTCTGAATGCCATTGTGGAAAAGGTGGAGTATGTGTCTACATATACCATTTTCATGGCACATTGTACATATTCTGTGCTGAAAAAGAACAAAATGGACGAGTTTGAGGATGAAGCTGACACAGATTACAATTTTATAGTGACAGCTCTTTGCCCTGTAAATCTGCGTATTGACGGGCTTGTGTATGACGAGCAGGACAACTCTATCGCTAAGAAAGAGTCATGCGACAGAATTGTTGAGCTTCCAAGCGATGGCTTTTTGTTTCCTCTTTTCAATGACCGTGCACCAGATATCAACGGCGTGCTTTACTACACGAAAAATGCAAAAAAGCCGAACACTTCCGTTGTTGAAGAGCTTCTTGGTTGCGAGTTCTCAATGACCTGTCAGAACGAAAAGGAAACTTTCAAGGATATCCTCACAAGTGTTGTGGGCGATGAACTTGACTATGATCTTATCACTACTGTGAATGACAAGATTTCCACATTTGTTGACCAAAATGCTCATGAAACTGAGATACCGACAATTGACGAACATAAACTTTCGTCCATTCTGTGGGAAGCTGGAGTTAGTCAGGATAAGCTGGAAAAGTTGCATGGTGTGTATGAGAACGCTATGCACGGCAAGGTTTTCAGGGCTGTCAATCTGGTGGAGGATAAGGTAACGATATCAGGAATGGGATTCAAAATGACCGTAGACAATTATCACAAAGGTGACGTATCTACAGCAATAGGAAAGGTTATTTTCGGTGTTGCTGATACGGCTGTTGATGTGAATGGTATCGGTATTAAAATGGACGGTGTTGCTAATGGCTGACCCAATGACCATGTCACGCCTGAAAGCCTACCGCAGGAACGCCTCAGCCATTGAGGACATCAAGGCAGAGCTTTCGGGCAAGTACGTTGCCGACAGTATCAGCGTATGCACTCCACCGTCCTACACACCACACAGCACACGCATAGACGGCTTTCTACCGAGTGGTGATACACTTTCACTGCTGTGCGAACAGGCACGGCTAGAGCGTGAGCAGAGGACTGTGGAGGAATTTATCAAGGGGATAGAGGATAGACAAATGAGGAAGATATTTGTACTCAGGTTTGTAAAGGGATTGACTTGGATACAGATAGGACACAAGGTCGGAGGTACGGCGGACGGCTGTAGAATGGCAGTCAAAAGATATTTGAAAAAATAATCAAGTGTGTTCGTTTTGTTCGTTTTACCTGTGTTATAATTTAAACTGAGGAAAGTGTAGATGTACCTCAGACTTGTACTTTCATTGAAGTCACCTCCAATTTTCTAAGCCCCGTAAGGGGCTATGCAGAACGTGAGTGCATGAGCTTGTGGTCTGCCCATACGGTCAGCTGGTTTTCCGACAAAGCCAACACATAATATTTGAACCGCCGCCAAGCCGTGAACTATATTCTAGAGCTTCGGGCGGTGTATGCAGGTCGAGAGCGAGCCACCGCTCAGATCTGCTCCAACATTTACAAAACTCCTTATAATATTTTCACAAGGGCGACCGCAAAATGCAGCCGCCTTTGCGTTGTGTCGTAAAAAGTTCATAAATGTCGAATTTTTGATATACTGCATAAAAAATACAATTGTGTTTTATGCAGTAAATAGAAATTCGGTGCATTTCGTTGATTTTCGCTCTGATTAGTGATATTATTTAAGAAATATTATTATGAGGAGAATAAAATGGGCAACGATGAATTAACCAATTATTTTGAACAAGCAGAATACTACAAATTTAAATATGAGGGCGATAATGACATTTCTCTGATTGCATTGAATCAAACATTAAGTGCTATTAATGAATTAACAAAACTAGCAGTCAATAATCAATTTGAGTATGAATTTAAAATCAGTGCAACTGAAAAAGGAAGTTTTATTTTAGATATATATTCGATAGCATATGTGACGGCCAATTTGATAAATCCAGACAATATTTTATACATGAAGAATTGTTTGTCGGTGGTTACGGAATGGATCAATATTAAAAAGCACTTGGGTGATAAGCCTCCAAAGAAAGTGGAACATACAGGTAAAGAGGTGAACATTACGAATTGTAAAGGCACGGTGTTACATTGTTCGCTTGAGGGCGCAGAGTTTTTAAATAATGCACAGATTGGTACTATGATTGTAAACTTAGGCTGTGGATTAGAAAGAGGGAAGAAAACTGGCTTTAAACTTATGGACGAAAAAAATCAAGAAATAATTTCAATTGATGAGTCTGATTATGATGTATTAACTTCAGAGTCATGTTTTGCAACAGATAATAAAGTACATAACGATGTTATAAAAAATGCAAATTTAATCATTATTAAGCCAGATCTCTATGGAGATTCTAAATGGGAACTGTACCTCAATAAAAGAATAAAGGCTAAAATTGATGATAAGCATTGGAAATCACAGGTTGAAAATCATCAAGTTAGTTTTATGAGGGGAACAATAATGAGAGCGGACTTAAGAATTGAAGTTGATCTTGATGAATACGGTTTGCCGGTTGAAAATTCAGATAGGTATTACGTTGATAAGGTATATGGAATAACTCAACCGGAAATAACAGATGAAGACCAAACTAAGCTTTAGTTGCATAACATTTCTCACAGGAAGTTCGCAAATGTCGAAAACTTGAAATATTGCATAAAATAAGTAAAACAACTTTGTGCAGATAAGAGAATTATATGTATATTTGTTGATTTTTGCAATTTCATATGCTATTATTTCATTACGTAAGAAGGTGGTAGTATGGCGAGAGTAAAAGTAAGAAAAACGGTGAGCTTAGTTGATCTAAGCACCTCAACTAAATTGTTTATTGATAATTACAACTATCAAATAAATAAAAGAAATAAAATTGATAACAAAGCCTACATATATTCTGGCGTTTGCTGTGCAATATTGCTTTTTAACGTAAAATACGTTGATTTTATTTATATTGCAAATATACTGTGTAAAAATTGTTATGGTGCAGTAGTAGCAACAGTAGATCTTTCTATAATATTGGCGATAGTGATTTTAGCAATATGTTGTCTCAAAAGTGGCTTGTATTTGTTAAAGCCTCAAGGCTACAGTGAAATAGATATTGCATTTCTTTTAAATAAGGCAAAAGAATGTCATTTTCTTAAAATTGAAAAATCACTAAATAAAACAATAGAAACTAATGAAAAGATTAATCAAAGTCATATGATGAAAGTTAACAGGATGATAAAGCAACTTGGCGTTCTTTTTGCTTTAACTGCTGTGCATTTTGTTACGCATCAGTTGATGGCGTTTGCTTGAAGGGGGTGTGTTTATGCATTTTGGTGATGACGATGGTACAAAAACAATTTTGGAAGATAAGATACTTGAACTTAATTCAACTTTCTCAAAAACAACTAATGATTCGGAAAGTTCAAGTGCATCGAATGAAAATGGCAAGGTAGATAACGACGATGAATAGCTAACGAAAAAAGCTGTATCAATGAAATGCTCCCCTTTTGTTAGACAATGTGGTATAATAGAAATATACCAATAAAAAATCTAACGAAAGGGGGCTTTTTTATACCCAAAAGAACAAAAAACCGAGGTGAGGTGAATGCCGAATGAAAAGAATTTAATAGTTCCAAGCTCGAGTGAAGCTCGAAAAAACGGCTCAAAAGGCGGTAAAAAATCAGGCGAAGTCCGCAGACGTAAAAAGACTATGAAGCAGGTAATGGACTTTCTGCTTGAACAGCCTGCCAATACCAGAGCGGACTATGAGTTTCTCGTTAATCAGGGCATTGACCTTAACAGCCTTGACCCTGACTTCATCAATAATATGCTTCTTGTTAATGCGGCTCTTATGGCAAGGGCTAAGCAAGGGGACGTTGCGGCGGTGAAAGAGCTGCGTGACATTATCCGTGATGACGATATGCTCAAACATAAGATAAAATACGATAACGCAAGGCTCAGGCTTGAAAAACAAAAGCTTGAGCCTGTTTCTGTGCCCGATAAGGCGTACAGCGGTATCCCTGCGAGCCTTGTCGCTCCTGCGTTCTCGTCTGTACTGTTCGATATTGCAGAGCAGGAACATTCCGAGTATGTTTTCCCCGGCGGACGTGGCTCGACTAAATCTTCATTCTGCGGTCTGAACGTTATCGACCTGCTGATGAAGAACGAGAATATGCACGTCTGTGTTCTGCGTGCTGTGGCGAATACTCTTAAAGACAGCGTTTATTCTCAGATACTCTGGGCAATATCTGCACTTGGCCTTGATGATGAGTTTGCCTGCACAAAGTCGCCCCTTGAGATCACACGCATTTCAACAGGGCAGAAAATATACTTTCGTGGTGCTGATGACCCGCACAAGATAAAGTCTATCAAGCCGCCTTTTGGCTATATTGGCATTGTGTGGTTTGAGGAGCTTGACCAGTTCGGCGGTGAAGAAGCTGTGCGAACGATAGAACAGTCTGTTATAAGAGGCGGCGAGAGAGCATATAAGTTCAAGTCTTTCAACCCTCCGAAGTCGGCTCAGAACTGGGCGAACAAGTACATCAAAGTGCCGAGAACGGACAGACTCGTTACCGAAAGCACTTATCTTACTGTGCCGAAAAAGTGGCTTGGCAAGCCTTTTCTTGATGACGCCGAATTTCTCAAAGAAACCAATCCCACTGCCTATGAGAACGAGTATATGGGCGTTGCAAACGGTACGGGTGGCAATGTTTTTGATAACGTCCTCATAAGAGAGATAACCGACGACGAGATAGCACAGTTCGATAACATCTATAACGGCGTTGACTGGGGCTGGTATCCCGACCTTTACGCTTTTGTCAGAGTGCATTATGCCCCTGCTCAGCACACGCTGTTCATATGGCAGGAGTACACCTGCAACAAAACAAAGAATGTTGATACCGCAAAGCATTTGCTGGAGCTTGGTATCACGGCAAATGACCTTATCACCTGCGACAGTGCAGAGAACAAGTCTGTTGAGGATTACAGAGCATATGGCTTGCTTGCGAGAGGCGCAGAAAAAGGTCCTAACAGCAGGGAGTATTCATATAAGTGGCTGCAATCTCTGCGAAGTATCGTTATAGATAACAAGCGTTGTCCTGTGGCTTGCGAGGAGTTCATCAACTGCGAGTATGACAGAGATAAAGAGGGCAATGTTATAAGCGGCTATCCCGACGGCAATGACCACGTTATCGACGCTGTTCGGTATGCAATGGAAAGAGTATGGAAAAGGCGGGGTCAGTAAGCTATGGGCATTATTTCAAAAATAAGGGAGTGGATAAGCAGAATGCTTTCAAAGTCAGATATAAAGGGCGTTTACGGTATTGATATCGCCGTGACGGACAGCATGATAAGAGCTATTGACAAGTGGGACAGAATGTATGCAGGTAATTCAGCACCCAAAGGAGTTCACTCTCTGCGACTTGAACACGCTGTGGTGAGGGAGTTTGCAAACACGGCTATCAATGAAATGACCCTGAAAGTTTCCAACGATAAGCTTGATGCCATAATGAAAAACGCCCTTGAAAACCTCAACAAAAATCTGCAAAGAGGTCTTGCAACAGGAGCAATGATAATAAAGCCGCTGGGTGCTGATAAGGTGCAGTATGTTCCGCAGTCACAGTTCATTCCTGTGGAGTATGACGTGAACGGCAGACTTATAAAGGTCATTTTCCCTGAGATAAAACGCATGGGCGATAATGATTACCGCATAAGGCTTGAATATCACGCTCTGGACTATGAAAAAGGGCTGACTATCACAAACAGGGCTTTCCGCTCCAATGATGGGGTATCTCTCGGCGCTGAGATACCCCTCACAGCTGTTTCAGAGTGGGCGGAGCTTATTCCTCAGATAGCCTATCCACTTATGCTGCGACCCTCTTTCGGCTATTATGTCAACCCTATCGACAATACAGTTGACGGTTCACATTCAGGCGTATCAGTGTTCGCAGGGGCGGAAGAAGTCATAAGAAAAGCTGATATCCAATTCGGCAGGCTCGATTGGGAATTTGAATCGGGAGAGCGTGCCATAGACGTTGACGAGGCTGTGTTAAGACCTGTGACAGACCCGTTCACAGGTAAGAAGCGTGCAGAAATGCCAAAGCTCAATGAACGGCTTTTCAGAGGGGTAAACGTGTCGGCTGGCACGAGCGGTGACTTTTATCACGAGTTCTCACCGCAGTTAAGACAGGCTGATTTTATCGCAGGACTTGAAGAATACAAGCGTGAGATAGAGTTTGCTGTGGGGCTGTCCTATGGGGATATCTCAAACCCACAGACAGTTGATAAGACGGCAACGGAGATAAAGTCCTCAAAGCAGAGAAAGTTCGATACTGTCACGGCGATACAGAATAATCTCCGTGTCTGCCTCGAAGACCTCTGCTATTCGCTGGCGTTTTATAATGGGCTTACTCAAAGCGGCTATGAGCTGTCTGTGAACTTCGAGGACAGTATCCTTGCAGATGATGAAACAAAGCGTGCAAGCGACCGTCAGGACGTTTCTATGGGCATTATGCCACTGTGGGAATACCGAATGAAATGGTATGGTGAGGACGAGGAAACGGCTAAGAAAATGACCTCCGACAGCACCGCAGAGGTGATAGAATAATGCTTAAAGCAAGCGAGATGGAGCGAGTTTCAATGGTGCTTGACAAGCCCCTGCGTGACCTTGAAATGCAGATAATGGAGGATATCGTCCGCAGGATAAAGATAAACGGCGAGATAACACGTTCGGCGGATTGGCAGATATACAGGCTTCACGAGCTTGGAATAAGCAAGCGTGAGATAAAGAAAGCCATAGCCGATAACCTTGACCTCTCCCAAACTGAGATAAAAGAGCTGTACAATGATATCCTGCAAAAAGGCTATGAATGGGACGATAGCATATACAAGACCAAAGGCAAGGCACGGATCCCCCTTGAAGAAAATGAGGGTCTGCAAAGGCTGCTGTCGGCTGTATCGGAGCAGACTTCGGGTGAGCTTAAAAACATATCTCAGTCACTCGGATTTGCAGTAAAACAGCCTGACGGCAAGCTGAAATTCACGCAGGCGGCTGACTTTTATCAGCAGAGCCTTGATAACGCCATAATGGGCATAGCAAGCGGAGCGTTCGATTATAACACAGTCATAAAGAAAGTCATTTCGGATATGACAAACTCAGGTCTGCGTACTGTGGACTATGCCACAGGCTGGAGCAACAGAGCAGACGTAGCCGCAAGGCGTTCGGTAATGACAGGGCTTTCACAGCTAACCGCAAAGATGAATGAGGACAACGCCAAAGAGCTTGGCACAGACTATTTTGAAGTCACTTGGCACAGCGGGGCAAGACCCTCTCATCAAGAATGGCAGGGCAAGGTCTACAGCAAAAAAGAACTTGAAACTATCTGCGGTCTTGGTACTGTGACAGGTTTGTGCGGAGCGAATTGCTATCACGATTATTACCCCTTTATCCCCGGCATATCTGAGCGTTCCTACACAGATGAGGAGCTTGCGCAGATGAACGCAGAGGAGAACAAGCCTGTTAAGTACGGTGATAAAGAGTACACAAAGTATGAGGCTTTACAGCGGCAAAGAAAGCTTGAAACTGCAATGAGAGCTCAGCGACAGAAGATACACCTTCTTGAAGAGGCAGGTGCTGATGATGGAGATATCATCAACGCACGCAGCCGATATCGTGGCACTTCCCAGGAGTATACAAGGTTTTCAAAAGCAATGGGTCTGCCTCAGCAGAGAGAGCGTGTAAACGCCGACGGACTGGGGAATATGGGGGTTGGAAAAACCAAGATAGACTTGACGCAAAAAGATTATAGTGATATAATTGATATGAAAGGTAAGATGTCTGATATAGACGTGCGAAAGTGGTATAGACACCATAACAAAAATATCCCTCAGCTTATCGACAAAAGCAAGTCTATTGAAGAACAGGCAAGACAAGCTTGTGAACTGCGTAACAAGTATCGCTTTCAGGCAAGAGAGTTAATGGAAGATCAAAAAGCTCGTAAAACCCTTGACCAGACCGACCCTATCATTTCTTTTGAAGACTTGGTATCAGATAAAATGGCACGAAAAAACATGAGCAGAGAAGAAGCTGTAGCAGACACTTTGAAGACCGCTGTAAAAACACGAAGATCAGTAGATAAAAGGTATGGATTGGATGATAAGCAATGAAAAAATATGAATACAATATTTGCACGGCTGCGGACAAAGAAATTTTTGAAAAGCAATGTGCAGCATTGGAAAAGCATATCCCAGGCATTGAACGGTCCGATATGCTGACAGATGTTGACGGCTCACAAACGCAGATATACACATTAAACGGAAAGAAGATAATCGTACACAACAGTTATTATATTGACGCTGTGTACATTGATTCAGAAGTTGAACTTACAGAGTATTTCAAATGATAACTTTACCGCTTGACTAATGTCGGGCGGTATTTTTATACCCAAAATCAGAAAGGACGGATAAATATGAATTTCGGACAGGCAATTGAAGAAGCAAAGAGAGGTAAGAAAATAGCAAGAAAAGGCTGGAACGGCAAAGGACAGTATGTTGAGCTTGCCACTAATGTTAGTTATAAATCACCTAATGGTACTGTGACAAATGTAAACCATAAGGATATGGGCAATAAAGCATTAGCGTTTGTGGGAACTTCTGGCGTACAACTTGGCTGGCTTGCAAGTCAAGCAGATATGCTGTCGGAAGATTGGCAGACAATGGACTAATCAAATATCGGAACTAAGCACCTTACCGGGTGCTTTTTTCATACCATTTCGTCCTTGATATGACGTTAAACTGTCAGACTTTCACACCGCAGACAGAGCGGTATATAAGCTATGTAGAAAGGACAAACATATGAAAAACATTTTTGAGATCCTTGCCGCTCTGGGTATCGTTATCCCTGAGGACAAGAAACAGGACATCACAAAGCAGGTGGCAGAGAATTATAAGACTGTGGCTGAGTTTGAAAAGGTGAAAAGCCGCCTTGAGGTGGAGCGTGATAACTATAAGGACAGCCTTGATACTGCACAGAACTCTCTCAAAGAATTTGAGGGCGTGGATGTCAAGGAGCTTAACGGCAAAGTCGCACAGCTCACCGCTGACCTTGCTAAGAAAGATACCGAGTATCAGGCGAAGATATCTGATATGGAGTTTGACGCTACCCTTGATAACGCTATCACGGCAAGTAAGGCAAGAAACGTCAAGGCTCTTAAAGCTTTGCTTGATGTGGAAACTCTCAAAGCTTCAAAAAATCAGGCTGAGGATATCAAGACGGCTATCGAGAACGTGAAGAAAGATAACGATTATCTTTTTGAAAGTTCCGAGCCTATCAAGAACCCGGTTGCTCCCACAGGCACGCCTGCCGCAGGTGAAGTGAGCAAGGAAACCTTTGCAAAAATGGGGTATATGCAGAGGTTGGAACTTAAACGAACAGACCCCGAAAAATACGAACAGTTGAAAGGATAGGATATTATGAAAATGACAAATGGCATTAGAATTTCTATGCAGTATTTCGCAGAGCCGACAAAGATCACCGACCTTATCGATCCTGAGGTAATGAGTGATATGATCGACGCAAAGATAGAGTCTAAGATAACTGTATCTCCCTTTGCGAAGATAGACAGAACGCTTGTTGGCGTGCCTGGCGACACTATCACAGTGCCGCAGTACAAGTATATCGGCGATGCAGTTGATGTTGCAGAGGGCGTTGAAGCCGAAACTGTCAAGCTTGAAACAGACTCCACTCAGGCTAAGGTAAAGAAAGCCATGAAAGCGGTGGAGATAACTGACGAGGCTGTTCTCAGCGGCTATGGCAACCCTGTAGGTCAGGCGACTTCACAGCTTGCAATGTCTATCGCTTCTAAGGTGGACGCAGACAGCATGGACGCACTTATGAAAGCCCAGCTCATCTATGACGGCTCGGCTTCTGCTATCTCTTACAGCGGCATTGTTGACGCTGTTGACAAGTTCAATGAGGAGCTGAATACCGAAAAGGCTATGTTTATTAATCCTCATCAGAACTCACAGCTTAGAAAGGACCCGAACTTCATTTCAGCAGATAAGTATGACGGCAATGTGGTAATGACAGGCGAGATAGGCAAAATAGCGAACTGCCGTATCGTTCCGTCAAAGAAGGTTTCACTTAACGAGGCTATCCCAGAACAGTATGTGAGAGTTGACAGCGATGCAGAGGGTGCAAAGGAAGTCGTTGCGGACAGCACAGCTTCACCAACTGCTTCACAGATAAAGCTCGGCTCAGTAACGCCTTGTGCAGATGGCTACGCTCCAAAGGTGGGTGACTATGTTGTAAAGAACGCCGCTGTTAAGGCTGGCACTTTCTACATATGCCCTATCATCAAGCTCAACGCTGATACTGAAACAGAGGACGAAACATCAGCACTGACTATCTACCTCAAGCGTGATACAAACGTTGAGACCGAAAGAAAGAGTACAAAGCGCTGCACAGATATATCTGCTGACAAGCATTACACTGTGGCTATCTCAGATCAGTCAAAGGTAGTGCTTGCAAGATTCAAGAAGTAAAGAGGTGCGGCAGTATGAAAGCATATGCAAACGAGAGCTATTATATAGGCGTTTATCTTTGCGGCAGAGAGCCTGACATATCTGCCGCTTTTGACTTCTATGCAATGCAAGCCACAAGCCTTATGAAGCAATATACCCTTGACAACGTTGACGAGAACGATATCCCCGAAGAAGTGAAAATGTGCTGCTGCGAGCTTGCGGAGAATATCTTCAAGGCAGAGCAGGAGGGTGGCACTCAGGGGGTATCTTCCGAAAGCGTTGGGGGCTGGTCAAAGTCATATGAAAGCTCAGATATCCGCAGGCAGAACGCTGACAGAGCCGTTCACGATATCGTGTACAAATGGCTCAGCGGAACAGGACTGCTTTACAGAGGGGTGAGATAAATGCTTGCGAACAGCGATTGCACAGTGTATCTTTTCGACAAGCAGACAGAGGGATTTGTGCGGAAGTATGCAGAGAAAGTTTACTGGTGTGAGAATAAGTCGGGAAGTATCGTGAAAAGCGGTATGCAGACCCCAGACAGCACAAGGGTGTATTTCTATGATGATAATGCACCGAAAACCCCTGCAAAGGATATGCTTGTGAGAGGGAAATGCGAGTTTGAGTTCGATAATCAAACGCCGCAGAGCATATCTGAGAGCATGAAAATCTTCCGTGCGGAGCATGACTTTGTTACGGTAATGAGCATTGATGATTATATGTTCGGTGGTCTGCCACATATGGAGGTGAGCGTGAAATGAAGATAGGTCAGCCTATGGACAGCAGGGCTATCACTTGGGACAAGTCATTTGCAGGCAAGTATTCAGAACGCTTTGATAAGGCTCAAAAGTTCATTGACGCCGAGTGCATAAGGCATATGGTGAAGTATACACCTACCCTCAGCACGAATCTGAGAAAGTCTGCCACGAGAGGCACAAAAATAGGCAGCGGCAAGATACAGTATCTTGCACCTTACGCACGCTATCAGTATTACGGCAAGCTTATGGTATCCTCTGTTACAGGCTCGTCTTACGCCCGGCATGGAGAAAAGAAAGTGCTGACGGACAAAGACCTTGTTTACAGCACTTTTAAAGAGCCACTTGCCGGCAAGCTTTGGTTTGAGCGAATGAAAGCCGACAAGAAAAAGCAGATACTCAGAGGAGCGGCGGCGATAATGGGAGGCAAAGCGAAATGAACATAATCGAGCTTGTGAAAGATATTTTGCAGCAGTTTCCGAAAATATCGGAGGTCTGCAACGATATCCATATCGACTTTACCGACGATACGCCCACCAATTATGGCTTGTCCTCAACAGGCGACAGCCTTATAAGTTCTGATATTTTGGGCGGTCAGACAAGACAGCATAACTTCATTCTCTATGCGGTGTATCAGTCTATGAACGACTTTGACAGAATGTCAAACAGCGGCGTACTGCTTGAATTGCAGATGTGGCTTGAAAGCTATGCAGACAAGCGCCGAGATACCACGTTCACTACCATAACAGAGGACGAGGAAAGGACAGGCGTTCTTGAAAAGCTCACCTGTGCAAATGGAATGATATACGCAATACCAAATGAAAACACAAACGATACTGTGCAGTATCAGTTACAGATAGCGGCACAGTATCAGATATAAAAGGAGGAAAACATATGCCTGATTATTCATACAAGAGCGGAAAGCTCAACAGAAGTCATCTTCTGCATTATCTTGACACTACATTCGCAGCGGTCGCCTCATCACCAAGCTGGTATCTTCTCGGTAAGGACGTTGAGGACGCAAGTGTGGCACTCAACCCTGACACTTCCACAAAGAAGAATATCCTTGATGAAACCACAGTTGAGGACAACGGTTATGAGCCTGAGTTCGACCTTGACACATTCTATGCAAAGCCCGGTGACGCACTTTACGAGAAGCTCAAGGATATCATGATGAATCGTCTTACGGGCGACGCCTGCAAGACAAGCGTGCTTGAAGTCATCGTTGACAAGACCACAGGTGCGTATGACGCTTGGACGGAAGATGTCATAGTCAAGCCGCAGTCTTATGGCGGACCACAGGGGGGCGTAAACATCCCGTTCAACTGCACCTTTGCAGGAAACAGAGTGAAAGGCTCTGTCACCTTTGCGGCAGGCGTGCCAACGTTTGCAAAGACTACGGAAGAATAAACTATATGACAAACATATGAAAGCACTTCGTTCAGAGCGGAGTGCTTTTTGTTTGCCATAATACAGAAAGGACGATAGAAATGTCAATGCAGTCAATAGATTTTAACAGCGGCAATTACAAAGAGTACGCTATAAACGGCGACGAGAACAGAGTTATAAGTATAAACGTGTCAGACGTTGGTATCATCACCAGGATACAGGACGCTATGAGCAAGGCTGACAATATCGCAGAAGAAGTGTCAGAACGTGAGAAGAACGAGGACAGAACTCAGCTTCTCAAAGAGTATGACCAGCGTGCAAGAGAAATGGTCAATGACATATTTGGAAGCAATGTGTGTACGGCGGCGCTCGGAAGCGTGAACGTGTTCTCTATGGCTTCAAACGGCAAGCCTGTGCTTGTGAACTTCCTTGAAGCGCTTCTTGCGGTGGTGGTGCAGGAGATAAAGTCAGCACAGACGGCAGCTCAGATAAAGCTCGAAGAAAAGGTGGAGAAGTACACCGCACCTGTTATCGCTCATCAACATATTGCTCAGCCTGTGGTCAATGTGTCGGAGCTTTCTGACGAGGACAAAAAGGCTCTGCTCAGGGAGCTGCTCAAATGATAGGCTCTTTGCCAACAGCCCTTGAAATAGACGGCAGAGAATATGCCATACGCTCAGATTTTCGGGTAATCCTGCGGATCTATTCAGCCTTTGCAGACCCTGAACTTGACGAGCGTGAAAAGTGCTATGTGTGCCTTAAATGCCTTTACGCTGAGGATATCCCACGAGAGCATTTGCAGGAGGCTGTCAACAAGGCTTACTGGTTTGTTGGCGGTGGAGATGTTCCACAGGAGAGCGTTCAGCCTGCAAAGACTATTGATTGGGAGCAGGACGAGAGTATTATTTTTCCTGCGGTGAACAAGGCGGCAGGCTTTGAAACGAGGACGGTAAAATATCTTCATTGGTGGACTTTTCTTGGCTATTTCAACGAGATAGGCGAGGGGCTTTTTTCGTCTGTTATAGGCATACGGCAAAAGCTTGACAAGGGCAAAAAGCTTGAAAAATATGAGCAGGAGTTTTACAGAAACCACCGCAATATGATAGACCTTAAACGAAAGCTCTCAGCAGAAGAGCAGAGGGCTGAAAACGAGGACAAAGAGTTTCTGAAACAACTGACGGGAGGTGAATGACAATGGCTGACGGGTGTTTGAATTTTGACACCAACATAAACAAAGAGGGCTTTGAAAAGGGCTTGAAAAGCCTTTCCGATATGGTTGGGGATATCAAGCCAAAGCTTAAAAGCCTTGCAATGGCTGTGACGGCAGCATTCTCCGTCAAGAAGCTTGTGGACTTCGGCAGGCAGTCAATAGAAACGGCCTCAGACCTTGCGGAAGTGCAAAATGTTGTTGATACGGCTTTCGGAGAGTCCAAGCAGAAAATGGAGGACTTCGCTGACACGGCTGTTAAGACCTATGGCATTTCAAAGCTTACTGCCAAACAAACAGGTTCAAACTTCATGGCAATGGCGGCAGGAATGGGGCTTGCCAATGACAGTGCAAGCGATATGGCTATGGCTCTTACAGGCTTGTCGGCGGATATGGCTTCATTTTATAACGTTGGTCAGGACGTGGCAAGCACGGCTCTGAAATCAATTTTTACAGGCGAAACTGAGACCCTCAAACAGTTCGGTATCGTTATGACGGACGCCAACTTGCAGGCGTATGCGCTTTCAAAGGGTATAACGAAGTCAACTGCCGATATGTCGCAGGCTGAAAAAGTCCAGTTGAGATACAATTACGTTATGTCGCAAACGGCTCTTGCACAGGGCGACTTTGCAAAGACTTCTGACAGCTGGGCGAACCAGACAAGAATACTTTCTGAACAATGGAAAGAGTTCGGAGCGACTATCGGCACTGTGCTGATGAACGTTCTTCTGCCTGCTGTCAAGGCGATAAACAGTCTGCTTTCACAGTTCATAGCTTTGGCACAGGGGGCAGCGAGGGCACTTTCAGAGGCGTTCGGTTTTGAACTAAGCAACAGTGCAGACGAGGCTCAAAGCATAGTGAAAAGCACCTCTCAGGCGGCGGATAATTACAGCGATATAGCCGACAATGCACAACAGGCTCAGGAGGCACAGGAAGGCTCTCTTGCAAGCTTTGACCAGATGAACAAGCTGAATGATGAGAGCAAGTCAGACAGCACTGGGGTCAGCGGAGCTGGGAAGATAATGCAGCCTTCCGGGACTAGCGTTGAGGTGGATACGGGTAAGGCAGATAAAAAGCTGTCTGACTTTTTCAAATCAGTAAGATCTCAGTTTGAAAAGCTTGCAGACTATCTTGATAAGAATTTTAAGCCTATTTTCGCTGATATATGGAGCGGACTTGAAAGAGAGAGCATTGAACTTGCTCAGATACTCGGCGGAGTTTTCAGTGATATAATGTCGCTTTCCGAACCGCTCAAAGCTTATTTTATAAACGATTTTACACCGCTTATGCAGACCTCTTTCAGCACGCTTGGCAAGATAGGCATAGGACTTTTTGACAGCTTCAACAAGGTGTTTTCTGATATCTGGAATGTGGCAGTGTTCCCTATACTGCAAAACTTCCTCACTGTAGGATTACCCCTAATGGCGGATTTTGGCACGCAGGTATGGAACACTCTCGGCGTATTGTTTGACAACATAAAAGAGATCTTCGATACCTTGTGGAACGGCGTTGCACAGCCTGTGTTGAATGCCTTGAAAACACTGTGGTGCGATACTTGGCAGAGCATTTCAGACTTTTGGAACGAGTGGGGACAGCCTATATTTGACGGCATAAACGAGGGTATAACCACCACAAAGAACGTATTCCTCAATCTGTGGGAAACGGTCTTGAAACCTGTGTTTGACAAGCTCATGGACGTGGCTGACAGCGTTTGGACGGAGCACTTGAAACCTCTGCTTGATGAGTTTCTCGACTTTGTTGGAACACTTATCACGAGCGTTCTGAGCATTTACAACAAAGCCATAGCACCTGTTGTGAACTGGCTTGTGAGCATACTCGGACCGATAGTCAGCAGTGTGCTTGGCAAGATAATAAAGACAGTGGGCAATGTCATAAGCAATATAATTGACGCCGTGAAGAACATCATTTCAGCACTTAAAGGCGTTGTGCTGTTCATAGCGGGAGTGTTCACCGGTGATTGGAAAAAGGCTTGGCAGGGTGTAAAGAAGATTTTCAAAGGCGTATGGGACGCACTTGTTGACATAGCAAAAACACCTATTAATTTGATAATCGGGCTTATAAATGGTCTGACAGGTGCAGTTGAGGACGCTTTGAATTGGATAATTGACGGCATAAACGAGCTGAGCTTCACAACACCTGATTGGCTTCCCGGTGATCTTGGCGGTCAGACATTTGGCTTTGACCTAAGCCAAATTGATATCCCCGAAATACCCAAACTTGCCCAAGGTGCAGTAATACCGCCGAACTCTGAATTTCTTGCAGTTCTGGGCGATCAGAAGCGTGGTACGAATATCGAGGCCCCGCTTGATACTATCACGCAGGCTGTTTTGCAGGCTCTTGTGTCTTACGGCGGAGCGGGGGGCAACCAGAAGATAAGTGTTACCATACCGCTTACGCTCAATGGCAGGACTATTACACAGATAGTTATTGATGATATCAACGACTATATCAAGCGCAACGGCAGGTCGCCAATAAGGGCATAGGAGGTGCAGAAAATGAAAAGCAGAGGACTTATATTCGGCAGCGAAAGGGTCGCCACACCTGCGGAAGTGAGCTTTACAAACAACAAGATATGGTCGAACAATGCAGGGCGGACGGCTAACTGCAAAATGGTGGGCGATATAAGAGCCATAAAGAAAACTGTCACGTTGAAATGGTATCATCTCACAGGCGAGGAGACGGCAAAACTCAATGAGTATATCTCCAACGTTGACAGTCCGTTTTTCAGTATCACGCTCCTTGATGAGACATTTCAGGAAAGCACCTTTGACGTTTACGCAGGCGACCCAACTTATGAAGTTTTCGGCTGGGACGAGAACAAGCAGTTCTGCAAAGGCGTTGCGGTGGACTTGATAATGCAGTAAGGGGGCGTTTGAATGTACAAAACAGGGGAGCTTGTGGCACAGCGTATTGAGAGCTATTGCCGTACTTGGCGGCTGTGGATAGAGAATGCAGAGGGCGAGGTGATTATGGGAGATCGGATAACTTCCGGCACAAGTACGGTGCAGTCCACAAGCATTTCTGACGACATCGAGCTGGGTGCAGTATGTTCGCAATCGTGGAACATAAATATCAATGATGTTGATACGAAATTTCTCGGCAAAGAGTATGACCTTTCCTTGTACCTTGCGGACTTTACCAGCGAAACCACCTACTCCACCCTAGAAGCCTACACCTACGCAGAACTTTCAAAGCTGACAGTGGAGCAGATAAGTAAGCTTGGAGAGGTGCTTGACGGAGAGAGGATACCCCTTGGGCGGTTCACCTGCGTGAAGTCGAAAAAGTCGGGCGGAAATACTGAGGTCACTCTTGCGGATAGGCTTTACTTCTCCGACAAGACCTATGTGCCAAAGGTCAAGCTACCTGCGTGGTCAAAGGCTGTTGAGGATGACATATGCAAGCAGCTTGGACTGCAAAACGGCAACGACTATACCATCCCTGCAAAGCTGCGTGCAAAGGGCGGAGCAAGGCTCTACGGCAAGGGGCATATACGCCTAAAGACCGCAAACTTCGACTTCAAAATAAGCTCTATACCCAAAGACACCACAATGCGGCAGATGCTCAGCTACATAGCTTCGGCACAGGGTGAGTTCGGGTACGTTGACCGCTTCGGGCGGTACGTCCGCAAATGGTACGGCTCGAGCGTGAAGATACTGGACAACAACACTATCGACCTGCCAACACTGGGAGAACGTCCGAATGTTTTGGCAGGCATTGTCTGCAAGGTCAGCGACAGCGAAACTCTGCGGCTGGGCAACACCACAGGCTCGGCAGGGCGTGTGCTGGAGTTTGAAAATCCATATATGACAATGTCGCTGCTGCGGTCATTGTGGCATAGGATAAGCGGCTTTTCGTGGTATACAACGGAGCTTTTTCACCGCCTTGGCGACCCACGATTTGACGTCGGGGACGTGATAACATACGTCAGCGAAAGCGGTGAAAGCTACGATATACCAATAACTAACATAGGATTCAATTTTGACGGCGGACTTTCAGCCGATATTTCTGCGGTGGGTCTGTCGGTGGAAGAACAGCTTTAGGAGGCGAGATAATGGACGAAAATGAGATAACAACTGTGGCTGATACGCAGGCGGAGAATACTGCCGATACAGCAGACACAGGTCAGACAACGCCCACCACCGAGGAGCTTATCCGGCAGCTCACGGCGAGGGTGGCAGCTCTTGAAGAAATAGTGGGCGAGGAGGAGTATGAGCTGCGGTACTCGGGCGAACAGACGGACGAGCTTTTAGACGGCGGTACAGCGGTGTTTCGTGCAAAGACAGCGGCGCAGATAGTAAGCCTTGTGAACAGGCTCTACCCACTGTATATGCGGTGGGGGTCTTTCACGGTGAACATGAAGGTCAACGCCGACAACGGCTCACAATGGACTTACAATACACGCACAGGAATGATACCCTCGGGAGTCACTAACCCTGCGGTGTTTATGGTGTGCGACTGGAACAAAAAGCACTTCAAGTCGCAGAGCTTTCAATACAAGATAGCCGCCAACGGCAGGGACATCGACTGGGAGGCATACCTTGAACACAACTCTGACCAGGGCGGAACATACGCTTTCAAGGTGTACTATCTCATAGTCGGCAAAAATGCGGAAGGGGGAAGTATAGTTGGCTAGTTTCACGGAAAATCTCGGACTTAAAAAGCCCGACAGGTCGGACAGGTTCAGCATCGAGGACTTCAACGGCAATATGGATATTATCGACACTATACCCGATATGACGAGCGGACAGAGCCTTGTGGGTGTGTCGGTGGGAGAAGCATACGGAAACATAGGTATAACAGGCATAGCGGAGGCGGTCGAAGATGAAAATATATGAGGGAACAGACGGACTGAGAGGGCTGATAACAAAGCTTATCGAGGTGTGGGACTTTAAAAAGATAGTCTGTGAGGGTGAGGGTTCAACAATAAGTACGAATAATGTTGTATTCCATTTGTGGGTAACTGATGAAGTGTTTCTGTCTGGTCAGTTCAGCGACACAGAGAAACACGGCTGGCTTGACCTCGATGCACAAACAAATAATCTAGTATGTCCTTGTGTAGTTATTTACACGTATCCAGATAAAAGACGTTGGGTAATTTACAAACAAAATGACCTAATTGCTTTTGGTATCCAAAGCAATCAGAACGAAAGACCACCAATATTTACCGTTATCGGCGAGGTAACGGACTATGAAACGCAGGAAAAGAGTTATGGTTTGGCAACAAGTTATGCAAATAACAATTCAAACCAGTACTCCGTGTTTACTGACGGAACAGCAATAAGGTCAATGCCTTACAGACCAATGTGCAGACGAAAGGCAATTACTTCTCTTGCACCTGTGACGTCGTCAACGCTGAACAAGGGTTTTACAAACCTTTATCATGTTCTTTCACACACATCGGGTCTAGAAGATGATCAAACTTATCCTGACTACACAGTTCCCACGCAGACAGTGCTGCTTAACGGCAAGAAATATCTGTTAAGCAGATTTGCATTTGAGATAAAGGAGTGAGATATGACAAACATAAAAACAGCGGTCTTAGCCGCTATCGGAACTATCGGGGGCGGCATTGCCGCTCTTTTTGGAGGGTGGACAAGCGCCATGACTACGCTTATCATTTTTATGGTGATAGACTATGCAACAGGCATAATAGTGGCAGGGGTCTTTCACCGCTCGGGCAAGTCGGAAAACGGCGCACTTGAGAGCCGTGCAGGGTTCAAGGGGCTGTGCCGCAAGGGTATGATACTTCTTATCCTGCTTGTGGCGTGCAGGCTTGACCTTATGCTTGGCACAGGGTACATAAAAGACTGCGTGTGCATTGCATTTGTGGTGAACGAAACGCTGTCTATAATCGAAAACGCAGGGCTTATGGGCGTACCGATACCGCAGGTACTCATAAAGGCAATAGATGTTTTAAAGGCTAAGGAGGAGAAATAATATGGGAAAAACATTTAAGGGCATTGATATTTCATACTGTCAGGGAAATATTGATTTTGCAAAGCTCAAGGGCAAGGTAGACTATGTTATCATGCAGATAGGCTACGGAAAGTACACAAGTCAGGTGGACAAGTTCTTCGAGAGAAACTATGCTCAGTGCAAGAAGTACGGCATACCTTGCGGCGGATACTGGTTTAGCTACGCCACAACTGTCGCTGAGGCAAAGGCAGAGGCAGTAGCTTGCCTGTCCGTAATAAAAGGAAAGACTTTTGAGTACCCTATCTACTTCGACGTTGAGGGCAAGTCGCTTGTGGGCAGAACAGCGGTATCTGCAATGTGCAAGGCGTTCTGTAACGTTCTCGAGGCGGCAGGCTACTGGGCAGGTATCTACATAAGCAGAAGTCCTGCTCAGACCATGCTTGAAGCTTCTGTCGCCAAGAGGTATGCACTCTGGCTTGCAGAGTATGGTTCACGCTGCAACTACGGCGGAACATATGGTATGTGGCAGTACAGTTCTACAGGCAGAGTCAGCGGTATCAGCGGCAATGTTGATATGGATATCTGCTATGTGGACTATCCTGCGAAGATCAAGGCGGCAGGGCTGAACGGCTTTAAGAAGCATGCTATCAGACCGACTAGCAAGCCGACTACAAGCTCCACCAAGAAGGCAGTGACTTACACTGTGAAGCGTGGTGACACGCTCTCGGGCATCGCACAGCGCTACAAGACCACTGTTGCGAAGCTTGTCAAGGATAATGGCATCAAGAACGCTAACCTCATTTATGTGGGGCAGAAAATCAAAATCAAGTAGGTAGTAAGACAGCCGACAGGGATTATTCCTTGCCGGCTGATTTTGTTTGCACATGTAATAAGACTAATTATTATTTTGCAATATTTGAAAATAAAGTCGAATAAATTAAATAGAGTCTATTGACAATGTTGCAGCTTTATGATATAATTAGTTTAAAGGAGCGTGAGTATTATGACAAACATAATGGCATTTTCTTATGATTCAAGGCCAATCCAAACAATTATTAACCAAATTAAGAACGTTAACAAACGTGACGGAATTGACTTGCAGCCTTCATATCAAAGAGGATATATTTGGGGCCCTGAGTTCCAGGATAAACTTCTTTATAGTATCATAAAGGGTTATCCTATTGGAAACATTAGTTTGAGAGTTAGAACAGACAAAAATGCAAAGGGTGCAATGCAAGAGGTTGTTGATGGTCAGCAGCGTCTTACAACTATATATAATTTTGTTACTGGTCAACATTCCATACAAGGTGAATGTGCAAAAGACATTATTGAGTACATAATTGATTATGTTGATTCAGATTCAGAGTCCGTAAATGAAGTGGATAAATTAAGACGAAAGTTGAGCAACAGGGGCAAAGTGATTCTTAAATTTAGTCAGTTGCCTGATGAAATTAAGGAAAATATATTCTCTTTTAATATTTCAATCACAAACATAACTAACTCAACCGATGAGGAAATAACAGAATACTTTAGATATTTGCAAAATCAGGAGCGTTTAAGAGCTGGAGAAATTATTAATTCGCTACCTAGCACATCGTTGGAAGCATATTTGGATAGGATAAGCGATAGGAACAGATTTTTCGGCATATTCAGTTTTAATAATGGACGCAAACAGTTCGATAGAACATTTTATAGCATGTTAGGCTTATTAGATGGAAAAATAAATTTTGGAGTCCTTGATAAGGCTGTTTTGCAATACGCATCGGATTGTGAAGAATTGTCTAGCTCTGCTAAAAGCAAGTGTGAATTGTTGATTTCTCAAATCAATGATATTACTAATAATAGCAACCTTCCGCATAATTTGATAAAGGCAAATATGAGGTGTTTGAAATTTTTTATGCTGACTGCTGCATTAGGACTTGTGGATTATACAAAAGATATGGAAAATAAACTTTTAGCTCTTGGTGCCATTAATACTAAATTATCAGCGTTTAGCTCAGCTAAGGCAGGTGAAGTGGAAAAAACTTTTAATGGTTATTCTCCAGAAGTTATTGAAGAACATAGACTCCTTGCTCTTATATCAAAAGGAGGTCATTCTTACAAGAGAGTTGAAAACAGAATGAAGATCCTTGCTTACTACATAAACGAGTTTGAAAATAAAACAACGCCATCTGGAATAAAGCCAATATAGTAAGAATTATTTCTTTAGTGAAAGGCTTTATATTAGTATGCTGTAGAGTCTTCAAAAAAATAATTAAAACCAGCCGTCTCGGACTTTTTATGGGTCTTAGGCGGCTGTTTTTGCGTACACGAATTATACACGATAAAGCTGAATTGTAAATATATGCTTGTGAAATGTGGAACAAATGAAATGGCTTAAATGACGTAAATGCGTGGTTTACAAGCAATTTTATAAAGCAATAAAAAGTGGTGTGAAGTGGTATATTTAATCTCTCCATCTCCGCCAGCAGGGGCTTGCCCCTGCACCCAATCCGCTATCATTTATGGTAGCGGATTTTTTTGCTCCCGCCCATAGGTATGATACGCTGGGAGGGGTTTGATGCTCGCCGTGACGGGCATTGTCCGTCATGGTTTTTTGTTGCCACACAAAATCTTGCATTTCCACCCGAACTGTGTTATAATCCTATATATCAAACATCATAACACGGAGGTCTATCATGTACGAAAATTTTAAATATCTCGACGCTGTTGCACAAAAAGAGATAACCAAGGGTGTTTTCTCAGGCTCAGTTCTCAGCGTTATCCATAAAGGCGAAACTGTCTATCTCAAAAGCTTTGGTCTTGCTGACAATGAGAAAAATATCCCTATGAAAACTGACAGCATTTTCAGACTTTTTTCTATGTCAAAGCCTGTCACAGCCGCTGCCACAATGATACTTATCGAGCGTGGTCTGCTCGACACTCGTCACCTGCTCAAGTGGTTTATCCCTGAGTTTTCCGATCCTGTGGTTCTTGATGAGAACGGTGAGCGTCCTGCCGACAGAGATATAACCATAGGCGACCTGCTCACCATGACTTCCGGTATCCCTTATCCTGACGGCACTCCCGCAGGTCAGAAAATGGGTGCGCTTTGGGGCGAGCAGTCTGAAAAATATCTCAAGGGCGAAAAGCTGCTGGATACTGTGAGCTTCGCAAAGGAAATGGGCAAGCGTCCTCTTATGTTCTCCCCCGGTGAAAAGTGGATGTACGGTGCATCTGCTGACATCATGGGTGCTGTTATCGAGGTGGTTTCTGGCATGAAGTTCAGAGATTTTCTTAGAAAAGAGATCTTTGAACCCCTCGGTATGAACGATACAGGCTTCTATATCCCAGCGGAAAAGTACAGCCGACTTGCCCAGTGTTATGAATACAAAAATGGCGGAAACGAGCCTTTCACTCACTTCCACCTTTGCCTTACTGATTACACTGTACCTCCTGCCTTTGAGTCGGGCGGAGCAGGTCTTGTTTCCACTGTAGAGGACTATGCAAAGTTTGCCAAAATGCTTATGAACAAGGGCGAGCTTGACGGCGTGAGGATACTCGGCAGAAACACGGTCGATTTCATGGCAAGAAACGGTCTTACACCTGAACAGCGCAAGACCCTTAACTGGGACAGCACAAAGGGTCACGGCTACGGCAACTTCATGCGTATCCTTGACGACCCTTCCGCCGCAGGACTTATCCAGTCAGAAGGCTCTTTCGGCTGGGACGGCTGGATGGGTTGCTATTTCAGCCTTGACCCAAAAGAACAGCTCTGTATACTATATTTTATCCAGCAGACAGGCGCAGGCACTACCGATTCTGCAAGGCGTTTGCAGAACATCGCATGGGGTGCAGTAAAATAAGCAGGGGAGGTCTGAGATTTGAAATTACAGGAAGGCAGATTTATACAAGGGCTTAGAAATATGTTCAGTCTGCGCTGGGATATGGCTGACCCTGATGAGATACATAATACGATAATATCTGGCGCAAAGCTTCAGGGTACTAATATGTGTATCCTTATGCTTGCCATACTTATAGCCTCCATAGGTCTGAATATGAACTCCACCGCCGTTATAATCGGTGCTATGCTCATTTCGCCTCTCATGGGCGGTATAACAGCCATAGGCTACGGAATCGCCACAAATGACCTGACTCTTTCAAAGGGTGCGGCAATAAGACTTGGCATACAGGTGGTCATTTGCCTTATCACCTCGACTATTTACTTTACTATCTCACCTATTACCACAGCCTCCTCTGAGCTTCTCGCCCGAACCACCCCTACGGCTTGGGACGTTCTTATTGCCCTTTTTGGCGGACTTGCCGGCATAATAGGTCAGACCCGTAAGGAGAAAAGCAACGTTATCCCCGGCGTGGCTATCGCAACAGCACTCATGCCGCCGCTTTGTACCGCAGGCTACGGCTTGGCAAGACACCGCCTTGACTATTTCGGCGGAGCATTGTATCTCTTTTTCATAAACAGCTTTTTCATCTGCCTTGCAGCTATCGTTGTACTGAAGCTTTTAAGGCTGCCTCACGGCAACGATATTTCCCCGAAGGCTTTGAAAAAGATACACAGAAATATCGCTTTTATCACAGTTATTACCATGCTGCCTAGTATTTATCTTGGCTATGATATTGTGAAAAAGACAATGGATAACAGCAGTGCAGAGAAGTTTATCTACGAGAATTTTGACTTTGACGGCACTCAGATAGTTCAGAAAACTATAGATACCGATAAACGTATGATAGAAGTGGCACTTCTTGGCAAGAAGATAAGCACTGCCGATACAAAGGCGCTTCAAAGCGAGCTGAAAGCTTTCGGATTGGGAGATTATAAGCTTGTGATAACACAGACCGAGGTGGAAAGCGGTGTTACCGCTGACGAGGTCGAAAAGATGCTTGAAAAGAATGCCGACGATGAGGAAACACAGAACAAGGTGGCACAGGTGCTTGCACAGAAAGAAAACGACGACCTTAAAGCTGAGAATGAAAATCTGAAAGCACAGCTTGACAGCTATCAGAGCTATGATATAGACATGAGCGATATCGCCGAGGAGCTTGCTATCGTTTATCCAAACATAACAGGTGCGGCAGGCGGTCACATGAGCAGTCATTCAGTAGGCTCCCCCACAACAGTTAATGGCGTAACAGTGGTGCTATATGAGAACAAGGCTCTTACCGATGAACAGCTCAAAACGGTCACAGAGCTTCTGAAAAAACGTCTTGACGTGTCAAACGTCACAGTTATCCAGCAGGTGGAGAAGCAGAAAGATACCACCTCAAAGGCTGAAAGCACCGATAAAAAGAAAAAGAATTGAAAAAATTCTGAAAACCCCTTGCAATCTGAGAAGATGTGTGCTATAATATATTAAAATGTATAATTATGTTTTGGAGGAACAAAAATGAGCGTAATTGAGATCGTTGCAGGCGCACTGCTGATCGTAGCCAGCCTCGTTATCATACTTGTAGTTCTTGCGCAGGACACCAAAGAGCAGGGTCTTACATCTGCTATCGGCGGTGGATATAACGATTCTTTCTATGGAAAGAACGGTTCAAACACCAAGGACGCTAAGCTTAACAGACTGACAAGGATAAGTGCGATACTGATATTCGTGATAACTCTTGCTGTAAATATTATTTATCAGATCAAGAAATAATTACCCGCCCTGCTCCGTGCAGGGCTTTTTCTTTGCAGAAAGTAAGAATGGGGAAAAAAATGTAATGAAATGTGCAGACGGTGTAAAGAATAAGATAAGACCGCTTTTTGCGGATCTTTATGACTCGCTGATGTTTTCATATTTTGACGGCATTTTCGGCAATGCCTTTTGCGACGATACCACCGCACTAACTGCGGCGGTCATATGCTGCGGCGACTTTTATTTTGCCGCAGGTGACAAAAGCTTTGGGGCTGATATGCTCAAATTTTGCAGCGATAACAAAAACGCAGTCATAGTTCCTGACAGCGAGGAGCTTGCAAAAGCCTTGTGTGCCTGCGACGGACAGCTTAAAATAGTCAAAAGATATCACACCTGTCCGCCTGAAAACGACTTTGATACCGACAAACTGCGTGAAACATTATCAAGAGTACAAAATATGGGACAGCTTAAACTGTCAATGATAGATGAAGAACTTTATATGAAAGCCTTGGCAGAGCAGTGGTCGGAGTCCTTTGTGTGCAATTTTAAAGACTTTGCGGACTTTTCAGCCCATGGCTTCGGATATGTGCTCACTGATAATGGCAGGATAGTCAGCGGAACTTCTGCGTTCTCATACTACGATAAAGGCGTTGAGATAGAAGTTTCAACCCGTAAAGAATACCGTCTGAAAGGTCTTGCACAGATAACTGCGGCGGCGTTTTTGCTGGAATGTGTACGCCGTGGGCTTACGCCTCACTGGGACGCACGAAATCTCACCTCGCTTTCAATAGCACAGAAAATGGGCTTTGTGTTCAGAGATGAATACATAGCGTTGGAATATAAGTAAAAAGAAAGGAAATTTATGAAGTTAGATTACAGAAAAATAATATACTCAAAGCTTAAAAAAGCAGGCAAAAAGCCACTGACTTTCAAAGAACTGCTGAGATCATGCAGAGGAAAGGGCTTTGAGTTTGAAAAATTCACAAAAGCCGTTGACAAAATGAAGAAAAACGGCGAGATAATGGAAGATAAGTTCGGCATAAGGCTCGTTGATCCTAAGAAATTCGTCAAGTGCGAGGTGGTAAGGCTCAATAAGACTTACGGCTTTGTGAAAAATCTTGACACTGACGAGGAAATTTTTGTTGTGGGCAAGTATCTTAAAGGCGCAATGCCACACGATATCGTCCTTGTGAGAACGTTCAAGGGCGAGGGTGCTTGCACCGAGGGCGAGGTCATGAGCATTGTGGAGGAGAATTTTGCTAAGTTCACAGGTGAGCTTGTAAGCGAGTTCGGCGTGCTGAAAATAGTCCCTGATATGTTGTCTAAATATGCAATGACCTTTGAGAACCCTATGAGGCTTGAGCTTCACGAGGGCGATAAGGTTGTGGCGCAGGTCACAAAGCGTGGAAACAGGCACTCTGAACACGTCTGCGAGATAGTTTCAAGCTATGGAAGCTCCATGAAAGCCTCTGCCTGCGCAATGAGCGTCCTTGAGGTCAATGGTCTGACCCCTGTTTTCCCAAGCGAGGTCATCTATGAAGCTAGGGAAGTGTCTGATTATTCCAGGATAAAAGAGGAGATACCCAACCGCCTTGACCTCCGTGACAAGCCGATATTCACCATTGACGGCGCAGATACAAAGGATATCGACGACGCAATTTCTGTTGAACTAACCAAAACAGGTTATCTCCTCGGCGTTCATATTGCCGACGTTTCCCACTATGTTCAGCCAAAGTCACAGCTGGATAACGAAGCTTTCAAGCGTGGCACAAGCGTTTATTACGCAAACCGAGTTATACCAATGCTCCCAAAGGAGCTTTCAAACGGCATCTGCTCCCTTAATCCGAATGAGGACAGACTTGCGTTCTCATGTCTTTGTGAACTTGACAAGCAGGGCAATATCACCGAGTATAAGTTTGCAAAAACTGTTATCCGCTCCCGTGTAAAGGGCGTTTATTCCGAGATAAATTCACTTTTGGCAGGCAGTGACGATGCTGAGCTTAAAGAAAAATATGCCGAGGTTTCAGGTCAGCTTCCTATTATAAAGGAGCTTGCGGATATTTTGTACAAAAACAAGAAAAACCGTGGCTGTCCTGAGCTTGAAACCTCTGAGAGCAAGCTTATCATCAATGACGAGGATATCTGCGTGGGCGTTGAGAGGCGTACCCGTGGAAGAAGCGAGGAGATAATAGAGGACTTCATGCTTGTTGCAAACGAGTGTGCCGCAAGATTTGGCATGGATAATAACCTGCCGTTCGTTTATCGTATCCACGAAGAGCCGTCAGACGAGAAGCTTGAATCCCTGAGAGAAGCGCTTGTCAAGCTCAACGTCCAGTATAAGCTGGGCGAAAAGGCTTGCCCTGGGGATATGTCGGAGATACTCAAAGCCGCAAAGGGTACTGATATCGACCTTATCATGAACAATATCGTTCTGAGGAGTATGTCAAAGGCAAGATATTCCACCGAGCCTGTGGGTCACTTCGGACTTGCGCTGGAGGATTATGCCCACTTCACTTCACCTATCAGACGTTACCCTGACCTGACTATCCATAGAATAATGTCAGCTTTTCTCAGTGGCAGCAGTGCAGAGGAGTGCGCCACAAAGTTCAACAAGTTTGTTTACGCCTCAGCCGACCAGTCCACAAAGACAGAGCTTACCGCAATGCAGGTGGAGCGAAGCTGTGAGGATTGCTACAAGGCTGAGTATATGAACGCTCATATCGGTGATGAGTTTCAGGGAACAGTGGTTTCAGCCGTTGAGTTCGGTCTTTTTATCGCACTTCCTGACACCTGCGAGGGACTTCTTCACACGGACAATATGCCTGACGGTGAGTATGTCTGCGACGATATGGTGAGCCTGAAAAACCTCACAAACGGAAAGGAATATCGTGTGGGCGACCCTATCAGAGTAAAGGTGATAAACGCAAATGTAAACTCCGGCAAGATAGATTTTGCACTTGCTGACGAGGATTAAAATATGCTTATATAAAAAATGGTGGTCTTGCACCGTCATTTTTTTTGCAATTCTGTAGGGGCTGGCGCCCTCGACAGCCCGCCTTTCTCGCACGTCACTATTTATGTTGCTTTTCACATTGAATAAACATCGCACAAACAATGTAGGGGCTGGCGCCCTCGACAGCCCGCTTTTCTCGCACGTCACTATTTATGTTGATTTTCACATTGTATAAACATCGCTCGAACCATGTGGGGGACGACGCTCTCTGCGTCCCGTTCCTTTCGCTCATCTTGTGGTCTTACAAATTTATCGTTTCATGAATTGCATATATGTACAAAAAATCGGACAGCCGTACAAGCAGCTGTCCGATAATTTTTTGTATTAATTAATTACTTTGAAAGACCCCAAATATCTCTAGCGTAGTCCTCAACAGAACGGTCTGCGGAGAAAATGCCTGCGCCTGCAATGTTTGCAAGGCTCATCTTCTGCCACTTTGTCTGATCCTTGTAGCACTCAGAAGCGTAAGCCTGTGCCTTCTGGTAAGAATCGAAGTCCTTGAGAGCCATGTATGGGTCAGAGTTCTTCAGGCTGTCAGCGATCTCGTTGAACTGCTGTCCGTTGATGCCGTACTGAAGTGTGTCGATAGCCTGCTTAACAACTGTGTTGGAGTTGTAGATGTCCATAGGCTTGTAGCCTGACTTGCAAGCGTTTACCTCGTCAACGTTCATACCGAAGATGATGATGTTGTCGTCGCCTACCTGCTCGTGTATCTCAACGTTTGCTCCGTCAAGAGTACCCAGTGTGATAGCACCGTTTATCATAAGCTTCATGTTACCTGTACCTGAGGCCTCTGTACCAGCAAGTGAGATCTGCTCAGAGATGTTTGCCGCTGGCATGAGTATCTCAGAAAGTGATACGTTGTAGTCCTCGAGGAAGATAACGTTGAGCTTCTCGTTGAGCTTCTTGTCCTTTTTCAGCTCCTGAGAAATGTTCCAGATAAGCTTGATGATCTGCTTTGCCATGTAGTAGCCAGGAGCAGCCTTTGCAGCAAAGATATATGTCTTTGGTACAAAATCAGCGTTTGGATTAGCCTTGAGATAATTGTACTGTGCTATGATGTTCAGAGCGTTGAGCTGCTGTCTCTTGTATTCGTGAAGTCTTTTTACCTGAACGTCAAAGATAGAGTCAGTGTTGAGAACAACGCCGTACTGATTCTTTACATACTTTGCAAAGTTCTTCTTGTTGTCAAGCTTGATCTTAGCAAGTCTGTCAAGAACGTCCTTGTCGTCCTTGAATACAGCAAGCTTTGAAAGCTCAGCGGCATTCTTAAGGAAGCCGTCGCCTATCTTCTCGCAAAGAAGATCTGTCAGACCCTCGTTTGACTGATAAAGCCATCTTCTGTATGCGATACCGTTTGTAACGTTCTTGAACTTTGTTGGTGTGTCAAGATACTCGTCCTTGAATGTTTCTTTCTTGATTATCTCAGAGTGTATCTTTGCAACGCCGTTTACGCTGTGGCAAGCGTGTACGCAAAGTGTAGCCATTTTCACCTTGTTGTCCTCAACGATAGACATATGTGAAACCTTAGCCTGATCCTTGTATCTCTCCCAAAGATCCTTGCAGTAACGCTCGTTTATCTCGATAATGATAGAGAAGATTCTAGGGCAAACGCTCTTGAGGAGGTTGCAGTCCCACTTCTCCAAAGCCTCAGGCATTACAGTGTGGTTTGTGTATGCAAATGTGTTTGTAACGATGTGCCAAGCCTTGTCCCATGAATAGCCGCAATCATCAAGAAGAACTCTCATAAGTTCTGGGATAGCAAGTGTCGGGTGAGTATCGTTGATGTGGATAGCTACCTTTTCGTGGAGGTTGTCAAGTGTGCCGTAAACGCTCATGTGCTGGTTTACAATATCGCCGATAGACGCTGCACACAGGAAATACTGCTGTCTGAGTCTGAGTGACTTGCCCTCTGCGTGATTGTCGTTAGGATAAAGCACCTTTGTGATAGCCTGTGAAATGATGTTCTTGCTAAGAGCCTTCTGATAGTCGCCCTGATTGAACATTGACATATCAAAGTCAGCCATTTCAGCTTTCCAAAGTCTGAGCTTTGAAACTGCTTCGCTGTTGTAGCCTGATACGAACAGATCGTATGGAACAGCCATAACTGATGTGTAGTTCTCGTGAGTTACGCAGTGATACTGATTGTCCCAGTATTCCTTGAGCTCGCCGTCAAAACGAACCTCGACAGCCTTTGACGGAACAGGAACGAGCCATACAGAGCCGCCTGGGAGCCAGTTATCAGGAAGCTCGGTCTGCCAGCCGTCCTCCAGCTTCTGCTTGAAGATACCGTATTCATAGCAGATAGAATAGCCTGTAGCATGATAGCCGTCGGCAGCAAGAGCGTCCAGATAGCAGGCAGCAAGTCTTCCAAGACCGCCGTTTCCAAGACCTGCGTCAGGCTCGCACTCGTATATGCCGTTTATAGAAATGCCCATGTCCTTAAGGACCTTTGTAGCCTGCTTCTGCATTTCAAGGTTATAAAGAGAAGTCTTAAGGCTTCTTCCCATAAGAAATTCCATAGAAAGATAGTAGACCTTCTTCTTGCCCTCAGACTGAGTTTTAACAGTGAACTTTCTTCTCTTAGCTTTAAGAATGCCTACAACGATTTTAGAAAGAGCCTCGTATACCTGCTGGTCGGAAGCGTCCTCAGGTGTTGTCTGGAAATCGTTGTGAAGAACGTCAAGAAGCTTTTCTTTAAGTTCCTGCGTGGAAATTGTTTTTTCTACAGCACTATTTGCCATAAATCTTTACCTCCTATATACTTTCAAGCCGAGCTTTGCGCTCTGCACCTTTATTACTATATTGGCGAAAACGTTTAAGAAACAAGGATAGTTTTCACCCATTGAGGGGATAGCACGCCCCCTGCTCCTGATAATTATACCACAAGCCGACAATTTTTGCAAGAAAAAATGCCAAACGCCCCAAAAATTTAAACACTTTTTACATAGGGCAGGCGTATGATTTGTAGAAATCATAGACGCTGATATGTTATTTTTGCAATAGCTGTCATATTATGTTTGGAATATAATACAGGATATAGTATTTGCCTAATTTTATTATATGGTATAGTTGCATAATTGTCAAGGCGTTCAATTGTATAAAATGCTGATTTTGGAAGAATGAACAGCAAAATGGGGCAGTAGGGGCGGTAGTTTTTATATAATCACAAGAATATGAATTTGCTCGGTGGGCATATAGGTCATATGATATGTGTTTGAATAAAAAAACAGGACAGTCTTAACCGTCCTGATAACAAAAGTTCTATTCTTCTTCTATCTTTTCTTCGGCCTTTGCAAGCTGTTTCTTGTCATACACGCTCTTTGCTACCTGAATACCGAACACGATCGCCGCACCGATGATAAAAAATATGATGCTGAAAGTGCTGAAGGACATAGGGTCTTTAGGTTCTTTAAGCGTTGTAGGACCTATAACTATGGCGTACAGCGAGCCTATCATCATGCCGATAACGCAGTAGATAGTCTGGCTTCTGAACTTTTCAAGAGCCTTTTTGATAAGCCTGAGGGTAATGAACACCCCAAGGATAATGCCGATACCCAAAGAGCAGAGAAGTCCGAAATACTCGAAATTCAGATGAAGAAACTCTTTTATTCCCGTGATAACAGGCATATAAAGACCGAATGTGAGAAGTATGGTGGAGCCTGAAATGCCGGGAAGCACCATTGCAGATATTGCGCACATTCCTGCAAGAACAACGAATATCACTGTGCCTATATTCATGTGAGAAACGTCAGCACCGCTGCCGGAGGGATTTATAAGGGATATTCCCACGACTATTGCAATGCCGATAACAGCCCATACGATGTTGTAATATTTGCCCTTTATGCTCTCTTTTTCTTCCATTATCATGACCGGTATCGCCAGAATGATAAAGCCCAGAAACAGCGAGCTTACCTTGTAGATTCCGCTTTCAAACACGTTGGCAAGAACGCTTACTGCAAGAAGCATACCGATCACCCAGCCCACGCCAAGCTTTATAAGAAAGAAAAATGCTTTTTTACGCTTTGCATTGTCACGTCCCATAATGTCGTTAAGGGAATTTATGAAGCTGTCATAAAAGCCCAACAGGAATGCTATAGTTCCTCCCGAAACTCCAGGGACACTGTCCGCAAGAGCCATGCAAAAGCCTCTGAGTGCGTTTATTATCATACTTGTTTCTATGCCTTAAAAGGCATATCCTCCTTCCGTGGTGTTGTCTGCTTTCGTATCAGCAGACTTTTCTTTTGTTCTGATGTAAGCTTTTTCTACCTGTGTCATCAGCTTTTCAAGCTGTGCTTCCTGCTTATCGTCACTAACGAGCGCCGCACTTTTTTCAGCCGAAGCCTTTGCCAATCTCACATCACCCTGAGCGAGAAAACACTCGCCCTTGTAAAGCTCACAGTTGCACCGAAGCGTTTTGTCAGCGTCACGGCTTTTCTCTGCGCTGTCAAAAAACTTCACCGCCGCTTCAAAGCGTTCGTTGAAATATTCCAGCAGACCAAGTGTGAAAAGCATTTGCCCATTGCGTTTACCGAGAAGACCTCGCTTGAAGTAATGCTCTGCCGAAACAAATATCTCGTTTGCCTGAGAAATATCACCTGACATGAGCCTGCCGTAAAGAAGCAGTTCAAAATACTTGTTCTGATCTGAGGGGGTAAGCTTATCAAAAGCTATACGGTCAAGGGTGTGAAAACAGTCCTCAAAGTGTTTTTCTGAAATGTAAACAGCGGCAAGCTTCAAAAGCCCGTGACCCTTATCTTTGTTCTGCCTGAGAAGATATTTTTCAAGAAGCTCAAAATATTCGTCACAGCCGCCCTTTTTAGCGTAGAGCCTTTCGAGCTTTTTTATTTTGAATACCCATATGAAAAGCCCTGCAAGCTCGACGATGCACAGTAATATAAGACAAAGAGGAAGCGCTCTCATAAAAACGTTTATGCAAAACTGCGCTCCATAGCGACAGCCCTTTGAAAGCCATGCAATGCACATCACAGCATAACTCAGCACCAGGCTCAATGCGGCAATGAGCCACAAGGTCCTTATAACGCCTTTATGCACCTTGCTCACCTCTTTGTAAATCATATCACATATAAGTAAAAATCAAATGTTGTCTGTGTAAAGAATGGGTAAAAATGTATAAACTGTTCAAAAATTTTTAAATTTAATCTATTGCTGCCTACTGCATATCCTTATTTCTGTTTTTGAGAAGCTTCTGTCTTTTGCGTTCGTGTCTATCCATAACTATCTTTTCGCAGAAGTCTACGACTTTCTTCATGAAAGGCTTGAAAATGTAGAAAAATTCGCCCTCATAGGTAACGACCTCGCCGTTAAAGCCCTTTTTGAACTTGTATACGCCGTAGTTAGGGTTTGTTTCATCGTTGTAGAATGGTATGCCCTGAAAATCATAGATATAGTTTTTGCCCTCCAAAGCCCAGTTTATCATCGTCCACTGCATGAGATAGTTAGGGTAGAGGTTTCTGTGGTGGTTTGCAGACGCACCGTAAACATAGCAGGTCTTACCTGCATACTGTGTTGTTACTGCACCTGACAACGGTATCTGCTTGCCGTCCTCGTCAACATAGCACATGAAAAGTCGGCAGTGTTCAGGACCAAGACCATTAAGCATTTTTACAAAATACTCCTTTGAACGGATAGAGAAGCCATCTCTGATACCTGTTGCCTGCATGAGAGGGTAGAAATCGTCAAGAGCCTCAGTGCCGCAAGCCTTGCAGTAAACGCCCTTTCTAGGGGCTTTTCTGATACGGTTTCTCCAGTCAGGCTTGAAAGTCGCCATGACCTCGTCAGGGGTCTTGCCCTCGATATTTCTGAGCATATAGTTATTACGAGCCTGAATAGTGGTCAGCTCAGCCGCCTTGTGTATGTGCTTGAAACCCATGTCTTCGATAAGCTTTGTACACTTGTCGTTGCCCTCCTCGAAACAAGGATCCCACATAAACTGGTAGCATTTGTATTTCTTTGCAAGCACCTTTACGCCCTCGAAAAGGTCGGTCATGACCTCTTTATCAGACCAGTCGCAAACAGGACCATGAGGGGCATACATAAAAGTAACACCGAAAATAGGCACTTTTTTGATTATGATAAGGCAAGTTCCACGGATATTGCCGTCAGTGTCACGGGAGATAACAGCGTCCCAGCCCCAGTTGTCCTTTACCTTCGGCCATTTGAGGGATTGCATGAAATTGCCGTATTTGCTGGTGCTTGCGAACTGTTCATATTCTGCAAGGAGTTTTTCGTCGGATTTATTGATTATTTCCATTTTATAAAGATCCTCTCTGTAAGAATTTTTCTGTTATTATGCACTATTTCATTTATTATACTACATATTACGGGAAAAATCAAGGGGGGAGGGGAGTTTAAGTGAGGAGTGAGGAATGGCAGCGCCGCACTTTGCAAGATAATTAATTATTGATTTTGGCGTTAGAGTACATAATAACTGTATTAAGTCCAGACCTTGAATGAAGCTCAAGTTTTCCATATAAACAAATCGGCAACTCTCTGTTATCTTTAAATCGTCTATCTGGACCGCCCGACTTATTGACATATCTCCACGTTTTATCGACTATTTGAGCATCCCTAGGTACGTTTCCACTCTCAACAAAACGTGTTGTATATTTATTTGAGGATATATCTGAATAATTCAATGCACCAATCTTACTTCCTTGCATAATAAAGAGCTTATCAGGCATAAATAGCAAGGTTTCATTTCCAGCCTTAAAAGAGGCAACTTGAATGTTAGCCTTAAACGGAAAAGGCGCTTTCGTTGAGGTTTGACAATCTGTTCTATTAACTGTGTTACTAGCACCAGAAGTGTACTTTTTATCAATTACTTTGCTAGTTTGCATTATTCGCCAAACTTTTGTACATTGAGTAATCTTAATCATTGGTTTCATTCGCTCATCTACAATGGATTTTTGATCTTCATCAATTGAATAATCTAAATCAATAGTGCCTTTTGTTTTGACATAGATTTTTAAAGCGAGAAAAATAGCGGTAAATAGAAACATTGCGGGAAAAATAAAACCGCAAATAATAGATATCAACAATCCAATAGTTGATACTTTATTAATTTTTAATGTTTTACTTGCAGAAGCCAGCATATCTTCCAATCCCTCAGATACCATTGCAGTTGCTACATTATTTATGATATTTTGTGTATCATAATGATTATTGTCTATTGATTTTGGATATCTATTTTCAGATTGACTTTTGTTATTTTTACTGCTTTCGTGGACATATGAAATTCCTGTGCCAGGAATTGATGCAGTTGTTCTTTTAGTTCCTTTGGCGGTTTTAGTAACACGATATCCTTTAACACCCCAACTGTAACCAATTCCTGATTTGCTAAGATTTATTCTAAATCCTCCACCTAAATTTATGCTTTTTCTATACCTAAGACCCATTTCTTTTCTCCTCCTATTTCTTGTTTTGAGAGTTGCTTTATGTTGGTGACCATAAAAAGATTTGTTGTTCTAATTCTGAAATTATTCTATTTAATACATATAGTCAAAAAGCGGACAGCATAACGCTGTCCGTTTCAATTCTATCTCTTATTTGTCATCATGCGACTCGGTGATAAGATCAAGATTGATCTCGTACTTGGAGTCAAGGGAGTTTTGTAAAGGTGCGTCCTTTACATATTTGTTTACAAGCGCTGTACTCTTTTCTACCGCCTGAAGCGTACCTGCTCCTGCTACACAGCCGCCCGGACAAGCCATTCCCTCGAGAAGATAGCCGTCATATTTGCCTGCTTTCGCAAGAGTGAGAAGCTTGCGGCAGTCTTTAAGTCCCTGCGCTGATACTACCTTGACCTCACGCTCAGGGTCAAGCTTGTGGATAACGTCTGCTACTGCCTTTGCTACGCCGCCGCTTACTGCAAAGCCACGTCCGTCACCTGTACCCTCGCAAAGATCTACCTTTTCTTCATCTGTAATGTCTTCAAATGTTACGCCCTTGGCATTGAACATTCCCATGAGTTCCTCAAAGGTAAGCACAAAGTCTACGTCGCTGCGGATAGTACGTCTTGAAGCTTCAAGCTTCTTTGCCGCACATGGTCCGATAAATGCTATACAAGCGTCAGGATCGTCCTTTTTGAGCATTCTTGCTGTAAGTACCATTGGGGTCAAAGCCATTGAAATGTATGGAGCAAGGGTAGGGAAAAGCTTCTTCGCCATTACTGACCATGCAGGACAGCATGATGTCGCCATGAATGGCTGATGCTCAGGAACTTCTCTCATGAAGTCCTTTGCTTCCTCGATGGAACAAAGGTCTGCGCCTATTGCTACCTCGACCACGTCTGCAAAGCCAAGCTTCTTCATTGCCGCTGTGAGCTTTTCAGGGCTTGCCTTTGGTCCGAACTGACCTACAAACGCAGGTGCTACGATAGCGATGACCTTCTTCTTTTTCTTCATTGCTGTTATAAGCTGGAATATCTGTCCCTTGTCTACGATAGCGCCGAATGGGCAGTTTACAAGACACATTCCGCAGGAAACGCACTTGTCATAATCTATTTTTGCCTTGCCCTCTTCGTCTGAGCCGATAGCGTCCATGCCGCAGGCTCTTGCGCATGGTCTTTCCATTTTGTTTATTGCATTGTATGGACAGACGCTCTGACATCTGCCGCACTTTATACACTTAGACTGATCTATTACTGACTTGCCATGCTTGATGGTTATGGCACCCTTTGGACAGACTTCCTGACATGGGTGCGCAAGACAGCCCTGACAGCAGTCGGTAACATGATAATGAGTTTCAGGACAGCCGTTGCAGGCAAACTTGATTATGTTTACAAGCGGTGGATCGTAATACTTTTCTGCGATTGCACTTTCTTCAATGCCGTCAGCCACAGACTTATGTTCCTCGATCGGTCTTAGGGGCAGACCGATAGCAAGACGGAGCCTTTCTTCAACGATAGCTCTTTCAAGGAAGATAGACTCACGGTAAACAGCCTTGCTTCCCGGTACTATCTTATAAGGAAGCTCTGCGATCTTTTCGGCATAATCGCCCTCTTCATAGGCAAGTCTTGCCACCTCTGTAAAGACTTTTCGTCTGATATCTGTTACTGAGGAATAGATACCTCTCATTTTCATATTTTTACCTCCTGCGTTGTTCTTCAAATTTGTGTCATACACTTACTATTGTACTATTTTTTCGGCTTTTGTCAAGTAATATATACTTTTTTTCATAAGGTATATTGAAAGTTTCGCATGACTTACATATTTGTCTGAAATAAGGTGCAGTAATAGTACGAAACGGCTCAAAAAATAAAAGTATTTCTTTTTACCAATAGTTTTTTTGTTCATGAAAGTATGTGGCTTTTGCACAGTTTTGGGCAGGACGATTTATGCAAACAAATGATAAATGATTTAATTTGGCAACATTTCTGCAATTGTTGCATTTTTTATGCAACAAAATGGGCATTTTTCGGGATAAGTGAGAGATGTTTTTTGAGAGCCGTTAAGATACGGCGGACATCTTTCGCAGAAATTAAAAAGGAGGAACGATATGGCAGGCGAACAGAAAAGATTTGCGAGATTTTTCTTCTATCTGAGAAATCTTCGTGAAGCGGCTTTGCACACCGGTGCAAGGGTGGAGGAGGCTGAGGACAGGGGGCTTGAGCTTCTGCACTCGGCAGAAACGGAGGCGGAGCTTAAAAAGCTGGAGGAGGCTGACAGCGACACCCTTTCTTATGTGAAGCGAGGGCTGAACAGGATAGCTTTCGGGGCGGTGAATGACGCTGTAAAGCTGGTTTTTGACGCTGAGAACATGACGGCAAGGGACATCATGGGCATGGATCTTTTCAATGTGAGTGAGATAAAGATCAGCGGAAAGAACGTTTTGGAGATCAAGTTTTTTGACAGGCAGAAAGCCTTGGAAAAGCTTGGGGAGCTTGCGCCTCAGCTTGACGGCGGCGGTGAGTCGAAGCGACTTATCGAGAGCATTTACGGCAGGGACGGTGATAGCTTGTGAAAATAACAAGGCTGTCGGAAAATCAGAGGTTTGTTTTCAGATGGTGGACGGCACGGGAGCTTAGTGATTACGACGGGATAATCTGTGACGGTGCGGTCAGATCGGGCAAGACCTTTTGTTTGTCGGCGTCTTTTATGACATGGGCGATGACTAATTTTGACGAGTGCATTTTTGGGCTATGCTCAAAAACTATCGTGTCGCTGAAAAGGAATATCCTGCCTGCCCTCAGAGAGTATATGAAAGCCATGGGCATGACGGCTGTGGAGGTCACGTCAAAAAACTATATGGACGTGAGCTTTTGCGGCAGGAAAAACAGGTTTTACTACTTTGGCGGCAGGGACGAAGGCTCGCCCTCTCTTATCCAGGGCGTGACCCTTGCGGGAGTGCTTCTTGACGAGGCGGCACTTATGCCCAGAAGCTTTATAGAGCAGGCTGTGGCAAGGTGTTCGGTGGCGGGGAGCAAGCTGTGGTTCAACTGCAATCCTGACAATCCTTACCACTGGTTCAAGAAAGAGTGGATAGACAAGGCGGAGGAAAAACGGCTTATCTACAGACATTTTGTGCTGGAGGACAATCCGACCCTTGACCGGGCGGTGATAGAACGCTATCACAGGATATATACGGGGACGTTTTACGAGCGTTTTGTACTTGGCAAATGGACGGCGGCAGAGGGGCTTGTTTACCCTATGTTCGACGAGGAGAAAAACGTCTTTGATGGTGAAATACAGTGCGAGCGGTATGTTATAAGCTGTGATTACGGCACTGTAAATCCTTCAAGCTTCGGGCTTTGGGGCGAGAGTGGTGGTGTGTGGTACAGGCTCAGGGAGTATTACTATGACTCACGCCGTGAGGGTATGCAGAAAACTGACGAGGAGCATTACAAGGGGCTTGAAGAGCTTGCCGACGGGCTTTGCATCGAAAAGGTCATTTGCGACCCCTCGGCGGCTTCTTTCATACAGTGCATACGCAGGCATGGAAAATTCACTGTCCAGCCTGCAAAGAACGACGTTGTTTCGGGTATCAGGCTTGTGTCGGACTGCATAAAGGACGGCAGGATAAGGATAAACCGCAGGTGTCGTGATACGCTTCGTGAGATAAATCTTTACCGCTGGGACGAAAAGGCGGGAAAGGACGCACCTGTTAAAGAGAACGATCACGCCATGGACGATATGAGATACTTTGCGGCAGAATGTCTGGGACGTGAAAAGGACGACTTTTTTGTACTGACAGTTGAGCATTAGTACAAAAAAAGTGTACAGAAAGAAAGGAGAGAAAATGAGTATTTTCAGAAAGAAGGTCCGTGAATTTGTGCCGAACACGGCAGGCTCTGACAGAGAGTCGGGGTTTCATTACAGGCTTGCGCCTGAGGGGGCTTTTCAGCAGGAGCTTTATGACGCACTCAGGGCGAACGTTCCTGTTATCGACGCTTGCTTCGGCAAGATAATAAGGCTCACAGGGGGCTTTAAGGTCACGGCTTGTGACGAGAGGGCGCAGGTGGAGCTTGACAGGTTTTGCAGAGAGGTTTCCGTGGGGGTGTCGGGAAAGTCCATTTACACTTTTGCGGATATGTATCTGGATTCACTGCTTACATATGGCAAGGCGATAGGCAGGATATATGCAGATTACAGGACAGGCAAGGTAAAGGGGATATATGTTGGCGACCCGACTTTGTACAGAGTGCGTGAGGGCAGGAACGCTTTTGAAAAACGTATTTTTTACATGGGAAGCGGTGAGGAGATACCGGTAAGAAGTCCTGAAAAACTGCTTTACACGGCGCTCAATCCTAGTCCTAAGCACCCTGACGGTGTGTCCATACTCCGTGGATTGCCTGCGCTGAGCGAGATACTTATGCGAATTTACGAGTGCATGGGGCAGAACTTCGACAGGGTAGGAAATGTGCGCTATGCGGTGACTTATCACCCTGAGGGGGAGAGCGACAGGGCGAGAGCCAAGGAGCGTGCAGAGCAGATAGCTCAGGAATGGAGCAGAGGCATGAGAGCCTCACGAAACGGCTCTGTGCAGGACTTTGTGGCTGTGGGTGATGTGGACATAAAGGTCATAGGCGCTGACAATCAGATGATAGACACGGAGATACCTGTCAGACAGCTTATGGAACAGCTTGTAGCGAAGCTTTCAATACCACCGTTTTTGCTTGGGCTGAACTGGTCAACCACCGAGCGAATGTCTGCACAGCAATCGGATATCCTCACAAGCGAGCTTGAATATTACCGCAGACTGCTTGAACCTATACTCAGAGAGATATGCGAGGCGTTTTTAAGGCTTAACGGATATGCTTGTGGGGTGGAGATAGAGTGGGACAACATAAATCTTCAGGACGAGGAAGCGTTGGCGAAGTCAAGGCTTTACAATGCGCAGGCTAAGGCGGCGGAGCTTGAAAACGAAAGGGTAGAGAACGAGAGAAAAAAGGAGGAAATGCAATGAGCGAAACAGTATCAGGCGAGGAGCTTGAAAAGATAAACGGCTATGCGAGAGAGCCGCTCACGGAGGACAAGGTCTTTGTTTTCAGGGTGGCGCTTTGTGACAATGACATTGACAGAGATGGTGAAAAGTTTTCATCAGGCGCTTTGGAGAAGCTTGCGGAGCTTTTTAAGGGCAGAACGGGTATTTTCGACCATGACCCTAAAAGCTCAAAGCAGACTGCCAGAATATTCGACACTTGGGTGGAAACTCTGCCTGAGAAAACTACGACAGACGGAGAGGTCTACCGCAGGCTTATGGCAAAGGCTTACATGGTGCGAACTGCTTCTAACGGCGATCTTATAAGCGAGATCCAGGGCGGAATAAAGAAAGAGGTATCCGTTAGCTGCACCATGGGAAAGAAGCTTTGCTCTGTATGCGGAGCGGATATGTACAAGGGCGGCTGTGACCATGAAAAGGGCGGAGAATACGGCGGTAAGCTGTGTTATCACATTCTTGACGAGCCGCTTGACGCTTACGAGTGGTCGTTTGTGGCAGTGCCTGCGCAGGTGAACGCAGGGGTAACGAAGCGTTTTGCCTTAAGGGAGAAGCATGAAAGCACCGACAAGAGCCATGAGCTTGCCCTTGCGAGGGAAGCTTTTGAAAAGGACGTTTTAAGGCTCAGCTATTTCTGCAAGCCTTTTATGAGTGCGAAGCGTGTGAAAGAGCTTGCAGAGCTTATGACAGTTACGGAGCTTATTGACTTCCGTGGCAGGCTTGAAAAGCAGGCGGCTGAGAATGAGGAGGTCTACAAAGCCGAAAGGGAGAGCTTTATCACGGGGGATTACAAAATGTAAGGGACAGATGTGAAAGGGGGCGATGACAATGTGGAGATAGAGGCTCAGGGGTCAGAAAAAATATGTTTCTCACCTGCAAAACAGCGAAAATGCGTAACATTTGTTGGGGCGACCTTGGGTCGTCCGTGAAAGAGAGGGTTTGATGCAGGCTGAGTTCATTAGAAAACGCACATCTAAATCAGTACAAAAAAACGGACAAATTTAATTATCGAAAAGGAGAAAATAATATGTACAACAATATCAAACTTGAAAAGGGACTTTATTCTATCACAGGCAAGACATTCACACAGGCGCTGGCTGAGCTTGACCCTGACGCAAACTATGAGAACACCGAGCTTAAAGGTCTTGACGCCTTTGAAAGACAGCTCAAGCGTTTTGACATCAAGGTAAAGGGTGCAAATTCTGACAGGGTGGAGAAATTCTTCATTTCCACTGAGTCGGCAGTGCTTTTTCCTGAGTACATAAGACGCACTGTCAAGCAGGGCATGGACGAGGCTTCTATCATGGGCAAGGTAGCGGCGGCTGTTTCATACACTGACGGAGTGGATTTCAGAGGTCTGAACGTTACAAAGTCAGGTTCAACTGATGTTGTGGCAGAGGGTGGAAATGTGCCTATCACAACTGTCAGACTTAGCACCTCCAGTAAGACTCTTACAAAGTTTGCAAGACGTCTTAACTGTTCTTTTGAGTCTGTAAGGAAGCAGAAGCTTGAGGCTTTCGGCGTGGTGCTGAAAAACCTTGGGGCGACTATAAGCAGAGATGTGAACAGCCTTGCCATGTCTGAGATAACAAGAGGTATTACAGCTCAGACTCTTATTGGCAGCGAGCTTACTTACGCTGATCTGGCGGCTTTTTGGGCTTCCATGGGCGAGTTCAACATGACGACCATGATCTGTACTCCTGATGTTATGGCTAAGATCCTTGCTATGGACGAGATGAAATACTGCATTGGCGACTATATGGCAGGCGGCACAGTTCAGACGCCATATGGTGTAACGCTTGTAAAATGTCCTCAGCTCACAGGCGGTATTGCGGTGGGCATCGACCAGAGCAGTGCTGTTGAAATGGTGCTTGGGGGAGATGTTATCGTGGACTACGATAAGCTTCTTACTAATCAGTGCAACGAGATCGTTTGCTCAGTGCTTGCAGGTTTCTCTGTACTTACGAGCGGTGCTGTAAAGACGCTGAAAACTACAAAGTAAGCTGAGAGGATAATGAAAAAGGGACGGTGGGCGGGTATATTTTTTTGAAAGGAGCAGGAAAATGGCAATAAGCAAAGACAATGTAAAGAGCAATTTCATGGAGCTAAGCGGACTTGACAGCACGTCGGCTGAGGTGTATGCAGGGCTTATAACGGTGTGTGCTGACGAAATGGAAAAGGCTGTTGACCAGGAGCGAATGGTCGCTGAGGGCGGGACGGCTATATGCGAATTTGCGGCGGCAGCGGAGGTCTTTTACAGATTTATTTGTCTGAAAGCCGCTGAATACAAGGTCATGTTTACGGCACAGGGCAAGGCGGTGGAGACTTTTGACGAGGAGAACAGGATAAAGGCGGCAAGAGAGCTTCGTGACAGCGCAGTTTCAAGGGCGGAAAGATTTTTTTCAAAGGACGGTTTTGTATTCAATGCCGTTATCGCATATTAGGAAGGAGGACGAGCCATGACAGTCTGGACAGAAATGGCGGCAGAGATAAAAAAGATACTTGACGGAGCAGGCTTTACTGCAATGGGTGAATACACTTCGGCTGACAGTCTATTGCACAGTGGGGAAGCAATTGGCTTCTATGGACTTAAAGGCTATGATGTGGTCGATGAAGTCATTGGGCAGGGCGGCAAAAAGCTTTATACTGAGTATATATGTCATATCGACCTGCGGCTCATGGGCAAGGCAGGAAAATACGATGATATGGAGGAGCTTCAGGAAAAGTGTGAAAGTGTTATGGCGGAGCTTGCAAAAAGCGAGGTTCTGAATGTAAAGAGCGCAAAGCTTGGAAGCGCAGTTCAGACATTGCCCCTTCACAGGCTCGAAAGGCAGGCAGAGCTTAGTATCGGTATTTGCAGTGAGGAGGATATAAGTGAGTAAAAAGGGAAAGATAAAGCTTGACATCGGCACACGGTCATTTTACATGGACGGAGTTAAGCGAAGCGGAGGTTACATTCAGGAGGAAACAAAGGCTGTGAATGGTATTTTGCGAAATATCTCAGGCAAGGCGGCAGAGATATTTCAGTTCAGCGGCAGGATCGCTCCATCGGACAAGGCTTACGCTTGGGCTGCTCTAAGCGAGAACGGAGGAAAGACGATCAATTTCACCGCAGACGGGGTCTTATACAGCGGATACATACTCTCAGAGATAGAAATGGATTTTCAGCCTGACAGGATGATCGGAAGCCTTATGATAAAGTTTAGGGGGGCGGAATAATGGCGAAGATATACATCAGGTTTGAAACTATTGGCAGTGGCAATTTGGACTATAGAAACATTGTTTCAGCAAGGCTTGTGAAAGACCGCTATACGCCATACAGCGAGCTTACGGCTTCTGTCGTTCTGAACAACAGCATAAATCTTAACAATATCAGGCGTGTGGCACTTTATATAGGCAGCAGGCGTATGCACTACGGTCCTGCGGATTACATCAGAACAAGGGTGAGAGGTGGAAAAACTGTTCTTGAACTTATAAGCCGTGGGATAACACTTATGCTGGGGCAGAACGAGCCTGAACCTGGGGTATGGTCTAAGGTGAGTTTGACGGATATTATGAAGGACTACAGCCCCTCAAGCGAGATAACCTACGAGAGTGGAACTAACACTGTGAACTATGTGAACATCAAAGAGAAGTCTACACTGTGGGAGGCTATCGGCGTATATGCGGTCAAGGCTTACGGCAGGCGTGCATATATCAGAGGGGACAGGCAGGTCAATGTGTCGCTGAGTATCCTTTCTGTGAATATCGGTACTCAGCGTCTTATTGAATACGGCAAACAGCTTGATACGAGAACGATGCTGTCAAAGATATATATGAAAAACGTGGACGGGGAGTATGGATATAGCTATTCAAGCGGTAAAACTATACCACATGGTATCACCAGGGAGAAGTATTATGGTCTTGATAAGCAGTGGCTCAATAATGTGGATGCCGGGCTTAAAGATAGGATAGAGTTTGCAGAGAGGGAGTATTTGGTGGAGCATATCACATATGAGGGGTATTGCGGTGAGGATATCACGGATAAAATAATTTGTAAGGGATATGGCGTAAATGGAAAAAGAGTGAGCAGAATGGAGATAACGGTCAATAGCAAAGGTATGCAAACGAAGCTTTTATGTGAATAGGAAAGAGAAATAAGGAATGAATAGAGCAAAAAAAACAGCGTACAGAAAAACTGTACGCTGTTTGAAGCTTCGAATTAACCCTTTACGCTTCCCAGAGCAACACCACGAATGATGAACTTTGAAAGACAAAGGTAAACAATTACTACAGGGAGGATAGCAAGTACGATGTACAAGCTGAACATTCCCACGTCCTTCTCCTGTGGTCCTGCATAACGCATTGCGTTGAGTACCAGAGGGATTGTGTACTTACTCTTTGATGTAAGAATAAGTCTTGGCATAAAGTAGTTGTTCCAGTTTGTTACGAATGTAAAGATGATCTGAACTGCGAATGCAGGCTTGAGGATAGGAGTAACGATCTTGTTGAAGGTCTTGAACTCTCCGCAGCCGTCGATACGGGCTGCTTCTACGATCTCAAGCGGAAGTGCAGACGCCATATACTGCTTCATGAAGTAGTATGTAGCCGGTGCTGCGACAGCAGGAACAATCAGCGGAATGTAAGTATCTGTCCAGCCGAGTTTGTTCATGAACTGGTAGAAACCGATAGCTGAAGCCTGTGTTGGAACCATCATTACGATGAGAATAAACATATCTGCGAACTTTCTCAGCTTGAACTGGTAAACGTGTGTTGCATATGCTGTCAGTGCTGAGAAGTATACGCTGAGCAATGAAGCACAAGCTGATATGAACAGTGAGTTAGCCAGTGAACGCCATACGCTTCCGTATGCTACGGCTGTTGAACCGCTGAAAAGGTTCTTGAAGTTTGTTGCGAGGAAGTGGTCAGGATACCACCTGATACCTGCCTGTGATCTGCCTCGTGTTGCGTTGATTATCAAAAGATAGAATGGGAAAAGTGAAACAACGACCAAAAGAACAAGGACAACATAAGCTATTATCCTATGTATGATAAGACCAGTACTATTTGTCTTTTCACCAACTATTTCAGTACTTCTTGGCATTTCAGCTTACCCCCTTTTCTTCTTTTTCTTCTTTCCGTCATGGTCAGCAGACGCAAACATAAGTGCAAGTCCGATAACAGCGGAAACGATAAAGATTATTACGCAGAGTGCAGACGCCTTACCGATGTCGCCCCGCTTATTTGCCTGGATTATCATTACGACGGTCTTAAGTTTTCCGTTAGGGTTACCCATATCCTTTGTGAGGAGGGCAGGTACGTCGTACATCTGAAGTCCACCGATGAGTGATGTTACAAGAACATATGACATGATAGGCTTGATGAGCGGAATTGTGATCTTCCAGAATGTCTGGCTGGAAGTTGCACCGTCGATCTGTGCTGACTCATAGAGTGATGTATCAACACCCATGATAGCAGCCATAAGAAGAATTGTTGTATTACCATACCAAAGTATGAAGTTGATGAGTCCAACTACACCTCTTGATCCCCAAACGCTTTCAAGGAGTGGTACCTTGATAAGATCATAGATAGCGCCGCCTCTGCTGAACAAGCTGTAGAACAGAAATGCAAAAGCAGATGCCATGATTACGTTTGGAAGATAGATAACAGCCTTGAAGAATCCCTGAGCCTTTATCTTAAGACGAAGGTCAGTGAACCATACTGCAAGGATAAGAGAGATAACGATCTGTGGGATAAATCCTACGATCCACATAATGATCGTATTCCAGAATGACTGAAGCAGATCACTTCCTGATGTGAATATTGTTGAATAGTTATCAAAACCGCAGAATGTTGGTGTCACCTCGACAGCCTGTCTTGTCCAGCCACCGCCGATAGAACCCTGATCCTTAACATAGTCAGTAAAGCTGTAATAGAAAGTCTGGAACAGAGGATATAGTGAGAAGATGATGTAAACTACAAAGAATGGGATAAGGAAAATATATCCCCACTTGGCATAGCTTATGCTTTTTCTCTTCATATAAGTATACCTATTCCTTTCGTGAGATTAATAAATAATAGGGGGGGATATCCTCCACCCCCTATATTTAATTAGATACTGTTTTTTATACGATTAGAAATCGCAAGTAAGGTTACCATAGAGGTCTGTGATGTTCTTCTTGAAGTTCTCAAGAGCAGCCTCATATGAATCAACTGTGCCGAGGAAGTAGTCCTTCATAGCACCCTGGAATTTCTCGTTGCAGCCCTGGTCATAAGCAGAAAGCTTGTTCTCAAGGGAGATCTTGTCAGCAGCCTCTGTAAGAAGTGCAAGGTGATCCTGTCCGCCGAGGAATGCGTTCGTATAACCGCCGTCGATAAGCTCCTTGATAGCAGCCTTGTTGTTTGTGTAGTCCTGCTCGCCCTCAGTGATAGCCTTAGCTACGTCCTTGTTGCAAGTCATAACCTTCATGATATCAGCAACGATATCCTGGTTATCGGAGTCGATAGCGCCGCAGATCCATGTACCGCCCCAGTAGTAAGCCTGTGGGCCTGAGCAAGCCTTCCAGAGACCATAACCGCCGTTGCCTTCCTTAGCGTTTGAACCATCAGCCTTGATTTCTTCGTCAACTGTGTTTGGAAGAAGTGTGAAAGGAATGCCCCATGTTGAGAAGAAGTAGCCGAATACGCCGCCGTCGATCTTCTGACCAGCAGCCCAAGCATCGTCCCAAAGGGAAGTCTTGTTGTTGTAGCCCTTGTCTGTGTATTCCTTAGTCTGGTCAGCCCAAGCCTTGATCTGTGGGTCAATTGTGATCTTGTTGTCTGTTACCCATGGGCTAGACATATTGTTTGAGAAGCATCTGTATGTATCATCGAAACCAGATACCATCTTGTAGCCCTTGTCAGCCATCTTCTGAGCTGTTGCTGTGAATGTATCCCAATCCTTAACAGCTTCCTGAACCTTCTCTGGATCGCTTGTGCCGAGAACGTCTTCAGCGATCTTTGTGTTGTAGAGGAACAGACCTGGAGTTGCCTGCCATGATACACCCTTCAGCTCGCCTGATTTTGTATCTGTTGCAACGTCCTTTGTGTACTGATACATCTGTGACATATCGTCGTCTGTGATGCCGAGGTCCTGAATAGAAAGTGCAACGTCGCCGTTAGCATATTTCAGAGCGTAGTCAGCTTCCATAAGGAACATATCTACCTTCTCTGTGCTGTCCTGCTGACCCTTAAGAGCCTCGTCCAGCTTTGTCTGGTAAGCGTTACCTTCGTTTTCAACCTGTACCCAGTTCAGCTTAACGCCGTTGATTGTTGCGATCTCCTTAGAACCGTCAGCAAGCTCGTTGTATGTAAGCTCGTTTGATGTGCCCTGTGGATAGTACTTATCAAGTCTTGACTTGAACTCTGTGTTCCAACAGTAAATTGTAAGAGTCTTCTTTGAATCCTCTGATGAATCCACACCGTGAAGCTCAGCTGTGTTTACTCTGTCAGAGCTGTTGTTGATGCCTGTGTTGTTGCCAGCCTTTGATGTGCTGCCGCCCTTAGAATCAGTTGCTGAAGATGAATCTGAGCTGCCGCAAGCTGTGAACATTGAAGCTGCTAGACAGAGGCTCAATGAACCTGCAAGTACTTTCTTAAGATTTGCCATAATAATTTTCCTCCTTAAAATCGCATTAGTTTATTTGATTTGCTCCGCAGCATTTCTGCGGAAAATTAATGCCTTGAATTAATTGATGTCGCTTACCGAGCCGCCTTCCAGCAGCTTTCCGTCGACTGTTATCACCTCTTTAAAGGTGGTCTGTGGGTTTTCTATCAGTGAAACCAGCTGTTTTGCGGCTGTTACACCGATAAGGTCTGTGTCCTGAAGATAAGTCGTAAGCTTTGGAGAGAGAAGCTGTGAATAAGCTATTCCGTCGTAGCCCACTATCGAGATATCCTCCGGTACTGAAAGACCCATTTCCTTGACTGCATTAAAAGCTCCCATTGCTGAATAATCATCGGGCATGAAAACGCAGGTCGGTCTGTTCTCTCTGCTAAGAAGTTCTTTTGTCAGCTTATAAGTCAGATCAGGGTTGTGATAATCACCGTTAAGTATCCAATCGGGATCAACTGAAATTCCTCTTGTCATACAAGCTTTATAGAAGCCTGCCAGACGTCTTTCGGCTACTGCCGATCTGTTGCCCTGGATAAAAGCGATCTTCCTATGCCCCATCTTCGTCACATAGTTGATAAGCTCTTCCATACCTTTTTCATTATTGGACATGATCGCTGTTCTGCAATCGAAGATGTGGTCGATCGTGACCACTGGTATATCTCCGTTTATCACCTCGTACACGTCCTGCGACGTAAAATCCGTACAGGCAATGATAACACCGTCAACATTGCGGTATTTGCAATGTTCATATGTAGACATTTTCTGCTTGCCCACATCTCTATTTATAAAGGTTATATCATATCCTGCTGCTTCAGCCGTAGTCTTAAAGCTGTCAAGCACCTTTGCGAAAAACTCATGGGTAAGACCGCTTCCTGCTTCGTCGAGATACATGACCCCGAGATTATAGGTCCTGTTGGTCTTTAAAGCTCTTGCCTGAGAATTTGGGAAGTAGCCCATTTCTTTGGCGGCTTTCATAAGTCTTTCTCTTGTTGCCTCGCTTACGTCCTTATGGCCGTTGAGGGCTTTGCTTACGGTTGCGACGGATACTCCGCAGCGAACGGAAATGTCTTTTAAGGAAACCAATGATATTTCCGCCTTTCCGTAGATTTTAAACGTTTACGCTTGATGTTTTCCGTGAAAACTTATTTCAAACGTTTCCGTTAATAAAAATATACAATATTCTCGGCATAATTTCAAGTCTTTTTTCGCATTTTTATGCCCTCTGTAATAAATTATGGAGGTTTAGCCAATTTTTCAACTTTACTTTTGTGCATTTTAACAACACTATTTGGACAATTGTAATCGATTTGTTACGAAGAAGCTGACAGACCGATCAAAAAGCTGCGAAAATGCACTGCGTTTTTTGAGGGGTATAAGAAACCAGGCTGTGTGGTATGTGAAAAATGTATATAAACATTTCTTTTGTATTCGATTATGTTATGTGAAATTACAAAAAGTATCAAACAGCCTGTTCATTAAACGTTTTCGGATAATAATTGTTGAAAAGTGTGCTGTGACATATGATATTGTTAAAATATTATCTTGATATGAAAATATGATAGTCATTTGATCGGAAAAGTTGGAATATTCGGTGTTTGCGAAGATATTTCTGAAACGTTTAAGCATATTTCAGCGTTTTTTTATTGTGCAAAATAACGATACGGAAAGAAAGCGTATTTATTTCATACATTATACTCACAAGGTACATATGATATGACTATTTGACAGGAGTTTTGCAAAACTTTAAAAAAATGCTTGAATTGATGTTGACAAATGTGTGGTTTTGGTGTATAATATCTAAGTCTTATATGCTGATATGGCTCAGTTGGTAGAGCAGCTCATTCGTAATGAGCAAGCGACCGCTGCCAGAGGCAGATGAAGGGAGCTTGCGAAGGGAAGAAATAAGGAGAATTGCGACAGCGACAGCCGAGCAAGGCGACTATATTTCTGACCGTATATGAGCAGGTCGTGGGTTGCTGTTAAAGTGACACGGCGGCGGATCGGATAAGCTGATAAAAAAATTAATATTTGCTAGTATGGCTCAGTTGGTAGAGCAGCTCATTCGTAATGAGCAGGTCGTCGGTTCGAGTCCGACTACTAGCTCCACTGCAGCGTGGTCTGCAGTTTGCCCTCCGATCCATTTGTATGGGTCGGAGGGTTTATTATTATGTTGGCAGCGTAGGACATTGGGCAATGATTGATGTAATAGTACGGAAAAAAGGACTGCTGCGGTCAGGCGGCAGTCCTTTATATTATTCTTCGATCTGTTTGCCAAGAAACATTGCGGCGGCTTTGGCGAGCATGGACTGTTTATCGGTACAAAGCTCGGTATCGTCGGTAGCCATGAAAGCCACTGCGCCTGTTATATCGCCGTTTGTGAGGATAGGGGCGATGGTGAGGGCGTGGGTGGTGATACCCTCGACGGCTCTAAGCGGCTCGGCTGTGGTATCGGTATAGTCAAAGGTTTTGCGGTTTTCCAAAAGCTCCTCCAGGGCAGGGGAGAGGCGGCGCTGGGAATACTCTTTTTTCGGCACGCCTGACACTGCCACGACGTGGTCCTTATCGAACACCACGGCAGGTGCTCCCCCAAGCTTTGAGATGACTTCCGCCGCCTGAGCTGCGCCCTCTGACATTTCGTTTATGGCAGAATATTTTTTGAATATCACCTCGCCGTCGGGGTTGGTGTAGATCTCGGTGGTCGCCGTATCATTAAAAAAAAAAACACTAAGAACCTTGCCTTTGCTATTTTTTATAACATTGACAAGTTGTCCGGCTGACTTTTTGCTCTCAGTGCCTTTATTAAAATTTTCGGCAGCTTTTTCGCTGACATCTGTCATTGCAGATACGCTCTCTGGTTCGTCAAGTGTGCCGTATTTCAGCAGGCAGTCAATATCAGCTTTGAGCTGAATATCTATGTGATCTTCATAAACCGTTATTTTGTCGATTATCAGATTTATGTCATTTTTATCAAGGGTAGGCTTATTTAAAATATTGTCAAAAATTTCAAACACGGTTTTTGCGGTTCGGTTTACTCTTACTATGGCATTGTTTTTATCCACCGCCAGTTGCAACTGGTTTTTCAGTCCCTCTATTCGCAGGGTAAGCTCGTCGATCATTTCGGTGTAGGTTTCCTCAATGATCTCTGTACGCTCAGGGTGACGCATTACATCTCTTGTCTGCTGACGTGTGAGCATTTTCATTTCAGCTTTTGCGTCCTCGATCTGTCCTTTTATCAGCTCCACGACTGACCTGCTGTTATTGCCTGCGTTCTGCTCCTTAGCAATGGAGTTTTGCAGACGTTCGATCATATCCTGCGAATTGTCACGGACTTTTTGAATGTACTCTTTAAGCAGCTTATCAAGCATATCGACCCTTGTGTGATGTGATGTACAGCCTTTTGTTCCTCGTCTGTGATATGTTCCGCAAGTATAAGCGGCGGCAATATCGTTTCGGCTCATTGAGAACATTGGTGAGCCGCAATCTCCGCAGTAGAGAAATCCGGAATAAGCATTTTCGTATTTTCTTACGCCACGATAATGAGATGTGGTACGCTTTTTAAGATTTTCCTGTGCCAATGCGAACACCTTGTAATCCACGATAGGCGTGTGGTTGTTTTCGAATACAATGTGGTCAGTTTCGTGTTGCTTGACTTCATCGCCGTTTATCCTTTTGCGGCGGTATTTGCCTTGACGGAGGGTGCCTATATAGAAATCGTTTGACAATATTTCGCTGATAGTTACCAAACTCCACGTTTGTTTTGCCTCACGCTTGCACTCTTCACCGTTCGCCTCTTTTCGCATTTTCTCACACATACGAGGGGTAGGGATATGCTTTTCTGTAAGGTAATTTGCAATTTTTTTGTAACCCCAGCCCTCATTATACTTTTCAAAAATATCACGCACCACCTGTGCGGCAGGCTCGTCAACATCAAATTTCATTGTTTTGCTGTTGGTCATAACGTAACCATAAGGCACGGCACATATCCATTTGCCTTCTTCCTGACGGCGTTTTATTACTGACTTGACTTTTTTTGAGGTGTCGGTAACGGGCATTTCGTTAATGAGAAATCTAAACTGGATTGCTGTCCAATCGTCATAGGTAGGATAATCAATGTTGTCACCTATTGAGATGATCCTCATACCGGCGTCACGGAGATCTTCAAGCTCTACAAGACCTTTGCTGTTGCGGCGTGAAAATCTTGAGAAGTCTTTGACGATAAGGATATCATATTCCATTCGCAGCATTTTCTTTCGCAGTTCCTGATAGCCCTCACGCTGTTCAAAAGTATATCCCGAACGGTCACGATCTTCGTAAAATTCAAGCGTGCTGTCGGGGAATTTTCGCTTTACAAAGTCAGTTATGATAGCTTTTTGGTTCTCAATAGAGGTGTTGTCCCTGTCCATTTCCTCGTCAACAGAAATTCGGCAGTAGCCTGCTATGCTGTATTTTGTGCTCATAACTTTCACCCTTTCTTTGATATATGGTACAATGTTGTCACTTTTGATTATGGATCTTACCCTTGCGGATACATACAATGTTGTTAGTTTATATGTTTTATTACAAATAATATTGTATCACATCTTTGCCCAAAAGGCAATAGGCAAAGGATATAAAAATAATGGTGGAGTGTATGTAAAGTGCACCATAGGTGCACTAGCTGTCAGAGAGTAATATTATGGTGGAGAAGATTTTCAGTACATTCGTACAGATCTTTAGAACCTGAGCGGAACACGGCAACTTTAAATTTTTCGCCGCTAAGCTCCTTTATCTTGCACTCAACCAAGTTCATAACTCTCTCATTTTGTTGTTCTGCATTGCTCAGCCAGATCTGAGCGATGCCTGATTTTTCGTTCTTTATTATCTGCAAAAGCAACACCCCTTATTACGATTTTTGCCTTTTTTGTATAGTGTTAATCAGTTTGCACATTTTGCTTTATCGCCTCGTTTCTATATGGTTTTATTGTCCGTGCTTTTGATTGACCACTCTGTGACTCCTATTGCAAAGTCCGTATTCACGCCATTTGAGTGCGATTTCTGTAACTTGCGACCCCTAATTTTCTTTGAAAGCCGTATCTTGACCCCATAAAAAATATGCACAAAGGCTTTTCTAAAACTGCGTATTTTCGGCACTTTTGCGGCGAGCTTTGCTCGTCCGCTGTGAGTGTTTCGGGGGCTGCGACCCCGAAACTTTAACTTGCAAGAGAATAATTCGGTTTACTTTAACTTCTGCGTATCAGGTATTTGTGCAGATTGCCGAAGGTCTCAAACTGGCTATTCGCTTTGACAATTTATTTTGGTTGATTCTATCGCCCACAACGGCTCACAAATCGCTTGTGTTGGGTTTGGGTTCGTTTCTGCTAAATCTACCCGACTGATTTTTCAAGCCCGCAAATCGCCACACGTTCGTTGATTTGGGTTGACAGTAAACATTGATTTAACTTTTTACTGCCACACTCTGTGAATTAAGATTGTACAAGGTTTTTGAGACTTTTTGAATCAGCCTGTTGACAGTAACTTCGCTAGTGTTTTTACTGTCACTACTGTCACGCTCACGGTCGTAATGAAGAATTATCAGCCTACCGTTTCTAGTTCGCTTGTACTGAAAATCTATCCCGTACTTTCTGAGTGTGTAGCCGTTCTGAACCAGATCTCTTGTAACTCTATTCGGATAGAATTGTTCTTGCGTGACTTCTTTTAGTTCGCTTACAAGTTCAGACGCAGTACCTGTAAACGAAATGTGCTTTTTTAGATAAACATACAACGCTGCAAGAAAAATGTTGTCTTTGCTTTGACCAGTGGACAACTCATCTGTGACTATCCACTTTTTCAAGTCACTATCAAAATGCAAACTTATTTCTGCGTTTTCAATGTCACGACCGACACAGAACAGTTTAGCATTGCGACTTCCACGCTTGTTTTCAATAAGCACCATACTGCCGTCAACACAACCGCTGATTCCTGTACTTCCTGAGATCATATTGAACGGGTCTGTATCCTTGCATTTTCTCGTATGATGTACAACTATTATTGCGATTTTAAGCTTGTCCGCAAGTGCTTTCAGAACAAAGAGTTCTTTATAATCTGAACCATAGCTTGAATCAGTATCGCTGCGAACCATTTGCAGAGTGTCAATGAACACAATTTTTAGACCGCAATGTTCAATTTTAAAACTTTCAATTTGCTCTTCAAGTCCGTTGCCGATAGATTCAGACATAACAGAGAAGTACAAATTTTCAGTTGGCACATCAGTTGTTTCATACAAGCGATTTTGAATACGAACGTAGCTATCCTCTAAACACAAATACAATGCCGTGCCCTGCAATGTTTTCTGACCTAAAACACTTTCTCCTTTCGCTATTGACAGGCACATATCCAGTGCCAGCCAAGACTTTCCGACCTTTGGTGCACCTGCTAAGATATACAGACCTTGTGCGATAAGCCCGTCGATGACGAACTCTATCGGCTTGTACACCGCTGTCATTATTTCTTCGCAGGATCGAGTGATGAGTTTTTTCACGCTACCAGACCTCCTATTCTATTTTCAAGTTGCGTTATTATATATGTAATTTATGCAAACAAAAAAGCTCGCACATATTTCAGATTCACGATTTGGCAACAGGATATAGTTATCCTGTTGTTTTAAATCGTGCCTGATAATATGTACGAGCTTATAGCTCTAAGTGTTTGATTATGTGTTTTTTATGTATGTGGTAGGCAGATTGTTTTATTTTATAACTTTCATTATATATCATAACATATAACAATTTGTTTGTCAATAGATTTGTTTATCTAAAAATGTAAGAATGTCTCGTGAGTACATTATACTTTGTTCATAATATTTAATAAATCTTGATAACTTTTAACTTTGTGATATCTAACTTGACTTGATGACATTTTGTTGAACAGTACTTCTGCACAATCTATCTTGGCTTTTTCTATTGGTTTAAGTTCTATATTTTTCATCGAGCCTTTTGTTTCTGCAATAAAAAATATGTGTTTAACAGTTCCTTCGTAGAAAGCGATAGCCCAGTCTGGTGAGTAATTGCCAAGTGGAGTTGGGATATGAAATGTTCTTGGCAGCTTTGCATAAACGCAAACTTCTTCAGCAGCGTCAAGTTCTTTGACAAATTTTTTTTCTACGCTTTCTGTGGCCGTTCCATCTGTGAAGACATAGTCCTGGATAGCCTTTTTTGCAAGGAATGCTTTTTCAAAGCTTTGAGATGATTTTTCCGCTGTAAAGATATTATTATCATATTCACCCGCAATGGTATCATAGCTTATGTGGTCAACTATGGCAGTAGCTTTTTGCTCGTTTACCAATTCTGTGATCGTTATAAGAAATTCTTCTGGGTTATTTCTGAACATATAGAGTTTATCTATTCTTATGCCTTGCAGAATCTTGGAAACAGTTTTTCGTGTGAGAGTTGTTCCCTCAGCGATTTTTCCTACGAGGTCATATCTAATGTCACTGATTTCTGCGTGCTTTAAAGTCTGCGTTCTTGTTATGACATTTGCAAATGAGTCGCCATTATCTAGTTCGTAAGAGCTTATCTCTGCTTTCTGACTTCCGACAGTTGTGGTATATCTTAATTCTGATACCATAAGCTCTTTATTTATGTGATCTATTGAGTTTCTTATGAGTTCATTGCTGTCAAAATCTACTGTGTAAGCATACTTGTGGTTTATTTCTTTCCATAGTGCCTGAAATTCTTTCTTCGCAAAATTATCATTCAACGGATTGTCTTTGACTTTTGTTTCGTGGCCGTCTGTAAACATATCGGTGAGAACATTATCATCATATACAGCTTGTATAAGACTATGTATTCCGTCAGCCATAGGTTTGAGCTCATCAGGTAATTCTGCAACCATATCATTTTTGATATCCTGACGATATTTGTCTGTAACTTTACGTTTCATATCCACATAGCCGTTCTGTATAAGGTAAAATTCGATACTGTTTGCTGTTTCCTCATCAATGATTTTTGTTTCACCGTCAACTTTAACATATTTGCCCTTGAAATAATCGCTTGTTGCAACAGTAGGTCTGTCATAAAGGACGGTTTTGATATCTGATTGCAAGTCTGTTACAAAAGTTTTATAGCTTTCACTTGCGATTACTGTTAGAATGTTTATATCGTGGACAGATTCGCCGCAGCTTTGCACGTCCATGCGAGCGCCATTTTGGTTAACGCAAAGACGCAGACCTCTGCCCACTTCCTGCCGTTTGGCGGTGTTGCTGTCGGAATGTTTCAGGGTGCATATCTGAAAGACGTTAGGATTGTCCCAACCCTCACGGAGAGCAGAATGTGAAAAGATAAAACGTGTTGGCTCATCAAATGAAAGCAGCCTTTCTTTATTTTTTAGGATAAGATCGTAAGCTGAAATGTCATCAGAAAATTCGCTGCCTCTTTTAAGCTTGCTGTCAACACTTCTGCCTGTCTTTTTGTCAATGCTGAAATAGCCTTTATGGACAGCATTTACGTCGCTGCAAGTTGATTTGAGATACTTCTGATATGGTGTATCTATGAGCTGGGTATTATCATTGAGGATTTTCAGATATTCCTGCTCAAACATTTCTCCGTATTCGCCAAGCTTTTCGTTTCCGTCCTCATCATACTGACGATACTTTGAAACTTCATCAATGAAAAACAGTGACAGACACTTTATGCCCATATTAAATAACTTCTCTTCTTTTTCAAAGTGTGAAAGAATGGTTTCTCTGATCTGGATACGCCGCATATCTTTTTCGGAAACATCACCTGTTACGTCGCCTGTTTTTATGGTAACTCCGTTTAAGAAAGTTACGGTGCCGCTTAATGGGTCTATTTCAGAAATGGTATAGCCTTTATACTGCTCCATTTCCTGCGATATGTAAAAAAGATCATCGCCTACTGACAATGTACGCAATTCACGTTTGACGTTATTTTTACGCTTAATTTCGATTTCCATTTTTGCCATAGGCGGTTTCTTTGATGATAGGACTATCTGTTCAAGGTAAAGGTAACTATTTGTTCCTTTGAGATTTTTTATGTCAAAGCCTTTGACCTCTATTTTCTTTACAAGTTTTTTGTTGAATGCGTCAAGAGCGTCAAGCACATAAACAAGGTTGTGATGCTTGGCATGGGTCGCAGAATAATTCAGGGTAAAGAGAGGGTCAAAGTTTTTCAAGGCTTTCTGTGTGACAGCTCCGCCCATTTTCTGCGGCTCGTCGAGGATTATGATAGGCCGGTTAGCTTTGATAACGTCGATAGGGCGTCGTGAGCCAAATTCATCACGCTTGGAATAGATTATACGAGCTTCTTTACTTTTGCCGTCCTCTTTAAGGGAAGATGCAAAAGCCTGTGTGTTTATTATCATAACGTTTATTCCGCCGTCAGAGGAGAAGTTATCAAGCTGATTAAGATTAGAGCTGTTATATATGAAAAAGCGTGCTTTCTTGCCGTAATGTTCCATAAAGTGGTCTTCGGTTATCTCAAAGGTCTTATACACGCCCTCACGGATCGCAATACTTGGAACTACAACAATAAACTTGCTCCAGCCGTATTTTTTATTAAGCTCAAACATTGTTTTGATATACACATAGGTCTTGCCTGTGCCTGTTTCCATTTCGATATCAAGGCTGCACCTACCGAGGTCTTTTATAAGCTCAGGGGAGAGTTTTATATTGTTTTCACGCTGTATTTTATGCACATTTTCCAAAAGCTGTTCGCTTGAAAGTTCAAGGGCGTTGTTTTTAAAGCCTATATCATCATATGGGTCATTTTCATAATCAAAAGAGAGCTGAGCCACAGTGGGCTTTTCAAGTGTGCCGAGGTCACGGATATAATGAGAGGTCTTTCGGTAGCTCTGTCCGCTGAACACGTTTACGACAGCATTTACAGCGTCGGTTTGATACTGTTGTATTTTAAAGTTGAATTTCATCACAGCACCTTCCTAACTGTATCAGGCGAATAAGCTGCAAATATCTGCTCAAAGTTTGTTGCAACGCTGTCATTTGCCATTGAGCTGTCACGCATAACAAAATAATATGGCTTTTGCTTTGCTATCGCAGTTATCACTTCGTCTGTAACATTATCATCAAAGCAGGCGATAAGATAGCTGTCTTCGACATTGAAAACAGTTTTGCCGCCGATAGTGCTTTTCTCTATTTTGCTTGAAAGCAGAACGCCAAGATCAAGCATAACCTGAAAAAGCAGGTCTTCGGGAGTTCTGTCTTCTTTGATATTATCCACAGTTCCCATTATGGTATCAATGGTTATTTCGGCAGGATTATAGTAGACATCTTTCATATTTGTGCTGTCGAGTTTGAGAACACGGAAACCTGTGTCAAGGTCACTAGCCATTTGCTCATTTTCGGTGGTTTCATCGGCATTGCCCCAGCGTGCAGGAATAATGGGTTCGCTAAAGCCGTCAATTTTCAGCTGTTCTGCCTTAGGAACTTCTTTTGCCAAATGACGCATATCTTTGCCATTATTCTTTAAATCTTCTTTTATTTTCTTGCCTGCTCGTCTTATTCTTTCCTTGCCTATTTCACAGATGTTTTTATAGCCTGCCTTGAAAGCTTCGCTTTTCTCGTCTGTCTTTTCAGGAAGTTGCACCATAATAAATTTGCGGTTTCCGCCGTCCTCGGCATTAAGCTGCATAACAGCGTGGGCGGTTGTGGCAGAACCGCTGAAGAAGTCGAGGATTATAGCTTTTTTATCGTTTATTGTATTTAATAAAGTCTTTATAAACTTAACTGATTTTGGGTAACCAAAAATTTTATCATTGTCGAACAATGATCGTATATCACTTTTTCCTTCAATGCTGCCACCAAAATCCATTGTCATACTGCGTGGCTTTTTACCATTCAAATTGAGATATTGTTTAAATTGAACAGACCAATTTCCGTCACTTTTTTTGACTATTCTTACTTTTCCCTCTTTTAATTCTTGTTCAAAACGTTCTTTACTATGAATCCACCCATAATTCATTATTGTTCCGTCTGGTGCTACAATGTCATAATGAATAGGATTTTTTAGTCCAGGTCTAGCAAATGTATCCCAAAAATATCGACCAATCTCATCTTGCTCCTTATATCTTTTAAGATATTCCTTATCGTGTTCCATAAACATTTCGCTTGCAAGTTCTATATTTTTTGAGTAAACCAAACAATATTCGTGTTCTTTTACAATGAATTTAGAATCACTTCCACCGCCAACTTTTGATTGCTTTAAATATGATGCAATAAAATTACACTCGCCAAAAATTTCATTGGATATATTCCTTAAATTCTCTACTTCATTATCATCAATCGAAATAAAAATAACGCCGTCATCAGAAAGCAAATTCCTTGCAATTTTAAGCCTTGGATATATCATATTGAGCCAATCGGTATGAAATCTGCCGTTGCTTTCGGTGTTCTGAAAAAGTTGGTTGCCGTTTTCGTCGAACTGTCCGCTGCGGTCAAGATAATCGTCAGTATTTTCTGCAAAATCATCATTGTAGACAAAGTCATTGCCTGTGTTGTATGGTGGATCAATGTATATCATTTTGACCTTGCCAAGATAAGTTTCCTGCAAAAGTTTGAGAACATCAAGGTTATCGCCCTCTATGTAGAGATTTTCGGTGTTGTCAAAGTCAACGCTTTCTTCACGGCAGGGGCGGAGAGTTTCAGCAATAGGGGAATTTGCAAGCAGTACAGACTTTTTCTTGTCAGGCCAAGTGAACTGATAACGTTCCTCTTTGCCGTCAACAACGTGGGTGTTTATTTCCTGCATAAGCACGTCCTTGTCAATGGCACGGATAACTTCGCCTGTGGTTTCATCTATTGTTTCGGTAACTGCATTAGGGAACAGCTCAGAGAGCTTTTTATAGTTCTCGTCAGCTTTGTTTTGGGTACGCATTTTAAGTTTTGTCATTTAGTGTTCCTCCAAGTCAAAATGTGAAATTCTGTGATATTTTTCGTATGATAGTTTTAATGTCTGATAAAAGTCATCTCTTAACTTATAGATTGTTATTGTTTTTGCAGTACGAGGATTGTTTTTTGTTGCATTTTTAGTAGTATGGACTACAAGTCTGCTGTCACTAAAATATGCAGGACATATAAAGCCTTTTATTTCAATTGGTTTATTGCCGCTTTTTATAAATTGCAAAAGAGACTCTTTTTCTTCGTAATCAAAAGCATCGACAAAGTCCCACAAACGTTCAAGTGCACAAAGTTCATTTTCTTCCTGTAATTTTCGTTGACGTTCTTGTTTTTGTTTATTAAGTTCTTGCTCTTGTTGATATTCTTTTTGGTTTGCCTGGCGAGCTTTACATGATTTATAAATGTATTTAGAAAACTCAATTATTAAAAAGAAAATACAGAAAACTAATACACCATATAATGTCTTTCCAACTTGTTTTTCAATACCAAACAGGTTAGGTTTTAAAGCTACAAAAAGAATAGCCATTGCTATCGAACTTATTGCGGGATATAAGTGTTTTCCAAGTAGGACTTTTAATAGATCAATTATTTTTTCCACTCGCCATTCTCCTTAATTCAAATTCAAGTTTCCTAAGCTGCTGCACCAACTCAAATTTCTTTCTGGGCTGCTTTTCAGACCTCGCAAGCTTTTCAAGTTTAGCTATTTCTTTTTCAAGCTTTTGTCGGCTTTCATCAAGCTGTATCTGCTCATCAAGAGTGTTGTTGTCCACTATAGTTATGCCGCCTATCTGTGCGACAATGTTTTCCCACACCTTGTCAAGGTCGATACCTTTGAGCTCAATACTGTATTTATCGGCAGGCCACCATTGTGTTTGCATAAGCTTGGTGTGATATATCGCAAGCTTGCAACTGTCCTCATATTCGAGGATAAACAGTATATTCTGCGGTATGAGTTTTGACAGCATAGTTATATTCTTCTCATCAAAATTTCTTCTTTTTAGCGTTACAAGCAACACAAAGAAACTTTGAACGTTTTCACCCGCAGGGATATTTACCTTATCAGCCGTTATTTCATTGACAATAGTTATCCTCGAAATGTCAACGTCTATTTTGTCCTTTGCGACGGTGTTCATTTGAAATTTAGTGTAAATAGCTTTTTTAGGCAACTGCTTGCTCATTTCTGTTGATTTAGGAAGTCCCAGCATATAATCACCTCATCTGATAACAAGGAAACAGATAAGCTCAAAATCGTCAAGACCTTTTATCTCGTTGGACAAAAAGCTTACTTGTCCACCACCAAGAAAGCTGTCGATATCGCTTTCTTCTTTGACCTCGATAATAGAGGCTATTGCTTTGCCAAGCAGGTCAGAGAATTTTGACATATCTTTTCCGTCTTTAGTTTCTTTATTGAATTTTTTATACACTTGTGGTATAGGTTCAGACTTTCCCTTGCATAAGAAACGCATTTTATCAAGCATTGCTTTTGGTGAAAGATGATCGCAGACAACGTTGCCGTCATCTGCTATATAAACCATATAAAATGGGTGAAGTCTGTTCTGATTATCAATATTTACGCTGTCAGAGCGATTTTTCAATACGAAGATAACCCCGGGAGGTGCGTCCTCTGACGCAGGCACAACTGAGTCAAGCCCGAACGGAGCTTTTTCTATCTCAGGGTGACGTTTAACATATTCAAGAAGATCAAGCCTAAATTCATTAAGCCCAAGATCCATTATGGAAATTCCGCTTGACATATCCTCGATATCAACAACTTCTTCCTGAAGCTTTTTAAGCTGTGCTTTACGATATTCAAGGTCTGTTTTTTCTTCCTCGCTGAGTATATTGTCGTCACCCGTGGCGGTCATATCAACGATCTTCATTCTCGTTTCAACCTTGGATTTGAGGTTTATGTATTCATCAAGAGTGACATTAGGCCAGAAGTTTACGAGCTGGATAACTTTGTTTTTGCTGCCGATACGGTCTATACGTCCAAAACGCTGTATAATACGCACCGGATTCCAATGTATATCATAATTGACAAGGTAATCGCAATCCTGTAAATTCTGACCCTCGGAAATACAATCAGTAGCTATGAGAATATCAATATCTGTTTTCGGCATATTTTCAAAGAGATCTCTGTCCTTTGAAACAGGAGAAAAGCAGGTGAGTACAGTATTTAAATCAGTCTTTTTGAGATCCGCTGTGGTGCGGCCGTCAACAGTACCTGTGATTATTGCTGTGTTAAGTCCAAATTTTTCTTTTACATAATTGCTGACGTGTTCATAGAGATAGTCAGCTGTATCTGCAAAGGCAGTAAATATTATAATTTTTCTGTTTCCCTCGTTTATAGGGTTTGTTATTTTCTTATCTATAACTTTGTAAAGTTCCTGCAGTTTTGAATCGTGCTCGGCTGTTATATCACCTACCATATATGTGAGCAGATCAAGGATTTCAGCGTCTTTTTCAAGACTTTCTTTCCATTCAAGCCACTCCATATCGGCAAGATCAATTTTAACTTTTCGACCAAAGGAGAATAACTCGTCGTTATTTTGATCTTCCAAGTCAAAATCATCAACACAAGAGATATCTGTCATATTTAGTACTGAACTTGTGTGTTTATCAAATTTGTTAATGGTGCTGATAGTATTGGTTATAAGTTCTTTTATTCGTTTTAGTGTAAGATTGAAAGAATAAACAGAACTCTCCATACGTTTCATAAGATTGATAGCGGTAAGTCTGCGTATTCCTTGTTCACGATTAGCCTGTGTGAACCCTACGTTTACCTTGTTGTCTCCGTAGAGTTCAGAATATTTGCTCATTTTACTAGGCTGAATATAATGTGACGGTGTGTATATCGTCAATGATAGCTGCATAAGCTGATCAAATATTTCATTATAATTTATCGCTGATTTTATATCAGTAAGGTTTGGTTGCAGCGAAATAGGTTTAAGCCTTTTTGGAAATGTACCTATTGCACTTGTGTCATAGAACTTCTGAATGTGTTTTCTTGATCTTGCAATAGTGACGCTATCAAGGACTTCAAAGAAATCAAAATCAAGCATTTTCAGCAGGCTTTCAGTTGTTCTTTCGGACGGATCCCACTTGCTCCATATGTTGAACGCTTTTTGGGCGTTCTTGAATATGTCGTCAATAGAACGTTTGGTGTTTAGTTTTTCGTCAATGTAATCGGTATGGCCTTCATAAGCAAGGGCAAGTTGATTTTTTAAATCAAGAAATTTGTTATTAACAGGCGTTGCTGATAGCATAAGCACTTTGGTTCTAACTCCTGACTGAATGACCTTTTTCATTAAGATTGCATAACGATTAAGCTTGCTGTCACTGTCATCGTCATCAACAATTTTTCCGCCATTTCTAAAATTATGTGATTCATCAATGACCACAAGATCATAGTTGCCCCAATTTAAGCGACCTAAGTCTATGCCATTAGATTCTCCTGATGTTCGGCTCAGATCAGTATGATACAAAACATCATAGTTCAAGCGGTCAGACGCTATGGGATTATTGACATAGTTATCTTTATAGGTGTTCCAGTTATTTGCGAGCTTTTTAGGACACAAAACGAGAATGGTTTTGTTTCTGCTTTCATAGTATTTTATCACAGCTAATGCGGTAAAAGTTTTTCCGAGGCCTACGCTGTCAGCAAGGATACAGCCATTATATTTTTCAAGCTTATTTATAATAGCAAGAACGGCGTCTTTCTGAAAGTTATATAACATACCCCATATCTTGCTTTCTTTAAAACCAGTAGCTTCATTAGGCAGAACATCTTCAGAGATATCTTCAAGAAATTCATTGAAGATGTTGTAGAGTGTAACAAAATAAATGAAGTCAGGGGAGTTTTCGGTGTAGGCAGTTGTTATATTGTCAATTACCTCATCAGTAACATCTTGCAAACGGGTTTTATCATTCCATAGTTCGTCAAACAGGTCGATATACGATGAGCTGAATGGAGTTTCAAACTTATTTATCATTAAATAGGCATTGTTCCCACGTTCACAACCAAGGTCAACTGTTGTAAATCCATTGACTGGCATATATGTTGTATCGTCAACATTTATGAATCCTGCCATATTGTCATTTGTTATATTTGATTTAAACGTTACTTTTTTCTTTATCCAATCTGCACATTCTTTAGCGATAGCTCTTTGGGTAAGTTCATTTCTAAGTTTTATTTCAAATTCTGTTCCATAGAGGCTGCGTTCACGATTTAGCCTAGGAATATAGAACTCACGCTTTTCTTTTTTAGCCTTTTCATTAGTAAAAGTCGGCGAAGTAAAAATAAAACGCAGTTCATCAATAGATGTCAGCTGTTTCTTTAATTCCTGGAATGCATAGATTGAAAAGCAGGCGGCAGCAATGGAAATTTTACTGCCTTTTTTGATCTCGACAGATAAATCATCTTTAAGCGTATTGGTGATATTATTAATAATATTCATAGCATTTTTCTCCCCTATATTTAAAAAGACAACTTTAGTCTTTATTATACCACATAATCTACTCTTTTTCAATATAATAGGATAAAAACTTGGAATAATTTCACAATGAAAAAAGGACTTGTTTCAGCTTTTGCGTCAGGGCAGTTTCAATGTTCTCGTAAAGTACACGATAATCCTTTTTCCGTATGGCAGACATTGTAACAACAGGAACGCCGAGCTTTTCAGAAAGTGCGGCTGTATCAATGACAATGCCCTGACCCTTGGCTACATCTATCATATTGAGGACAAGAATGGCAGGAACTTTCATTCCAACAAAATCCGCCAACATATACAGGCTGCGTTTTAATTGTGAGGCGTCAGCCATAACTACCACAAGGTCAACGTTTCCTGCGGCGATATAGTCCCGTGTGATGACTTCCTCATCTGAGCCGGCGGAAAGAGAGTAGCTGCCTGTGAGGTCGGCGATTATCAAACGCTTGCCGTTCCATTTACATTCGCCCTCTTTTTGGTCTACCGTCTTGCCCGGCCAGTTGCCGACGTGTTGATGAGAGCCTGTCATCATATTAAAAATAGTGGATTTGCCTGAGTTCGGCTGACCAAGCAGGGCGATAACGGGAGTGTTTCCGTCCTTTTTATAAAGCTGACTGCTACCGTGGTACTTGCAGTTTTTGTTTGACGGACCGTTTTCACAGTTACTCATTTGTCGGCAACTCCTACCATGATTTTTTTACTTTCTTCACGACCGATTGCAACAAGTGTATCTCTTGCAAATATCAGAACTGGCTGTTTTTTTTATGATTCTGACATGCCTCAATGGTACTTTCGCAGAGCAGAACCATTGAGGACAGTCGGTTGACTAAGCGGTTTTCTTCTTTTATCTCACAAATGCAATACCTACTGCCAGCAGTTGCATCGGAAAGTGCCATCGCATTCATATTACTTCCTCCGATTCATTGTTATGTAGTTAGTAAACTATAACTGCATAATAATGTACTACAAAAAAAGAATACTGTAAAATCCATTTACTGAATTTAAGCCCGTTTAGTAGCGAATCTAGTTTGTTGATGCTATAATAGTATTATGGAAATTCTAAGTCAAAAACCAATATTTCATAAAGGAGCCGAGGGACAGTTGGCTCTTTACACATTGGCACTTGGTATTCGACTTTCATTCAATGAGATTTACACAAGCAGCTGGGAAAAAGGAGACAGCTCGATCTTTGGAGAGCGAATGCTGATAGTCAATTTTTGTATCCACGGCCGATATGATGTTTCTCTAGCCAAGAATCGGTATGCCATTGTTAAGGAAAATCAAGTCTGCATAAGTACAGTAATGCCCACAAAGGATTTTTACTATCCAAGAAGTCTGTACGAGGGGATACAGCTCTATCTAGACCTTGATATTTTGCGTGATGAAAACGGACACCTATTTCACACGCTCACAGATAGCTATGGTCAAGGAGGCTGAAACGCTGATACTCAGCGACTTGACAACTCGCATAACGGCAAAAGAATTGGCGGAAAGGTTCGGCGTTAGCGAGAGCAGGTTCAAGTTCTATGTGAAAGGTATCCTTGGCGACAGTTATTTGAACTACTTCCGCAAGAAGCGAATGGAAAAGACGGCTGAACTGCTGTAGACCACCAATCTCAAGGTCATCGAGATAGCAAGTGCGGTGGGGTATGAAAATCAAGGAAAATTCGCAAAGGTCTTTGCAGACACTTATGGTGTTTCTCCGCTGGAGTTTCGGAGGTTATTGAAGTAGGGGAGAGCGAGAGAGTTTGTGTGGGGGTTGGGTTTGTATATGAAGATAAACCGCCGCAGGGGACTTGTGGGTCCTGCGGCGGATATTTTCGTGTGAAAACTCATATATTCGTTATTTTAAGATTTTACATCAAATAATATTCTATCCAGTTCAGTTTCAAGTTGCTCTTTTTCACCGCTGCCTGTCGTGCTGAATCTCATTATCGGTATTGCGTATTTTTGAAGTATAGCGTTCTTCATCATATCACGTTTGTGCTGATCAGAATTTTTACCATGAAAAGCATATCCGTCTACTTCAATAGCCAGAACCGGCATTTTGTCCAGTCTGCCGAAAATCAGAAAATCAATATGTGTCGCAAAATTCATAGCGTATCTGCATTCATCATCTGTCAATCTGTGTGGGTCATATATAAGAGCACATAAAGGCTGATGTGCAACTACATCAAGCTTTGAAAATCTGTCCTGTGACAAAACATCTTCTATTACAGAGTACATAAGATTTTCAGAATCATATTCGGATATTTTCTTCTTATTCTTAGATGATAAATACTCCTTTTTCTTATGCTCATACCCCTTGTATAACATATCAAACACAGAGTACACCTCGCTGTTTATGACCTCAAAATTGTTATAGCGGATATATTTCAGCAGGTCGCCTATGTTGGTCTTTTCATTGCTCTCGTTTTCCGAAACAACAAGCCTTAACCTGTTCTTCGCTCTCGATACTGCAACGTTCAGCATATTAGGGTCATCTGTAAATGTCGTTATCTCATTATCTACCGTCGAAATTATTATATCATTCTTTTCTCTGCCTTGAAATTTATGTACCGTTGATATGTCCATGTCATTGGCAAGATCCTTTGTCAGTGCAGAGGTCTGTGCATTATACGGAGCGATTATACCCAGATCGTCTGAGTTCAGCTCAGGAATAATAGTGTTTTTTATCTCGTCTATCTGTCGCTGATTGTAACGTCCTCTTGCATGATTTCCCTTAGCGGTTACATAAGCCCTTAGAACGTCCTTTTCGCCATTGTCCTCCGTCATTACGATAAGCTGATCATTGTAGAATTTCTTGTTGCAAAAATCTATTATCTTTGGGTGACAGCGGTAATGCTCTCGCAGCAGCGTTCTCGGAGCGTCGGGAATTACCTTTATTATAGAAGAAAGCAAGCTGTTATCCTCATATCTGTATTTTTCTTCGATTGCAGAACTGTCCGATATTGCAGTTATCTTTTTTCTTGTTTCCTCAGTTATGACATTTGGCAGCTGTTTTAGATCTCCCACAATAACAATGTTTTTTGAACTTGACATTGCAAGTACTCCCGTTGCCAGATCCACCTGAGATGATTCGTCAACTATCACATAATCATATACAATATCTTTTAGACTGCTGCGAACAGAGTGAGTGGTACTGAGTATAATAGGGTATTCATTAAGCACATCTTTCGGTGACCGCCACAGATCGTACGTTGTAAATCTTCTTCTCTTACCGTTTCCCGAATACCTCTTCGCCAAAGCAGCCTTCAGCAGAGCAACAGACTTTCCCGAAAGCTCCTGTTGCTTATCGTCAAAATGACAGCCAACAAGACTCTTTTCCAGCTTGTGTATCTCTTTTGTAAGCTCTTCCTCTTTGTATTCATAATACAGCTTTTGCAGCACAGGGATAATATCATTTATATCCCGCTTGAAGAGCGAAAAATTTAATATTAAATAATGCAGCACTAGCCTCAGCTTAAAGAAAAATCCAATATGCCTGTCCTTTTTCTGCATATCCTCCAGCTCTGCCCACATCTCAATAGCCGTTGACGAATTAAAATGTTTCTTATAAACCTTAACAACATCGCTGTCGTATGTGGAGGAATAATAGTTATCAAAGTAAGTCTTTTCAGTCTGTAGTTCAGAAAGCTCACGTTTGTGCTGTGCAATGAGATTTTCATATTCCAACAGCTTTTTTAGATCAGCCTCCAAAGAAAATATTTCATTGCTTAGAGCTTTCATCTCATCTTTTGAAAGTATATCCTTTGAAAAATCAGGATAATCAGACTGCTTGTTTTCTATGAAATCAGCTTTGTTGCTGCTGTTTCCAAGCTGAGCTGCAATGTAATCAAAACCATATTTCTGAAGTTTCTCAAATACGTTATCCGTAGCGGAATTGTTGTTTGAAACTACGGCAACATTTTTTCCGTTTATAAGAGCATTGGCTATTATATTTAAAATAGTCTGTGTTTTGCCCGTCCCTGGAGGTCCTTCAATGATACTTATCTTGTTGGCAACGGCATTGCTGACCGCTGTCATCTGGCTTGAATTGCAGCCAAACGGAAATATAACAGTATCTTTCGGACTTTTTATATATATCTTTTGGGGCTCAATATACCGAGCCAGTACCGTGTTTTTATCCACAAAAGAGATCTTATTAAGTTGATTGTACAGTATATTTGTTCCGTCATTAGCATGCAAACCTATCTTCTTTGATATCAGTTTGTAATAATCCAGCAAATTTCGTGCTGCAGGGGTTGACGCAGCATTTTCATGAATTTTAAGCTCTTTCGATGAATATACCTCGCACCTGCCACCCAAGAAATAAAATTTGTAATAACGTACAAAATTCCCTGAATAACATTCTGCATGCTGTATGTGGTCAAGCTCCTTTCCAGCAGCTGTGACAAACTTTAAGTCATCAGGATCAACTTTAACAGGATCAGTGAGTATTTGAACATTGTCTTTTTTATATGTGTATTTTTTGCCATTTTCAAAATAAACATCAACTGTGTACAAAGAAGAATCATAATCACTTACATTATTTTTTACTTCACCTTTGATAATAACAAGAGATCGGCGATCGCTCATTTAATCAGCCTTTCCGTCATAATGACATATATTACAATAATTATACACCATTTCCTTGCAGATTTCAACTGCCAAATCGTTTTTTGTCAGTAAATGTGAAGTGGATTTATCCCGGTCTTTGCACCCATAATATGAACACTCACTCTGCGGTTTATACCACGGTCATCCTTTTTATCGGAATAATACACGTATATAAAAGGTTTGCCATAACATTTCAGAACTACTCTATCATCCAAAAGCCCTATGTAACACCTCTATCACATCATCATTTTTTAACCCATAGCTTTTCAATGAATTGCTGTCAAATGGTTCTTGCTCTAGCGTGCCGATAAAAGCGTCAATATCCGCTTTTACTGTTGCAGGTAATTCTGATATGCTTTCAAGTACAAGTTCAGCAGTTATTCTCAAAATGTCCTTTTTGTGTTTCTTGATATCGCTGGAATCAACAGATTCACCGTTGTCTTTTCTCTGCTTTAAATCAAGATATGCCTTTGCTTTAAACAAAATAAGATACTCGGGACGGAGAACGGATAAACCATTTCGCACAACTCTTCCGTCCATCAAGGCTTTGTAATACTCATCATCAAGCAGTATTGCTGATAGGCTTGAAACAGAATCATCTATGTGAATCGGCGTTATCCCTGTCATCTCACGGAGTTCAAAATCATTTCTGCAAAAAAGTTCTATCATTTTCGGATATGTGTCATCTTCAGGTTTATCAAATCTGTAAAACTGCGGCTTTTGACCATTCGTGGCCTTGTTTCTGTATCTGCCGATCTCAATAAACTCCCAAAGCTTTTCTCCAAATTCAGGCGTGAGAGCCTCAACGATAAGAACCATATCAAGATCTCTTGTCGCCCTAAAAGATGCGTCGTTGCTTTCAAATACAATATCACAGGCAGCACCGCCTATAAGCACATACTGTTCTTCATATCCAGCAAAATGATTTCTGAAAGTGTCTAATCCTTTTACCACACATATTCCTCCAACATTTCATTTATAGATATCATTACTCTTTCGTCCTGCTTTTCTTCATCGGTCAATGATAAAGCTACGCTCAAGGGGTCTTGTATCGACTTCTGTCCATAGTCAATGAAATAGCCAAGCTCAAGAACTACACAGCCAATTTCTTCTCCTCTGCGGATTTGTTTAAGCTTTTTTATTTCTGTGTCAGCCAGCTCTTTTTTCATCACCCCATAGGTAGGAAAGTCATTATCTGACAACAATGAATACTCACACAAAGCAGTAATGCCGGCTTTTTTCTCTAAATGAATATCATTTGGAAACGCATATCTTCTTATAACAGGGTTTCTCAAAATATGCTGTATCTGTTCCCACAAATGCTTTATATCAGTCGGTATTGTAATAGCTCTTGATTTGCCTTTTGTGTCAAGGATATTCACATTCAGGTACTCTATTTCATCAAAGCATCTGCTTGCTGACGTTTTTGATACGCCCAGTTTTTCGGCAACTGTCGATACTGTTACCTTATCCCACTTTTCGTATATCGCAGTAAGTATCAGCTTTTGCGTCAGAAATGAAATAAGCTCGACAGGTGCGATATCACGTTCGCCCGAATTTGAAAGCAGACAGCCAATGAACGGCAAATATATTTGCTTGTCTTTCAGCACAAAGGGGATACCGTCCTCAATAAGTTTTTCCTTTATATAAGGGGTGGTGGATCTAAGAAATATGGCACAGTTCAGTCCTGAAATATTCTGAACTTTAGCCCTGTCCTTTCGGAGAGCAACAAGTCCGATATCGTTCTTTGGTTGAATTGCAAGCCAGCCCATTCCGTTGGTTTCAACATTAAAGAGATCGTATCGTCCCTTAAAAGCCAGCGGAAGTTTATCGTACAAGTCGTTGTTTTCTTTGATCGTAACTATTTGTCTTAAAGTTTTTTCTAAGTATTCTTTCATATGCTCACCTTTTTATATTTGTAACGTATTTTAAGTTACAAATATAAAATAACATATTTTTATCAACGTGTCAAGCCATTTACATATTTTTTCTCATTATTTTATGTACAGCCTATCCGCCAGTCTGAGGAGTGCAAGCAGGAAGTCAAAGTCGCTTTTCAATGTTATCTGCAACGGGTCGCCCTCACGGATACGCATGGTGCGCCTTATTTCTTTAGGTATGACAACTCTGCCGAGATCGTCTATCCTGCGGACAATTCCTGTTGCTTTCATATTTATGACCTCCGTTGTTTTTTCAAAATTGCAGTAATATTATTTGCAGAGGTGGGGAATTTATGCAGGAAAAAGGCAAATAACGTGTTTTGCGGTCGTTGACAAAGGTTTTTTTGCGGAGATATAGCCTACACCATGTAATAGATCGCACGAAAAGACCCGAAACTTGAAGCTCGGGACATATAACTATTGAAGAGAAGACATATAGATATCAAAATACATTTAAAATGTCATAATAACATTACAATTTTTACACGAATATTAAAATTATGATATAATTTCCGGCCATATAGTGCTACGATATAGTTGCAAACAAAACTAGAATCAGAAAGGACGGTTAAAAATATGAGAAGATTTAATGGCTATATGCACGGCATCGATATCGGAGGCTGGCTGTCACAATGCGATTACAGCAAGGAGCATCTTGATAATTTTATTACAGAGGAGGACATCAAGCGTATAAAGGGCTGGGGCTGCGACCACGTTAGAGTGCCTGTGGATTATAATATCTTTCAGGACGAAAACGGCTTTATAGAAAGCGGCTTCGACTATGTTCAGAAGTGTATCGATTGGTGCGGAAATAACGGTATCAATATGATACTTGACCTCCATAAGACAATGGGCTTTTTCTTTGACAAGGCTCAGGCTGAAAGCGGATTCTTTGATAACGCTGAGCTTCAGCAGAAATTCTATGACCTTTGGGAAGAGTTTGCAAAGCGTTACAGCAAATATTCTGACAGGGTCTCTTTTGAACTTCTCAATGAGGTAACTGACCCGAAATTCAGCACAAAATGGAATGCTATAGTTGAAAATGCCATAAAGCTTATCAGAAAATATAGTGCTGATATAAATATTATTGTGGGCAGCTACTGGAACAACTCTATTGATTCAATGAAAGACCTTGATAAGCCTTATGACGAGCATATTGTTTATACTTTCCATTGCTATGACCCATTTCTTTTTACTCATCAGGCTGCCTATTGGGTAGATGAGATGCCGAGAGATTTCAGGATCGATTATCCGGGAAGCGTCCCAAAATACAGAAGTGAGATAAAGCGTCTTGGTCTTGAATATATGCAGACATATGAGGAGGTCAAGACAGAGAAATTTACGCCTGATTATTTTATGGGAAGATTTGCTGAGGCTGTAAGGGTCGCAGAGGAAAGAAATGTTCCTATGTATTGTGGCGAATACGGTGTTATAAACCTTGCGTCTGCTGAAAATACGCTTAACTGGTACAAGGATATAAGCAGTGCCTTTGAGAAATGTTCTATCGGAAGAGCGGCTTGGTCATACAAGGGTGTTGACTATGGGTTTGTTGACGGACATCTTGACAGCGTTCTTGATGAACTGGTAAAGTATCTTTAATAGATCATTTCTTAATATAACTCCATTTTTGGACAAGCTCGGTCACGTTTGCCGAGCTTGTTTTTTTATGCTTAGTTTCATAAATTGATGTTTGCTCATAAAATTCTATTTACGATAATTATTTGATATAAATAATTAAATATTGATATAATAGTTTTAAAACAAAGCGTATAATATAAACATAATAATTCATAGTCACTTTCTTATAATAACTTCCGAATAAACAGATCTGCTTGAATATCAAGTGGGTCTGTTTTCATATATTTATAATCTTTCATAAATTTGATATTAAACACTTTTATGATATTTATGTTACGTTTTTGATATAAACAAAACGTTTACATAGTTATAATATATACAGAAACAACAAAATAAATTGCTTTTAGCGAAAAATTTTATTGAAAAATAGGAGGAAAAGGTTATGAAGATCAAAAAATTTGTAGCAGGTCTTTCAGCAGCGGTTCTCGCAGCAACAATGATGTCAGTTTCTGTTTCGGCAGCAAAGCTTGGCGACGTTGTTCACCCGTCAGAGGAGGACTCAAAAATGAATGACTCATATTACTCTATCGGAGCAATGGGCTTTTATATGGGTCAGGACTGGACCTGGAATCAGGGCGACTGGGTAGGCATTGATGATGCCGGCAAGATAACTGTTGAATATAAGATAAGCAAAGTTATCACCGACAAGACAATGTCAGGCAAGGGAACTCTTGGAGATATGGGCGTTATGGTGGCTAATCTTCCTGATGGTGTTTATCCTGTGGACGTTAAGATATCTGACGCAAAGTTCGTTGCCGAGGACGGCACAACAACGGTTTTTGATTCGCTTAATTCTATCACTTCATTGGACGAGGACCCAGAGGGTGGAATAAGAATACATATCAGACCAACTGACGAGGTCAATGAGGAAACAGGCGAGGTAACAAAGAAAGCTTGTCCTGAGGTCGCAGGCTGGGAGAAGGAAGGCGCTTTCAACGGCGGCACACTTTCAATGACGCTTGATTTCGGTGTTGCATCTGCCGAGGGCGGAGAGTCAAAGACAGATACTTCAAAGGCAGATTCAAAGTCTGATACTTCAAGCTCAAAGGCTGATACATCAAAGAAAGACGTTTCTTCATCTAAGGCAGATGCAGGCAAGACTTCTGCAGCAGCGGCTACATCTTCAAAAGCATCTGACAATACATCTAAGGCAGCAGAAACAGGTGCGGCTGTTGGCGGAACACTTGCTGTTATCGCTCTTGCAGGCACAGCAGTGATCGTTGCAAAGAGAAGAAAGTAATATTCGGAGGTATGGCTATGAATAATGCAAAAAGAGTTTTGACATTTGCCCTTGCGGTTTGCTCGCTTTCAGCATTTGCATCTTGCGGAAGTTCAAGTGATTCATCAAGCAAGGTAGTTGACAAAAAGCTTAAGGAAGATCAGCAGCAGATAGTTCAAAGACTTGCTGATGATATGAAAGATGTGAGAGATCTCAAAAGCAACGAAATAAAGTGGTTTTCACATTGGGATATCAACCCTACTGAGGCAGAGGACAAGGAGATAGGCGCTGACCTTGCTTTGTTCAAGACAAAGTATAATGGTAAGATAAACTGGGTGCAGACCACTTGGGAAACTAAGTTTGACGATCTTGCGGCACTTGTAATGTCAAATGATTCACCTGATTTCATCGGTGCTGATGATATGGACGTTTTCCCTAAGGGTGCTATAAAGTCAATGATAGAGCCTATCGACGATTATATCGATCTTTCAAAGCCTCTTTGGACAGACATAAAGGGTGCGACAGATCAGTTTATGCTTGGCGATAAGCATTATGTGAGCGTTATCAGAACAGACCCTGCGTATGTTTTTGTATACAACAAGCAGACAATGGAAGATAACGGCTATGATGATCCTGCTGAGCTTTTCAAAGAAGGCAAGTGGAACTGGGATACATTCACAGAAATGTGTCTTGATTTTACTGACGCTGAAAGCGATAAATACGCACTTGACGGCTGGTATTATGAAAAGGCTTTGCAGCAGTCTTCTGGTGTGCCGCTCATCGGTATCACAGACGGCAAGCTTGTAAACAATATTTCTGACCCTATGATAGCAAAGGCTCAGAATATGATGTATGAGCTGCAGAAGAACAATGTTGTTTATCCAAAGCACGAGAATAACTGGAAACTCAGAGGCGACGCAGAGGGCAGCGGAATGGCAACAGGTCTGACGCTTTTCTATCCTATCGGACTTTGGGCACTTGAGAATGCTCCGTCAACAACTGTAAACTATGGCGATGTATCAAAGGGAGAGGTAATGTTCGTTCCTGTTCCTTGCTCAGCTGATAGTGATAAACAGTATATCCCTTCAAGAGTACACGGCTTTAGCATTGTAAAAAACGCTCAAAATCCTGAGGGCGTGGCAGCTTTCCTTGAATGCTGCCGTTATGCAGAGCTTGACGAGGCTGCACATCAGATAACCCTCGATCAGTACAAGGACGATTACGGCTGGTCTGATGAAATGCTTGAAATGAGAGATACTATATATGATCTTTCCGCACAGAACCCTGTATTTGACTTTGAACAGGGCGTATCTGCCGACCTTAACTCTATTTGCGATACTGCAATAAGAGGAACAATGAATCCGCAGGAGTCAAAGAGCTGGTCACAGGTCGTTCAGGAAAATGAAAAGGCTATAAATTATCTTATCGACGAGGCTATGGCTTCAATGAATGAGGCTAAATAATTTTTAATTATCAGAAAAAAGGGCGGCAGGGTGATTTGCCGTCCTTTTTCTATAAATATGAAGCTTTACTTGTGTCTGTAAATATGATATAATAATCTAAAAAGCAGGGGGTGAAAGCTATGGAAATAAACAGAGAATTGTCTAAGCGGCAGTTTATGCAAAAGGAAAATGACTATCATCATTCACCGTATGAAACGGAACTGGAATTTTACTCTGCTGTGCGGGCGGGCGACCTTGAAACGGTCAAACGTTTGTATACGCCGCTGGATACAAACGGAAAGGGCAGACTCAGCAAGGACGACCTTAGAAACGTCAAGTATCATCTTGTCATAACCATAGCTATGCTGTGCAGGTTTTGCATCGAGGGTGGACTTGACCCGGAAACTGCATATACCATAAGCGATATATACATTAATAAATGTGATGAGTGCCGCAATGAAGAAAGCGTTATGGCTGTACACAAAGAAGTCATCGTTTATTATACAAAGCAAATGAAAAAGGCTGCGTCACAGAACGTTTACTCAAAGCATATCCTTATGTGCTTTGACTGCATTTTCGATAATATTTACAAGGGTGTGACCGTCAATCAGATAGCTGATGAACTGAACATAACGCCTCAGTATCTTTCAAAGCTTTTCCGAGAGGAAGTTGGCGTAAAGATCTCTGATTTCATTATGTCAAAAAGGATACAGGCGGCTGAAAATATGCTGAGATATTCTGAATATAGTCCGCTTGATATAGCCAATTATCTTGCTTTCAGCTCGCACAGCCATTTTATTGCCTGCTTTAAGAAACAGACAGGACTTACACCGAAACAGTATAGAGATCAGTTTTTCCGTGCAAACTGGAACAAGCATAGCACAAGCAGATCGAAAATTTAAGTTGATGTTAATAATCTGATATTTGCATTACTTTTCTGATATAAATATCACATTTGTTGATTTATAATACTTATAGAGGATAAAATTCTGATATTTATTCGGAGGTAATGAAAAATGAAAAAAGTTTTGGCTATGTCGATTCTCACAATGATAGTTATGTCTATGGGTGGCTGCGGTGCTTCATCTGACAGCAGTTCTTCGCAAGATGTCAGCAGCAAGGCGGAAACGGAAAGCAATTCTCCATACACGGTTGAGGCAGATTTCAGCAAGGGTGCGTCAAATGATTTTTCCATTTCAGCAGGCTGGTCAAATGGTGATCCATTCAACTGTTCGTGGAGCGAAGATAACGTGACTTTCAATGACGGAAAAATGCAGCTTACCATTGACAGTATGGGCGATTCCGAAGCGTACAGAGGCGGCGAGTATCGTTCAAAGGAAAACTATGGCTATGGACTTTATGAGGTTTCAATGAAAGCCATAAAGAATGACGGCGTTGTATCATCGTTCTTTACATACACAGGCCCGTCGGAGGATAATCCTTGGGACGAAATAGATGTTGAAGTCCTTGGCAAGGACACAACAAAGGTGCAGTTCAATTACTACACCAATGGTGTTGGCAAGCACGAATATATGTATGATCTTGGTTTTGACGCTTCTGAGGATTTTCACACTTACGCATTTGAGTGGAAAGAGGACGGCATAACTTGGTATGTTGACGGAAAAGAGGCATACAAGGCTACTGAAAATCTGCCTGTCACACCAGGTAAAATAATGATGAATGCGTGGAACGGCATTGGCGTTGACAGCTGGCTGAAAGCCTTTGACGGCACAGTTCCGCTTACAGCGGAATATGAGTGGGCAAGGTTTACGGCAGAAAAGTAAAGTGATCAGCATATTACGCTTGCTTCTATGTTTTGATTTTTTTACTTAATGATATTGATATTTGAACCGACCCCATTTGCTAGGTCAAAAAGTCTAGCGAATGGGGTCGGTTTATTTTACAAAGACAAGCTCATATATTCACTCTTCTCATGAGCCTGACTATTTATGATATCATGAGTATATTTCTGTATAGGGGTGTTTTTGCTATAATTTTCATTTATATTCTCACTTCTCAACTTCTCGGCTATACGCCTCAGCCCCCTCGACATACAGCGTTCTCATTTCTTCAAACGAGTCGCTTGGGGATAGGATAACGCCGTCTTTGCCGAACTTATTGAAATAGTATTTGACTTGGATAGGCGGGGAGATGAACTCGTTGACAGCGTTGGGCTTGGGCTTTTCATTGCCTTTCAGTATGGGGCGCTGATAGAGTATTTTGCCGAACATTTCAACGCCTTTTTCGGTGAGGTACACTTTGGAGATATCGCTCTCATCACTGCCAAAACGTGGGTCGCTGAGTAGGTGCTTCACGGACTTGACGTGACCCTCTTTCAGCCGTTCGTATTCGGTGACGGAGGAGTATTCCTTTTGGCTGAGCTTTTCTGCAATGCTTAGTCCGCTCAATCTGCTTATGCGATAGCTGTCGGCTTCGAACTCTTTGCCTGCGCCTCTTTCGTCGGACAGGCAGACAAGATAATTATACATCTTATATTCGTCGCTGACGATACGGTATGGGATAAGCCTTATGCGGCGCTTTTCACGGCTGTGCATATTAGAATATGCGTAAATGAAGCTGTAATATCTGCTGCCGTTTTGTTTGATGACTTCATTTATTTTTATGATATTGTCGGCGAAAATGAGCCTTTCACGTTCACAATCTGACAGCAGGGCATAGTCCTCATACACGGCTTTCAGAAATCTTCTTAGGGTCGAGCTGTACACTTTGTTTTCGTAATAAAGGTCATCACTGCTCAGTGTATCGTAAAGGTCACGGCATATGCTTAGCCTTACTCGCACTGCATTTTCGGTCTTGGTCTTTTCGTATTTTGCAGAGAGCTTTGAGATAAGATAGATTTTTATTATCTCCTTGCTTTTATCATCAAGGCCGTCATCGATCTCCTCGATCTGCCATTTTACGAATGCGTTCAGAAGTGGGATACCAATATATTTATAGTTATCGTCAGTTTTGTATTTTAATGATGCGATATATGCTGAATCAAATATACTTGTGAGAAATGAGGACATTGATACGCTGCTGTTAGGGGAAAGGCTTGTTTCAAATATGGACTTGTCCTTGATAATGACGGAATATGCAGAGGGTGAGAGGGGTATGGATTGCACCTCTGCGATATATGGTACGTTTTTGTCACGCTTGGGCAGAAATGTGCTTGGGGTCATGCTCATTTTTATCACCTCTTGTATCCATTATATCACAAATGTACTTTTTGTCAATATCATAGAAAATTATTTTGCTGAAACTGTGATATAAATGCCGTAAAAACGTGATAAATGTGCAAAAACATAGACAAAAAAGTTTTTGAAAAATACACTTTTGTTGACGATGATAAGGTGGTATAATGTATACAGAACAAAGGACAGAAGGTGATAAAAATGGGAAAGACGATCCTTACGGCTATCATTGTAGCTGTACTTGACTGCGCTATCGCAGCTGTCAAGGAGATTGGGGAATGAGATGAAATAACAACAGGCGGGAGGTGATGAAAATGCTTTATATAAAACAGCCACTTTCTATTGACATTTGTGTCTGGAAATGGTATAATATACACATTAAAGCAAAGCGTCGATAAAATAAGTTTGGTGTTTTATCATAGAATATCATTGATTATTTTGTCAACTTTGACCTACTACACTAGTGCAAATTTGCGCTAGTCTAAAACATAGCACTTTCTTTGGAGAGGAGCTGTTGCCTACTACACTGGTGCGGATTTGCACTAGTCTAAAACTCATGTTTACATTAAAACCGTTCATGCTTACTACTACACTGGTGCGGATTTGCACTAGTCTAAAACTCCACCAGTTCGATTTCAAGTGAACCAGATCTACTACACTGGTGCAAATTTGCACTAACTGGCAAAATTTAACATTAAAACCAACAAATAAAAAATCCCTTAACGCTCAATGCGCTAAGGGATAACTAATATAAGGAGTAATATTTATGGCAAAAAAGAATAAAATGAAGCCTAGAGAGCTGCGTGAGGCTCAGAAAAAAGCCAGACAGCTCAAAGCGGCTGAGATAAATAATAACGCTGCTCCTGCGATCGCTGCCATGCCTGCTGCAGAGGTCATTGCACCTGCGGCAGAGAAGAAAAAATCCTCCGTAAAGGCGGCAGGAATGAAGTCTATTTTTGTCAGCGAAAATAAAATGTACATAACCTCTTTCGGCAAGGGCAATTCTGCTGTGCTTGAATATGAGGTGGATAATAATGACTACAACCAAACTCAGCTTTCCTCTGAGGACAGCAGCAATATCGAGCTTTGTGGTGTAACCAAAGTAAACATCACTTTTTCAAGCAAGCATGGCCTTGAGAGCGGAGTGGAGATAAATACTTCAAACCCTACTCACAGAAGCGGTGAAAGCTCGCCTGTAAGATGGGATATGCTGGGGCTTAAATCGGAGCTTGAAAAGCGCTTTTTCGGCAAAACTTTTGATGATAATATACATATCCAGCTTATTTACAACATTCTGGATATAGAAAAGATACTTGCGGTGTATGTAACGAATATCGTTTATGCGCTGAATAATATGCTTGGTATAAAGAAGTCTGAAAGTTATGATGATTTTATGGGGTATCTTTCTGCAAGAAATACTTATGAAGTTTTTACTCACCCTGATAAAAGCAATCTTTCCGATAAGGCAAAGGGTAATATCAAGAAAAGCTTTAGCACGTTCAATGACCTGCTGAAAACTAAGCGTCTTGGCTATTTCGGTCTTGAAGAGCCAAAGACAAAGGATACAAGAGTTTCGCAAGCTTACAAAAAGCGTGTTTATCATATGCTTGCAATTGTGGGGCAGATAAGGCAGTGTGTTTTTCATGATAAATCGGGTGCAAAAAAATTTGACCTTTACAGTTTTATTAACAATATTGATTCCGAATACAGAGAAACCCTTGACTATCTTGTAGATGAGAGATTTGATTCTATAAATAAAGGCTTTATCCAGGGCAACAAGGTCAATATCAGCTTGCTTATTGATATGATGAAAGGCTATAAGGCTGATGATATCATACGCCTTTATTACGATTTCATTGTGCTTAAATCTCAGAAAAATCTCGGTTTTTCTATCAAAAAGCTTCGTGAGAAAATGCTGGACGAATACGGCTTCAGATTTAAGGACAAGCAATATGACTCTGTGCGCTCAAAGATGTACAAGCTTATGGATTTTCTGCTTTTCTGCAACTACTACAGAAATGACGTTATCGCAGGCGAAGCTCTTGTGCGCAAACTGCGTTTTTCAATGACCGATGATGAAAAAGAGGGGATATATGCTGATGAAGCGGAAAAGCTTTGGGGCAAATTCAGGAATGATTTTGAAAATATCGCCGACCACATGAACGGTGACGTTATCAAGGAGCTTGGCCAGGCTGACATGGATTTTGATGAGAAAATTCTTGACAGCGAAAAGAAGAATGCGTCTGACCTTTTGTATTTCTCCAAAATGATATATATGCTCACATATTTTCTTGACGGCAAGGAGATAAACGATCTTCTTACAACGCTTATCAGCAAGTTTGATAACATCAAGGAGTTTTTGAAGATAATGAAAAGCTCTGCTGTTGATGTTGAGTGTGAGCTTACGGCGGGCTACAAGCTGTTCAATGACAGCCAGAGGATAACCAACGAGCTTTTTATCGTAAAGAACATTGCTTCCATGAGAAAGCCTGCGGCTTCAGCGAAGCTTACGATGTTCCGTGACGCACTGACTATACTCGGTATAGACGACAAGATCACGGACGATAGGATAAGCGAGATCTTAAAACTTAAAGAAAAAGGCAAGGGCATACATGGTCTGAGAAATTTCATAACAAACAATGTTATCGAGTCCTCTCGGTTTGTATACCTTATCAAGTATGCGAACGCTCAGAAGATAAGAGAAGTGGCTAAGAATGAGAAAGTTGTCATGTTTGTTCTTGGGGGTATCCCTGACACGCAGATAGAGCGTTATTACAAGAGCTGTGTGGAATTTTCTGACATGAACAGTTCTTTGGAAGCAAAGCGCAGTGAGCTTGCGAGAATGATAAAGAACATCAGCTTTGATGATTTCAAAAATGTGAAACAGCAGGTAAAGGGCAGAGAAAACGTGGCTAAGGAGAGGGCAAAGGCTGTTATCGGGCTTTATCTTACGGTCATGTATCTGCTTGTGAAAAATCTTGTGAATGTCAATGCAAGGTATGTTATTGCGATACACTGCCTTGAACGTGATTTTGGGCTGTATAAGGAGATAATTCCTGAGTTGGCTTCAAAGGACTTGAAAAATGACTACAGGATACTTTCACAGACGCTTTGTGAACTTTGTGATAAGTCGCCGAATTTGTTCTTGAAAAAGAACGAGCGGCTGCGCAAGTGCGTTGAAGTTGATATCAATAATGCAGACAGCAGCATGACAAGAAAATACCGCAACTGTATTGCTCATCTTACTGTAGTTCGTGAACTGAAAGAATACATAGGAGATATTCGTACAGTGGATTCTTACTTCTCCATTTATCATTATGTTATGCAGCGCTGTATCACAAAAAGGGAAGATGACACAAAGCAAGAAGAGAAAATAAAGTATGAGGACGATCTTTTAAAAAATCACGGCTATACGAAAGACTTTGTAAAGGCTCTCAACTCGCCGTTTGGATACAACATTCCGAGGTTTAAAAATCTTTCAATTGAGCAGTTGTTTGACAGAAATGAATATCTTACTGAAAAGTAGCGTGGTGTAGATACCGCCGCTCTCTTGGGGGACAGGTGGCGGCGGTGATATTCATTCTTGTAAAAGACGTGGTGGATATTCTGTTTGATTTGTTTTTTGGAAAGAAGAAGTAGGACAAGTGATAATCAGAGCGCTGTATGCAATGTGGTGCGGATATCTGCAAACGCTTAGCAGCATAAAGCTGTTTGATAAAGACGGCGAGATATCTAAAGATGTAACAACTCATATCACAAAAGAAGAAGCCAAAAAGCTGATGAAGCTCCTTAAAAAATTGAATATTTTTCGATTTTCTACCTCATCAGCGTCATTAGGGGAATAGTCCTAATCGTCTGTAGAAGCGATAACAACAGTATCGTTCTTAAAGTCAACTATAGCGCCAACACCATATGTAGTGATAAGCTGAGTTTTTCTTATATCTCCAACGGAGATCTTTTTGTCTGAATATGTTGATATGCCATTCTTCTGCATAATCTCTTATTCTAGGCTCGATACTTTCGACACGTTCAAGCATGGTTCGTTTTATCTGCTCTATATCTTTATCATCAGCAGTTTTTCGACGATGGCAGCAAAAATCCTGCACTCACACAGAAGATCGTGGACAGCGTATCGAGGCTTTCTGAGAAGGATCAGAAGCTTGTGCTGGAGATTTCGGAGAGGTTGGGGAAAGATTGAATCGATAAAGTGCCTTAATGCTAGTCATAAGGCACTTTTGCTATGTGGAACATACAAAAAAAGAGTTACGCTTTTCGGTTTCTCAAAGCATAACCCTACTTTTTTAGGTAATACAAAAACTCCCCCTGCGGCGTTAAGTTCTGATAATAAAAAAAGCCATGACGGACAATGCCCGTCACGGCGAGTGACTGGTCGAGGTGACGGGACTTGAACAGTGGGTTCAAGCCTGCGTCTCGACCAAAATAAAAAAGATTACGCTTTTCGGTTTCTCAAAGCATAACCCTACTTTTTTAGGTAATACAAAAACTCCCCCTGCGGCGTTAAGTTCTGATAATAAAAAAAGCCATGACGGACAATGCCCGTCACGGCGAGTGACTGGTCGAGGTGACGGGACTTGAATATATGAAAATATGAAACTTTGAAATTCACAATCATTGATCGTTGTATCATCTGTATACAACTTCTTCACACCATATGCCACCTTGATATATCTGATTTTCTTTCAAGCGACAAGTTGGTGTCGCACACGAAGTATAACCCTTATTTTAGCACAAAAACGCTTATCCAACCTCACTGCCTTTTTCAAGGATTTCTTGGTCTAAAAGCATTGTATTTTTACGCTGAACGTCCTTGTATGAATGTGTGTAAATTTGGATCGAAGTATAAGAATCTGAATGTCCTAAAAGGCTTTGTAAGTCTTTCGGTGACGCACCATTTTTCGCAAGTAAACTTGCAAACGTGTGCCTTAAAACGTGCAAATTGCGGTATGGAATATCTGTACTCTGCATAAATTTCTTGTATCTCCTGCCAATGACTTTTGGCAGCATAGCAAGTCCGCTATCTTCTTGATACAGGACGTGTCCCGAATCAGTCCAATCAGGATTTTCAGATTTACGTTTTTCATAGTTCTCCCTTGCCTTTTTCAAAAGTTCTACTGCCCTTGTATTTTCAACGATCTGCAACTCTCCAAGTACATACTTCTGCTCAACTTTCAGCTTAAATTGTTTACTATACTCAGCAAAGTACCAGCAGGAAAAGTCTTTGTCTTTCTTTTTCTTGTGCCGTCCGTTGTGTTTACATTCCACGTAAGCTTGTATTTTTTGCTTGCTCCGTTTCCTATTGTTATCAAACTAGCCATAATATTTTCCTCCTATATATGAATATGAGAACTACAACCCACAACATTATTGCAGGCTGTAGTTCTATTTCGGTTGTTATTTTACTTCATAGATTACCGATTCCCCATTGTCCGCCGCAGAAATAAAATCCTGCAACGCTTTCTCTGAGATACGGTGAGTCCTATTAACTCTTATGCTGGGCAAAAAGCCATTGTTTATTAGTTTGAGAACGGTGTGGTACTCAACTTTTAAAATGGCTGCAACTTCTTTTACTGTATATACTTCCATAGTCAAAACTCCTTCGTGTCAAGTTCAAATTGCTCGTCAAACGGCAAGTCGCTGCCCTCAACCTTTATCCTTTTTGGAATAGGCGTAGGTCTGCTGTCCGCCATTGAGAGAATTATTTCTCTTTTACTACCCTTGTGCTTTTCAAACAATATTCCCAAGCTATTGAGGGCATTTCTTTCTGAATTTAGTTTTCTTGATAGACTTGATTCTGAAAGCGGAAGATCAAAAGCAATACCTGCACTCTTTGCATATTGCTCAAGGTCATAAAGCAAATTTCTTGCCGTTCCTCTCCAACTGCCATTTCTGTTTCCAAGAAATCTTAGTAACAGGGCAAACAAAGTGTCCGATGAGTCACATCCTTGGACGATCTCTGCATTGCCATTAGAGTATTCGGTAATGAATGCCTGTGGATCAAGCCCCATAGCCTTAGTGAAAGCAGCTCCATATTGAACAAAGTCAGCCATTCTTGGTGCGTTTTCAATGTGCGAAAATTCATTAAGATAAAGCAATCCCGTTTTTATCGTGTTGAATATGCTTCCTAACAGCTTTGGCTTGATATTGTTAAATTCTTGCCATATCATAGCTTCTGTTTTTCTGTCACTTATAGTGACAAGATATATAGGATTGCAACGCTCTGCAAGATCAGGCTTTGACACGATACCACCAATACCAGTAATGATCATTTTTGCCTTTAGAGATATAGACACAAGATTATTATCACTATACAGCATTCTCTTGCTTGTATAACCTCCTGTGCAGGCAATAGCGAGAAGGTCGCTTGCTTTGCGGTTTATCTTGTCAGAATTATCGAATACAACAAGATAATTATTTGGAAGTGCAGCCGCAAAATCATCTTCTTTGGATGGCACAGAAATTACGTCAACAACAGCAGGGTCAACTAAGGACTTGATCTTTCTTGCCGTAGTCGTCTTTGAGGTGCTGTGAGAACCACTTAGTAGCAGTATTGGCGTATTGATATCAGGAATATAAAAACAGAGCAACTGAGCAATAAATCTCAGTAAATAGACTCTCATCTTTTATATTAAACACTTGTCTTATCATATTGTGCATCTCCCTTGCTTGCGATGAAAGATCGGGAAATATCTGAGGACGCATACCGCTGTCTTGATAAAACAAAGCGTTAGTGCCTGTGTATTTGCCGACTTTGCCGTCTTTTATGCTTATGATATTTTTCTCTGATACGGCATAAAGAATGCAGTTATTTCTGGCAAACATAGAACTGAGATTCTCATAACTGCATTTAACTGGTTTGCTGCCATGAGAATACCTGAGTTTTGAGCAATGTTCAGCTCAACATTTTGAAATTATTTATATTGTGCTGTTTTATGGGTTCACAAAGTGGAGAGAGTCATATTTTTATCGGTATCCTATTTCGTATCGTTTTATCAAAATCAGATTTTGATTGAAAAAGCAAGCCATCTGCATAAATATCTAATACTCTGCCCAAATTTTGATTAAACTTAGAAAGGTCATTATTAAATATACTCGTTTCCATTTCAGTGAATGCTGACATAACTATGTTTTTTCTTAACTGAGTTTGTTGATCCAAATAGGACATAAGTTGTTTTCTTTGTTCACATAAATTTTCGTAAGCGTCTTTATAGAACTGAAACAGGCGCTGGATTTCCTCGGTGCTTCTTAAGATCTTTATGGTTTCTATTACACTATTGTAAATTGAGGTACTTATGGTATATGCTATCATTGAAGCAAGAGGTGCAATAAATGGACCAACTACTGGTATTGAAGCGGTTGCTGCACCAACCACATTACCAACTATTACAGAAGCTGTTAATCCTGCTGTTTTTTCTCCTAATTCTTTAACTAATCCTGCTCCGTCAATATCCCCTTTTGCATAACGATAAATTGACTTTGTAAGCTCAACAGTTCCTACCACTGCGATTGCAGGAGCTGCACCTTTACTAAAAGATTCAAGTGCCGATGCAACTGTGTTGTTTGATACAGCAGAAGCCAATGCTCCTGCTCCTGTGGACACTGCTGTGGCAGTAAAGCCTATAGCATAAGCTGATGCTGATGCTTTTGCTGTATCAACTACGGTATTCTTAATGGCTTCTTCCCATTCCTCATTACCCTTCAACGCCTCAACAATGTTTTTTGCGCCATTGAATACAACGGCTATTTTTCCAGCAGCTTTCATAGAATCCATACCGGCACTATGACAATCTTTGGCAGCATTCAGTATCAGATCCTTCTTTTTATTTGCAATGAGTTTTTTGGAATCCTCATAAGTCAAATCTGACTCTACAGTAGTTTTGGCAATATTTTCGGCTCTTTTTGAAAGTTTCATATTTTCCTGGTAGCCGTCCATATCGCCATTTGCCTTACATTGTTCTGCCTTTGTTTTATAGTCTTTTGCAGCATCTTTTGCCAATTCACGAATTTTATCGCCTTGATCTTTTGGTACGATTTTTTTTACGCCATCATAGGTGTCCTTTTGCATTAATGCATCAAAGGTCTTTTTTGGCGTACTACAAAATTTAGATTGGTAGCCTACTTTTCCGTCATAAAAATCAGCTGATTGGTCTATGCCGCTTTCAGAAAGTTTTGCATTTGGATCTTTACCGTTTTTTATTTTTTCAACATTTCTGTCATGAACTTCTTTTCTTTCTGCAGCACCTCCATGCTTTTGTTTGTCAGAACCTTGAATATGATCTGGATCAAGGCTTTTATATAGTTTTATATGCTCATTATTTATCTTTGCGTGCATATTGACAGTATCCATTGTGGCACTTGGTAAACCTGCCTCAATAGTTTCAAGAGACTTGCTTTCTCTTTCTTCTGCTTCCTTTTTAAAGGCCTCATATTCTTTGATTTTATCAGCAACAATTTCCTCGTTGGTCATTATATATCGCCGCCTTCTCAATAATTATTTTACGTTTCTTTATTCTTTCTTTTTGTGCTTTATGTAATATGGAATACTGTCATTTACTGTACCTTTTGCAAGTTCAGCTATGTCATCATCAGTCATCTCTTTTAATTCATTTAAGTTACTAAACACTTCTGTAAGTGAGTTATGTATAGTAACTGCTGAATTTGTGGCAGTGGTTTCAGAAATGCCATATTTAATAGCTGTGTCCGCAAATACTTCCTGGCATTTGTCCGTTATTTTTTCAGCTAGTTCCTTATATTCATTGCCAAAACTATAATTATGTACAGTAATAAGTTTGCCATTTTTGTAATCAGTTTCACTGGATGTGATATACGCTGAGAGTTTGTTATTAACAGCAAATATTCCAATAAATTTCTCATATTTTTCTTCTGCACTTTGATCAAAGAGTACTCCTTTATGAGCCTTATTGACATTTTTCAAAGCGCTTGAAACTGCACTATATGCCACTTCCTTAAATGCGTGTTCAGGTATTTTGCCGATATTTACTCTGCCTATAGTTATACTAAACGATAAACCATTGTTGTATTTTTTGCAGAAAGCAACTAATTCTATGTTAGTAAGCTTTTGGGATAACTCTAAGTAGACTTCTTTTGCTATCTCGGCTTTGATATCATAATTGAACTCATACTTGTCCAAAGCAGAAACATATGCCTTTTCACAGCTACATATTAATCTTTCTGCTACTTCTTTGTATGCATTACCAAAGCTGTAATTATCAACTGTTTCGTATTTACCGTCGATCTCTTCTGTTGTTTGTGAAACAATATAAAATCGTAGATCGTTGTATTTATGGAATATTTCAGTAGGCTTTAGCCGTTCTCTTTGTCCTTCATCTTCCTGCAAACCTGTTATTTTAGGAACTTCTTTAACGACCTTCACAAGTTCTTCGTTTATATCTCCGTCCTCTTTGACTATCGGCGTTACTATCATTCGGTTCAAACCATATGCAACGTTAACGCTCGTCATAAGCAATTCTTGGCTATCTTCGTCCCAATCGTCATAGTTGTTGCCATATTTTCTTATAATTTGATTTATGCTGCTTGTAAGGTTTACAAGCATACCATTAAGCTTCCATATGATCGCTTTTATTTCATCGCACTTCTGAGAAGTGTCATTCAAAAGTGCTATTTTTATTTGTACCTTTTCACAGTTTGTCTTTTGCTTTTCAAGTTGTGCCTTAGCTAAACTTGTTTCATTGCATATCTTGTTGTATTTGATTATTTTGCCAACGACAAATAATCCACCACCGATAGGTGAAAGCAATGAAAATTCTGCGATATTTTTAGCTATTGATACACCACTAGTCTCTTCCTTTCGGAAGTTTTGTGCAGCCTTTTCAATCTCCAAAAAGTTATAACCGCCATGCTTTGAAGATATAGCTTTAAATTTCTCATATGTGAGATTAGATATATTGTTGAAAAGATCGCTGTAATCCTTTATGGTCTCTTGTTGCACAGTTGTTTTCAAATCATTTAGTTTTTCTATCTTATCATTTAAAATATTTGCCGCAGCCTGATATTGTCCCTGTGTTTCTTTCGCTAATTGTTCAATTTGCCTATTAACAGCATTAAGTTCATCTACGGCATCATTATTTACTGATCGTGCGGCAATATTTACAGCTCCGACTACTCCTCCTATTAAACCGGCAACAATAAATGGTATTGGCATTATAACTCCTCCTTCAATTTCCTACAAGCTTCGTAATTAAGCTTATAATAATCATCTTTTCTAATATTGTTTTTGAAAATCAAATCATATGCATCATCTACTCGACAAAATATTGGTCGTTGTGAGTATATTGTACATAGATTATCTTGACCAAGATATTTGCAGATTCCTGATTTTAAGCGCATATCCTTAAACAAATCTGAATTAGGTAGGTGGCGGCAACATAAGCCGCATTTATCACATTTAAACATTGTTTATAATATTAATGAGTTCGCTGTTGATAGTATAGATATCTTTTACGGACTTTTCAAAACGCTTCATTACTGTTGCAGGAATGCCTGATATTTCTGAGAACGTACTGATACAATCATATTCTTCATCTTTGATGAGTTGATCAGCATATACGATACCTATCAACTCAAAAGCAATCATTCTTTTTTCTGATTCAGAGCTGATTTCACAGATATCTTTCATAAGATCGTCCATATTGTTATATGCGACCTTTTCCGAAAAGGGAATACCCATTTCATCGCAATATGCCTGCAACATAGTCACTTCTCTTTCATCAACGTCATTATCGACGTTTATAAGATATACGCACAGCTCTCTGAACATATCCTTCTGCTTGGAATTCAACATACTTAAAAACATAATAAGATCCTCCTAATAATAGTTTCTCATAATTTTGATCTCTGCCAGCATATCCTCCACCAGCGGTTTTGGCTCAAGGACTTTTACCCACGAGCCTTGGGAGAGCAGGTACATTATTATCCCCCTGCCGTAGTTGACCTCGGCAGTTATAACACTCTTTGTGCCGTTCTGCTCAATGATTTTTGCGGTGGGCAACCTGTCAAGAACTGCCTGCAAAGACAACCCCGAAAACTCAAAGGTTATCCGCACGTTGTCCCCTGGAAACATAAACTGATTTTTCTCACGCAGGTCGCCCTCGTCAAAGCTGTGCTCACGATCAAGCTGGAAATTTTCCCTGTGCTCAACAATATTTTTTATCCTGTCAATGCGGAAATACCTCGCCTTGTACTGGGTATCATCTGCCGCATATGCGATAAGATAAAAATAATATTCGCTGAACATTATCGCCGCAGGCTTCAGCTTCCTAACAACTTCGCTCCTGTCCATTTTCAGATATGTTACCGAAATGACCTTCTTACCATCAATGCACTGCACAAGACGCCAAAGATTGTTTATCACGCTGTTGCAATCAGAGCGTACCTCGTGATAATGATATATCTCCCTGAGGATCACCTCATCAAGAAGCTTTCGGTCATTGGCAGTGGTAAACTTTCTCAGCTTAGATACAATGAATAGCATATCTTCTTTGCTGAAACAACGTGCCCCGAGTATCACTTTTACCAAGGCAAAAAGTTCCTGATTTTTCAGAAACTCGTCGCTTTTAAGTATGTAAGCCCTGTCCTTGTGCGAATATGTGACCTCGGCATTTTGCATAAGCTCCCTGTGTTCCGCAAGAAAATCGTTTATCCTTGCAACGTCACGACTGACACTCTTTGATGATATCCTATACTCCTCCGCAATAAGCCGATTAGGCACGACCTCGCCGTGCAAAAGCCGATAAAATATTTCAAGTACTCTGTCTAAACGCTCATTTTCCATTTTATTACCCCTCTTTCTTACAATTATACCACATTTGATTTTGAATTTGTTAAGCTGGCTGCTTAGTATAACGTTTTCGAAGAATATTTTTTTATTTTAACCAAAAATGTTAAATTATTGGTGCGGCAAATCATCGTATTTTGTTGTTTTATCTTGCTTTCAGTATAGCATAATTGCCAGACAAAGGTATGTCCGTTTAAAATTAGTTTACTTTTACATTGTAACCCTTTTGAGCGGTATATGTCAAGAAATAATACTAATACAAGCGGTAATATCGTCACATTATATATATTATAATAGGTATAGTGATACAAATCTACGAAGGGAGTAAGAAAATGACAGAAAAGGATATCAGCAACAGAATTACGCAGCTTAGATTGCAAAAAAATGTGTCCGAATACAAGATGAGCCTTGCACTCGGACACAGTAAAGGGTATATCCAAAGCATATCGTCAGGACGGACGATGCCGTCCCTTGGTGAATTTCTTGCCATTTGCGAGTATCTTGAAGTCACTCCGAAGCAGTTTTTCGACGATGGCAGCAAAAATCCTGCTCTCACACAAAAGATCGTGGACAGCGTATCGAGGCTTTCTGAGAAGGATCAGAAGCTTGTGCTGGAGATTTCGGAGAGGTTGGGGAAAGATTGAATCGGTAAAGTGCCTTAATGCTAGTCATAAGGCACGTTTGCTATGTGGAACATACAAAAAAGAGTTACGCTTTTCGGTTCCTCAAAGCATAACCCTACTTGTTTAGGTAATACCAAAACTCCCCCTGTGGCGTTAAGTTCTGATAATAAATTCTGATAATAAAAAAGCCATGACGGACAATGCCCGTCACGGCGAGTGACTGGTCGAGGTGACGGGACTTGAACCCACGGCCTCTGCGTCCCGAACGCAGCGCTCTACCAAACTGAGCCACACCTCGAAATACCACTGTAATATTATATCACACCCATCAAACCTTGTCAAGGCGTTTTTTTCTGTTTTGTATCCTTTTTGTGTAGGATTACAATAGATGTGTAACAAAAGTTCAAAAAAAAGAATAGCGGAAA